>Ga0164242_10000789_pt1 | contig 38164 bp, 36 predicted proteins | sample OricomgcompostMG_FD_108783 | JGI IMG/M metagenome (GOLD analysis project Ga0164242, IMG submission 108783) | Miracle-Growth compost microbial communities from Emeryville, California, USA - Original compost - Miracle growth compost (MG) ... | reverse complement strand
TGCCCGTACTGCGCAGCGGAACGGTGGGCCGTGGTCGCCGCGCTGTCACGGTTCGGCTCCTTCTCCGGGCTCGGTCAGACCGCCTCGTCCGGTGACGACATCTACCCCAACACGGCCACCCTGAGCTTCCACGGCGCTCGATACACCAGTCGCTTCCTCTCCTTCACCGGCGTCGAGATCCAGAGCAACACGTGGACCGGCAACGGCTACGCCCCCTTGGACAAGCTCCAACCGGCCGACCAGAAGATCCTGGACACCTACGACACCTCGGCGCACACCGGCAGCCGGAGCGGCAGCATCCCCTTCCTCGACCTGGGCGGCCGCTATGTGTCGGCGGGCTCCGCCTACGATCCCGGCCTCCTCCAAGGAATGTCACACCGGCAGATCGCCGACGCGCTCCGTGACCCCGACAGCAAGGTCGCGGCTGCCATCGACGGCACCGCGAACATCCTTACCGCCGATCTGTGTCGGCTGACCGGCCAGAAGCCCGCCTCGGTCTGCTCCTCCAGCGGCGTCCGCGCGGCCCGGTGACCGACAACGGGGTGGGCCTCCTGAGATCGCGCGCGGGCCGGCGTACGCCAGGGTGGACGAGCGCCGCCTGCGCCGTTCTCGCGCTCCTGGGGCTCGGCGTCTCGGTCTATCTCGCGGTGGAGCACGCCACCAACGCCACGACCCTGGCCTGTCCCGAGACCGGCACGGTGAACTGCATGAAGGTGACGACGAGCAGCTACGCGACCGTTATGGGGATCCCGGTCGCCTACCTCGGCGTCGCCTACTACATCGTCGTTGCGATCGTCGTCCTGGCCCGACTGGGCCGGCCGAGCCGGCTCCTGCGCGCGGCACAGCTCGTCCTGGCGCCCGCAGGACTGCTCTTCGTGTTCTATCTGCTCTGGGCCGAGGTCTTCCGGCTGCACGCCATCTGTCTGTGGTGCACCGGCGTCCACGTCATCACCTTCGTGCTCTTCGCCGTGACGCTCCTCGGCGAGGCGCTCCGCCTCCCCGACGGTGATGCCGGCGCGGCCACCGACGACCGTTGAGCCCGCGCTAGGCCGCGGCGTGCTTGCGCGGTCGGCCGGGCGCGCGCTTGCGGGCGATGACCCTGCCGTCCCAGAAGAGCTCGCCGCCCCACACCCCCCACGGCTCGCGTCGCTGTAGCGCGCCGGCCAGGCAGCTCTCGCGGAGTCGACACGGCCGGCACCGCTCCTTCGCCGTCTCCAACGCCTCCGGTGAGGCCGCGAACCACAGCTCCGGCGTTCGTTGACAGGGAACCTGCTGCTCCCTCGTCGCGTCCATCGTGTTCTGCACCGATCACCTCCGTCGCGACCGGCCCACCTCGGGCCAGGCTCCACTGTGGTCGTCTGAGGTAGGTGCTGTGATCGGGAGAAGTCACTATTCACCCGTGACATTGGTCAGGCGCACCCGCGGAATGCCGCCCGCGGCCCTGCGGTTGTCGCAAACGAGCCCCAGCGACCACATCGACGAGAACGAGGACACCGATGACCAGCGTGCATGACTTCGAGGCGACGGCGGCGGACGGGACGACGGTCCCGCTGAGCGACTACGCGGGACAGGTCATCGTGGTCGTGAACGTGGCGAGCAAGTGCGGCCTCACTCCGCAGTACGAGGGCCTCGAGGCGCTCTACCGCAGCACGCGCGACCGGGGCCTGCAGGTGCTGGGCTTCCCGTGCAACCAGTTCAAGGGACAGGAGCCGGGCAGCGACGCGGAGATCCAGGAGTTCTGCCGGACGACGTACGACGTCACCTTCCCGGTCTTCGCCAAGATCGACGTCAACGGGCCCGACGCCGCGCCGCTGTATACGTTCTTGCGGAAGCAGGCGCCCGGCGACTGGGGCCCGCACTACGGCGTCTGGTACGACCGCCTCGAGGCGGTGACGCCCGCCGTCGAGCCTGGTGACGTGATCTGGAACTTCACCAAGTTCCTCGTCGGCCGTGACGGGGCCGTGATCAAGCGCTACGAGCCGCCGGTCGAGGCCGAGGAGATCCGGGCCGACCTCGAGCACTACCTATGAGCGGCACCATGGCGACCCCACGGCTCTCCGTGCTCGACCTGGCGCCGATCGGTCGCGGTGAGACGGCCGCGCAGAGCTTCGCGGCGAGCGTGGCCCTGGCGCAGCGTGCCGAGGAGCTCGGCTATGAGCGGGTCTGGTACGCCGAACACCACAACATGCCCCAGATCGCATCCTCGGCGACCAGCGTGCTGATCGCGCACATCGGCGCGCGCACGCGGACCATCCGGCTCGGTGCCGGCGGGATCATGCTGCCCAACCACGCGCCGCTGACGATCGCGGAGCAGTTCGGCACGCTCGAGGCGCTCTACCCGGGTCGGATCGACCTCGGGCTCGGCCGCGCACCCGGCTCCGACCAGAACACGATGTACGCGTTGCGTCGTGACCCGTCGACGTCGGAGCGGTTCCCCCAAGACGTGATCGAGCTGCAGGCCTACCTCGCCGGGCGCAGCCGTGTGCCGGGAGTCGACGCGGTGCCGGGGAAGGGCGCCCGGGTGCCGCTCTACATCCTCGGGTCCTCGTTGTTCGGGGCGAGGCTGGCGGCGGCGCTCGGCCTGCCGTACGCCTTCGCCTCGCACTTCGCTCCCGGCGCGCTGCTGGACGCGATCAAAACCTATCGGGAGGAGTTCAAGCCGTCGGAGCAGCAGGCGACGCCGTACGTCATCGCCGGGCTCAACGTTCTCGCCGCGAAGACGCGCGAGGAGGCGCGGGAGCACCTGCTGGGCGTCCGTCGGGCGCGCGCCATCGGGCTCTTCGGCCGGCAGCGCGGCATCGACTCCGAGACGCTCGGCGACGCCGAGGCGGACCAGCTGCTGGACGCCGGTGCCGGGCGTCACGTCGACGAGATGCTCACCTACACCGCGCTCGGCACGCCGCGAGAAGTCCGGGCCTACGTCGAGGAGTTCAGCGAGCTGACCGGCGCCGACGAGATCATCACTGCGCATCAGGCGCCGACGAGCGCAGCCCGACTGCGCTCGCTCGAACTGCTCGCCGAGGCGGTGCGCTGACGCCGAGTCGGCGGTGGTGCACTCGGATGCGGTGCAGTAGCGCCGACTGGGCGGTCTGGGGCGTGCAGTAGCGCCGAGTCGGGGTCAGTGGGTGGAGGGCTCGGTCGCGATCTCCCGGCGATCCTCCGACCAGCGGGTGTGGAAGACGCCCTCCTTGTCGATGCGTCGGTAGGTGTGGGCACCGAAGAAGTCACGCTGGCCCTGGATGAGTGCCGCGGGGAGCCGCTCGCTGGCGAGCGAGTCGTAGTAGGCGAGTGCCGAGGAGAAACCGGGCGCCGGGACGCCGGCGGCGGCCGCCACGCCGACGATCCGGCGCCAGGCGGCCTCACCCTCGGCGACGGCGTTGGCGAAGTACGGGTCCTCCAGCAGGGTCTCGAGCCCGGGGTTGGTGGCGTAGGCCTCGACGATCCGATTGAGGAACCGGGCGCGAATGATGCAGCCCGCGCGCCAGATCTTGGCGATCGCGCCGAGGTCGATGTCCCAGCCGAACTCCTTCGCACCGGCCACGATCAGGTCGAAGCCCTGGGCGTAGGCGACCACCTTGGAGGCGTAGAGCGCCGCGCGTACGTCGTCGGCGAAGGTGTCGGTGACGGTCGGCGGCTCGGGGCGCTGCCGCACAGTCCGCTGTACGGCGGCGCGCTGTGCCGGCTTGCTCGAGACGGCACGCGCGAAGACGGCTTCACCGATGCCCGAGACCGGGATGCCGAGGCCGACCGCGTTCTGCACCGTCCACACGCCGGTTCCCTTGGAGCCGGCCTCGTCGCGGATGACGTCGACGAGCGGCTTCCCCGTCTCGGCGTCCCTCTGGGCGAGCACCTCGGCAGTGATCTCGATCAGGTAGGACTGCAGGTCGCCCTCGTTCCAGGTCTTGAAGACGTCGACCAGCTCCGGTACGTCGTAGCGACCGACCCGGCGCAGGAGGTCGTAGGCCTCGGCGATGAGCTGCATGTCGGCGTACTCGATGCCGTTGTGGACCATCTTCACGAAGTGGCCGGCGCCGTCGGTGCCGACGTGGGTCACGCACGGCTCGCCCTCGGCGACCGCGGCGATGCTCTTCAGGATCGGGCCGAGCGTCTCCCATGCCTCCGCGGAGCCCCCCGGCATGATCGAGGGGCCGTGCAGCGCACCCTCCTCGCCGCCGGAGATGCCGGCCCCGACGAAGTTGAGCCCCTTCCCGCGCAGCTCACGCTCGCGACGGATGGTGTCCTGGAAGTTGGCGTTGCCGCCGTCGACGATGATGTCGCCGGGCTCGAACCTCTCCGCGAGCTGCTCGATGACGGCATCGGTCCCGGCGCCGGCCTGCACCATGATGATCGCCGTCCGCGGCGCCCGCAGTGAGGCCACGAAGTCGTCGATCGACTCCGCGGCGAGGAAGCCCAGGTCGCCGTGCTCGCGCAGGAGCTCCTCAGTGCGCGCGTAGGTGCGGTTGTAGACCGCTACCGTGTTGCCCTCGCGGGACGCGAGGTTGCGGGCGAGGTTGGACCCCATGACCGCGAGCCCGACGACGCCGATGTTCGCCTGCTGGGTGTCTGTCATGGGGCCAGTCTTGCGCGCCTGTCCAGAGGGAGCGTCCGGTCGGTCACGTGCGCACGGGGATGACCAGGCTCGACGGGTACGCCTTGGTGTGGTGGATGGTGATGACGCCGGCCGCACCGCGCGCCAGCTGGGGGAGGGTGGGGAGCAGATGCGGAGCGTCGTACGACGTCACCGTCACCCGCAGCCGGTGACCCGCGGCGATCACGGCGCCGGTCGGGAAGATCTCGGTGTCGACCTTCATCACCTTGCCCGGCGTGACGGTCTCCTCGGCGGCGCGGGTGTAGGGATGCCACGGCTGCAGGATGAGCCCGTTGCGCACCAGCGACTTCGATGGATTCAGGGCGCGGTGCCGCAGCGTCTGCCAGCCGCCGGTGAGGCGCTTGACCGAGCCGTCGGGTGCGACGTCCTCGATGGAGACCGCGAGCAGCCCGTCGGTACCGGTCGTGGAGACGGAGAGCTGGGCGTTCATCGGGCCGAGCAGATGCAGCGGGGCGCTGAGCGGATCGGTCTCGTAGGACGCGCCCAACTGGTCGTTGAGCCGGTCGTCGTCCTGGCAGCCCGGCACCTGGGCGAGGCCGGCGGTCCACTGCTCGGTGCTGCGCGAGCAGAGCCCGGCGACCGGAATCGGTGGGACGACGTCGCCGTGGACGGGGTGAAGCGCGGTGGCCGAGCCGTCGCCGAGCGGGAGTGCCCGGGCATGGACCTGCGGCCCGAGCCAGGAGGACGCGGTGCGCCAGGTGCTGGAGCCCAGCTCGTCGTAGGTGACCGGCTTGATGTCGCTACCCAGGGCCGGGTCCTTCACGCCGCGCAGATAGTGGTCGAACCACCGGAGGGCGAGCGCGTTGAGGCTGACCAGCCCGCTGCCGGAGAGGTCGGGGTCGGTCGCGGCCTGGAGATGGGTCCACGGACCGATGAGGAGCCGCGACGGGACACCGCGGGCCTGCAGCCGCTGGAAGAGCATGGGCTCTCCGCGCTGGAAGATGTCGTACTCACCGCCGACGATGAACGTCGGCACGTCGACCTTGTCCACGACCGAGAGGGGCGAGCGCGAGGTGTAGAACGGGCCGTCGTAGGCCGCGTCGCCGCCGGCGAACGCGCCGGTGATCTCGGGCACCTGGAAACCGAGAGCGCCTCCGAGGTGTTGGAGGAGGGTCAGCAGGGCGGCGTCGGGTGCGATCGAGGTGGACGTGGGCGGGATCACGCCGGTTGCCGTCACCAGGCCCAGCCACAGCGGAATGAACCCGGCGTCGACCTCGCCGCCGGAGGCGACGACGTCGCGGTAGACGTCCCCGGCCGGCACGATCGGGAAGATCGCCTTGAGTCCGCGCGGATGCTGCGCCGCGGTGAAGAACTGGTTGATCGCCATGTACGACGCGCCCCACAGTCCGAGCGTGCCGTTGCTCCACGGGCGCGACCGCGACGTCGCCCAGTTCGCCAGTTCGAGCCCGTCCTTCTGTTCGCGGGTCCCGAACGAGTCCCACTGCCCCTCCGAGGAGCCGGTGCCGCGGACGTCGGCCTGCACGAAGACGTAGCCACGCTGGACGAAGTAGCTGCCGCCGGCCGCGAAGACCGATCCGGTGGCCGTCTTGTTGTAGGGCGTCTGCGTCAGGATCACCGGGAAGCGGCCGGCGGCGGGGGAGCCGTCGGCCGCCGCGGGCCGGTAGACGTCTGCCCGCAGGACCACCCCGTCCGACATCGTGATCGGCACGTCACGCTGCACGGTCACGCCGTACGTCGCCGGGCGCGGCGTCCAGCCCGATGGTGCTGCGTCGGCGGCGGGCTGGCTTCCCGAGGTCGCCGCGGCGACCGCGATCGCCGGTGGTGTCACCGCCGCGGATGCGGTGGTGTCGAAGGGGATGGTGGTCAACGCGGCCGCGACGGCTGCCGTGAGTGTCGCGGCCGCGGTCGAACGGAGCAGTTTCCTCACCGCGGGCCTCCTGTGTCGGGAATCACAGGTCCAACGAGGACCCACCCGAACGGTGACGAACCCTTCCCGATGTCGTCCCCGGGGCGCTCGCCGATCGCCCGCCGGTCGCCGTGGCCGGTCGACGGGCCACGGCTCAGACGGCGGCGGCCGTCTTGTCGATCACCGGCGCGCCCGTGGCCGCCGCGACCTCGTCGTAGGTGACGCCGGGCGCCAGCTCGACGAGGTCGAAGTGGGTCCCGGCGACGTCGAGGACCGCGCGGTCGGTGATGACCCGCTTGACGATGCCGCTGCCGGTGAGCGGCAGGCTGCACTCGGTGAGGAGCTTCGGCTCACCCTTCTTGGTCACATGCTCCATGAGGACGATGACGCGGCCGGCACCGGAGACCAGGTCCATGGCACCGCCCATGCCCTTGACCATCGCGCCGGGGATCATCCAGTTGGCGATGTCGCCGTTGACCGCGACCTGCATGGCGCCGAGGACTGCGACGTCGATGTGGCCGCCGCGGATCATCGCGAAGGACGTGGCGGAGTCGAAGTACGAGGCTCCGGGGAGCACCGTGACGGTCTGCTTCCCGGCGTTGATCAGATCGGGGTCGACCTCGTCGTCGTAGGGGAACGGGCCGACGCCGAGGATGCCGTTCTCGGCGTGCAGCACGACCGTGGAGGACTCCGGGATGTAGTCGGGGATGAGCGTCGGCAGCCCGATGCCGAGGTTGACGTAGTCGCCGTCGCTCAACTCCTGGGCCGCACGCGCGGCCATCTCGTCGCGGTTCCAACCCATCTCAGGCCTCCTTGCTCTCGGTCGCGGTGCCGGGCCGCTGTCGGATCGTGCGCTTCTCGATGTCCTTGCGAGCGGCCTGCTCGGGGGTGAGCTCGACGATGCGCTGGACGAAGATGCCGGGCAGGTGGACCTCGTCGGGGCCGAGCTCGCCCACCTCGACGACCTTCTCGGCCTCCACGACCGTGATCCGGCCCGCCATCGCGGCCGGCGGGTTGAAGTTGCGTGCCGCGGCGTGGAAGACGGCGTTGCCGGCCCGGTCCACGACGGCGGCCCGGACGAGCGCGAAGTCGGTGACGATGCCCTCCTCGAGCACCATCTTCCTGCCCTGGAACTCACGGACCTCCTTCGGTGGCGAGGATTCCGCCACCGTGCCGTCGGTGTTGTAGCGCCACGGCATGCCGCCCTCGGAGACCAGCGTCCCGACGCCGGTCGGGGTGTAGAACGCGCCGATCCCGCTGCCGCCGGCGCGCAGCCTCTCCGCGAGCGTGCCCTGCGGGGTGAGCTCGACGGTCAGCTCTCCGGCGAGGTACTGCCGCGCGAACTCCTTGTTCTCCCCGACGTAGGAGGCGATCACCCGGGTGATCTTGTGGGCCTCGAGCAGCAGCCCGAGGCCGGCGCCGTCGACACCGCAGTTGTTGGAGACGACGGTGAGGTCGCCCGCCCCCTGCGCCACCAGCGCGTCGATGAGGAACCACGGGATGCCGGCCAGGCCGAAGCCACCGACGGCCAGGCTTGCGCCGTCGGGGATGTCGGCGACCGCCTCGGCGGCGGAACCGACCACCTTGTCCAGGGTCATGAGTGCTCCGAACCTCTCGTTATGTCGTTGTTGACCGTCATGGCGTACGCCGCGGGCGCACCGCTCAGCGCACCGTCTCGAAGACCGCCGCGATGCCCTGGCCGCCACCGATGCAGAGTGTCTCCAGAACGTAGCGCGCATCACGTCGGTGGGCCTCGCGGGCCGCCGTAGCGAGGATCCGGGCGCCGGTTGCACCGATCGGGTGGCCGAGGGAGATGCCCGAGCCGTTGGGGTTGAGCCGCTCGTCGGTCGGGTCGATCTTCCACTCCCGCAAGACGGCGAGGACCTGCGCCGCGAACGCCTCGTTGATCTCGATCAGGTCGATCTCGTCGAGGGTGAGCCCGGCCCGGCCCAGGGCGGCCGCACTGGCCGTGACCGGCCCGATGCCCATCGTCTCGGGCGCGACGCCGGTGACAGCCCAGGAGCGCAGCGCCAACAGCGGGGTGAGGCCGCGACGCTCCGCCTCGGCGCGGGTGGTGACGACACACATCGCGGCGCCGTCGTTCTGGCCCGACGCGTTGCCGGCAGTGACGGTGGATTCGGGGTCGATCTTCAGCCGGATCGGCCGCAGCCTGCCCAGCGACTCCATCGAGGCGTCGGCGCGCGGGTGCTCGTCGCGGTCGACGACGATGTCGGGCTTCCCGCGCTTGCCGGGGACGGTGACCGGCACCAGTTCGTCGGCGAACCGGCCGGCCTCATGGGCGGCAACGGCGCGCTGGTTGGACCGCAGGGCGAGCTCGTCCTGCTCCTCCCGGCTGATGCCGTACTGCCTGCGGAGGTTCTCCGCGGTCTCGATCATCCCGCCGGGGATGGGGTGGTCCCGGCCGCCCGCGGTCTCCCGCGCCCGGTCGAGGCGATCCGCCAGGTCGATGCCGCCCTGCTTGACGCCGCCCCGCAGTCCGAGCGCGTAATGCTCCACGTTGGACATCGACTCCGCGCCACCGGCCACGACCAGGCTGGCGGCTCCGGTGGCGACCTGCCCGGCGGCGTACATCACCGCCTGGAGGCCGGAGCCGCAGCGCCGGTCGATCTGGAGGCCGGGTACGCCGGTGCCCAGGCCCGCGTCGAGGGCGGCGATGCGACCGATGGCGGGGTTCTCGCCGCTCGCGTAGCCGTTGCCCAGGATCACGTCGTCGATGTCGCCCTCGCCCAGGCCGGTGCGCCGTAGGAGCTCGGTGAGGACCGTGGTCGCGAGGTCGGTCGCACTCAGTGGCGCGAGCGCGCCGAGGAACCGGCCGACCGGCGTCCGGATCGGCTCGCAGATGACGATGTCGCGGGCCGTGTCGGGTGCCGAGGTCGCGTGCTCTGTCATGGTCGTCACGTTACGGAGCCCGGGGAAGGCGGGGAAGTATCGGTTTCCGCGCGATTGAGAGTCTGAGAGTCTTGATCACGTGGAGCTGAGACACTTGCGCTACTTCCGGGCGGTCGCCGAAGAGCTGCACTTCGGCCGGGCTGCGGCCCGGCTCCATATCGCGCAACCGCCCCTGTCGCAGCAGATCCGGGCGCTGGAGGCGGAGCTCGGCGTCGAATTGCTTCGGCGCAGCACGCGTCGCGTCGAGCTCACCCCCGCCGGCAGCGCCTTCCTGGAGCGGGCACGGCAGATCCTGGCCTCGGTCGACGACGCCGGTGACGAGGCCCGTCGCGTCGGGGCGGGGCTGGCAGGTTCGCTGACGCTGGGTTGCGTCGGGTCGGCGACGTACTCGTTGCTCCCGCTTCTCGCCCGGAGTCTGCGCGAGGAGCTGCCCGGCGTCGAGGTCGAGTTCCGCGGGGAGATGCTCGGGCCGGACCTGGTGGCGGCGCTGCTCGGTGGCGAGATCGACCTCGCCCTGCTGCGGCCGCCCGTCCTCGACCCTGGCGTGGCGGTCGAGGTGGTACGCCGCGACCGGCTCATCGTGGTGCTGCCCGACGGCCACCCGCTCGCCCGGCGTCGGCGGCTGCGGATGGCCGACCTGAGCGGCGAGGACCTCGTCGTGCACGCCGGGCACGGCCGATCGGTGATGCACGACCTGGTGCTCGGGCTCGCCCGCGAGGCGGGGTTCACGCCGCGCGTCCGGCACGAGGTGGCCGAGACGTCGACGCTGGTGACCTTCGTCGCGGCGGGTCTCGGTGTCGCGGTGGCGCCCGAGCCGGTTGCGGCGCTGGGGATCAGCGGCGCGACGTACCGCCCGCTCGTGCCGGCCTCCCTCGGCGTCGACCTCCTGGTCGGCACACGCGCGGGCGACGACTCCCCCCAACTGGGCCGTGCCCTGTCCACGCTGGGTCGAGTCCTGCGCGACCCGGTTCCGTGAGGGGGTGTCGCCCGCCCGGCTTTATTGCGATAGGTTTGCAACAAACAGGTCGCGGCGGGAGTGCGGCACCGAGACGTCGAGGAGTGTGCGTGAGTCACCTGCGGGAGTTCCGAGCAAGCCTGGGGTCCGCTGACCGGCGTTCGCTGTGGATGATGGCGACCATCGTGGTCGGGCTCCACGTCATCGGTTTTGGCGTCCTGTTCGGTCTCGTCGCGCCCCAGCACTTCCATCTCGGCGGCGACCATCCGGTCTTCAGCGTCGGCGTCGGTGTCTTGGCCTACACCTTCGGGCTGCGGCATGCGTTCGACGCCGACCACATCGCCGCGGTCGACAACACCACGCGCAAGCTGCTCCAAGACGCCCAAACCGGTGGCAGCGACCGCAAGCCGCTCACGGTCGGCTTCTGGTTCTCCCTCGGCCACTCCACCATCGTCTTCGCGCTCTCGTTCCTGCTCTCCATCGGCGTCAAGGCGCTGGTCGGATCGGTCGAGGACGACGACTCCACGCTCCACACCATCACCGGGATGGTCGGCCCCACCGTGTCGGGGGTCTTTCTCTGGGTCCTCGGCATCCTCAACCTGGTGGCCCTGCTCGGGATCATGCGGGTTCTGGGCAAGCTCCGCCAGGGTGAGTACGACGAGGGCGAGCTGGAGCGTCAACTCGACAGCCGCGGCTTCATGAACCGCTTCCTCGGCGGTCTCACCAAGGCGGTCCGCAAGCCGTGGCACATCTATCCCATCGGCGTGCTGTTCGGCCTGGGCTTCGACACCGCCACCGAGGTCGGCCTGCTCGTCCTCGCCGGAGGTGCGGCGGCCTTCGACCTGCCGTTCTACTCCATCCTCGTCTTGCCGATCCTCTTCGCCGCGGCGATGTCGCTGATGGACTCGGTCGACGGCGTCTTCATGAACTACGCCTACGGCTGGGCCTTCGCCAAGCCGGTCCGGAAGATCTTCTACAACCTGACGATCACCTCGATCTCGGTCGCGGTGGCGCTGGTCATCGGCACGATCGAGCTCGTCGGCGTCATCGCCGACAGGCTCTCGATCACGCACGGCCCCATCGCCGCCATCGCATCCATCCCGCTGGACTACGCCGGATACGGCATCGTCGGCCTCTTCGTGGTCGCCTGGGCGCTGGCACTCGCGGTCTGGCGCTACGGGCGCATCGAGGAGCGCTGGAGCGCGGACCTGTCCTGAGGCCGAGTCGGCGGTCAGCGGCGGGAGCGTACGAGCCTGGCCACGAGTCGCCAGCCGAGCATCGTGAGGAGCAGGAAGACCAGGGTCACGATCGGGAAGCCGCCGGAGATGCCGCGACCGGAGGCGACCCGGAGCAGGAGCCCGAGCACGTAGGTGGCGGCGAGGACGGTGAGTCCCGCCGGCCGGATGGCGTACGCCGTCCAGGACCGCACCGTCAGGACGGCCCAGCCCACGAGGCAGCCGACCACGAACGGCCACGCGATCCGAAGCGTCACCAGTTGGGAGGTGCTGGCCTCGTGGGACTGGTGGCCGCCCAGCGAGAAGAGCAGGATGCAGACGATGTCGCCGAGCAGGCAGAGCGCGGCGTACCTCGGCGCGAGCCCGGCCACCGGCCGTCCCTGCGGAGCGCTCGTGCCGCTCACGCCTCGCCCGCCCGCGGCGCCGGCTTGACGTCGAGGACGACCTCGAACTCCAGCAGCTCGGCGCTGGTGGACACCGGCCGTCGCGGCTCACCGCCGGGTTCCGAGGCGTGCGCCGCGGCGGCGCCGCCCTCCCGCCAGGCGCGGAAGGACTCCTCGTCCTCCCAGTGGGTGACGACGAAGTAGCGGCCACCCTCGTGAGTGGGCCGGAGCAGCTGGAAGCCGAGGAAGCCCGGTGATTGCTCGACCGCGCCCGCGCGCGCGGCGAAGCGCTTCTCCAACTCCTCACCCGCCTCGGGCGGCACGGACAGGGCGTTGATCTTCACGACCGACATGCCCCGATCCTCCCACCCGCGCCCCAGGCGCGGTGAGCCGACGCGGTCAGTCGCCCTCGACCCAGGCGCCGGCTCGCATCACCCGCCGGACCGAGAGCGACGGGTCGGTCACGACCAGGTCTGCACGCAGGCCCGGCCGGAGCGCCCCGACGTCGGTCAGACCGGCCACGGTCGCGGGGATCGTCGAGGCGGCCCTCACCACCCGCACCGGATCCAGTCCGGCGGCCACCTGGCGGCGTACTTGCTCGACCAGACGGCTCGTCCCGCCTGCGATCGCGCCGCCACCGGCGAGCCGGGCGACACCGTCGCGCACCTCGACCCGCTGTGACCCGAGCCGGTAGTCGCCATCGGCCATGCCGGCCGCGGCCATCGCGTCGGTGACGAGTACGGCGCGCTCGCCGGCCACCGTGAGAGCGGCCCGTACCGTCTCGTCGTCGAGGTGTACGCCGTCGGCGACCAGCTCCACGCAAGCCACTCCTGCCGCCGCGGCCGCCAACGCGGCCAGCGCGGGTCCCGGTGACCGGTGATGCATCGGAGGCATGCCATTGAAGAGGTGGGTGACCAAGGGCGCCCGCCCGGCGGCGAGGAACTCCCGCGCCCTGGCCGCGGTCGCCGCGGTGTGCCCGAGTGCCACCACGACGCCCTCGGCGGCGAGCTCGTCGGCCAGCGCGTCCGCACCGGGCGGCTCCGCGGCCATCGTCATCACCCGGACGTGTCCACGCCCGGCCGCGACGATGTCGCGTGCCAGCCCGACGTCGGGCGGGAGGAGGTAGGCAGGGTCCTGGGCCCCGCAGCATGCGGCCGCGAGGAAGGGCCCCTCGACGTGGATGCCGGCGAGCAGTCCCGCATCCACGGCGTCGGCGAGTGTGGCGACGACGGCGAGCAGGCGCTCGGGAGCATCGGTGACCGCGCTGCCGAGCACCGAGGTCGTGCCCTGCGCGAGGTGGGCGGCCGCGGCCATCGCCACCTGCTCGGGGTCGGCGACGGTGAAGCTCGCGCCACCACCCCCGTGGTTGTGGATGTCGACGAGACCGGGCAGCAGCCAGTCCTCGCTGGGAGGTGGCTCGGCGGTGCCCGCACCGCCGGCGCGGACGGCGAGGATCCGCTCGTCCGCGATCTCCACGACGCCGTCATCGAGCACGGCCTCGGGAGTCACCACCCTCCCGCGCAGCTTCACGGTGCCAGCGTGTCAGATCCTCAGATCCAGCGGCTGAACCAGATCCGGTCCAGCCACTCCGAGTGGGTGAGCAGCTGGTCGGTGTAGATCGGCCAGAACCACGCGAAGTTGGCGATCACCAGGACGACGAAGGCGCCGCCGGCGACCACGCCGAGCGTCCGCCGGGCGCTCGGCGTACGCTCCGGGCCGATCATCCGGCCGATCACCAAGGTGCTGGCCAGGACGAGGAACGGCAGCGTCGCGATCGTGTAGTAGGAGAAGATCGGACGGTCGGCGTAGGCCAGCCAGGGCAGCCAGGTCGAGGCGATGCCGACGATCGCCACCCCGAAGCGCCAGTCGCGGGCGCCGATCCACAGCACCAGCGCGGCGATCGCGGCGAGGCAGGATCCCCACCACAGGGCCGGCGTCCCGAGCAGCAGGACCTGCCGCAGGCAGGTGTCGCCGCGGGCCGCGTGACAGCCCTGCGTGCCGGGTTTGATGCCGGTGTCGGCGGCCACCCCGACCGGGCGGTTGAGGAGCAGCCAGCCGGAGGGCTGGGAGGCGTAGGTGTGGGTCGCGCAGGTCAGGAAGTGGGTGTGGAAGGTGTAGACGTCGCGGTGGTAGTACCACAGCGATCGCAGTGACTGCCAAGCCTCACCGAGGCCGTGCGCGTCCGGCTCGGTCGCCGTCGGCCAGCGCCTGGAGGTGTCGGGGTCGTCGGGCACGAAGGTGGTGCCCTCGCAGTGCCCCTTGCCGGTGTACTGGGTGTATTGCGTCGAGGAGAGCGACTGCTCATAGGCATGCGCGTGCACCATCCAGGGGATCCAGGTGGCGACGTAGACCACGAGCGCGACGACGACGAGGTGGAGGAACGCCGGGATCCCGTCGACGACCGGCGCCTTGAGCCAGGCACGGCGTACGCCGAAGGACCGGCGCATGCCGATCGACCAGGCGAGATAGAGCACGCCGAAGGCCGCGAGCGGGTACACCGCATCCCACTTCGACCCCAGGCCGAGCCCCCAGGAGACGCCGGCCGCGAGCAGCCACGGGCGGAACAGCAGGCGCCGGACCGGGCCGAGCCGCACCTCGCGCTCGTACGACGACACCGACCGCGCCATCCGCCGGCGGCACCAGTCCCGGTCGGCCACCATGCAGTGCACCGCGAGCAGGATGAAGAACGCGTCGAAGATGTCGAGCAGCGCCAACCGGGACAGTACGAACTGCAGGCCGTCGAAGCACATCAACAAGCCGGCGACGACGCCCAGCAGGGTGGATCGGGTGAGGCGGCGGACGAACCGGATGAGGACCAGGATCATCAGTGACCCGACGATGCAGGGCACGATCCGCCACCCGAACGGATCCATGCCGAAGAGCTTCTCGCCGATCGCGATCAGCCACTTCCCGACGTCGGGGTGGACGATCATCTCCGGGGTGCTCTGCCACTGTCCCGTGGTGACGCCGGCGAGGATGTGTCGGTCCGCGTCGTCGACGTAGTTGCGCGCGTAGCCGAAGTGGAGCAGCGACCAGGCGTCCTTGGCGTAGTAGGTCTCGTCGAACTCGAACGCGTGCGGGCGGCCGAGGTCCCAGATGCGCAAGACGAACCCCAGCAGCGTGACTGCGAGGCCGGCGGCCCACCCTAGGCGCGGATCCTCGCGCAGTCGTCGATCGGCGCGCCGCCATGCGGAGGGGATCGGTCGACCCGACGCCGTATGGGACAGGCCGACGGTGCGTTCGCGCTCGTGGGTCCCCGCCGTCACGTGCCCGAACTCTACGTGGCGCTCGCAACGGCGCCTGACACAATCGCCGGGTGAGCTCAGCGGAACCCGGCGGCGTGCTCGTCCTGGCAGCGACCCCGATCGGTCGGCTCGCGGACGCGCCGCCGCGGCTGGCCGAGGAGCTCGCTGCCGCCGACGTGATCGCCGCCGAGGACACCCGCCGGCTCAAGCGGCTGACCGCCGAGCTCGGTGTCGCGGTGGCCGGCCGGGTCGTCTCCTACTTCGAGGGCAACGAGCAGGCCCGGACGCCGGCGCTGCTGGAGGAGCTGCTGGCCGGGCGTCGCGTCGTCCTGGTGACCGATGCCGGGATGCCGAGCGTGTCCGACCCGGGCTATCGGCTGGTGGCGGCCGCCGTGGAACGGGCGGTGCCGGTGACCGCCGTACCCGGCCCCAGCGCGGTCCTCACCGCGCTCGCGGTGAGCGGCCTCCCGGTCGACCGGTTCTGCTTCGAGGGCTTCCTGCCGCGCAAGGCGGGCGAGCGGAGCCGCCGGCTCGCAGCACTCGCCACCGAGGAACGCACGATGGTGTTCTTCGAGGCGCCCCACCGCACCGAGGCCGCCCTGACCGCCATGCGCGAGGCGTTCGGTGCCGACCGGGCCGCGGCCGTCTGCCGGGAGCTCACCAAGACGCACGAGGAAGTACGCCGCGGCCCGCTCGCGGACCTGGTCTCGTGGGCCGCCGAGGGCGTACGCGGCGAGGTCACCATCGTGGTGTCGGGCGCATCTCCGACCGCCGACGTGGACACCGACCCGGCGAGCCTGCGCGCCGCCGTGGCGGAGCGGGAGCAGGACGGAACGAGCCGCAAGGAGGCGATCGTGGACGTGGCCAGACGGGCCGGACTACCCAAGCGCACGGTGTACGACGCCGTCCACCGCGACGGGGGCGGCCGGTGAGTCCACGGGTCGATCCGCACAGCTACCCGCCGGTGCCCGAGGGCCTGCCGGCGCCCGTGGTCGACAACCACTGCCACCTCGACATCCAGCGCGACGGCACCCTCCTCTCGGTCGAGGAGGCGCTGGCTCGGGCTGCCTCGGTCAACGTCACCCGGATCGTCCAGATCGGCTGTGACCTGCCAGGCGCCCGGTGGGCGGTCGAGACGGCCGCGGCGCACGAGGCCATCGTGGGTGGGGTCGCGCTGCACCCGAACGATGCGCCGTTGCACGCTCCGGGCGCCGAGTTCGAGGCGGCGTTCGCCGAGATCGAGCGGCTCGCCGGCGCCCACGACCGGATGCGCGCGGTCGGTGAGACCGGGCTGGACTTCTTCCGCACCGGAGAGGACGGACGCGGGGCGCAGGTCGAGTCCTTCCGCCGCCACATCGACCTGGCCAAACGACTCGACAAGACGCTGGTCATCCACGACCGCGACGCCCACGAGGCGGTCCTGGAGGTGATCGACAGCGAGGGTGCGCCCGAGCGCTGGGTGATGCACTGCTTCTCCGGAGACGCCGGGTTCGCCCGAGCCTGCCTCGACCGTGGCGCCTATCTCTCCTTCGCCGGCACCGTGACCTTCAAGAACGCCCACTCGGTCCGGGACGCGCTCGCGGTCGCGCCGCAGGACAGGATCCTGGTCGAGACGGACGCGCCGTACCTCACGCCGACGCCCTACCGCGGGGCGCCGAACGCGTCGTACCTCGTGCCGCTGACGATGCGCACCATGGCGCAGGTCCGCGGCGAGGATCTCGAGGAGTTGTGCCGGGCCGTCGAGGCCAACACCGAGAGCGCGTTCGGCGGCCCCTGGTAGCCCCGATCGCGGCCCGGATCGGGCATCGATGCCGGCCGCGGACGTGGTGGTCGACCGCGCGCCACAGGGCGAGACCTGCCTCACGCCGCCCGCGGGGCCAGGGTCAAATCCGATACCCCGACTTGCATTTCGTCGCGCGATCGGGTTGGGCTAGACCACTGAACGCCGGGATCGGGAGCATCACCGGGCAGTGCGAAGGGGGGCCTTTGCGCACCGCCACCCGTGCCCGGAGAGCACGAACATCGGAGCATTGTGGCGTCCAGCAACACCTCGGTCTTCGGCCGCGCCGGCAAGTTCATCAGCACCTTCTCCACCTCGCGTCGGAGCCGTCCGGTCCTCGTCGGACTGGTCGCCGTGGCCGCAGTCGCGGCAGGCGGGGCCACCTGGGGCTACCAGTCCCTGTCCAAGGATGTGACCCTGACCGTCGACGGTCACCAGCGGGAGGTCCACTCGATGTCCTCCACCGTGGGTGACGTCCTCGACCACGCGGGCATCAAGGTCGGTCCACACGACGTGGTGGCGCCGAGCCTGGACAGCAAGGTCCGCGACGGCAGCGCGATCTCGGTGCAGTACGGCCGGAAGCTCAAGCTCGACGTCGACGGCAAGGACAAGACCTACTGGGTGACCGCCACCGACGTGGACGGCGCCCTCGACCAGATCGGCCGTGCCTTCGGCAACGCCGATCTGTCCACCAGCCGGAGCGCGCCGATCGGCCGTGAGGGCCTGGCTCTGGAGGTCGTGACGCCCAAGCACGTGACCGTGAGCCTGGCCGGCGCCAAGCCGCAGAAGAAGACGATCACGGCGCTCACCGTGCTCGATGCGCTCCAGAAGCTCCACGTCCACCCCGGGGCCGAGGACAAGGTCTCGCCCAAGCCCGGCGCCCTGCTGCACGACGGCGAGAAGATCGTCTTCACCGACTACGCCGTGAAGCTCAAGCGGGACGTGCACGAGACCGTCGCCGCCCCCGAGGTCAAGCGTGAGGATGCCGGTCTCTACGCCGGACAGACCAAGGTCGTCGACGCCGGCCGTGATGGCGTGCGCGACGTGACGTACCGGATCACCTACCGCAACGGCGAGGTGTTCAAGCGGTCGATCGTGAAGTCCCACGTCCTGAGCGCGCCGCAGCCGCGGATCGTCAAGGTCGGCACCAGGGCACGGCCGGTGCCGCAGGCCAACTACGCCGGCGGCGACACCGTCTGGGACCGCATCGCGCAGTGCGAGTCCGGGGGCAACTGGGCGGCGAACACCGGTAACGGCTACTACGGCGGCCTGCAGTTCACTCTCTCGACCTGGCACGCGTACGGCGGCACCGGCCGCCCCGACCAGGCCAGCCGCGCCGAGCAGATCGCGGTCGCCGAGCGCGTTCGCGACGCCGAGGGCGGGTACAGCGCGTGGCCGGTCTGCGGCGCCCGCGCCTGAGGCACGCCCACCCTCGCCGAGTCGGCGCTTGTGCGCGCACACGCGCCGACTCGGCGTCTCCACGGCGTGCAGTAGCGCCGAGTCGGCGTCGTTCCGGGGCGCCACTAGGCTCTCCGCCATGACCGCCACCCCTGCGCCGCGCCTGCTGGGTCCGGCGGAGGTCCGGTCCCTGGCCGCCGAGCTCGACCTGCGGCCGACGAAGCAGCGTGGACAGAACTTCGTGATCGACCCCAACACGGTCCGCCGGATCGTGCGCGAGTCCGCTGTCGGGCCCGACGATGTGGTCATCGAGGTCGGTCCCGGGCTCGGCTCGCTGACCCTCGCGCTGCTCGGGGCGGCAGGGCGGGTGACCGCCATCGAGGTCGACGACGTCCTCGCCGCACGGCTGCCGCGCACGATCGCCGAGCTCGCGCCGGCGCAGTCGGACGCCTTCGCCGTCATCCACGCCGACGCGCTGCGGGTCACCGAGATCCCCGGCCCGCCGCCCACCGCCTTGGTCGCCAACCTGCCCTACAACGTCGCCGTACCGGTGTTGCTCCACCTGATGGCGCTCCTGCCGACGCTGCGCAGGGGCCTGGTGATGGTGCAGGCGGAGGTCGCCGACCGGCTCGCGGCGCGGCCCGGCACGAAGGTCTACGGCATCCCGTCGGTCAAGGCCGCCTGGTTCGCGGATCTTCGGCGTGCCGGGGCGATCGGACGGAGCGTCTTCTGGCCCGCGCCCAACGTCGACTCCGGGCTCGTCGCCTGGACGCACCACGCGCCGCCCACGACCAAGGTCACCCGTCAGCAGGTCTTCACCGTCGTGGACGCGGCCTTCGCCCAGCGCCGCAAGGCCCTGCGCGGCGTGCTCAAGCCGCTCGCCGGCTCCGCCGAGAGGGCCGAGGCGGCGCTCGCCGCAGCCGGTGTCGACCCGATGGCGCGCGGGGAGTCGCTCGACCTCGCGGCCTTCGTCCGGATCGCCGAGGCTCTCGAGGCGGTCGCATGAGTGTCACCGTTCGCGCCCCCGCCAAGATCAACCTCTACCTCGGCGTCGGCGCTCGCCGGGCCGACGGGTTCCATCCGCTCGCGACCGTGTATCAGGCCGTCGGGCTCTACGACGACGTCACCGTGACCGAGGCCGAGGAGTGGTCGGTCGCGCTGACCGAGCCGATCGACGGCGTACCCCTCGACGCGGGGAACATCGCGATCAAGGCGGGACGCGCCCTGGCCGCCCACCATGGCATCGACGCCCGTGCGCGGATCGTCATCCACAAGGGCATCCCGGTGGCCGGCGGCATGGCGGGAGGGTCCGCGGACGCGGCCGCCACCCTGGTCGCGCTCGACCGGCTGTGGGATCTGCAGACCTCCGACGAGGACCTGCTCGCGATCGCGGCCGATCTCGGCTCCGACGTACCGTTCGCGCTGGTCGGCGGCACGGCCGAGGGCACCGGCCGCGGCGAGATCGTCATCCCGCTGGCCGACCACGGCCACTGGTGGTGGGTCGTCGTCCCCGATCCGCAGGGGCTCTCGACGCCCCAGGTGTACGCCGCGTTCGACCGACTCTCCCCGACCGCGGAGCTGCCGCGCATCCCCGAGGTGCTGTACGAGGCGCTGCAGACCGGCGACACCGAGCGGCTCGCCATCGCTTTGCGCAACGACCTCGAGGATGCCGCCCTCGAGCTGCGCCCCGAGCTGGAGCAGACCCTGCAGAACGGCTACCGTGCGGGCGCGTCGATGGCGGCTCTCTCCGGCTCCGGTCCCACCACCTTGTATCTGTGCGAGAGCGGCGAGCACGCCCGTGAGGTCGCCGCCGCGTTCCGCGAGATGGGCCACGCCGAGGCGTGGGTCGCGGCCGCTCCGGTCGCGGGTGCCCACGTCGTCTCCTACGCCTGAGAGGGACAATGGAGGCGACATGGCGAATCTCCTCAACCTCGAGCACGTGTCCAAGGCGTACGGCGTCCGGCCGCTGCTCGATGACGTGTCGCTGGGCATCGACGCCGGTGACCGGGTCGGCATCGTCGGACGCAACGGCGAGGGCAAGACCACGCTCCTGGAGGTGATGACCGGCCTGGAGGAGCCCGACGCCGGTCGGGTCTCGCGTCAGCGCGGCCTGCTGCTCGGCTATCTCCACCAGGGTGACCGACTCGTCGACACCCACACCGTCCGCGAGGCGGTCCTGGGCGGGCGCAGCGACCACGAGTGGGCCGCCGACCCGAGCACCCGCGAGATCGTGGAGGTCCTGCTTGCCGGCATCGAGCTCGACCGAGCGGTGATGGGTCTCTCGGGCGGCGAGCGCCGGCGCTGTGCCCTGGCCGCGCTGCTCCTCGGCGAGCATGACCTGATCGTCCTGGACGAGCCGACCAACCACCTCGACGTAGAGGCGGTCGCGTGGCTCGCGCAGCACCTGGCTCGGCGTACCTCTGCACTCGTCGTGGTCACCCACGACCGCTGGTTCCTCGACGCCGTGTGCCAGTGGACCTGGGAGGTCCACGACGGGCGCGTGGACGCCTATGAGGGTGGCTACGCCGCCTTCGTGCTTGCCAAGGCGGAGCGGCAGCGGCAGGCGGCCGCCTCGGAAGTACGCCGCCAGAATCTCCTACGCAAGGAGCTCGCGTGGCTACGGCGCGGCGCACCGGCCCGGACCTCGAAGCCGAAGTTCCGCATCGAGGCGGCCAACCAGCTGATCGAGGACGTCCCCGCGCCACGGAACCGGTTCGAGCTGCTGCGCTTCGCCACCCAGCGACTCGGCAAGGACGTCCTCGACGTCGAGGACGTCGACCTCCTCCGGGGCGAACGGCAGCTGCTGTCGCACGCCACGTGGCGGATCGGTCCGGGTGACCGGATCGGCATCGTCGGCGTCAACGGCGCCGGCAAGACCTCGGTGCTCTCCCTGCTCGCGGGTGAGCTGCAGCCTGCCGCGGGCCGGGTCCGGCGCGGACGGACGGTCGCGCTCGAGCACCTCACCCAGAACGTCGAGGTTGGTGATCCCGAGGCGCGGGTTCTGCCGACGCTGGAGTCGATCAGGCGGGTCACCCGAACCGCCGACGGTCAGGAGCTGACCGCGACCGCGCTGCTGGAGCGGTTCGGCTTCACCGGCGATCGCCTGGTCACCCGGCTGGGTGATCTCTCCGGAGGCGAGCGTCGCCGTTTCCAGCTGCTCCGGCTGCTGCTCAGCGAGCCGAACGTGCTGCTCCTCGACGAGCCCACCAACGACCTCGACATCGAGACGCTCAACGTGCTCGAGGACTTTCTCGACGGCTGGCCCGGCACGCTCATCGTGGTCTCTCACGACCGGTACTTCCTCGAGCGTGTCACCGACTCGGTCTGGGCGCTGCTCGGCGACGGCCAGATCTCCATGCTGCCCGGCGGGGTCGAGGAGTATCTCGACCGGCGTGCCCGCGCTCTCGCTCTCGCGCCGGCCCCCACGCCTGCCGAGTCGAGCCGAAATCCCGCCGTGTCGGACCAGAACTCGGCGGACTCCCCGGAGAGGGTGTCGGGGAAGGCGAGGGCAGGATCTGCTGAGGAGCGTGCAGCGAGGAAGACGATCGCCAGGGTCGACAAGCGATTGGAGCGGATCGCCGAGGAGGAGGCCAAACTCAACCTCGCGATCGCCGAGAACGCCACCGACTACGGCCGGCTGGCGGAGCTGAGTGCCGAGCTCGACGTACTGGCTGCAGAAAAGGCCGAGCTGGAACTGGAGTGGCTGGAGGCGGCGGAGCTGTTGGAGTAGCGCCCGACTGGGAGGCTGGTTCTCCGACTGGGCGGGTGTTGCAACAGCCGCCCAGTCCAGGAATCACCGGTCGGCCGGTGATTCCACGCCCCGCTATCCCCCCGAGAACGGCACGAGCAGCCGGCGCAGCAGGTCGGCGAGCTGGTCTTGCTGCTCGGGTCCGAGGCCGTCGAGGAACTGTCGCTCGGCGGCCAGGAGCGCCTCGAAGGCCCCGTCGACGGCGGCCTTGCCTTCGGGCGTGAGGCGGACGAGTACGCCGCGCCGGTCGGCCGGATCGGGGAGGCGCTCGACGAGCCCGCGGGCGGTGAGCCGGTCGACCCGGTTGGTCATCGTGCCGCTGGTGACCAGCGTCTCGCGCAGGAGCCGCCCCGGCGAGAGCTCGTAGGGCGCACCGGCCCGCCGCAGCGCGGCGAGCACATCGAACTCCCACGACTCCACGTGGTGGCTCGTGAACGCGTCCCGCCTGGCGAGATCCAGATGGCGGGAGAGTCGGGAGAGCCGCGAGAAGATCGCGACCGGGGAGAGGTCGAGGTCGGGGCGCTCGCGCGCCCAGGCTTCGCTCAGGTCATCGACCTCATCCCTCATGCAGCCGAGGTTAGCGGACGCGCCTGCCATCGAGAATCTTGACGTCGAGAAAAGCCGGTGGGAGAGTGAATTATCTCGACATCAAGATAAACGATGAGGAGGCGCCATGGCGCACGCCTGGGACCCCGACCGTTATCTCGCCTACGCCGACGAGCGCGGTCGGCCCTTCCTGGAGTTGCTCGCCCGCGTGCGCGCCGAGGCGCCGACGTACGTCGTCGACCTCGGCTGTGGGCCGGGCAACCTCACCCGTCTGCTGGCCCAGCGGTGGCCCGAGGCTCGCGTCGTCGGCGTCGACAGCAGCGAATCGATGATCGCAGCGGCGCGCGGGTCCGTCCCGGAGGTCGACTTCGAGACCGCCGATGTCCGGGAGTGGGCCGCGGGGGTCCCAGCGCGCTCGGTCGACGTCCTGGTCTCGAACGCCACACTGCAGTGGGTGCCCGGTCATCTCGATCTGCTTCCCGCACTCGTCCGGGCGGTCCGGCTCGGCGGATGGTTCGCGTTCCAGGTCCCCGGGAACTTCGACCAGCCCAGCCACGTGATCCGCGCCGAGCTGGCCGCCGAGGAGCCGTACGCCGCCCATACCCAGGGCCTCGCGACGCCGGCCTCGCACGACCCGGTGGTCTACCTCGAGGCGCTGCAGGGCTTGGGGTGCGAGGTCGACGCCTGGGAGACGACGTACCTCCACGTGCTGAGCGGGCAGGACGCGGTCTTCGAGTGGATCTCGGGCACGAGCCTGCGGCCGACTGCAGCGGCGTTGCCTGAGGACCTCTGGCCGCGGTTCGCCGAGGAGCTGCGTCGCCGGCTCGCCGCCGCCTATCCCGCCCGCAAGGGTCGGGTGGTCCTGCCGTTTCGCCGGGTCTTCTGCGTAGCGCGGGTGGGGGAGGCGACCCGCCCGTGAGACTCCATCACGTCCAGGTCGGCCTGCCGGCGGGCGGTGAGGACGAGGCGCGTCGCTTCTATGGTGAGGGTCTCGGTCTCGCCGAGATCCCGAAGCCACCGGAGCTGGCCCGTCGCGGCGGCGCCTGGTTCGGTTCACCGGGCGGCGCGGAGATCCATCTCGGTGTGGAGGACCCGCACATCCCGCCGGCGCGCGCACACCCCGCTCTCGCCGTCGAGTCCGAGGCTGAGCTGGAGGAGCTGGGGCAGCGGCTCGCGGACATGGGGTACGACGTGGACTGGAGTCAGCGCCACAACGCCTCGAGATTCCAGCGGTTCCACGTGCTCGACCCGTTCGGCAACCGTGTCGAGGTGGTGTGGCCGGCCCCGTTGATTGACCCATGGGTCAGTTCGCGACCTTCCGCTGGGAGATGTCAGGGTAGAACGTGTAACGGTTCCTGCGTTCGCGCGTTGTCCCTACCGGGGGTGACCGTGCCGTTCGACTCCGACCTCGTGAAGGAAGACACCTTGACCGACGACCTGAGCGTCCCTAGGCAACGCAACTCCGAGATGACCGGGGTGGTCAACCGGGTGCGCCGCGCGCAGGGCCAGCTGGGTGGGGTGCTTCGCATGATCGAGGAGGGGCGTGACCTCGCCGACGTGATCTCGCAGCTCAAGGCGGTCACCCGTGCTCTCGACAAGGCCGCGTTCACGATGCTCGTGGGGGAGCTGAGCAAGAAGGCGTCCTGCGGCGCCGAGCCGGAGGAGATCGCCGAGCTCGAGCGCGTCTTCCTGTCGCTGTCCTGAGCAGCCGCAACGGCGTACCGCTGGTTACCAGTCGGTAACCTGAGCGACTAGGATCGCGCTATGAGCCAGCTCTACAGCTTCTGGAAGACCGCGACCGCCCTGCCCGTCCTCGGCAAGGTCGCGGGCACGAGGGTCTTCACCTACGCCTTCAGCAAGAAGGCGCCGTACTTCGGCTCCATCCACCCGCGCGTCGCGGAGCTGCGGCCCAACTACGCCGAGGTCGTGGTGCCCAACCGCAAGAGCAACCACAACCACATCGGCACCGTGCACGCGATTGCGCTGTGCAACGGCCTGGAGATGGCGATGGGCGCGCTCGCGGAGGCCTCGATCCCAGCGGACAAGCGCTGGATCCCCAAGGGTATGGAGGTTGCCTACACCGCCAAGGCGACCAGCGACATCACCTGTATCGCCGAGACCGACCCGGCGCAGTGGACCTCCGACGACCCCGATCTCCCGGTCCGGGTCAAGGGTGTGCGCGAGGACGGCACGGTCGTCATCGAGGGCGTCATCCGGCTCTGGGTCACCCAGAAGAAGCGCTGACCTCGAGCGTGGTGGCCGCTCGGGTCGAGGCGGTGGGACGGTCCGCGCTTTGGGGTCCGCGCCCGACGCCGCCGTACCCTTGAACCGCCATGTCGACGACCCGCACCTACGAAGTCCGCACCTACGGGTGCCAGATGAACGTCCACGACTCCGAGCGCCTGTCCGGGCTGCTGGAGGACGCCGGCTATCTCCCCGCCGGCGAGGGCGAGCAGGCCGACGTGGTGGTGTTCAACACCTGCGCAGTGCGGGAGAACGCCGACAACAAGCTGTACGGCAACCTCGGCCACCTCGCGCCGCTCAAGGCGAGCCGGCCGGGCATGCAGATCGCCGTCGGTGGCTGCATGGCCCAAAAGGACCGGGACACGGTGCTGAAGCGGGCACCCTGGGTGGACGTCGTCTTCGGCACCCACAACATCGGGTCGCTTCCCGCGCTCCTCGAGCGCGCCCGGGTCCAGGAGGAGGCGCAGGTCGAGATCCTGGAGTCGCTCGAGGTCTTCCCCTCCACGCTGCCGACCAAGCGCGAGTCGGCGTACGCCGCCTGGGTCTCGGTCTCCGTCGGCTGCAACAACACCTGCACCTTCTGCATCGTGCCGTCGCTGCGCGGCAAGGAGAAGGACCGCCGGCCGGGCGACATCCTCGCCGAGATCCGCGCTCTCGTCGCCGAGGGCGTGACCGAGGTGACACTGCTGGGCCAGAACGTCAACGCCTACGGCGTCGAGTTCGGCGACCGCCAGGCGTTCTCGAAGCTGCTGCGCGCCTGCGGTGAGATCGAGGGCCTGGAGCGGGTGCGCTTCACCTCGCCGCACCCCGCGGAATTCACCGACGACGTCATCGAGGCGATGGCGCAGACGCCCAACGTCATGCCGTCCCTGCACATGCCGCTGCAGTCGGGTTCGGACCGGGTGCTGCGCGCGATGCGGCGCTCGTACCGCTCGGCGAAGTTCCTGGGGATCCTGGAGCGGGTCCGCGCGGTGATGCCCGAGGCGGCGATCACCACCGACATCATCGTCGGCTTCCCGGGCGAGACCGAGGCGGACTTCCAGGAGACGATGCGGGTCGTCCGCGAGTCTCGGTTCTCCTCGGCGTTCACCTTCCAGTACTCCAAACGCCCCGGGACTCCCGCTGCTGCGCTGCCGGACCAGGTCCCGCCCGATGTCGTCAAGGACCGATACGGCCGCCTCGTCGACCTGGTCAACGAGATCGCCTGGGCGGAGAACAAGAAGCAGGTCGGCCGGACCGTCGAGCTCATGGTCGCCGAGGGCGAGGGACGCAAGGACGCCGAGACCCACCGGCTCACCGGGCGTGCCCCGGACAACCGCCTCGTCCACTTCAACGGTGCCGGCGTCGAGGCCCGCCCCGGAGACATGGTGACCGTCGAGATCACGTACGCCGCCCCGCACCACCTCGTCGCTGACGGCCCGGTCCTCGCCGTACGCCGCACCCGCTCGGGGGACGCGTGGGAGCGCCGCCAGGACCGATCGGAGGGGAACGCCGCGGGGGGTCGCGCCGTCGGGCTGGGCATGCCGACCATCGGCGTACCCGCACGGCTGCCGGAGGCGCCCACCTGCGGCTGAGTGCCGTCGTCGAACGCCGGAGATACGACGGCGGCGACCGGCGTCCCGTCGCGATCGGGTACGCCGGCCGCCGCTGCTCAGTCCTTCACCAGGACTGACCCTCGGACTGTCCCTGGTCGTCGCCGTAGCCGCCCTCGGAGCCGCCCTGATCGGAGCCGTAGGAGGACTCACTCTGCGACTGGTCGTCGCCGAAGGAGCCCTCACCCGAGTCGGACCCGTAGGAGGACCCGCCCTGGGAGAAGTCGGAGGACTGGCCCTCCGACTGGTCCGAGCCGTATCCGTCGGACTGCTCCTGACCGGACTCCTCCGAGCCGAGGGAGGACTCGCCCTCGGGCCCGAACGAGGACTGCCCCTCGCCCGAGTCGCCGGAGTCGTAGGAGGATCCGCCTTGGTCGGAGGGGTACTGATCCTCCGACTGGCCCTCCGAGCCCTCGTAGCCGTTCTGCTCGGCACCCTCGAACTGGTCGCCGTAGTTTTCCTGCGTCATGACTTCTCCTCCCGAGTGTGGAGGTTGGTCCGACCGGGACTCTCCCGGTCGCGACCCGTCGACAACGGGTCCGAGGATGCAACGAGCCCCGGCGCGACCTATGACGCGACCGGGGCTCGTTTCATGTCGAGGTCGCCGGGTGTTCACCGACCTCTCATGACGCTCTCAGGTGGGCTCTCAGGCGCTGTCGCCGTCCATGCCCTCCACGGCCTCCTTGGCCTTGTCGACGCCGGAGTCGATCTGGTCGGAGTACTTGCCCCCGGTCTTGTCGTCGACGGCGTCGGCCGCCTTGTCAAGGCCCTCGTTGACCTTGTCGGCTCCGACCTTGTCGACCGCTTCGGCCGCCATGTCCTTGGCCTCGTCGAAGAAGCTCATCGTTCCCCCTGAAAGACGGGGCTCCCCCCGAAAGGGAGCCGGTTGCCGCCACACTAGTCACGTGTCCGCCGCCGCCAACACCCTGCGAGCCGGGAGTTCACCGAGCATTCCGATCGTCGCGGTGGTCGGCGCCACCGCGGCCGGGAAGACCTCGCTGTCGCTGGACCTGGCCCAGGCGCTCGGCGGTGAGGTGGTGAACACCGACGCGATGCAGATCTACCGCGGGATGGACATCGGTACCGCGAAGGTGCCGGTGGAGCAGCGGCGCGGCATCCCTCACCACCTCCTCGACCTGCTCGAGGTCACCGAGCCTGCGACGGTCGCCGAGTTCCAGGGCTGGGCCCGACGTGTCATCGCGGAGCTGCGCGAGCTCGGGCGTCCGCCGATCCTGGTCGGCGGGAGTGCGCTCTACACCCGTGCGGTCCTCGACCGGTTCGAGTTCCCCGGGACCGATCCCGGCGTACGCGCGCGGCTGGAGAAGGAGCTCGCCGAGTTCGGTGAGCAGGCGATGCACGACCGCCTCCGCGAGCTCGACCCCGACGCCGCAGACCGCATCCTGGTGGAGAACGGGCGACGTACGGTCCGCGCACTGGAGGTCATCGAGCTCACCGGCCGGCCGTTCAGCGCCAGCCTCCCGACCCTGGAGTACGTCGATCCGCTGACCGTCCAGATCGGCGTCGACATCGACCGGCCGACCCTGGACGCGCGGATCGACCGGCGGGTGGAGGAGATGTTCGAGCAGGGCTTCGTCGCGGAGGTCGAGCGACTGCTTCGCGACGGCCTGCTGGAGGGACGTACGGCGAGCCGGGCGATCGGCTACCGGGAGGTGGCCGCCCACCTGGCCGGTGAGCTGACCGAGGAGGAGGCGCGCGAGCGCACCGCCGCGGCCACCCGGCGCTTCGCCCGCCGGCAGGACGCGTGGTTCCGCAAGGACCCGCGGATCGTGTGGGTGCCCTTCGATGCGCCCGATCGGGTCGAGCGTGCGCTCGCGGCGGTTCGGGCCGTCGGTGGCCGCTGAGGGAGGTTTGGTCCTCCGCGAGTCGGGACACCGTGTGGCCAAGCCTCATGTCTTGGAGGAGTGACATGCGCCGCCGTGTCCCCGCCGCCCTCGCTGCGGCAGCACTCACCACCACCTCAGTGACGGCCTCACTGACGGCCGGGGTGGTCGCCGGCCCGACCGCCGCGGGGCAGTTGCCGCCGACGTACTCCGCCGACGCGCCCCATCCGCAGGCGACGCCGCCGCCGAAGCAGGCCACGATGCGGGGGTACGGCGGAGCGATCTCGACGGTCGACGCCGACGCCAGCCGAGCCGGCCTGCGGGTCCTGAAGAACGGCGGCAACGCCGCCGACGCGGCGGTCGCCGCGGCCGCGGCGCTGGGTGTGACCGAGCCCTACAGCAGCGGCATCGGTGGCGGCGGTTACTTCGTCTACTACGACGCGCGGACCGGCAGGGTGGGCACCATCGACGGCCGCGAGACCGCGCCGGCGGCGATGCCGCACGACGCCTTCAACGACCCGGGCACCGGCCAGCCCTACCCGTTCACGCCACAGCGGGTCACCTCCGGGATCGCGGTCGGCGTGCCGGGTTCGCTGGCCACCTGGCAGCGCGCGCTTGACCGCTGGGGCACGCGGTCGCTGGCGAGCGAGCTGCGCCCCGCGGCGGCGTTGGCGCGGCGCGGCTTCGTGGTCGATCCGACCTTCCATCAGCAGACGGTGGAGAACGCCGACCGGTTCAAGGCGTTCACCTCGACCCGGAAGCTGTTCCTCCCCGGCGGCCAGGCGCCCGCCGTCGGCACCCGCTTCCGCAACCCCGCTCTGGCGCGGACCTACGACCTGATCGCCCGCCGGGGGATCAGGGCGTTCTATGACGGTCCGCTCTCGGGCGAGATCGCGCGTGCGGTTCAGCACCCGCCCACCACCTCCGACACCGATCTGCCCGTCCCGCCCGGTGTGATGACCCGCCGGGACCTCGCTCGCTACACCACCGTGGACCGTCGGCCCACGCACGTGCGTTACCGCGGTCGCGACGTCTACGGCATCGGGCCGTCCTCCTCGGGCGGCGCCACCATCGGCGAGGCGCTCAACATCCTCGCGCGCTACGACCTGCGCCGGATGAGCGACGTCGACGCCCTCCACCACTACCTCGAGGCGAGCGCCTTGGCGTACGCCGACCGCAACGCCTACGACGGCGACCCTGCCTACGTGCACGTGCCGCTGAGCGACCTGCTCTCGAAGAAGTACGCCGCCGAGCGGGCCTGCCTGATCTCGCCGACCACGGCGATGAGCAAGCCGGTCGCCGCCGGCGACGTCACGTCGTATGACGGGAAGTGCGATGGATCGCCCGGCGGCACTGCGCAGCAGCGCCCCGACACCGAGAACGTCGAAACGACCAACATGACCGTGGCCGATCGGTGGGGCGACGTCGCCGAGTACACCCTCACCATCGAGCAGACCGGCGGCTCGGGGATCGTCGTGCCCGGCCGCGGCTTCCTGCTCAACAACGAGCTGACCGACTTCAGCGCGGTCTACGACCCGAAGGACCCGAACCGGATCGACCCGGGCAAGCGTCCGCGCAGCTCCATCTCCCCGACGATCGTCCTCCGGCAGGGCAGGCCGTGGCTGGCGCTCGGCTCACCGGGCGGCGCCACGATCATCACGACGGTGCTGCAGATCCTCTTCGACCGAATCGACCGTGGGATGACGCTGCCCGAGGCCATCGCTGCCCCGCGGGCCTCCCAGGAGAACGCCGCGACCACCACGGCGGAGCAGTCCTTCATCGACGAGTACGGCGCCGCGCTCTCCGCCTATGGTCACCGGTTCGCTCCAGCCGGACCGCCCGGGTCGAGCGCGGCCGAGATCGGCGCGGCGACCGGCATCGAGTTCGGCGCGCACGGGCAGATGACGGCGGCCGCGGAACCCACCCGCCGGGGCGGTGGCTCAGCCCTGGTGGTCAGGCCGAGCCGGTAACCGCTCCACGCCGTAGGGTGGGCTGCGTGACCTGGACGGAGATCTCGACCCCGGACGACCTGGTGGCCCTCGTGGGCCTGCCCACCGAGCGGGTGGCCAACAAGGGCCGCACCGCGCTCACCGCCGTCGATCGGGAATGGCTCGCGGCCACGCCGTTCTGCATGCTCGCCACGGCCGACGCCGAGGGCCGGTGCGATGTCTCCCCGAAGGGCGACCCGGCCGGTCGGCTGGTCCACGTCATCGACGACACCACGATCGCGATCGCCGAACGCCGCGGCAACCGCCGGGTCGACGGCTACCGCAACATCCTCCTCAACCCGCACGTCGGGTTGAACTTCGTCATCCCCGGCCGCGGGGACACGTTGCGGGTCAACGGCCGTGCCCGGCTGGTCTCTGATGCGCCGTTCCTGGATGCGATGGCCATCGACGGCAAGCGGCCGGTGCTCGCGCTCGTGGTCGAGATCGAGGAGATCTTCTTCCACTGCGCGAAGGCGTTCCTGCGCTCCTCGCTGTGGAAGCCCGAGACCTGGGCCCCGGAGGATCGAGTGCCGCGCCGCGCGGTGATCGCCAAGCGGACCGAGCACGACCCCCGCAGTCAGGAGGAGCTCGATGCCTACTACGGCGAGCAGTACGCCCAGGGGCTGTACTGATGTATCCCTTTCTCAAGGGGCACGGCACCGAGAACGACTTCGTGGTCCTGCTGGACCCCGACGGCACCGTCCACGGTGACCTGGCACCGGAGCGGGTTCGCGCGCTCTGTGACCGCCGGGCGGGGATCGGCGCGGACGGCGTCTTGAGGGTGATCAAGACGATCGCGTACGCCCCCGAGCAGGCCGGTGAAGCGGAGTGGTTCATGGACTACCGCAACGCGGACGGCTCGGTCTCGGAGATGTGCGGCAACGGCGTCCGGGTCTTCGCCCAGTTCCTGCTGGCATCCGGGCTGGTCACCGGTGACGGCGAGATCCCGGTGGCGACCCGCGACGGCCTGAAGATCGTGTACGCCGCCGGCGACGGTCTTCTCCAGGTCGACATGGGTGCGCCGAAACTCCTCGGGACCACCGAGGTCGGACTCGGCGACCATCGCTGGACGGCGCGCCACGTCGACATGGGCAATCCGCACGCGGTCGCCTTCGTCGATGACCTGGACCCGCGCGGGTCCCTCGGCGCTCTCCTGGAGGCGCCGTGGTACGACCCGGCGCTCTATCCGACCGGCGTCAACGTGGAGTTCGTGCTGGCACGGGGCGAGCGCCACCTCGCGATGCGCGTCCACGAGCGGGGCAGCGGCGAGACCCGGTCCTGCGGCACGGGCGCCTGCGCGGCCATGGTCGCGGCCGCGGACGCTGCCGGCCAGACCCCGGCGTCCGTGGGAGGCGACCTCACCTACCGGGTCGACGTGCCGGGCGGCGTACTCGCCGTCACCTGGACCGTCGACGACCGTGTCCTCCTCACCGGCCCGGCCGTCCTGGTCGCCGAGGGCGAGACCGACCTCTGACCGCGAGCCGGCGCTTGTGCGCGTCCTGAGAACGCCGAGTCCGCACTTGTGCCCACCGGGCGGTGCAGTAGCGCCGAGTCGGCGGTGTGGGGTGGTGCAGTAGCGCCGAGTCGGCCCTCGGGGCCGGGTTAGCGAGCACTCACCGTCGCTCTAGAGTGCAGCCATGGATCTGAACAACAGCACCGCGATCGTCACCGGCGGCGCGAGTGGGATCGGCGCCGCGTGCGTGCGCCAGCTCGCCGAGCGCGGCGCGACCGTGATCATCGCTGATCTGCAGGCCGACAAGGGGGAGGCACTGGCCGAGGAGGTCAAGGGCGTCTTCGCTCAGGTCGACGTGACCAAGACCGACCAGGTCACAGCGGCTGTGGAGCAGGCGGCCTCGATCGCGCCGCTCAAGGCGGCGGTCAACTCCGCCGGCATCGGCTCGGCGATCCGGACCATCGGTCGCGACGGCAAGATCGAGTCGGCGTTCCCGATCGACGACTTCCGCAAGGTCATCGAGATCAACCTCATCGGCACCTTCGACGTCGTCCGTCAGGCGGCCACCGTGATGAGCCGCAACGAGCCCGACGCCAACGGCCAGCGGGGTGCGATCGTCAACCTCGCCAGCGTCGCCGCGTTCGACGGTCAGATCGGCCAGGCGGCGTACTCCGCGTCCAAGGGCGGGATCGTCGGGCTGACCCTGCCGCTGGCGCGCGACCTCTCCGCGGCCGGCATCCGGGTCAACACCGTCGCGCCGGGCCTGATCGACACCCCGATCTACGAGTTCGTGCCGAATCCGGAGGAGTTCAAGGCCAATCTCGGCAAGAACGTCCTCTTCCCCAAGCGCCTCGGCACGCCGGACGAGCTCGCCTCGATGGTGCTCGAGCTGCTCACCAACGACTACATGAACGGCGAGACGGTCCGCGTCGACGGCGGCATCCGCATGCCTCCCAAGTGACTCCAGGTGACCTGAGTGTGCCGCCACGCGGCGGCGCCCGGCCCGCGTCATCTCGGCCGGGCGCCGCCCGCGCGGATGGTGCCGACCAATCGCGCACGGACAAATGGGTGGCGTGGCCGCGTACTCTTGATCACGTATGACGAATCACGCACACGACTTCTCCGTCGAGGATGACCTGAGCCAGGCACTCGACGCGACCCGCGGCTGGGACGACGAGCCGGACGACATCGAGCCCAGGTACGCCGACGACCGCTCCGACGACCTCTCCGACGACCTCGCCGAGGATCTCTCCGATCAGGAGGATCCCGAGGTCGACCCGACGATCGGCGCGATGGAGCTGGCCGAGCGGCACGCGCTTCGTCGCATCGCCAGTCTGAGGACCGAGCTCGAGGACATCACCGAGGTCGAGTACCGACAGCTGCGACTCGAGCGGGTCGTCCTCGTCGGGGTCTGGACCGGCGGCAGCCAGCAGGAGGCGGAGAACTCCATGGCAGAGCTGGCGCTCCTCGCCGAGACCGCCGGCTCGGAGGTCCTGGAGGCGATCTATCAGCGGCGGCAGGCACCGGATCCGGCGACCTACATCGGCCGCGGCAAGGTCGAGGCGATCGGCGAGATCGTGCGGGTCACCGGTGCCGACACCGTCATCTGCGACGGTGAGCTCGCGCCCAGCCAGCTGCGCAACCTCGAGGACCGGCTCAAGGTCAAGGTCGTGGACCGGACCGCGCTCATCCTCGACATCTTCGCGCAGCACGCGAAGTCCAAGGAGGGCCAGGCCCAGGTCGAGCTGGCACAGCTGAACTACATGAAGCAGCGACTTCGCGGGTGGGGCGGCAACCTCTCCCGCCAGGCCGGCGGTCGGGTCGCCGGCGGTGCCGGTATCGGTGGCCGTGGGCCCGGTGAGACCAAGATCGAGACTGATCGTCGGCGGATCAACACCAAGATCGCGAAGCTGAGCCGTGAGCTGAAGGAGATGAAGTCGACCCGCGACACCAAGCGTTCGGGTCGGCGTCGTCACCAGATCCCCGCGGTCGCGATCGCGGGCTACACCAACGCGGGCAAGTCCTCGCTGCTCAACCGGCTCACCAACGCCGGGGTGCTCGTCGAGGACGCCCTGTTCGCCACGCTGGACCCGACGACGCGGCGTACGACGACCGCCGACGGCCGGGTCTACACGATGTCGGACACGGTCGGGTTCGTGCGGCACCTGCCGCATCAGCTGGTCGAGGCGTTCCGCTCGACCCTGGAGGAGGTGGCCGACGCCGACCTCGTCCTCCACGTCGTCGACGGCTCCCACCCCGACCCCGAAGGGCAGCTCACGGCGGTGCGTGAGGTGTTCGCCGAGATCGGGGCGGGCGACGTGCCCGAGCTGGTCGTGATCAACAAGGCCGACCTGGCCGACCCGGTCGTGCTCCAGCGCCTCCAGCGTCGCGAGCCGCACAGTGTGGTCGTCTCGGCGAAGACGGGTGAGGGCATCGAGGAGGCCCTCGCGGCGGTCGAGGCCGATCTGCCGCGACCGGCGGTGGAGTTCCACGCGCTCCTGCCGTACAGCCGGGGAGACCTGGTCAACAAGCTCCACCAGCATGGCGAGATCGACAGCCTCGAGCACACCGGAGACGGCACCCTGGTCAGCGGGCGTGCCAACGCCGACCTGGCCGGCGAGCTGGCGCCGTACGGCGTCGCGGCGGTCTGAGGGCAGCCGCCGGGCCTCGGGCCGAGTGTGAGAAGTGCCCCATTCGGGGCGGTGTGCGGGACGCGCCCTTGCAGATCCGTGATTCCCGGCGCCGACACGACATCATTGCTCGTCGTGGAAGAACGGGAGAGGTACGCCGCGGCTCGCGCCCGTCGCCGTGCGGTCGTCGCCGGCGTACTCCTCCTCCCGATGCTGCTCGCGGTGCTCGCCGGATGCGGCACGGAGTCGCCCCAGCAGCGTGCCGCTCGGATCCATGGTGTCTGCACGCTCTACCGCAAGCTCGCCGCCGACCGGGCGGCGATGGTGACCGGCTCCGGCCCTCGGGTGGTCGTGATCGGCGACTCATGGTCGGTCGGCCGCAACCTGCCCGACCCGGCCCAGTCCTGGCCGGCGGACCTGCCCGGGGAGGTACACGTCGACGGGTTCTCCGGCTCGGGCTTCTCCGAGCAGGACATGCACCGCTGCGGCAACGTCTCCTTCGCCGACCGCGCACCGGCGGCACTCAGCGGCGGCGCCAACCTCGTGGTCGTCGAGGGTGGGCTCAACGACGTCCCCCGCACGAACGCTTCGATCCGCAGCGGCTTCGACCGACTGATGACCGTCCTCCGCCCCTACGACGTCGTCGTGATCGGCCCGCCCATCACCTCACGCCACGGCCGGAAGGTGCTGCGCATCGACCGGCTGCTGCACCGGCTGTGCCGGCACGTCGGGGTGCCGTATGTCAGCACCCTCGACATCAAGCTCAGCTACATGCCCGATGGGCTGCATCCGACCGCGGAGGGGCACCGCAAGTTCGGCCGGATCGTCGCGGCCCGGATCGCGCAGCTCTCCCCGGCCCGCCCCACGGTGCCGACGCCGGCACCGTGACCTGCCCGGAGAGCCACCCCGGCACTGTCGGTACACGCGGATAGGGTGCTTCGGTGCCTTCGACGACCGAGCAGACGCCCGTGACCACTGCCCTGGCGGCCGCGGTCGAGGCGCTCGGCGGCCAGCGGCGCGACGGCCAGGTCCAGATGGCGGAGGCGGTCGCCGAGGCCCTGACCAGCCAGGAGCATCTGCTCGTCCAGGCCGGCACGGGAACCGGCAAGTCGCTCGCCTACCTGGTGCCGGCGCTTATGCACGACCAGCGGGTCGTGGTCGCGACCGCGACGCTTGCGCTCCAGCATCAGCTGGTCGAGCGCGACCTTCCGCGCCTGGTCGAGGCGATCGGGGACCGGCCCGGCGTCGACGCCAGCTATGCGGTGCTCAAGGGCCGGGGCAACTATGCCTGCCTGCATCGGATCCGCGAGGGTGTGCCCGACGACCAGGGGACCCTCGTCGATGTGCCGCTGGGTCCCATGGCGAGCAAGATCCTCGAGCTCCGGGAGTGGGCCGAGAGGCAGGCCGAGGAGGGCGGCACCGGCGAGCGCGACAACGCGCCGCGCCATACCGACCGGGAGTGGCGTCAGGTGAGCGTCAGCCATCGGGACTGCCTCGGCGCCGCGAAGTGCCCGTTCGGTGCGGAGTGTTTCGCCGAGCTCGCCCGGGAGAGGGCCCAGCGCAGCCACCTGGTCGTCACCAACCACTCCTTGCTCGCCATCGACGCGATCGAGGGCGTCCCGATGATCCCCGACTACGACGTGGTCATCGTCGACGAGGCCCATGAGCTGGTCGCGCGGGTCACCCAGGCCGCCACCGATGAGCTCTCGGCGGCCGACGTCGAGCGCGCCGCGCGCCGCTCCCAGCGACACGTCGAGGGGAGCGAGGCCGATGATCTCGCCGACGCGGCGGACGCGCTCCGGGCCGCGATCGACCAGACCCGGCCCGGACGGTTCGAGTCCGTCCCGGACGACCTCTCCGAGGCCCTCGTGCTCGTCCGTGACGCGGCTCGAGCCTGCCTGTCGGCGTACCCGAAGGCCAAGGACGAGGACGGACCCGACGCCGGCCTCCAACAGGCCCGTGGGAGCGTCCAGGAGGTATTCCAGATCGCGGAGCGGATGGCGGCGCACGCCGAGGCCGACGTGCTGTGGCTCTCGGAGGGTGGTGAGCGGATCCCGCCCCGGCTGTGCATCGCGCCGCTGCAGGTCTGGGCACAGATGCGGGACAAGCTGCTGCGGGAGAAGACCGTCGTCTTCACCAGCGCCACCCTCAAGCTCGGTGGCGACTTCGCGGCCGTCGCCGGCTCTCTCGGTCTCAAGGCGACGGAGCGCGTCGAGCCGGGCAGTGAGGTCCAGCGCACCGAGGAGGTTCTGCCCTGGATCGGACTCGACGTGGGCAGCCCGTTCGACTACGCCCGCCAGGGGATCCTGTACGTCGCGCGTCACCTGCCGCCTCCTGGGCGCGACGGGCTCGGTTCGGCCCATCTGGAGGAGATCGTCGAGCTGGTCGACGCCGCCGACGGCCGGGCCCTCGGGCTGTTCTCGAGCCGACGCGCTGCGGAGGCCGCCGCGGAGACCGTGCGGGAGCGGCTGCCGCACCTCACCACGCTGGCCCAGGGCGATGCCCAGCTGCCCGAGCTGGCGGCGCAGTTCGTGGGCGATCCGCATACGGTCCTGTTCGGGACGCTGAGTCTGTGGCAGGGGCTCGACGTCCCCGGCGACACCTGTCAGCTGGTGCTGATCGACCGGATCCCGTTCCCGCGCCCCGACGACCCGCTGATGTCGGCGCGTCAACGGGCGGCCGACAAGGCCGGGGGCAACGGCTTCATGCAGGTCGCGGCGACCCATGCCGCGCTGCTCCTCGCCCAGGGCACCGGTCGGTTGATCCGCACCAGCGCCGACCGCGGCGTGGTCGCGATCCTCGACCCGCGACTCGCCACCGCGCGTTACGGCGGATTCCTCAAAGCGAGCCTGCCGCCGATGTGGGCGACCACCGACGGCGCGATCGCGCGGCAGGCGCTCGGGCGTCTGGCCCGGGCCGCCAAGGCGGGCGATCCCGCCTGATCGGGCGCGCCGCCGCTCGGCGTACGGCCCGCGTCTGAAAAGGCCGCTGAGCGGTGCCCACGAGGGTCAGGCCAGCGTGCCGCTCCAGTGAGCGCGCAGTGCGTTGTAGCGCGGCTTGCCGTGGCAGGAGTAGCCGGTGCCCTTCCAGCAGGCGTAGGAGCGAGCGGCATTGACCATGGTCAGCTCAACCTTGGACACCTTCGTGGTCGCGAACGGGACGGTGACGTTTCCGGCGCCGCGACCGTTGAGCTTGACCGGGTACTTCTTCAGGGCGCCTGAGCGCTCGTAGACGGTGACCATCGCGGCCTCCATCCCCGGCCGCTGGAGCTGGACGTGGACACGGAGCCGGCCGGTGACGTTCTGCGGGACGAACCGGGTCGTGGTCGAGGTCAGGTGGGCCATCGTGAAGGTGCCGCTCGCGGACTTGTGCAACGGGCGCAGCGTGACCGACTTGGTCACCGGGGCGACCGGGTAGTGGTTGGCCCGGCCCTCACGGTAGGCCCGCTGGGGATGCTGGTTGGCCTCGGCGAACTGGAGGTAGATCGTCCGCAGCAGCTTCCCGCGGCCGGCGATCGCGTCCGCAACCGCCTTGATCGAGTAGTCGTTCCGCTTCTTGCCCTTGGTGCTGTCGGCGTGCTGCCAGATCTGGCGGAGGATGACCGGCATGCCGCCGACCTTGCGCGGGAAGCGCTCGGTGAGGTAGCGGAAGAAGATCCAGTTGCCGTACACGCCGTACGTCGTGGTCTTGTCCAGCGGCGTGCGCGGGTGGCGCAGCTGGCCGTAGGGGAGGTATTGCAG
>Ga0164242_10000788_pt1 | contig 38174 bp, 33 predicted proteins | sample OricomgcompostMG_FD_108783 | JGI IMG/M metagenome (GOLD analysis project Ga0164242, IMG submission 108783) | Miracle-Growth compost microbial communities from Emeryville, California, USA - Original compost - Miracle growth compost (MG) ... | reverse complement strand
TCTTGCCATGCTTGTAGTTGAACGGGGTGAGGATGATCGGCGCGCCGAACTGGCCCTCGTCGATCAGGTTCTTCGAACGGCGGTGATAGGCGTCGATCCCGAAGGTGAGGTCGCCCGCTTGCTGCTGGACGCCGATATCGAAATAATCCTGCCGCTCGGCATAGGGCGTGGTCGCCCCGGCGGCCGGATCGGGCGCGGCGGCGCTGGTGCCGGCGAACTTTGTGATGCTGGTCGCCGCGACATTGGCGAAGGGCGGCGGCGAGAAATAGCGCGCATAGCCGGCATGGACCGCCGTCCCGCCGCTCCGCCACACCGCGTTGATGCGCGGGGAAAGCTGCTGCTCGGCGCGGAAACCGTTGTAATGATCGAAGCGCGCGCCGTAGTTGAGCGTCAGCTCGGGGCTGAGCTTCCATTCGTCCTGCAGATAGGCGCTATAGGTCCATTCGGTCGCGCGATAGTTATCGACGATGGCGATCGGCTGGCCGGTCTGCGCGCCGCTGTCGTCGACCGGGAAGACCCGGCTGGTGGTGTTGCTGAGGCCGCGGTCGCGGCTGACGATCACGCCGCCGCGCAGCGTATGCGCGGCGCCGAGATGGTAGACGCCCTCGAGCTGAATGCCGCCGGTGAAATCGCGCTTGGCGGCGCGCTGGGCGATGCCGTTGAACAACAGCTCACCCAGCGTGTCGGGATAATAATCGAGCGTCGAATAGCGGCCATAGAGTGACGCCTGCAGCGTGAATGGGCCGGCATCGTGCAGGAAGCTGGCGATGCCGAACGCGGTCTTTTCGAGCTGCCGCTCCTTGAGGTCGTCCGACAGGTAATCGGTGACGCCGCCGACCTCATACCCCGAATCGGGGTGCAGCCCGCGCGGATTGGGAATCTGGAAATCCTGGTTCGAATAGCCGCCCATCAGCGTGACGCGGTTATCGGAATCGATCGTGTGCTGGACGAGGGCGAAGGCCTGATATTGATCGGTGGCGTCGTGGATCTGGTCGCGGTGCGCGTCGACCGCGTCGATGCCGAGATCGCTGTGCTTGTAGCTGCCCGAGGCGAAATAATCGGTGTTGCCGCTCGACCCGCCGTAATCGAAGCTCGGCTGGATCGTATCGAAGCTGCCGCCGTAGAGCGACACCTCGCCCTGGTTGCGAAAGCCGCTCTTGGTGGTGATGTCGATCACGCCCGCCGTGCGCAGGCCGTATTGCGCGGGCAGCGCGCCGGTCTTGAGCGCGAAATTGTCGATGAGGCGCGGCGACAGCGTCTGGCCGAACACCGACACGCCCTCGGGCAGGATGGTGCCGTCGATCCGGTACTGGATGTTGTTGTGATCGTCACGGACATGGATCTGTCCGCCGCCGTCCTGCGTCACGCCGGGAAGCTGCAGCACGATGTCGTTGAACGATTGGTTGTCGCCGCCCGGCTGCGCCGCGATCGTCGCGTTGGTAATGCCGTAGCTGGTCGCGCCGAGGCTCGGCGAGATCGAGGCGCGCGCTTCGTCGAGGTGGCCGGTGACGACGATGTCCTTGCTGCTGGCGACTGGCTCGGGGGTGCCCGTCAGCTTGGCCGTCACCGCCTGGCCATAGGCGGGCTGACCGGCAATCAGAGCAACGCTGCCAAGCAAGATCGACCGCAACACCATCCTTTTGAACTCCCGTTGATTGACGCCGGTGCGGCTCCATAAATGTTATGGTATAATGTATCAATAGACTTTCCGCGGCGCGTTGCGCATTTCGTCCCGCGAAGCTAGCCCGGAGATGAACGAACGTCTTTGAGAGAGGAAAAATCATGCCGCGCCTGAGATCGCTGCTGTTCGTGCCCGGCGACCGGCCCGATCGGATGGAGAAGGCGCTGGGCTCGGGCGCCGATGCGCTGATTCTCGACCTCGAGGATGCCGTGGCGCCCGAAGCCAAGCCGGCGGCGCGCGCGGCGGTGGCGGCGTTCCTGGCGCGCGAGCGGCCGGTGCCGCTGTGGGTGCGGATCAACCCGCTCGACAGCGGCCTTGCCGAGGATGACCTTGTCACCGCATTGCCGGCGCGGCCCGACGGCATCGTGCTGCCCAAGGCCGAGGGGGCAGCATCGCTCCGCGCGCTCGATGCCAAGCTGCAAGGGGCGGTGGCGATTCTGCCGATCGCCACCGAAACGCCCGCGGCGATCTTCGCGCTGGGCAGCTACGGCGGCGTCACCGATCGGCTCGCCGGGCTCACCTGGGGCGCCGAGGATCTGCCAGCCGCGATCGGCGCCGCCACCTCGCGCGAGGCCGACGGCAGCTTTACGCCGCCCTATCAGCTCGCCCGCTCGCTCACCTTGTTCGGCGCCCACGCCGCCGGGGTTCCGGCGATCGAGACGGTCTATCCCGATTTCCGCGACCTGGGCGGGCTTGCCGCTTACGCCGCCCGCGGCCGGCGCGACGGCTTTTCGGGGATGATGGCGATCCACCCCGCTCAAGTGCCGGTGATCAACCAGGCTTTCACGCCGTCCCCCGAGGAGGTCGATCACGCACGTCGTGTGATCGCGGCCTTCGCTGCCGCACCTCGCGCCGGGGTCCTCAATCTCGACGGCAGGATGATCGACGCGCCGCACCTCAAGGCGGCACGCGCTTTACTCGCCCGCGCGGGCGAGCCGGAGACGGGCGCCGACTGACCACCACGCGACCGCCCACAGCGCGCCGAAGCTCCAGCCGGCGAGCACGTCGCTGGGCCAGTGGACGCCGAGATAGACCCGGCTCACCCCGATCGCGACGACCAGCAGCACCGCCACGCCGGCGACGTACCGCCGCAACGTCCCCCGCTCGATCACCTGCGCGAGCAAGATCGCGATCGTCAGATAGACGATCGCGCTGTTCGCCGAATGGCCGCTGGGGAAGCTCAATGACGAAACCTCGACGAGATGCGGCACCACATCGGGTCGGGCGCGCGCCACCAGCGTCTTGGCGAAATCGACGGCAAGCGAGCCGCTCACCGTCGCGGCGAGCACCAGCGCCGCAGTCAGCCAGCGGCGCGCGACGGCCAACGTACCCAGGGTCACCACGATAATGATGGTCAGCACCGCGCCGCTGCCGAGCGCGGTCACGTCGACCATCGTCGGCTGCAGCCAGTGCGGCCCGATCGGCGCGGCGAGGTCGGCCGGCTGCCTGAACGCCAGCAGCAGCACGCGATCGAACGCGAACTGGTGTCCGCGATCGATCGTCGCGCCGACGATCACCAGGATCAGCACCGCCAGCGCCACCGCGCCGCCCGCCCAGAGGAGCCACGGCGGGTGCCGGACCACCTCGGGCACGTCGCGGTTCGCCGGCAGGGAATGATCGGTCATGCCGCCTGATACGCCGCGCCGCCGCCTGCGTCAGCCCGCCGCGCCGGCGAGCGCCGCATCGAACGCCGCGTCGAGCGTCGCGCCCTGCCGCTGGATCGCCGCCAGCCGCGCCCTCGCCTCGGTGAGCTGGTCGGTCGACAGCACCGCCTTGGCGGCGGCGATATTGTCGACCAGCTTGCCGATCAGGTCGATGGCGAGATCGATGTCGGTCAGGATGTCGGAGGCCGAAACGCCCATCACTGCTGCCCTCCCTGCTGTGTCGGGCCGGTTAGTGCGCCGATCCGGTCGAGCGATTCGTCGAGTGATTCGATCGCGATCGAGGCGTCGCCGCCGGCGGCGACCAGCGCCCGTGCCTCGTCGCGATAGGCCCGCGCCCGGTGCACCGCGTCGCCGATCGCCCGATCCTCCGCCGGGCTCAGCGCGCCCGACCGCACCGCTGCGGTCGCCGCCGATTCGCCGCTGTTGTAGGCGAGCTCGGCCAGCGACAGCGCCGTCGTGCTCCTCAGCGCAACCGCGTCCGCCGCGCTCGCCGCATTGCCGTTGCCCAGCCCCGCCGCCGGCGCACAGCCCACCGCGGCAAACGCCGGCAGCGTCCATAACAAGTTGGTCAATCCACCCATGGCTCGTCCTCCCGAATCGCGAAGGACGGAACATAAATAGAACATTTTCCAACATTGCAACCCGGTGACACGGGATTAGGGTGGAAAGAAAAACGCCATGGAGGAGAGGCAATGCAAAGCGACGAGGAACGCATCCACGCCAATCTCGAATCGATCGGCATCCGCGCGTCGGGCGCGGCGGTCGGGCTGTTCCAGCTGCTGAAGGAGTTGCGCGATGTCGGCATCCTCGGCCCCGACGCGATCGAGCGGATCAAGGAAGCGGTGATCAACGATCTGGCGCTCAGCCGCCCGCGATCGCAGACGATGGCCGATTACGAGAAGCGGGTGCGCGATCGGCTGGATTCGCTGATCCCGCCCCGCGACGCCAATACGCCGCAGCCGCTGCAGCATTGATTTGATCCACCTGCGCGGCCGGTGCCGAATCCGAACAAATCCCCCTGGTGGGTCCGCCGGGATTCGAACCCGGGACCTCTCGATTAAAAGTCGTTTACCGAAGGATCATCGTGACGCAAGGTGACCCTTCCTGAGACAAGAAAAATCGCGCTATTACAAACACATAGATCGTGATATGATCTCCGCGGCGTTTCTCCTTGCTTCACGTTGCATCGCCAAACTGTGCGATGGTTGTGAGACGAAAATGGAGCGGTCGCGATGAAGATGACGGCAACGAGGCTCGATGGTCTGAAGGCGAGTGATCGGCGTCAGGCCTTTACTGATGATTCCGTGCCCGGGCTAACGCTGTATGTGGGACCCGAGCCGAGGGGCACTAAGACCTGGTATTGGCGGGGACGGATCAACAGCACGATCATCTCGCACAAGCTGGGCCGATATCCGGCGCACACCTATGCGATGGCCCGAGCGTGGGCGTTGGAGATCATATCGTTTCGCGACCTTGGGCGAGATATTGTCGCAGAGCGCGCTGCCGAAACCGAGGCAAAGGCGGCTCGCGATGAGCATAACGGTCAATGGCTGTTCGACACCTGGATCGATCGCGATGCGAGCCAACGCAACAAGCAGTCGACGATTGCCGAGAAGCGCGCGGTATGGAAGCGAGATCTAGAGTCAAAGATCGGCGCTATGAGCATTCACGATATCGACCATGACGTCTTGGATGAGATCATTTGCGCAAAGGCGAGCAGCGCCCCGATCCAAGCGAACCGTCTTGTGGCGTTGCTCTGCCGAATGTTCAATTGGGCAACGAAGCAGGGTCGACGTGAAACCGGTCTCAAAGCCAACCCTGCAGCCTATCTCTACAAACCGAGCCGAGAACGGAAGCGAAGCCGCGTTTTGAACGATCGAGAGCTTGGGTATCTTCTCGCCTTGCTGGACGAGTCGTCGTCCGATGGGGCGCCTGGCATTCGACTGATAGTCGACACCGGGGTTAGGCGGTCGGAAGCGTTTCGGCTCGAATGGCCGGAGTTGGACCTCGTCGCCGGCGATTGGGTTCTGCCGGGCGGTGATCGAACGAAGAACGGCCTGATCTTTGTCGTGCCCCTGATGAGCCGTACAGTTTCGATGCTCAGGGCGCAGGAGAAGACGAGCAAGTCGCAATTCGTATTTTGGTCTCGGCGTTCGCCAAAGAACGCTATGTCTGGCCTCACTAAGTTCCATCTCCAATTATACACGGCGATGGAGAAAATGGCTGTTCGCGACGGACACGAGCTTGATTGGTGGACGCTCCACGATCTCCGCCGGACTATGGCGACGAAGATGTCCGGATTTAGAGACAGGAAAGATCGCCCATTGATACCGCCGCACGTCGTCGAAGCCTGCCTGAACCACGTCAGCGGCGAGGCGAAGGCGGGCGTGGCTGGCGTGTACAACCAACATCAGTATTACGCCGAGAAGAAGGCTGCTTATCACCTTTGGCACTCTCACTTGGAATCGTGCCGATTGGCCGAGCGCCGGCGGATCGCCGCGCTGAATATTAGATTGGGTGCGTAACCAGCTAAAGGCCGGCTCCCGCCAGTGCAAAGCGGCGAACGGTCTCTAGATACCCCACAATAGCGGTGATAGTGCAGAAAGCTGCGACGCATTCTCGAAGGAACCGGGACGATCAGTTTTAAGCAACATGTGACTGTCAAGTTCTGCAAAGTCGGTAAGATGGGCCAATACAAAGCCCGGGGCCAAATTAAGCGACGTTCCGCACATGCAGCTAACTATAAATTTTATATTTCGCATTTGTAGGTGTCTAGCAAAGTCAAGCGCAGCGGTTAGCCCGCCAGCTTTATCAACCTTTATATTAATTATGTCGTAGCGCTTTGCTATCGCTTCATACTCGCTCATGCCCTGACATGACTCGTCAGCACATAGGGGTACCGGACCATCATATTTTTCTAACTCATCATCAGCGCCGCGCCTAAGCGGCTGTTCGATGTGACGAACATTCAGTAATTTTAGCTGCGAAGCATATCTCTTTAACTCGGTGAAAGACCAACCCTGATTTGCATCGACGATGAGCGTCGCGTCTGGCCGGGCTTTGCGTATAGCTGCCACCCGTTCAATTGGAGATCCATGGCCGACCTTTATCTTAAAAGTGTCGAAATTGGGAAACTCATTAACCTTCTGAACCATCTTTTCAGCGGACTCTTCGATATCGATCGTCGTCCCGGTCTTTATAGGCCGGGAACTAATCTCGGCCAATTCCCACACCGTTTTCTGTGATGTTTTCGCCTCGAAGTCCCAAAGTGCGGCATCTATCGCAGCGCGCGCAGCCCCCGCTGGGAGAATGTTTAAGAGTTGTTTTCGCGAGGCCCCCCCTTCAATCACAGAAGCGGTCGCCAAGACTTCAGCCAAGACGGACTCAACAGTTTCACCGAGGTAAAAGACGGGACTTCCCTCACCCCGTCCAATCGATTGCCCGTCCCCGATCTCGACCACGACGACTCTATAAGTCGTCCACTCGTAATCATGAATCCGATATGGCTTAGATATTGGCCATTCTTCGATGTGAGCGGAGAGCGTAACCATTGCCGTTCGATCCTATTGCGCGGGCATATGAGACTGGAACCAAGCTGCGATTCTCGCTGCTAGATCGATCACCGCCGGATACTGCTTCACCCCGTGCCCTTCATCGGGATAGACGAGCAAAACAGACTCACCTCCGAGCTCAGTTATAGCATTATGAAATTGTAGTGCTTCCTCGGGCGGGGTACACCTATCTAGGCTCCCGCAGACGTTTAATACTGGCGTGGACACTTCTCTAGCAAAGTTGATCGGGCTTCTGAGATAATACTCGCCGCCTATCCGCGTGTAATCATCATCAAGTAGCTGATCAAAGAATGCGGGAATATTCCCGATCAGTCGGCACGTTACCTGGTTGGTGTGGGGAAAAAGAGGAACGGCCGCAGAAAATCGTTTTACCTGAGTCACCAGCCACGAAGTCATGAAGCCGCCATAACTACCACCCATAACTCCTAGACGGGTAGGTTCGGCGAGGCCGGCTTCCACGAGTGTGTCGAGTCCGGCGAGAAGGTCTCCGGCGTCGCCTCCTCCCATATCGCCATAAACCATCTTGAGGAAGTCTTGGCCGCGGCCAATACTTCCCCTTGGGTTTGGGTAAAAGATTGCGTAACCTTTATTAATCAGCAGGGGGACCAGCGGTGTCCGGCCCAACCAATGAGGTCGCCAGTTGTTCACGGGACCGCCGTGCACATACATGATGGTTGAAAATGGCCCCTTCCCGGTAGGCAATATTATCCTGCCTTGAATCCGGAGGCCGTCGTCAGCCTGCCATTCGATATGGCGAACACTCGCTTCCTTTGGTACTGCTACACCATTGGTGAGATCGAAGCTGCGGATTGACCGGTAGGCGCCCGCCTTGACGTGGGCAATCTCTGGCGGGAGCAGGAAGCCCTCACCCACGAGCGCGAAGTCACCGGGCGCTCCAGCACCGCTTACAGTGAGATATCGTGGACCGCCGATATCCGGACTTTCCCAGAGCTGAGTGACTCGCCGAGCGGCGTGATCGTATAGCACTACGACGGAATCGAGATTTCTATGCCCTGCAACAAGCAGCAGTTCATCGGTGATCCATTCCGTGTGGGTCGCGTCGATTCCTAAATCCGCTTCAACGACGCCACCGCTTTCAGCGTCGACGATGCGCACATCGCCGGCGACCATCCCACGGTCACTGCACCTCGCTTCAACTATCGCTATACGTCGTCCGTCAGCGGAAGCGGATAGACAACCAAGCTGTTCCTTTGGCTTATACAGCTCAACGCTGGTTTCCCCCGCAAGCGAAAATCGATGCAAGCTGGCCGTGTACCAGGACGCCTCATCAGATCCCGAGGAGGCGATAGCGACTATGGAGTCATTTCCGATCCACACCGCCTCCCAAACATTTAGATCCTCCGGGCCGGCCGGTGCACAGACCTTTCCGTTCAGATCGTAGACCCAGGTACGGCGCCCATGATAGGCCTCACTGCCGCACGAAACTTGGGGCATCCACTGTTCGAATGTGCCGGCCTGGGGGCTCGTTACTGCGCCGGACGCTCCTGCTACGTCAGCTCCATGACCAGCTACGCCTAGCAGAATCCTCCCGCCATGTGGTGACCAACTAAGGTACTCAATCCACCCATCGACACGCGGTGTATCAGTGGTTGCGCCGGAACGTAGATCTAGCAGATACAGCTGAAACCCCGCAGCGGGCACACGATTGGATAAAAAGGCCGCGACCTGACCATCGGGCGAGAACTTCGGAGATCGGTCGCTGCCAGGACCTGCCGTCAGTACGCGCGTGTCTCCCGTCGCGATATCGGTCGTACAGATTCGGGTTGTAAGGGGACCTCGAAGTTCCTGAACAATGGTCCCGGCGTAGATCGCTTGTGATCCGTCCGGAGAGGCGTGCAGGTCGGCGGCGTCGCTGATAAGATTTGCGCCGGGCCTCCGTACCGTAGCAGCAATTTCGTATGCTTCTTTATACAATGAACATTGCCGAATGTCGCGTCCCACGTCAAGCTCCCTAAATGAAAGTGGTTCCAGGTTCAGCATAAGGCCCGTGGAGGTCATTTATCCGTTAGCGCGACGCCCGCGCACAACTAATAACAGGGACTCGTTTGGCCGCTAAAGACGGACAGGGGTGGCCAGACTATTCCCGCGGCATCGCAATATGTGGTCCACTAATGTCGCGCGGCAGTTTGGACCCCTAATAAATCCGAAATATCCGCTGCGCCGGGTCTTTAGCCGCCTCAGGTGCTAACGGAAACTCGACGTAAAGTGATCGAATTCGCCTTTTCTCGATTTCTGATAGGTCCCCAGGCCGCATAATGCCGATGTCGTTCCAGTCCACACTTAATTGATCGAGGTATCGGGCAGGAATGTTGTGGGCACTCAGGTATTCCGGGGGAGAGTTACTGGTTTTCCAGTCATCTAGAACCTTTAAATAGTCCACGGCCCACGACCCCGGACCGCCCGCACAGTGCTCCATGCCGGGAACTAAAAACATTCTGACGAAAGTGTCAGTAACTCCCTTAGACCGGGACATTTCTACAACGGACCGGTAGTAATCTAGAATTCTGCCCGGTCGCTCAACGATGTCATATGCACCCTGATAAATTAGTAATTTACCGTTTGCCTTGGCAAACGCGCTCAGATCTGGATTTGAGGCGATAAACAGTGGCGCTGATGCATACGTGAATGACGAACGTTCGGCGGGGTTCCCCTGCGGCAATGAAACATTTCGAAATAAGTCTGTTGCCCATCCCGACGAGGCGGCAAAACCAATATCCTCGTCAGTCCACAACAATTCCGACCCTGGCAGAATGTCAGGGTATCGCGAAGTAGGCCCAAATTCTGGACCCTGGTATAGCTCGTTTATCGTAGAGATGTCACGCCGAGTGAGGCAGCCTGAACTGGGGTGCCGGTCGCAATTGAGCAACTCAAGATTAGCCGTGCAACCGAGAGGCCGGTCCACAATCGGTGACTGATCAGAGGAGGAGCACTCCTGTAACACAAAGCGATGTACGAGAGAGAGCTTTTCCTTTAAACCCGCGATGCTGTGTAGTCTTTCCGCGCTCCATCGCCACCTCGATGCCAAGTCAAACTCATCTATTTCAGGGGCTCCAGCGACAATTCCGTTGAAGTCGTTAGGGTAACGCTGAGCCTCGCTAAGCCCCTCAAAACCACCGGTTGAACAGCCGATAAAATAAGACAGCGCGGGTGTCTTCGAATAGATTTTGCTTAGCAGATCTATGGAGGCGTCTCGCACAAGATGTGGAGCGAACACAGCGTATGTAACTTGGGCGCGTACATTGTTTCGCGCCCATGAAAAACCTGTGCCTTTATGACCGCCATCAAAGACAGTACAAGCGAACCCCCTACGAAGGTATTGATTGCATCTCCACTCGGAAACGATTCCACCGGCACCAAAATTTCCTAACTCTACAAATTTTCCGTTCCAGTTATCGGTAGGAGACAGCATCGAGAACGTAATATTTGGCCAGACTTTTCCGCTTGTTTTGCAGAATTGGGGCGTCCTCAAACGAGGGCTTTGGATGAGGACGGTTGATGCGGTTAACGCCGCGCTTCGCTCTATGAGGCGCACTCGCGCGCTACAGGCATTCGTCGCGTTCATTTGCGGATTTGCAGCCACTCCAGCGAGGGCCGGAACCGGTCCAAAGACAAAGGGAAGAACACCGATGGCGGAAGCCGCAAGCCAGAGTCCGGTCGGCACATGCCTTAGGTTTATATCTCCTTCCAAAGTGCCCCCCACGTCGGTGATCGTTCGGGTCGTCATACGAGCGCGTCTGATCACGTTATGCTTGCATCTTTGCGACGTGATATGGGCAAATTGCGCCGCTTGAGCTTGCGTGCCCATCGAGGGGTAAAGGTACGCGTTCGGCCTGAAGGCGCGAAGAATTAAGGACACAAGGCGCCGTGCAGGCTCAATTTAGCATCCTGGCAGCTTCGTTCATTTGGTCGAAATTGACTGCGGCCCCCGGCGGAATAGGATGGGCAGGCGTCGATAGCCGAACCGGCGGCGCTGCTGCGGCAGCTCGCGCAAACGTGACCGCAGTTTGACATCATCTGCCCGGGACGAGCGGTACCGCGTGCTCGGGCGATCCGCCCCGACGACTATGCACGCCCGCCGCTCGCTCGTCCCTAGCGTTCTCGCGCGCTCCAAGGGTCAGCCGACGCTCAATCCGGCGCAAGGCGAAGTGCGATTGCTTATGCGCGGCAGCCCGCCATCGGAGTGGCATCCTCACCTACCCTGAGAGCGTCCCCCATAACTGCGACGCCTAGAAGAAGCTTGGTGGATCGTATCGATCGGTCTCCGCGTGTGGGTCCGATAGGTCCAATTAAGGATTTCTGTCATCGCGGGGTCAGAGCAGGCGCTCGCCGTTCTTCAAAAGATCCCGGGCGACAGAGCGGCTTGCTCTCCAAAAATGGAAAGCGCACCAAGCATAACCAGGGTACATGCAGAGGAGAGCATAACGAAGCGACTCCGATCCAAACCTTCTTTCAAAAAACTCGCTGAGCGCGCCAGTGACAAGGGGGCCCAATCCGAGGCCAACAAGATTTGCGAAGAAGTACACCAGGGATATTGCGATGGCTCGCATCCGGGAAGGAATCACGCTCTGAATGATTGCCAAGATTGGCCCAGTGGTTACGTTGATCGTAACGCCGCCGATGGCCAGGAGCGCGAAGGCCGCATATTTGTTGGAAACGACAAAAGCCATCGCCGATATAAAGCCGAATATGCAATAGGCGACCGCCATGGTCTTAAGCTGGAGCCTCTCATCTCCGCCCGCGAACCTAGTAGCAAGCTCACCTCCGGCATAGGTTCCGGCGACAGCCGTCAAACCAAAGATCGCCGAAAACCAAGTACCCAGCTCACCCGTTTTCATCCCGTAGACCCGAATAAAAAAAGCGGGCTGCCAGGTGGAGAGACCGGAGCCAAAGAAATAGACCAGCGAGGTTGACATCGTAAGGTTCAACCACGTCCGGTTGGAGAAAACCGCTCGAAATACCTCGGTTAGGGAAACGACAGGCGATTGCAGACCGCGCGAAGGCGGAGAATATTCCGGCCCAAGCTCCCGCGGCTCGTTTAGGAACAGCCCGGCTGCAATGGCCGTTGCTAGGCCGCATCCTCCCATTAAATAAAATACGGCACGCCAGCCATATAGCTGGTTCAACCAGCCTGCGATGAAAAACGCGGCAACTACGCCGATAGAACCACCGAGCATATAGCGGCTCGTCGCCCGAGGACGCTCACGCCGTTCAAACATATCAGCTATAAGGGAATTAGCTGGTGGGATGCTGCCAGCCTCTCCCACGCCCACAAAAATACGTGCGATGAGAAGTTGGACAAATCCGGTTGCCAAGCCACACGTAGCGACAGCTATGCCCCACAAACCAGTTGTCACGTATATGATCTTGATCCGATTGCCCTTGTCCGCCCAGCGGGCTATCGGGATCCCAAGAACTGCATAAAAAAAAGCAAATGCGATACCGGTAAGGAAGCCAAGTTGAATATCGCTCAGCGCGAGATCCGCCTTTATGCTTTGCATTAGCAAACCGATAGCTCGTTGGTCGAAATAATTTAATCCAAGAACAACGCCTAAAATAGTAAGGAGTCGATTTGCGCGGGTCCGACCGGACATCTCGCTCAGGCGATTCTAGTAAAGGGGAGGGCGATCGTCCGAGCGGCACTGGAGTACCAGAAACCCTGTGATTGGGAGTTCATCAGCAACGTCCCACCCCAAGGTATCTGTGAAACTGATTTCGCTTCCCAAACGTCCCCTGCCAGCTCTGTTAAGGAATATTCGGCGAAGCCAAAAGCGCCCTTAGTTACGAAGCGATAGGCGTCGTCTCGGAGAATGATTTGTGCGCTTACCCCGGCGCTATCCGCCGAGTAACGACCCTCAATCTCTGCCTTCCCATTGACCGCTGAAGGTGCGGCTTCGAATATTTCAACCTCACCGCAGTTGGTCAATTCGATAGCGGAAATTCCATCAGGCTCGGTTCTTGAGCATATTGAAAGCGGCATAAAGGCATACATACCACACGTCGTCAGGGTCCCAGGGCCTGACTCGGTCATGGTCACATCACATCCGTCGACGCTAACAATTGCGGAGGCGCCTGCGGCCCACGCTTCCGTCGCGTCGGGAGCTCCCTTCACGACTACCACTCTTCCCGTTGCTTTGGAGATGTAGGCCCCGGCGGGGACGAGCCGGTCTGAACTGAATGCTGGGACTACCAGGCCGTCCAGACAAACGTCCAATATCTGTTCAGCAAGTATGCTTCCCCAAACGTCTCGCCGGTTCAGTAACACAACAATATCCAACCCTTGGGAAGGAACGCGTAGCATCTGTGCGTTCCCACCCGTTACGCTTCCGGCGTGGTAGACGACACCCACGCCCCGGTAACTACCATTGACTAAGCCGAAGCCATATCCAGACGACCTGCCGTGTGGAAGCACGTGGGGTGAGGTAATCATGTCCCAGGTTTCTTTGCTGCCGATGTGGGGATTACCCATGTTCGCGAGCCAACGAAGCATATCGTCGACCGTGGAGACGATCCCGCCTTCCCCAGATATTTCGGTTCGCGCACTCGCCTTCACATAGTTTCCTGCTTCGTCTAACGGGTGCAACGTCGCGCTGTTGGGGACGAAATCGGTATCTGTGCGGCGCAATGCAGTGTCGTACATACGAAGGGGCCTGAAGACGCGTTCAGCCAGCACCGTCTCGAGAGACTTCCCGGTGATCCGCTCGATAGCCGCTGAGACTAGAGCGAAACCTCCGTTATTATAGGCCCAGGAGGTGCCAGCAGGAAAGTTACTATCTGAGATATATTGATAGAGCGCCGTGACCTCTGCCGACGATATCGGCCCTCCCTCTCCTGAGAACTGCCAAATGATATCAAATGCGTCGCGAAGTCCGCTTGTGTTAGTCATAAGCTGCCGCATCGTTACTTGGCGCGCCACGGCGTGCAAATTGGGCAGATAGTCTCCCAAGCGCCCGTCAACGTCTGCAAGCCCCTCTTCGCATAACAGCATGAAGGCGAATGCCGTAAAATGCTTACTGGTTGAGCCAATGCGCATTCGCATTGACGGCGAAAGGGCTACCGGCAGTTCGACCGAGGCTAGGCCGAACGCTTTACGATAGACGGGCGCGCCGGCGACGGCAATCCCGATAGCCGCGCCCGGTGCGTGAGTGGTGTCAAGACCGGAGAAAATATCATCTATTTTCGAGCAATCGATGTTCATTTGGCTCCCCGAACTCGAGCGCCATCAAAGATGGAGGCAGGCGGATTAGAAGCTGGCGTCCAATTTAACTCCTATTGTCCTAGGCGGCTGACGAGAACTGCCGCTTAAGGCGTTCCCGGGATCTGTATAGCCACGATCGTTCAGAACATTCGTCGCAAACAACTGAGCGCCCAATTTGGGGTTAAGTTGTACACCGAAAGTTGCATTTACGATGTTCAAAATACCTGTTCGTCCGTCAGTTGCAGGGTAGGTCCTGTCAATGTACGTCTCGCGGCCCAAAATGTCGTAGTCCAGCTGAATATATGCCGGCTGAGACCATGCGTGGAAACTGTGCTCGATCGAGGCGTTGACGGTATATTTCGGCACATAATTCAGGGGATCACCGACCTGGTTAGTTGGCGAACTGACAAAGACCTTCGTAAAGCGCGAACTGACGTAGTTTCCGTTAACCGCGACGCGCCATCCGGTGGAAAGCTTCCAGCTCAAATCCCATTCGATTCCCTTGATAGAGGCATCTCCGCCGTTTGAAACGATGTTGATTGGGGGTTCCGGCGGTGGGAGGACTCCCTGAATCGCATAGTCGGTATATTTGCTATAGAAGAGAGAAACAGCGGCCTGAAGACTACGATCGAAGAGGCTAGACTTTGCGCCAATCTCGTATGTCCATACCGTTTCTGGTCCATAGCTCGGTTGATTAAGTGCGTTGAAGCCACCGCTCCGGAAGCCCTTGGCAGCGCTCGCGTAGATATTGAAGTCATTCGTGAACTTATACTGGGCGTAGACACGAGGATCGAAGGAATGAAATACTTTATGCGGCTGCGGTGAGCTTAGACTATCGTCCTCTTGGCGATCGATAAAATACCGCGCGCCGGTGCCGATGGTGAGCTTGTCGGTCACTCTGTAGCGTGTGTCTGCAAAGAACGAAACCGCCTGGGACAAATAGTTGGCATGATAGAGAGCGTCGGCCGGTAGCGGAGGTCGTAAGTCCGCCGAGTCAAACACATAGTAATTGAAGATGTTGAATCTGAACTGCCTGTAGAATGACCCAATTGTCCACTGCCAGCGGTTATCAGACGGAGAGCTTATTCGGAGTTCGTTGCTAAAGGTTGGTTGCCTGATATCAACCGACCGCTGCAAGTCGGCGTAACCTCCCTCGACGGGACCTGCAGTCACTGGGTCCGTCGGATAATAGAAAGATAGATTCTGCTGCCGTGAGACGGGCCTTGTGAGAGTCGTCGAGTTAACAACTCGAAATGAATTTCCCTCATAATTCACGGTAACATTGTATATATCGAAGTTTGCCCTGATCCGGGGCGTCGTCGTAAGGCCGAAGGCTTGGAGGAAGTTGCCATCGGCATCTTCCCCGGTATTGTAGCCCCGCCGGTTTCTGCTGATTTCTACCAAGCCGCTTATCGAAAGCGTCTCCGTAGGCTGCCAGAGTGCGCGAAGCCGGACATCGACGAGGTTTTGGTCATTGATATTATGGCGACCAGCTGCAGGTTGGTCGATCCAGCCCCCTTCATGGTCGATCGTCGTAACCAGCCGAACGGCAAACTTGCCTGGTACAATCGGTACGTTCAGCATTGCGTTTACGCGTTCGCTTGGGTCCCCACCTTTCGTAAAGAGGCCGGCGATTTCAGCGCTTCCCGCGGTTTCTTCTAGGTTCGGCTTATTTGTAATAAAGCGAACCGTGCCGCCAGCGGAGCCTTCACCATACAGGGTCCCCTGCGGTCCTCGCAGAACCTCGACGCGTTCAAGGTCGTAAGTGTTGAGATTTAGCTGCGCGTAAACGCCGCCAGTTACGTCCGCCTCATCGAGGTATACTCCTACAAGCGGCAGATTACCGGCGTAGTTGCTTATTCCCCGAATCTCGATCTGCCGAGTGACGCCATCGCTCCTGATTCCAAGACCGGGAACTTTTCCGCTGAGGTCGTCGGTGGAGAGAATGTTCTGACGGTTTAGTTGTTCAGGGCTTATCGCCTCTATACTAATAGGAACATCAATGAGTCGTTCCGAACGTTTTTGAGCCGTCACCACGATATCCTGACTGCTGGCAACGTTTTGATCCGGGTCTTGACTGTGCGAGCTTGCTGGCGGGGCGGCCAAGTCGGTAGCCGGCATATTTTGAGCGTCAGCGGCCCCTGCCATCAGCGGTAACGCGGCAGCCGAGCCGGCCAGCAAAACCGCGCGAGAGATAATCCTCTTCATGGTGATCCCCTTCCCCGATCCCCGCCTTGTTTGGCAGTTGGAATTCCGTGAGGAAGATCGCGGCACATGGGCTTTGGCGCTTGTAGCAATGTGACGCTACGTTTTACTTTCGTGACATAGACGATCTTTTCTCCTCTTGCAAAGGGCGTCATGGTGCGGCTCTCTCAGAAGCGGAGTTCCGGTCATGTTCGTGGATGATCGAGCGTACCGCACGCCCGTCGGTTGGGGAGTTGCGCAGGGGCTAGCTCGGTTCCGTTGCTGACTAACAGCTATCTTTCGGTCCGTGAGATCGATCGACAGGATTCCGGGGATCGGGCTTTTGCTCCAATCGGGCGCGCGGTCAGGACTCCTGTCGTTTATCCGTCACTCACGTTGCTGCACAATTGCCCCCGAGCTTGCGAGAGCATAGCCCCGCCGTTCGCAGTGCTGGACAGGGAGCGCGAGGCGCCGGGAGAGCGGGATCGACTGGTGTCCATATAGAAGGCGCCGAGCCCGTGGGATTGCGTGGGCCGGAAACAGCCTTCATGCGCTTCAACCCCAATCGAGCACAACCTTGCCGGATCGACCGGAACACATTGCGTCGAAGCCGACCTGGAACTGCGCTACCGGAAAACGGTGCGTGATCAGTGGTTCGAGATCCAGGCCGTTGCGTAATAGTCCGAACATCTTGTTCCACGTCCTGAACATCTCTCGGCCGTAAACGCCACGGATCGTAATCGCTTTCATGATGATGTCGGACCAAGCGATTTGCATCGCCGTGGCGGGGATACCGAGCATAGCGAGGTTGCCGCCCATAGCGAGCGCGTCGATCGCTTGTCGGATCGCGGGTTCCGCGCCCGACATTTCGAGAGCAACGCCAAACCCGTCGGCGATGCCGAGGCTCGCCATCACGTCGCGCAAGTCCTCCGACGCGACGTCGACCGATCGGACATCGGCCAGCCGCTCGGCAAGCGCGAGCCGGTAAGGGTTGACGTCGGTCAGCACGACCGATCGCGCGCCTGCGCGGCGCGCGACGGCTGCTGCCATGATCCCGATCGGCCCGGCGCCTGTGACCAACACGTCCTCACCGAGCAGATCGAACTGCTGTGCGGTATGGACAGCATTGCCGAACGGATCGAGGATCGCTCCGATATCGTCGCTCACATCGTCGGGAAGCGGGACGACGTTGAAGGCGGGGATGCAGAGATAGTCAGCAAATGCCCCCTGACGGTTGACGCCCACGCCCTTCGTGCCTGGGTCAAGGTGGAACAGGCCCATGCGCGCTGCCGCGCTGTCGATATTGATGATATGGCCTTCGCCCGAGACACGCTGACCGATCCGCAAAGAGCGGGTCACCCCCGAACCGATCTCCGCGATCGTGCCCGAAAATTCATGTCCGAAGATCATCGGCACCGGAACGGTTCGCTGCGCCCATTCGTCCCATTGGTAGATATGGACGTCAGTCCCGCAGATCGCGGTCCGCCGGACTTTGATGAGCACTTCATGCGCGGCCGGCCGGGGCACGTCGGTACTGGTGCTCCACACGCCGGGCGCCGCCTGCAGCTTGGCGAGCCCCGCCATCGTGGCCGGCAGTGTGGCTCCGGGTTCGCGGGCATGTGTTGTTGTCATGGGATAAGTTCCAGCTTTTGGCCGACCGCGCGAAAGATGCCGGCAGCCTGGTCAACGTCAGCATCCGTCAGCTCGGCCGACATCTGCGTGCGAATGCGCGCCCTTCCTTGAGGCACGACGGGAAAGAAGAAGCCGCTGGCCAGCACCCCGGCGTCCAGCAGTGCCGCCGCCATTGCCTGTGCCTTGCGCGCGTCATGCAGCATCACCGGCACAATCGGGTGTTTGCCCGGCAAAAGCTCGAATCCAGCCTCTGTTAGCGCAGCCCGAAATCGCGCGGCGTGCGAAGCGAGGCGCGCGCGCCGTTCGGCACCCTCGGCCCCTTTGGTGATCTCGATTGCCGCCAGCGCGCCGCCACAGACGCCGGGTGCGAGTGCGTTGGAGAACAGATAGGGTCGTGCCCGCTGCCGCAGCAGTTCGATGACGGGCGCGCGGGCCGCGATGAAGCCGCCCATCGCGCCGCCCAGCGCCTTGCCAAAGGTGCCGGTAACGATGTCGATGCGGCCTTCGACCTTCCGGTAAGCGGGTGTTCCGCGCCCGCCATCGCCGAGCAGGCCAGTCGCATGGCAGTCGTCGACGAGGGTCAAGGCGCAGTGCCGTTCGGCAAGGTCGCAGATGGTCGGGAGATTGGCAATTGTCCCGTCCATCGAGAATACGCCGTCTGTTGCCACAATGATGTGACGCGCGCCTTCGCTACGCGCCTGCAAAAGAGCGCGTTCGAGATCGTCCATATCATTGGAGGCGTAGCGGTGGCGGCGCGCCTTCGAGAGGCGGACGCCATCGATGATCGAAGCATGGTTGAGCGCGTCGGAGATGATCGCATCCTGCTCGTCCAGTAACGGCTCGAACACGCCACCGTTGGCGTCGAAGGCTGCGGCGAACAGGATGGCGTCCTCGAAGCCGAGATAGCTGGCGATCGCGCGCTCCATCTCCTTGTGGATCTCCTGCGTGCCGCAGATGAACCGGACCGAGGCGAGGCCCGCGCCCCATTTGCGGGTCGCGTCGATCGACGCCTCGACCACGCGCGGATCGTTGGCCAGCCCGAGGTAGTTGTTGGCGCAGAGATTGATCAGCTCGCGGCCGTTCCATGATACCCGCGATCCTTGCGGAGACCCGAGCACGCGCTCCGGCTTCATGAGGCCAAAATCGGCGAGGTTGCCGAGTTCCTGCTCGACCCAGCTATCGAAGGACCGGGTCATGACGCGTTTCCTGATGGCGACGCCGCGAGTTGCGGATAGATGGGAAAGCGCGCGCACAAGGTTCGGACTCTGTTCCGCACCGCCGCCTCGACGGCTGCATTGTACTTCGCGCCGTGATTCGCGAGACCGTCGATCACGTCCGCGATCAAATGCCCGATCTCGCGGAACTCTGCCGTCCCGAACCCCCGTGTCGTGCCTGCCGGGCTGCCTACACGAATGCCACTCGTTCTGGTCGGCGGCAGCGGATCGAAGGGAACGCCGTTCTTGTTGCACGTGATCCCGGCACGTTCGAGCGCTTCGTCCGCATCCTTGCCGCTGATCCCCTTGGGCCGCAGATCGACCAGCGCGAGGTGCGTGTCGGTACCCCCCGACACGATCGCACAACCGCGTTCCTCCAGCGTCGCGGCCAGCGTCTGCGCATTGGCGATCACGGCCTTCGCATAGGCGCGGAAGGACGGCTGCAACGCTTCGTGAAAGGCGACCGCCTTGGCCGCGATCACATGGACGAGCGGGCCACCCTGGAGGCCGGGAAAGACGGCGGAGTTGATCTTCTTCGCAAGCTCGCCGTCATTGGTGAGGATCATGCCGCCGCGGGGCCCCCGCAGCGTCTTGTGCGTGGTTGTCGTCACGACATGAGCATGAGGGATCGGGCTCGGATGCTCGCCCGCCGCCACGAGTCCCGCGAAATGCGCCATGTCGACATGGAAGATGGCGCCGACCTTGTCAGCGATCGCGCGCATGCGGGCGAAGTCGATATGTCGGGGATATGCCGAGCCACCGGCAATGATCAGCGCCGGTCGCTGTCCAAATGCTTGGGCCTCCACCGCATCATAGTCGATCAGATGGGTGTCAGCGCACACGCCATATTGCTCGGCCTGGAACCAGCGGCCTGAAAGGGCGGGTCTGGCACCATGGGTGAGATGACCGCCCGCATCGAGCGACATGCCCATGATCGTGGCGCCAGGCTTCAGCAGCGCCAGCAGTACCGCGCCATTGGCCTGCGCACCCGAATGGGGCTGGACGTTGACGAACTCCGAGCCGAACAGCCGCTTCGCCCGATCGATCGCGAACTGCTCGACCACATCGGTGGGGCCGCAGCCCTGATAATAGCGCTTGCCGGGATAACCTTCGGCATATTTGTTGGTGAACACCGAGCCCTGTGCGTCCAGCACCGCCTGCGACACGATGTTCTCGGACGCGATCAACTCGATCTGGTCTCTCTGCCGACCGAGTTCAGCGGCGATCGCGCCGGCGACCTCCGGGTCCGCCTGCTCGATGCGGGTGGTAAAGAAGGCATCATCGGCGGGGTGTTGGAGTTGCGTTGCCATGTTCTTCCTCGTCAGCATTCGACCACGTTGACCGCGAGGCCACCGAGGGATGTTTCCTTGTATCGTTCGCTCATGTCGGCGCCGGTCCGCCGCATCGTCTCGATGACCTGATCGAGGCTGACCCGGTGCGTGCCGTCGCCCAAAAGTGCGAGCCGCGCGGCTTCGATCGCCTTGACTGCGCCGACCGCATTGCGCTCGATGCACGGAACCTGGACCAGACCCGCGACCGGATCGCACGTGAGACCGAGATTATGTTCCATCGCGATTTCGGCGGCATTCTCGATCTGCGCGTTCGTGCCGCCCAGCACTGCGGTGAGACCGGCTGCTGCCATCGAACAGGCGACGCCGACTTCGCCCTGGCAGCCGACTTCGGCGCCGGAAATCGAGGCGTTCTCCTTGCAGAGCGAACCGATCGCCGCCGCCGTCAGCAGGAAGGTGGCCACGCCCTGATCGGATGCACCGGCCACGAAGCGCTGATAATATCGCAGCACGGCCGGCACGATCCCGGCCGCGCCGTTGGTCGGCGCCGTGACCACGCGGCCACCGGCGGCATTCTCCTCATTGACGGCCAGCGCCCACAGGTTGACCCAATCGATGATGCCGAGCGGGTCCGCCAGCGAGCGTTCCTGCCGCGAGAGCAGCGTTTCGTGAACCTTCCGCGCCCGGCGCCTGACCCGGAGTCCCCCCGGAAGCTCGCCGCTCGCCGACATGCCGCGCTCAATACAAGCGGTCATTGCATCGGCGATTGCTTTGATGCGCGCGCGAACCTCATCCTCGGGAAGGATCGCGCGCTCGTTCGCCATCACCAGTTCGGCAATCGAGAGACCGTGCCGATCGGCGAGCGCTGTCAGTTCGGCGCCGGACCGAAACGGATAGGGGATATCCGCGATCGGACCGGGCGGCGCATTGGCTGCGATATCCGCTTCGGTGACGATCGCGCCGCCGCCGATCGAATAATAGACCCGTGAGCGCAGAAGCCCGCCGCGCGCGTCGAATAGCGCGCAGCGCATGCCATTCGAATGGAAGGGCAGACGGTCCTTCTGACGAAAGACGATGTCGGTCACATCATCGAACCGGATGGCAAGGTGGCCATTCAAGCTGATCCGGCGCTCCGCACGGATTTGTTCGACCAGACGTTCGGCCTCGTCCGGGCAGAGATTGTCGGGCTGCTTCCCAGTCAGCCCGAGGATCACAGCCCGATCGGTGCCGTGGCCCTTGCCGGTCAGGGCGAGCGAGCCGTACAATTCGACCTCGACGCGCGACGCATGGACCAGCACGCCGACTCTATCGCTTTCGTCGACGAACCGCGCGCAGGCGGTCATCGGTCCCATCGTGTGGGAGCTGGAAGGGCCGATCCCGATCTTGAACAGGTCGAAGGCGCTAACGGTCATGGCTGATCCATCAACCCAGGTTTGCGACGGTCTGGAGCGCCCAACTCCGAAGATGACGACCGAACGAACGGCGCAGATGCAACTCGTAGATCGGGTCATCGGCGATCTGGAGGATCGTTGCGCTCGACCGGGCGAACAGGGTCTGCGCGCACTGCCCGGACGCGAACGCGCGCGGATGGAAGTCAATCGAGCAACCAGCGGCGAGCAGTTCACGTGCGCCGATTCCCGACACGCGCCAGCGCACGCGATTGCCGGTGACGTCGGTTACGGCAGCATGGAAACCATCCATCGCCGTCTCCAGCTCAGTAATTAGCGCCAGGCGCTCCTTGTAGGGGGCAATGACCATGAGCTCATCGGGACCAAGCCAGATCAGCGTGCGGTCGCCGAGTTCGAGGAAGCGGTTCACCCCAACCGCTACCGGGCGGTGAAACACCGTTGCCAATCGGCGCCCGAAGTCGGCATCCTGCAGATCGCCGCGCAGATCAATCCATGCGGCCTGCTCGCTTTCCTCAAGCCGGATGCGAGATGTGATGACGAACGGATGCGGCGTCGACGGCTGATTTGAACGGATCTCATGCATTGACCCGCTCCCCCTGGGAGTCATAGAAAATGGGTGCGCAGACGCGGCACGGCACCATTCGTCCGGCCGACCGCGCCATCACAGTCTCGCCGTGTCGATCCCGCCCTCCCTTCAGTAACGCGAGTGCGATTGGCGTCTCCGTGACGGTGCTCCAATAGGCCGACGTGATATGCCCGTGCATCGAAACGGCAGTCCGAGTGCTGTCGTCTGCGGTGAGCTGCGAGCCTTCCTCTAACAGCGTCCGGCCATCATCGGGAACGAGGCCGACGAGCTGCTTTCGATCGGGCGCAGCGAGCGCCGGACGGCCGAGCGAACGCTTGCCGATAAAATCACCCTTCGCCTTTGCAATCGCCCAATCGAGCCCGAGATCGTGCGGTGTCACCGTACCGTCCGTCTCCTGGCCGATGATAATGTACCCTTTCTCGGCTCTGAGAACGTGCATTGCCTCCGTGCCGTAAGGGTTCAAGCCCAAGCCCTGACCCGCCTCGAACAGACTTTCCCAAATACGAAGGCCATGCTCGGCTGAGACATGCACCTCGTAGGACAACTCGCCGGTGAAACTGATCCGGTAGATACGAACCGGAACGCCGCCGATCGTGCCCTCGCGGAAGGAAAGATGCGGCAACGCCTCATTCGAGAGATCGACACCCGTCACTACCTTCTGGAGCAGCTTGCGGGCATTGGGGCCGGTGACGACAGACGCCGCCCAATGCTCCGTGACTGAGGTCAGATAGACTCTGAGGCCCGGCCACTCGGTCTGGAGCAGATCTTCCAGATGCTCCATGACCCGTGCCGCATTGCCGGTCGTCGTCGTCATCAGGAAGCGATCGGGTCCGGTGCGGATGGTGACCCCATCGTCCATCACCATGCCGTCGTCGCTAAGCATCAGCCCGTAGCGGCACCGGCCAACCTCGAGCTTGCTCCATGCGTTCGTATAGATGCGGTTGAGGAAGGTCGCCGCATCCGGCCCGCGAACGTCGATCTTGCCCAAGGTTGATGCATCGAACATGCCGACCGCATTGCGAACCGCCTGGCACTCACGGCGCACGGCATCGTCCATCGCTTCGCCTTGCCGTGGATAATACCAGGGTCGTTTCCATTGCCCGACATCCTCGAACACCCCACCGTGCGCGACATGCCATTCGTGCATCGGCGTGGTCCTGATCGGGGCCGTCAGGTCGCCGCGATCAAGAGCCGCGAGCGTGCCGAGTGTGACGGGGGTATAGGGCGGACGGAATGTCGTCGTGCCTACATTGCCCGGCGCCGTGCCCAGCAGGGAAGCCATGCGGGACAGGGCATTGAGGTTCGAGAGCTTCCCCTGATCGGTCGCCATGCCCGTCGTGGTGTAGCGCTTGAGATGCTCCACCGAGACGAAGCCCTCACGTTGCGCGAGATCGACGTCGGCCGTGGTCACATCATTCTGGAAATCGACGAAGCTCTTTGCGGGCGGATCAGGCTGGAAAGCTCGCGTCGAGGAGCACCATGGCTCGCCTCGATCCGCGGATATAGGCGCAAGTGAGGTCGGATAGCCAGCGTCGGCCGCCGCGGCCGCTCCGGCCGCATGGCCGTCCGCCAGACAGTCGCTCAGTGCAAAGCGCCCCGCGCAGCCACCGACGCTGGTGACGCCGGGAAGCGTGTTCGCAGGCACGAAACAGCCCAGCTCATCGTCATATCGCGTGCGCCCGCCGGCATGACAGTGAAGATGCACAGCGGGTTGCCAGCCACCGCTCATCAGCACGGCGTCGCAGGAGATTCGTTGCCTCCGCCCGCCCTCCTCAACGATCTCGACGGCGGAGACGTGTTTACGCCCCAGCACACGATGAATCGCGGCATTGTGATGCGAGGCTAGGCCGTTCGATCCGGCCGAACGGCCATCGACGATCGCAGCAATCTCGGCGCCCGCTTCGGCATGGCTGCGGGCGGCTTCATAGGCGCTGTCGTTATTCGCCGCCACGACGATACGGCGGCCGGCAAGCACACCGTAGGTTCGCGCATAGCTTTGACCGGCGGACGCAAGCATGACGCCGGGCCGATCATTGTTTCCGAACAACAGTGGCTGTTCATGAGCGCCGGTTGCCAGAATCACGTGCCGAGCGCGGATTTGCCAAAGACGTTGCCGTGGCCCTGCCAATGCCGGATCGTGGTCGGTGAGCCGCTCGACCGCCATCACGAGATTGTGATCATAGCGTCCGAATGCGGTGGTTCGGGAGAGAAGCTTCGCCTCGGGCTGCGCACAGAAGGCTTCTCCCTCCGTCGAGGCCCATGCCGAGGCTGTCATCTTCTCGATCAAGGCGGTCGACGCGAGCAGTGACCCGCCCGGGCGTGGCCGCTCGTCGATCAGGATGACCCGCGCGCCGCCCGCCGCCGCGGCGCGCGCGGCAGCGAGACCGGCCGGACCGGCGCCGACAACCAGCACATCGCAATGGGCGTGGCGCTTGTCGTAAATGTCAGGGTCGCTCTCGGTCGGCGCCGGCCCCAAACCCGCCATGCGGCGGATCAGCGGCTCGTAGAACCGTGTCCATGCGCCTTTCGGGCCGCCGATAAAGGTCTTGTAGTAGAACCCGGCCGGAAAGAACGGCGCCAGCAGCGCGTTGACCGCCCCGACATCGAAACCGAGCGACGGCCAGGCATTCTGCGAGCGGACAACCAGCCCATCGAACAACTCTATCTGCGTCGCCCGCGTGTTGGGTTCCGCGCGACCGCCCACGCCGAGCGTGACGAGCGCATTGGGCTCCTCGGCGCCCGCCGACAATATCCCGCGCGGACGATGATATTTGAAGCTCCGTCCGACCAGCCGGACCCCGTTGGCCAGAAGCGCGGACGCCAGCGTATCGCCGGGATGACCGCAATAGGAGCGACCATCGAAGTCGAACCGCAAAGTCCGGCTGCGATCGATCTGGCCGCCATCCGCGGCCCTCATCCGTTGACGCCCGCTCATTGAGCGCCTCCGTTGTCGGAGCGGAGCGCGGAGGCGCCCAGGGAATCAGAATCATCAGCAATGATTTCGTGCGTTATCGTGTCCCGTGTGATCACGAACCAACGGCGGCACCCTGCCGCATGTAACCAGCGTTCCGACCGGAGACCCTTTTCGTTGCGGCGCATGAACAGGAAGTCCGCCCATTGGGTATCATCGAGCTGATCCGGTGCGTGCGGTCTGACCCGGCCTGCCTCGCCGCCGGGATGGAACTCGGTTTCGTCGCGCAGGCCGCACCATGGACAGGTGATCAACAACATCGCCAATACCTCAGTGAGCCACGCCGGCCGCGCCGTGCTCGTCGATCAGTTTCCCGTCGACGAACCGGTCGAGCGCGAACGGGGCCGCGAGCGGATGCGGAACCCCCGTGGCGATGGTGTGCGCGAAGACATGGCCGGAGCCCGGCGTGGCCTTGAAGCCGCCCGTTCCCCAGCCCGCGTTGATGAACAGGTTTTCGACCGGCGTCTTGCCGATGATCGGGCTCGCATCCGGGCAGACATCGACAACACCGCCCCAATGTCGCAGCATCCGCAGACGGCTGAAACGCGGAAACAATTCGAGCAATGCACCCATCTGATGTTCGATGATCGGGAAGCTGCCGCGTTGCGCGTAGGAGGTGTAGCCGTCGATCCCGGCGCCCAGTACCAATTCGCCCTTGTCCGACTGGCTGACATAGACATGCACCGCGTTGGACATGACGACGCAATCGAGCACCGGCTTGATCGGTTCGGAAACCAGCGCCTGAAGCGGATGGCTCTCGATCGGCAGCCGGAACCCGGCCATGTCGGCAAGAACCGTGGAGTTGCCCGCGACGACGATACCGATCTTGTCGGCGCGGATGGCGCCACGTGTCGTTTCAATCGCAGTGACCCGACTCCCCTCACGCCGGAACCCGGTCACTTCGCATTTTTGAACAATGTCGACGCCGAGGCCTGACGCCGCGCGCGCATATCCCCAAGCAACGGCATCATGTCGGGCCGTGCCCGCGCGGCGCTGCAAGGTCGCGCCCAGCACCGGGTAGCGCACTGTTCGCGACAGATTGAGCACCGGGCAATAGTCCGCGATCTGCTCGCGGGTGAGCCATTCGCTCTCGATGCCATTCAGCAGGAGGGCATTATGCCGACGCATTCCGGCCCGCACATCGGACAGGTTGTGCGCCAGCGTCAGCACGCCGCGCTGGCTGAGCATGACATTGTAGTTCAGGTCGCGGCTCAGCCCCTCCCATAGCTTGAGGCTATGTTCGTAGATCGCGGCGCTCTCGTCCCAAAGATAGTTCGAGCGGACGATCGTAGTATTACGACCTGTGTTACCGCCGCCGATCCAGCCCTTTTCCAAAACGGCGACGTTGGTGATGCCGTGGTTCTTCGCAAGGTAATGGGCGGTAGCCAGACCGTGGCCGCCGCCGCCAATAATGACCACCTGATAATGGTCGCGCGGCGTGGCATCGCGCCAGGCGCGATCCCAATTCCGATGGCCATTCAAAGCGCCTCTTGCCAGTTCGACGATTGAATAGTGCCCCATGAGTCCCCGCCTTCCGATCGACCTAATCTTGCGGATGAACTCGGCGTTTGATTGAAGGTATATGCCGTGACCTATAACGGATATGACATTCGGGTTGCCGATGCCGGGCGGCGACGTGTCCGAATCTCAGGGTTCTCCGCAGGACCTACCCTGTTGCAGCTTTACGCCATTCGCCATAACAGAAGCGGCAGAACACTAAAGGCGCACCTGTGATGAGGCATGCGAAATTGGAGCACGCGGGCGCACACTCCGACCATCGCGCAAGGCTGAAGGTCGGCTTCGTTCTTGCACCGCGCTTCACTCTCCAGGCATTCGCGAATTTCGTCGACGCGATTCGGCTGGCGGCGGACGACCGCGATCTTAGCCGCCAGATCGACTGCGAGTGGGCTGTGCTTGGCGAGCCTCGCGAAACGATCGAGGCAAGTTGCGGCCTTCGCGTCCACCCCTGGTCCGAATTGGAAGATCCCGACCGGTTCGACTATATCATCGTGGTTGGTGGCGTGATGCATGGCAACGCGCGCGTCTCGTCAAACGTCAACAGCTTCCTGAGAGCTGCTGCGAAGGCGAAAGTGCCGCTTGTGGGTCTATGCACTGGGTCTTTCGTCCTCGCTAGAGCCGGACTCCTGGATGGCTACGAAGTCTGCGTGCATTGGATGCATCGAGACGAATTTATCTCCGAGTTCCCAGACTTGCGCGTCGAATCCAACAGGATGTTCGTCATCGATCGTGACCGGCTGACATGCGCGGGCGGCACTAGCGTCGTCCATCTGGCGAGCCATCTTATCGAGAAGCATTGCAGTCGCGCGCAGGCGCTCAAGAGCATGCGGATCATGATCGAGGAGCAGCCGCTTCCGGCGGGCGCCTGGCAACCCGAAGAGATCGTAACCCGTCAGTCACAGGACACGCTGGTCAAGCGGGCGATGCTGGCGATCGAGCAGGATGTGTCCGAACACATTCCCTTGCCAATGCTCGCCGACACGCTCGGGATCAGTGTGCGTCAGCTACAACGACGTTTCATTGCCGACATTGGAATCGGGGCGCGCGAATATCGGCAACGTCTGCAACTCGCCCGTGCAAAATGGTTGGTGGAGCACACCGACAGGTCCATGACCGAGATCGCGTTGGATTGCGGCTTCTCCGATTCCGCTCATTTCTCACGCACGTTCAAAGGGCACTACCACATTCTGCCCAGCGCGGATCGACAAAGAGCGAGATTGCAATCGTAGCCGGCGATTCCCTTTTCTTTCACCTTGGTTGTGTCGTCTTCAATCAGAACAATGACGCTAACTTTCTATTTCGTCGCAGTTCTCAGCCATTAGCTCGTCTGCGGGAGTTATCGCGTCGCCATCGTTCCCGACTAGAGGGTCGGCGGCGATCATCGCTTTGCTGATCGCGGCGCTCCTTTGGGCCAGTCCTCGGCGGGAGTATGTCGATGGTCGCGTTGCAAGTCGGTGATGACGGAGATCATTGGCCGTCCGCCGACAGCCTTGTTCCAAGGCGGTGTCGGTAAGTGATAGCAACGGCGGTCAGATAGCGCAGGACTTCTACACTTTATCTCTGTCGGCTATAGCCAACTCAAGACAAGCATCATCGAAGCGGCAGTGTCGCATTCTCAATTGCGGCTCTGCAGATCCAACACAAGGTCGGCTGACCAAACCCCCTGACGGGGGCGCGTCATGAGCCTGCACCGTATCGTTGAGTTTTACAGCGACCATTGCGTCCGGTGCCGCACGGCGGGCGAACTTTTCAATCTGACCGACGCGGCAATCCGCGAAATTGGCTTCGACCGATGGGCGATGGTCCATGCGCTGTGGTTCCGCCGACCGAACAAGCGGCTGATCCGCATGGACACGTTCGGCGAGTTCGCGGACATCTTCATCGAGCGCAAATATTATCGCCACGATCCTGCGCTGCTCGCCTGCCGGCGCATCAACAACGCCTTCCCTTGGTCGCACATCCGCAGGCTGATCGCTTTTGGTCGCCAGCAGCAGATCATCATGCGCGAAGCGCACCACCACAATCTCAGGATGGGCTTGACCATGCCAGTCGGGGTGGCGGGGGAGCCGCCCGGCTGCATGTCCTTCGTTACCAGTAAGCCCCAACTGCCTTCGCGCTGGCACTGTCGCGCCGCCGAGCTGATCGGCGGCGACGCATTCCGCGAAGCGCGGCGGCTTCACGGTTTTCCCGGCCGCGCCCGAAAGGTGCCCGACCTCAGCCCGCGCAAGCTGGAAATCCTTGAGCTTGCCGCCCAGGGCAAGACCGATCCCGAGATCGCCATCATTCTCGGCATCGGCGAGCCCACTGTCCGGACCCACATGACCGACCTGCGACACATCTTCGACGTCTATTGCCGCACGCAGCTCGCCAACGCCGCCTTGCAGTTCGGCCTGGTCACGTTCGATGATGCGCTTCCCTGGGATCGCTGAACCATCAACCTTGATGATCCCGCGACCTTCCGATCCTTGCTCCCTTCGCGCTCCCACGAAACCGGGAGCACGTCATGGTTCATATATTGCAGGGTTATTCGCTGTCGGACGCGCGCATGGCGACGATGTTCGCCGATCGCAAATCGCTGTTCGTCGATCTCATGCGCTGGTCGGTGCCGGTGGTCGACGGCCGCTATGAGATCGACCAGTTCGATGGTCCCGACGCTACCTACCTGATCGCGGTCGAGGCCGGCGCGCATGTCGGATCGATGCGGCTGTTGTCCACCGGCCGACCTCATATTCTCGACACGGTGTTTCCTGATTTGTGCGACGGCACGCCACCAGTCGGCACGACGATCGCTGAGATCACGCGGCTCTGCCTGCCGTGCCGGCTCGGCGCTGCGCGTCGGCTTCACGTCCGCAACCGCCTCATCTCCGCAATGGTCGATCACGCCGCGGTGTGCGGCGTCACGGCGCTGACCGGCGTCGTCACGTCGGGCTTCCTCGCGCAGATCATGGCGATGGGATGGCGCTGCGATCGGCTCGGGCAACCCTGCGATCACGATGGCGTGTCGCTCGCCGCATTCCGCATCGATCTCGACGCCGACACGCCGGACCGCCTCGCCGCGACCGGCATCTATACGCCCGGCGCCATCGTCGCGCCGCTCGCGCAAGCAGCATGACGGAGGGCGCCATGACACAGGACACCACCCTCCATACCGCCCGGCTGCTGGCCGATGGCTATTGCATCCTGCCGGACGCCTGCGATCCCGACATCATCGTCGGGCTCAACCGTGATTTCGACTCGCGCTTCGAAGTTACGCCCTTCTGCGAAGGCGGCTTTTACGGCACGCGCACCAAACGGTTCGGTGCGCTGCTCCGCCGTTCACGACACACCGCGGTGCTCGTGCAGCACAAGGCTGTGATGCAGATCGTCGAAACCGTGCTCGGGCCGTTCTGCGACCGGATCATCCTCAACCTCACGCAAGCGGTCGAGCTGCACGAGGGCGCGCTGGCGCAGGTTCCGCACCGCGATCAGGATCTGTGGCACGCCAAACGCGACGGCCGCGAATATCAGGTCAACGTCATCTGGCCGCTGACACCGTTCACGGAGGAGAACGGCGCCACATTGATATGGCCGGGATCGCATCGGCCGGATGCTCCGGACATTCCCGCGGACGAGCCGTTCGCAGCCGAGATGGAGCCGGGCTCCGCGATGTTGTGGCTCGGCAGCACCGTGCATGGCGGCGGCGCCAATCTCACGCCGAAGCCACGGCGCGCGATCATCGTCAGCTATTGCCTCGGTTGGCTGCGCACCTTCGAGAACCAATATCTGGTCTATCCGCCCGAGGTAGCGCGGACCTTCGATCCCGAGCTGGCGGCGCTGGTCGGTTATGCCCAGCACCGTCCCAATCTCGGCAATGTCGAGGGTCAGTGCCCGTCGATCCTTCTTCAGCGCGACAGCATCGAGGGGCTTGCCGCGGTCGATGCGTTGCGGCCCGAACAGGTCGAGGCGCTGGACGCCTATGTCGCCGATCAGGAAGCGGCCCGCGCCGGCCTGATCGGGGGATAAGCCGGGTAATCGGTCCGGCGATCAGGATGCGCCATGATCGCCGGATCGCCTGTGGCGGACTGGCAGGAGGCCGACACCTATGCCGCGCTCGCCCATTGCGACCGGCACGGCTTCGCGTGGGAATGGCTGCGACGTTCTGCCTCCTACCGGCTTGCATGCGATCAGGCCGGTGATCGACGCGAACAGCAGGAAGCCGGGCGGTTCGGGCTCCATCGGTTCGAGCCGCCCGACTTGCCGTGGCCGACTTCACGTCCCATCTGGCATCGCGATGTGGATAACACGGTGTTGACCGCAACCGTCCTTCCCATCGGGGCGGACCCTGCGATCGACATGCGGGCGCTCAACACGGACGCGAGCTATGCCGCGGACCGGGATGGCGAGCACTGGCTTCTCGCCGATCGTGGCAACCATGTCCGCATCGATCTGGTCAGAGGCTCGCTCGCGCAGGGTCCGGTCGACCTTCAGTTCCACGTCACCGGCTATCCGGATTGCCGCGGACAGATCGCGGCGCTCCAGCGGCTTGTTACGCTCGCCGAGCTGGGGCGATGGCCGGCGCGCGGTCCGCGCGCCGAACGTCGCGCGCCGCGATGGGCGCTGATCCTGCGGGTCCACGATGCCATCGTTGCCGGCGCGTCCCATCGCGAGATGGCGGAACGCCTGTTCGGTCTGGAGAATCTGGCGCGCTGGCGTGTTTCGGCGCCGTCCTGGCGCCGGCGTATTCAACGGCTCGCGGACGCGGCACGGCAGATCAATCAACGTGAGCCTAAGGCTTGGCTTTCCGCGAACCGCGCTCAGTCTTGAGCTTTGCCTGCGCATGGTGCTTGTGCCGCTCCTGATACGCGGCCGCCGTGTCGGGATGAAACATCTCGTAGATTTCGACGCCGAATGCGCGCGCAAGGTCTTCAACCTTGTCGGCCGAGATCGATTTTTCCTCGTGCTCGATTTCAATGAGGTAGGTGCGGTCGATTTGCGCCAATCCCGCCAGATCTTCCTGCGTCATTCCGAGGGCTCCGCGCATCAGGCGGATGTTTTTGGCAATGATGGCGCGCGCGACTTTCATGGTGGAATGCAGCGACCACAAAAGGCGCAATTCTAAAGTAGGCTATAGCCGACATTCTGATCGGGCGGCCGTTTAGGCCCGAAGATGCGCATGTCGATTTTCGGGCCTCTGCAAAGCCCGCCTGTTCGCCGATCCCGGCCGCTCCCCACCGACCGGGACGCCCATGGGCGCCGAGGAGACACGATGGACGACGTTGCGGGCGCCGAACGGCCAAGCCCGTTCCTCAATACGCGGCAGGCCGGCCATTACCTCAAATTGACGCCGCGCCATCTCGAACGGCTGCGCGCGCGAGGTTGCGGGCCGGCCTTTCGGCGTCACGGCCGCTATGTCGTCTATCACATCGACGATCTCGACGCCTGGTCCCGCGCCAACAGCAGCGAGGAGACAAAAGATGGCTGAGAGCGAACACCGCGCAATTGCGCGGATCGGAGATGCGATGCGGTTCGACCGGATTCGGCGAACGCGGTTGCGGCGGCGCGGCTGTGCCGTTGCGGCGCTGGTCGGCGCGATCGTCCTGACCATTGTCATGCCGCTGCGGCCGGTACTGGTGTGGAACGCATCCGCCAGCGCGCCGATCGGGCTCTACGGCGTCACGGCACCGCATGACGTCCAGGTGAGCGATATGGTGATCGCGCGCCTGCCTTCGGCGTGGCGGAGCCTCGCCGATACCCGCCGATACCTGCCCGCGACCGTGCCGCTGGTGAAACGGGTCGCGGCTGCGCCGGGCGATACCGTCTGTGCTGTCGGACAGGACATCTTTATCAATGGCCGCCGGGTTACGGAGCGGCGATTGGCGGATGGCCGGGGACGGCCGATGCCGGGGTGGACGGGCTGCACGACGCTTCGCGACGGTGCGGTGTTCCTGATGACCGACAATCCCGCCTCGTTCGACGGACGTTATTTCGGGCCGACGCAGCGCGGCGAGCTGATCGGCCGGGCGCACCTGCTATGGGCGCGCTGAAATGGGCGGCCGCGGCGGCGATGATCGCCGCCGCGACGCCGGCCCATGCCGATCCGGTCGACCAATGGCGCGCGCTGATCGCCGAGGCGTCCGCCCGGTTCGACGTGCCGGCCGTCTGGATCGAGCGCGTGATGCGTGCGGAGAGCCGCGGCCTCACCATGCTCGGCGGCCGCCCGATCACTAGTCGGACCGGGGCAATGGGGCTGATGCAGCTTATGCCCGCGACATGGGCGGCGATGCGTGCCCGGCTCGGACTCGGACTGAACCCACATGACCCACGCGACAATATCCTCGCCGGCACGCTCTATCTGCGGCTGATGTATGACCGCTTCGGCTATCCCGGCCTGTTCGGTGCCTACAATGCCGGTCCCGGCCGCTATGCCGCCCACCTCGCGACCGGACGGCCGCTGCCCGCCGAGACGCGCGGCTATCTGGCGATGGTGGCGGGCGGCGGGGCGTCGTCCGTGGCGTCGTCCGTGGCGTTGGCCGCGCCGCCACCCGATCGCCTTTTCTTTCCGCGCACGATCCCGGTCGCACTCGCCGCTAACCGTTCCACCCCGTCCGGTCTCTTCGTGGTGCTCCCACGCGCCGACGCGGTTCCGCGGCGCTAGGCGCGATCGAAAGCCCCCGATACCGAACGGGCCAAAGCCGCCACCGATCGCCGCTGTCGGTCCTCCGTCGCCGGGCACGCTCGGCATCTTGTTCATCACACCTCCGTCGGGCATGGTGCGGCCAGAGACGATGATGATTCCAGCCCGCGCCCTTCTTGCGATCCTTGCCGCCGAGCGACTTAGCGCCGGCGCTTCGGTCGTGTGGGGTCGGAGCAGCCTTCGAATTACGCGCTGCCGGATCGGCTGATCCGGCGAGCCGCCAGCGCCGCCGCACCGGCGCGAATCGTTCTTCGAATTGCGAGATGACCCATGTCCGTTGCTGTCACGCGCGTCGCCTCCGCGTCCGCTTCTGCTTCTCCGTCTCCCGCCAAAGTGCCGCGCGAGCGGATCGTCACCCTGCACGCCGAGACCGATCACTGCCCGCATGTGCTGCTCCGCATCCTCGGTCTGGTTGCCCAGCATGGCACGGTGCCGCTGTCGATCGCGGCCGAGCGAAATGATGAGGGGCAGCGCCTCGCGGTCGAGATCGATACACTGCCCGATCACACGATGTCGGTGTTGCTCGGCAAGGTCGAGACGATCGTGACGGTAAGGCGGGCGGAGATCGCACCACCGCCGAGGCGGGCAATTCCCTAGCGCCCGGCGATGGAGAGTGGCTTCGATCCCGGTCCATATGGGAGCGCGCGAGCGACGGATAGTGAGCCGGGCGTCTCCCGCTGGCGCGGGATCGGCTCTGCTCCGCTAAGCTCCTTCGTCGCTAAGCTCCATCGAGCCGCCTTCGGCGTCTCGCCGCTGCCGCGCGACGATCCTGACGCGGGGATGCGCGGCGAGGACACAACCTCCCTACCGACCGCAGCGCGGGCAGCCGGCGGAGGATTTTCAGCTAAAGCTAAGGAATCGCGCGGGGCGCGATAGAGGATCTTGAGCCAGTCGTTGCCATCGCACCCTTCGCCGGCCTCTCAGGGTCCCTGGCGTGCCACACGGATTTTCGGCGGCAAGAATTGCGTCGCGGGGAAGCTCCTCTAGGCGAAATGGGGCCGGCGGCGTTTTGTTTGTTTCAGCGGAAGCGCCGGCCCCATTTCACCAAGAGGAGACTAAATCCCCGCTCCCGTGCTTCTTGACGCCAAGAAATCCGCGCGGCCCTTGGGACCCTGCGAGGACGGCTCCGGGTGCGATGGCAACGACCGGCCCTGCGCTCCATCTCCTCGTAAACGCGGAATCGGCCGCTTCTCGCGGCCGATGCGTCTTTGTGTTTGCTGGCCGCTGGTCGCGGCCTTTTCTGTGCTCGGACTCACCAGGCACGATGGATTTCTGTCAAGAAAACAATGATGTAGAGCCTGTTTCGCTAGTCCTGTATAAGTATAGATGCAGTCGATGGAGACGAAATCGACCGCGCGACACGAACTACAACCGACTGGATGGAGTAAGGATAATGAACATCGGTGAAATGATCCGCAACGACAAAGGCGCTGTGACCGGCTACATTGCCGAGCCGACTTATGACTTTTCCAATGTCTATCTGGAGAAGGTCGAGTCCGACAATCCCGACGCGCCGTTGTTCAACATCATGACCAAGAGCCCGCGCGGACGGCCGTTCCGTCTGGGTGCGATTTGGGAATATACCGCGAAGGAAACCGGCGAGGTCTATTTCGGCGGCTACATCGTCAGCGGCGTGTCCGGCTATGTGCCCGTTCGCCTGTTCCGCTCGAGCCGTGACCCCAATCGCTGGAATGTCGTCCGCAACGTGCCGGGCGAACGGCGGCGCGGCGCGCAGGAGGTTTCGCTTCCCGAGGCGGATAACGACCGTTCCGCCGATCACGACCGCGTTTTCGGGCGCGAGCTTGAAGCCGCCTGACTGACTTGAGGGGGAGCGCGCAGCCGCTCCCCCGATAGTCCCACATTCGACAAGGAGCCTTCGCCATGACGAAGGAAGCGACCGCGCGCGGCGCGCGGGCGAATGCCCCGTCGCGCGACATCTACGCCGAGGTGACAGCCAAGATCATCCACGAGCTTGAGGAAGGGCGCTTGCCCTGGGTGCAGCCTTGGGGCCGCACCGGCATGGTCGATCCCGGCTTGCCCCGCAACGCCATCACCGCCCGCAATTACAGCGGCGTCAACGTCCTGATCCTGTGGGGCGCGGTGATCGAGCATGGCTATCCCTCGCAATCGTGGCTCACCTTCCGCCAAGCCTTGGAGGCAGGGGGCAACGTCAGGAAGGGCGAGCATGGCACCACCGTAGTCTATGCCGACCGCTTCACCCCCGAAAAGGAGAAGGAGCGCGCCAAGGCGACCGGCGAGGATGCCCGCGCAATCCCGTTCCTCAAAAGGTTCACCGTGTTCAACGTCGCGCAATGCGAAGGCTTGCGCCCCGGTCTTGCCGCCGATCCCGCGCCATTGCCCGAACGCCAGATCGTGCCGGTTGCCGAGGCGGTGATTGCGGCCAGCGGCGTGGACTTCCGTATCGGCGGAAACCGGGCATTCTACGTGCCCGCGCTCGACTTCGTGCAGGTGCCGCCACAGCCCGCTTTCTTCGAGCAGATCAACTATTACCGGACGGCGCTGCACGAACTGACGCACGCGACGGGGCATGTATCGCGACTTGATCGCAAGATACTCAACAGTTTCGGCAGCAAGGACTATGCCCGCGAGGAACTTATTGCCGAAATGGGAAGCGCGTTTCTTTGTGCTTCGCTCGGCATTACGCCTACCGTTCGCCATAGTGACTATCTGGCATCGTGGCTAGAGGTCTTGCGCGAGGATAATCGCGCGATCTTCCGTGCCGCCAGTCAGGCGAGCAAGGCGGCGGACTGGATATTGGCCCGCTACGCCGAGGCGCAGGACGAAGGGAGGGAAGCGGCATGATTACGCTCCCCCACGCGATCCATTTCGCGCTACGCGCCAACGCGCTCACCAGTCGCCTCCACGAAGAACAGGGCAAACGGTTCGACCCGTTCCCGGTGGTCAAGTTCTTCAATCCGCTTGGCGCGGCGACGTGGATCGCGACCGAGCTTTACGACGATGATGATACGCTATTCGGCCTCGCGGATTTAGGCTTCGGGTGCCCGGAAATGGGCGTCTTTTCGCTGGCGGAGATTTCCAGCGTTCGCTTGCCCTTCGGCCTGTTCATCGAGCGCGACGAGCATTTTGAACCGCTCGCCCGGCTTTCGACATGGGCCGACACCGCTCGCCGGACGGGCGCGATCATCTTCGCCGAAACCGAACTGCGCCGTGCGGCCAAGAACCGCAAAGGCAATGAGCTTCCGCCCCCCGAGGACATTGGGGGCGGCTGACGCGCGGCGCGTTTCGCCGCTTGAGTAGTCGGCCCGCCTACCCGGAAAGATCGACGGGCCGACACTCCATACGGAGTGTGAGCCATGAAACTCGCATTTATCGAGCATGACAAGCTGTTCGTGGACAAGACGAACATGCGTTACGCGAAGAAGGCCCCGGATGTGGCCGACCTGTTGCCCACCGTGCGCAAGCGCGGAATCATCGTGCCGTTGGTCGTCAAGCCCGCCAATGGTGACGATTGCTCCGGTATCGTCGCCGGTTTCCGGCGCTGGATCGCCAACGGCATCGTCCGGGGCGAAGGTGTCGATCATGGCCCGCTGCCGTGCGCCATCCTTGAGGATGGCGACGACGCCGACGCCATCGAGGCATCGCTGATCGAGAATTGCGAACGCCTCGACCCCGACGAGGTGACGCAATGGGAGACGTTCACCCGGCTGGTAAAGGAAGGTCGCACCGCCGAGGATATCTCGGCGACGTTCGGCATCCCGGAGCTAGGCATCAAGCGCATTCTCGCGCTCGGAAACCTGTTGCCGCGCATCCGCGATCTATACCGCAAGGAGGAGATCGACGCGGCGACCGTCCGCCACCTGACGATGGCGAGCAAGAGCCAGCAGCGCGCATGGCTGGCGCTGCACGATGATCCCGAAGGCTATTGCCCGACCGGGCGGCAGTTGAAGGGCTGGCTGTTCGGCGGACAGGAGATCAGCACCGAAAAGGCGCTGTTCGACCTTGCCGACTATAAGGGCCAGATCATCGGCGACCTGTTCGGCAAGGAGCAATTCTTCGCCGACGCCGATGCGTTCTGGGCCGCGCAGAATGCCGTGATCGAGACGCGCAAGGCCGAATATCTCGACGCCGGATGGAGCGATGTCGTAATCGTCCCTCCGGGCGAATACTTCAACGTCTATGAGCATGTGAAGGCGCAGAAGCGCAAGGGCGGGCGCGTCTATATCGACGTGCTCGCAACCGGCGAGGTGACGTTCCACGAAGGCTATGTGACGGGCAGGGAGGCGCGGCGGCTCGAAAAGGCGGTGGCGATCGGCAACGCTTCCAAGGCGTCACGGCCCGAGGTGACCAGCACGATGCAGACCTACATCGACCTGCATCGCCATGCCGCCGTGCGCGCGGCGCTCACCCGTCATCCCAAGGTCGCGCTGCGCCTGATGGTGGCCCATGCCATCGTCGGCTCGCCGCTCTGGACGGTGAAGATCGAGGAACAGCGCACCGGCAACGCCGAGGTGCGGGAGTCGGTCGAAACCTGCAAGGGCGAGACGGACTTCGACGTCAAGCGCCGCGCCGTTCTCGACTTGCTC
>Ga0164242_10000787_pt1 | contig 38180 bp, 33 predicted proteins | sample OricomgcompostMG_FD_108783 | JGI IMG/M metagenome (GOLD analysis project Ga0164242, IMG submission 108783) | Miracle-Growth compost microbial communities from Emeryville, California, USA - Original compost - Miracle growth compost (MG) ... | reverse complement strand
GATCCGTCAGGGCGGAGCGGCCGCCGACGAGGTGTACGCCCAGCTCGAACCGAAGTTCGCGGCGATGGCGGACAACCTCCTCTGGTGGACCAGGGCACTCGCCACCGCCCGAAATACCTGACGGCGGCGAGTCGGCCGGGCACCGTGCTGTCGCAGCCTGGAGCAGGCAACAACACCTAGTTCCGATGGATCTTCCCGTCATGCCGCCTGTCGCGCCGATGCTGGCCAAGCCGGTGCCTGACCTGCCGTCGGACTGCCTCTACGAGCCGAAGTGGGACGGCTTTCGGCGCTATTACCGGTAGTCCCCCCGCGACTGTCAGATCAGCCAATCCTCGTCGAGGTGACTACCTGAACTTGCCCGCCTAAGCCACGCGTCCAGCGCAGAAACGACCGCGGCGCGGCGACCGCGGCGCGGCGACCGCGACGCGGAAATCGTCCCGACGCGACAAGCAGCAGCGGTGCGATCGGCTCGCGGTTCTCGTACGCGGCGAGCAGCAACGGGCGGTAGTCCTTGACGTTCTCGGTCACAACCCGACGCCGTTCTGCCGCTGCCCATCGATAGACCTCCGCGTCCGGCTGCACACGTAAGGACGGATCGGCAACAACGGCGAGCACGTCATGCCCGAGCTGACGAAGCCGCTCGGCAATGACGTCGGAGAAATGTTCGTCGAGCAGCAACCTGACAGTCACGCAAGCAGCCGCTGTCGCGCTTGAAAGGCAGCCAACGCTTCAGTCGCCGCAAGCTGGTTCTCGACGATCTGTGCGTCGATCTCATCGGCATAGGCGCCGTAGTAGTCCAGCGCGAGGCGAACCTGTCCAGCGGATAAAGAGAATTCTTGAGCGGCGGCCGCCACTGCGCGCCTTTCGTCCTTCACGCCAGCGCCGCTCACCGCGGCGACAATCTCCCAGACGTCTGGTCCCGCCACCAGCGTCGCCCGACGGCCAGAGGGACCCTCCTTGAAAACGATGCCCGGATGTTCCTGAGCACGCAGACCCTCGTCGACGAGCCGCTGCGCCAAGCCCGAAGGTGTCGAGTCCTGAATAACCGCGCGCCGACGAAGTCGCTCCAACAGCGCCTTATCGAATCTGATCGACAGTGGGCTGCTCATGCGCTACATGCGTAGCGCATCGCTGCGACTCACCCAGCCCGCGCGCAATCACTTACCGTGTCGTCATGGACCTTCCGGTGATGCCGCCCGTCTCCCCGATGCTCGCCAAGGCGATCCCGAGCCTCGACAAGCTGGCTGTGGGCGAGTTCCACTTCGAACCGAAATTCGACGGTTTCCGCTCCATCGTCTTCCGCGATGGCGACGAGGTGGAGCTGGGCAGCCGCAACGAGAAGCCGCTGACCCGCTACTTCCCCGAGCTGGTCGAGGCCGTCAAGGCGGAGTTCCCACCCCGCGCGGTGATCGACGGCGAGATCGTGATCGCCACTCCGGGCGGCCTCGATTTCGAGGCACTCCAGCAGCGCATCCACCCGGCGGCGTCCCGGGTGAAGCTGCTGTCCGAGACGACACCGGCGCAGTTCGTCGCCTTTGACCTTCTCGCGCTCGACGACGAGGACGTCACCGGACGTCCGTTCCGGGAGCGCCGTGCGACGCTCGTGGAGACGCTCCCCGACCCGGGCCGCTCCGTACACGCCACGCCGGCCACCGACGACATCGTCCGCGCGCGGCGCTGGTTTGCCGAACTCGAGGGTGCCGGCCTGGACGGCGTGATCGCCAAGCCATTCGGCCTGGCCTACCAGCCGGACAAGCGCGTGATGTTCAAGATCAAGCATGCGCGCACCGCGGACTGCGTCGTCGCCGGCTACCGCCTGTACCGCTCCGCGAAGGGCGGCGCCGGCGACGCGATCGGCTCGCTGCTGCTCGGCCTCTACGCCGAGGACGGGCAGCTCGCCTCGGTCGGCGTGGTCGGCTCCTTCCCGATGGCCACGCGCAAGGCCCTGTACGCCGAGCTGCAGCCGTTGGTGACCGACTTCGAGCACCACCCGTGGAGCTGGGCCGCACTCGAGGCCGGCGCGCGGACGCCGCAGGCCGGCCAGGGCTCGCGGTGGAACAACGGAAAGGATCTGTCGTTCGTGCCGCTGCGGCCCGAACGGGTGATCGAGGTCAAGTACGACCACATGGAGGGCACCCGGTTCCGGCACACCGCGCAGTTCGGCCGGTGGCGTCCGGACCGCACCCCTGAGTCCTGCACGTACGAGCAGTTGGAGCGCCCGCTCACCTACGACCTGACCGACATCGTGCCGGGCCTGGGCCGTGCGCCCTGACCACCGGGCGTCCGGTCGACCTCGCACGGCCGGTCGGTAGCGTGAATCGCGTGCCCCTGCCCCCACGCCGTACCCGCCATCTGTTGATCACCCTGGGGACCGCGGCCCTGCTGGCGCTGACCGCCTGCGCCCACGTCGTCGACGGCTCACCGGCCGCCTCGCACACTGACCCCTCGACCTCGGCCTCGTCCCCGACCTCGTCGGCCGCCGCATCGACCGCCGCGTCGGACTCCGGTGCTGCGCCGACCGCGCCGCCGGCGTCCTACGACGACTGCGGCGACCTGTTCTATGTCGACAGGATCCCGGTGCCGAGCCCCCTCAAGAACAAGATCAGGTTCAGCTGCGCGACGGTGTCGGTGCCGCTCGACTACGCGCACCCCGGCGGTGAACACATCGACATCCAGATCATGCGGATCCACGACACCGACAACACCGGCGGCATCGGTTCGCTGCTGGTCAACCCCGGCGGACCCGGCGCATCGGGCATCGACCTGGCGGTGGGACTGCTCGGCGAGATGTCCACGACGCTGCTCAAGAAGTTCGATCTGATCGGCTTCGACCCTCGCGGCGTCGGCTTCTCCAGCCCGATCACGTGTCTCAGCGACAAACAGAAGGACGCGTTCAACGCCTTCTCCCCTGACGTCCTCACCGCCTCTGGGTTCACCCAGGCCAAGACGATGGCCAAGACGATCGATGACCAGTGCCTGAGCAAGTACGGCACCCGGCTGCAGTACTACAACACGGTCAACACGGCCCGGGACATGGACCTGATCCGGCAGGCGGTCGGCGACGATCAGATGAACTACCTGGGCTTCTCGTACGGCACCGAACTCGGTTCGATCTACGCGCACCTGTTCCCGGGCAGAATCCGCGTAGCGGTGCTGGACGGCGCGGTCGATCCGACGCTCGATGACATCGCGTCCTTCGCCAACCAGCTGCAGGGCTTCGAGCTCGCATTCGACCAGTTCGCCGCGAACTGCAAGAGCAGCGCGTCCTCGTGTCCCGGCCTGACCAACCCGCGGGCATCCGTCATGCAGGTGGTGCAGACCGCGCAGGCCGCCCCGCTGTCGACCGGGGAGAGTCGCACGCTGACCTCGTCCCTCGCGCTCACCGGCGTACTCGAGGCGCTCTACTCCCAGTCGGAGTGGAGGAACCTCGCCGCGGCGATCACAGCGGCGCAGGGCGGTGACGGCTCCAAGCTGCTCGCACTCGCCGACGAGTACAACCAGCGCGCGAGCGACGGCACGTACAGCAACCTGATCGACGCCAATATGACGATCGCGTGCAACGACTCCAAGCCGGGGCCGACCGACGCCCAGATCCGCCAGGCTGCCCAGCAGTGGGCACAGAAATACCCGATGTTCGGGCAGTGGTCAGCGGCCTCACTGTTCGGATGCCAGCAGTGGCAGCCCGACCGCATGCCCGTGCCGGTGCCTGCGGCGCAGACCGCGGTGAAGGTGCTGGTGATCGGCAACCTGCACGACCCGGCCACGCCGTACGCCGGAGCCAAGAACCTCGCCGACGCGATGGGCAACGCGCAGGTCCTGACCTGGGACGGCGAGGGGCATACGTCCTATCTGCAGGGCAGCTCCTGCATCGACCAGGCGGTGAACTCTTACCTGCTGAACCAGAAACTCCCGCCTGTCGGACAGGTGTGCCCACGCTAGGGTGCGGTTGACTGGATGACAGTGCGTCGGAGCGCTCAGTGCTGGGCGTGTGGCGAAGACGAGAGGTGGGGCCATGACAGCCGTGAACGACCGTCCGGACATCCGTGCCGAGGCGTTTCGCTCGCCCGAGAGCGACCGCTGGCCCGATGTCGTCCAGGTCCCGCACGTCCCGGCCCGGGCGGCGATCGCGAAGGCGATCTTCCGCCGTGCCGTCCAGCGCCTGCCTCTGCGGGTCGTCGAGACCGGCGGCCGCCACTACGGGGGTGGTGCGCCGACCGACCCGGTGATGCGGCTGCAGCGGCCGGAGTCGTTCTTCGCCCGCCTCGGCGCGACCGGGACGATCGGTTTCGGCGAGGCGTACATGGCCGGGGACTGGACCACCGAGGATCTCACCGGCGTGCTCACTGCCTTCGCCGCCCACCTCGGTGAACTCGTGCCCGCGCCGCTGCGCCGGTTCCGCCACCTCGCCCTGAGCCGGATGCCCGCCGCGCACGACAACACGGTCGAGGGTGCGCGGGCGAACATCGCCCACCACTACGACCTGTCCAACGAGCTCTTCGCCACGTTCCTCGACCCGTCGATGACCTACAGCTCGGCCCTGTTCGACGGCGACCCGGCCGCCTCCGCCGAGGACCTGCAGGCCGCGCAGCACCGCAAGATCGACCGCCTGCTCGACGCCGCCGGCGTCCGCAGCGGTTCGACCGTGCTGGAGATCGGCACCGGCTGGGGCGAGCTGTCGATCCGGGCCGCCAAGCGGGGCGCCCAGGTCACGTCGCTGACGATCTCCGCTGAGCAGGCGGACCTGGCTCGCGCGCGCATCGAGCGCGAGGGCCTGTCCGAACGGGCATCGGTGCTGCTGACCGACTACCGCGAGTCGACCGGCAGCTACGACGCGGTCGTCAGTGTGGAGATGATCGAGGCCGTGGGGGCGCCGCACTGGGGCACGTACTTCGACACCATCGACACGCGGCTGCGCCCGGGCGGGAAGGCCTGCATCCAGGCGATCCTGCAGGACGACGAGACTGTCCAGAACACCCGCGAGACGTACACCTGGATCCGCAAGTACATCTTTCCGGGCGGGCAGTTGGCCTCGATCCCGGCGGTCGAGCGGGTGCTCGGCGCCACCTCCCTGCGCCTGTCCGAGACGTTCGCATTCGGGGCGCACTACGCCGAGACGCTCAAGCGCTGGCGGGCGAGCTTCGAGGAGCACGCCGCGGCAGTGGCCCGGCTCGGCTTCGACGAGATCTTCCGACGGATGTGGTCGCTCTACCTGGCGTACTCCGAGGCCGGCTTCGCCTCCGGCTACCTGGACGTGGCCCAGCTCACCCTGACCAAGGCCTGACGGGACCCGGCCCGGCACCGTAAGCCGCTCGCGGTACCCGATAGCGTCCCGCTGTGGTCGTCGTCCTCGGGTTGCTCGCGGCCGTCGCGTACGGGGTCGGCGATTTCGCAGGCGGGTTCGCCTCGCGTCGGCACAGCGCCGTCACGGTGTTGCTGCACTCGTACCCGATCGGCGCGCTGCTCATGGCCGCGCTGCTGCCCGCGTTCCCCGGTCACCTGACCGGCCGGACGCTCGGCTTCGGGATCCTCGGCGGCCTGTCCGGGCTCGTCGGCGTCGCGATCATGTACTCGCTGATGGCGATCGCGCCGATGAACGTCATCTCCCCGGTCACGGCAGTGCTCGCCGCGATCGTCCCGGTGGCGGTGGGCGTGACGCTCGGCGAGCGGCCGTCCGCGCTGGCCTGGCTCGGGATGAGCATCGGCATCGCGGCCGTGGTCCTCGTCAGCCGCACCACCGAGGAGCACCCGCACGGGCGCATCGCACCGAGGATCATCGCGCTGGCCTGCGTCTCCGGACTCGGCTTCGGCCTCTATTTCGTCTTCCTCGCACGCGCCGGGAACGACTCCGGGCTGTGGCCGCTGGTGATCTCGCGCATCGCCTCGGCGGTGGCGATCGTCCCGCTGGCCGGCAAGATGCGCGCGATCGCGCCGATCCGCGAGCCGCGCTATCTGCTGTACGCCATTGGTGCCGGCCTGTGCGACGCCACTGCGAACATGCTGTTCCTACTCGCCAGCCGTCACGGCCTGCTGTCGATCGCCTCGGTGCTGACCTCGCTCTATCCCGCGACCACGGTGCTGTTGGCGATCACGGTCCTGCGCGAGCACGTGAGCCGGATGCAGCAGGCCGGTCTCGCCCTGGCCGCAGCCTCGATCGTCCTGATCACGGTCTGAGTTCAGGCGTCCCGCGCATCGCGGAGCAGGAGGGTGAGCGCCGGCAGCAGCTCGGCCACGGGCTGCCGCGCTTGACCCATGGTTCCAGCTCGTCGCCGGGCGGACACTGGCGTCATGACCGTGGTCGTGGGGTATGTGCCGACGCCCGCGTTCTGATCGTCCGCCCGCAGCAATGGTGATCGCGATTCGCCGCCGCGTGCGGCGGGTATCCGCTGCGCGCCGCAGTCATCGTGGCGCGGCGCCTAACGAAGCGGGGTGACGATACGTGTCCAATGACGCGATCGTGCTGTTGAAGGAAGATCACAAAGAGGTCAAGGCGCTCTTCCGCCAGTTCCAGAGGGCCGGCGACGAGGCGACCCAGCAGAAGGGCGAGGTCGTACGCAAGATCATCGAGGAACTCACCGTTCACACGTATATCGAGAACGAGGGCATGTACCCCGAGGTGCGCAAGCTGCTGCCCGATCTCGAGGACGACATCCTCGAGTCCCTGGAGGAGCACCACGTCGCGGACGTGCTCTGCGCCGAGCTGTGGGCGATGGACGCCGGCGACGAGCACTTCGACGCGAAGGCGACCGTGCTGATCGAGAACGTCTCGCACCACATCGAGGAAGAAGAGGGCGAGTGGTTCCCGAAGGTGCGCGAGGGCCTCAGCAGGGTCCAGTTGCAGGAGATCGGCGCCGGGATGCTTGAACTCAAGCAGAAGGCGCCCCGGTCGCCGGCCGAGCCGTCGGCGGTGACCAGGCTCGTCGCCGCCCTCTCCGGCTAGTCACTCCAGGGATGTCCGCCCGACGCGGAACCGCTCGCGGTACCGGCCTCGGGCCTGCTCGACGAGCCGATCCCCAAGCCAGCCGATCGGCTCGATGTCGCCCAGCAGCGGCTCGTGGTCGGGGCCGTACCCTGCGACCTCGCCCAGTGTGATCCACGGGCGGCGCCGCGGGTCCCCGGCCGCGAGGTGCAGGTATTTGCAGACCCGCCGGGCGATCCAGTCGACCGGCTCGCGTGGCCACCACGGCTCGGGCGTCAGCAGGGTGCACGGCAATCCGGGCAGATCGACCTCGGCCTCGTAGTCGCGGCTCGGGTGGGCAAGGTCCCGCTCCGGACCGAACGAATAACGCAGGTAGACGCGGGCTGCCCGGCCGACGATGTCGTCCAGCTCCTCGAGGTCATCGATCGTCTCCATCGACGCACTGCGTACCCGCCGAACCGGGGCCTCTGACGAGCTGTCATAGACTGCACCGGCCCGAAGGCGGGGCGCCGAACCGCAGGAAGGTCGCATGTCAGCCCCAGACGCCACCGCGCAGTGCCGTCGCCCCGAGGTCCTGCCCGGCCCGGGGCGTGCATGATCTTCCTGGTACGCCACGGCGAGTCCGACTGGAACGTCGCACGGCGCACCCAGGGACAGGCCGCACACCCTCGGCTGACCGAGGTGGGGCGGGCGCAGGCACGGGCGGTGGCGGACGCGCTGTTCGCCGAACTCGGCCCGGCGGCCGTGACCACGATCGTGAGCAGCGACCTCGCCCGGGCGGTGCAGACCGCCGAGATCATCGCCGGGGTGACCGGCGCCGGCGTCCGGACGGACCCTCGGCTGCGCGAACAGTCACTCGGAACCCTCGAGGGCCTGGGCTACGAGGAGTCGCTCGCGGCCGGATCCGCGCTCGACTGGTCCGACCCGGACGTGCGGCCGGGCGGGGGCGAATCGCCCCGCGAGGTCGCGGCGCGGATGACCGCGGCGCTCTCGGACCTGCCCCAGGAGTCGATCACTGTCGTGGTCAGCCACGGCGACGCGATCCGGTGCGCGCTCGTGGGCCGCTCCGGTGGCGCCTTCGGAGGTGAGTGGATCGAGGTGCCCAACGGCTCGGCCGCAGTGCTCGACGGTGACGAGCCGGTGCGCTGGCTTGCCGTGGCGCGGCCGGTCACCCCTCGCTGACGCGCGCCGTGAGCCGGCGAGCGTGCAGGCCGGTGAGCAGCAGTTGCGCCGCCAGGCAGGCGCCGACGCCCTCCCCCGCGCGCAGCCGCAGCTGCAGCAGCGGCTCCAGACCCAGTTCGGTGAGGACCATCTCGTGCGCCCGTTCTCGGCTGCGCTGTCCGGCGATGAGGATGCTCTGCACGGCCGGCTCGATACGCACGGCGAGCAAGGCGGCGACCGAGGTCACCAGCCCGTCGAGGACGACCGGCGTCCGGGAGGCGGCCGCTCCGAGCACGACGCCCGCTAGCAGCGCGATCTCCGGTCCCCCCACGGATGCCAGCGCTACGCACGGGTCGAGCAGTCGCGCGCCGTGTACCGCGCGGCCACGTGACACCGCCCGACTCACGACCTCCCGCTTGCGGGCCAGCATGGCCGCGTCGGCGCCGGCCCCGAGCCCGACCGCCTCATCGACCGGAACGTCCAGCAGGGCGTGGAGCAGCGCCGCGGCGACCGTCGTGTTGCCGATGCCGACCTCGCCGAGGCAGATCAGCCCGCGGCCGGTCAGCCGGGCGGCGAGTTCGCGACCGGCGGTGATCAACTCCTCGACGTCCGGCGGGCTCATGGCCTCGTCCTCGACGAGGTCACCGGGGCTCGCCACGGCGGCTCGTACCGCTTCGACGTCCAGCCCGGCGCCGGTCGCGGTGGTCGCCCCGACGGAGACGCCGGCCACGGCGGCGGCGTACACCTCATCGGTGACGGACGCCGCGAACGCCGAGATGCCGTACCGGGTGACCGGATGATCGGCGGCCGCAATGACCAGCGTGCCGGTCGTCGGTGGCTCGGGGTCCAGGGCGAGCACGCGGTTGACGGCGATGTCGAGCACCCCGAGCGAGCCGGGAACCACCAGCAGGTCATCGCCCGTGTCGCGGCCGGCGACGACCGCGCGCTGGTCGGGCGCGGCGAGGTGCGAGACCGGCGGCGGGGCGTCCCCGCCGGGCCACCGCTCGCTGATGATCACGTCGTCGAGCAGGAGGCGTTGGGACCAACCGTGACGTTCCAGGCCCGGTTCGGGCGGGCGTTCGTCCGGCCAACCGAGGCAGAGCCAGCCGAGGGTCTCCACACCGTCCGGCAGTCCGAGCAGGCCGGCGAGGTCGGCGGGCCGGAACAGCGTGACCCAGCCGATGCCGAGGCCTGACGCCCGGGCGGCCAGCCACATGTTCTCGATCGCGCAGGCACAGCTCCACAGGTCCGTGTCCGGGAACGTCGCTCGGCCGAGCACACCGGCCGCGGGAACGCGACGGTCGCACGCGACGACGACACCTACGGGCGCCTCCCGAATGCCCTCGAGCTGCAGGTCGAGCAGGCGGGCCCGGCGATCAGGATCGAGCCGCCCCGCCTGCCGCAGCCGCTCCCGGTCCGCGAGAGCCGCCGCGCGATCACGGGTGTCCGGTTCGGTGATCACGATGAACCGCCAGGGCTGCGAGTGCCCGACGGACGGTGCCTGGTGCCCTGCTGCGAGCACCGCCCGGAGCAGCTCCTCGGGGACGGGGTCGGGTCGGTAGCGGCGGATGTCCCGCCGTGCTCCGACGACGCGATGCAGTGCCTGGACCGTCTCCGGATCCATCGCCCATGCCGCGGGGTCGGCGGCCCGGGTGGCGGCCGAGGTCGGGTCGCCGATCAGTGGTACGGGGCGTGCCCACCGCTTCTCGGTCATCGCAGCGCCATGCCGATCAGGGCGACCGCGGTGGCGGCTTCGATGACGGCGCCGAAGACGTCGCCGGTCACGCCGCCGAGGCGGCGCACGACGTGCCGTCGAACGAGGTAGGCGAAGAGCAACGCGACCGCCTGGGGCACGACGATCCAGCCGACCGGTACGCCGACGGCGACCGCGAGCGCGGCGCCGAGACCCAGGGCGGCGACCAGCCACGCGAGCACTGCGATCGGGCTGAGGCCGTCGGCGACGAGAGCGCCGAAACCCGACGCGCGCGCCGCCGGAACGCCGCGCACCGCTGCCGCCACGGCCCCGACCCGGGCCGTCGTCGCCGCGACCGCGAGCGCGGCGACGGGCGCCCACGCATCATCCCGCGTCGCGTCGAGGGCGGCGATGTCGACGCCGAGCACGAGCACGAGCGCCACCACGCCGAACGGACCGATGTCGGATCTGCGCATGATCTCGAGCGCCCGCTCGGCAGGGGCACGGCTACCCAGACCGTCCGCGGTGTCGGCCAGCCCATCCAGGTGCAGACATCGGGTCAGTCCGGCGAGCGTCGCGACCGCGAGAACGGCGCCGAGAAGGGCCGCGTGCGGTGCCCAGTGCCGGATCGCCACGAGCGGCAGGGCCGCCACGGCACCGGTCAGACCGCCGACCAGCGGCAGCCAGAGCAGCGCGGAGATTCCCTCCCCCGGCGCGAGCTCGGGGTCGGCACGCACCGGCACGAGGGTGAACATGCTGACCGAGCGCAGCAGGGTCATCGCAGCCTGCTCGGGATGCCGGCGGTGACCAGCCAGACCTCGTCGGCCTCGGCCGCCAGTCGCTGGTTGAGTTCGCCGAGCAGGTCACGAAAGCGGCGCCCCGACGCCGTCGACGGCACGATCCCGCTGCCGACCTCGTCGCTCACCGCGATCGCCGCGACCCGGCAGGACGCCCAGCAGCGGACGAGGTCGGTCAGCGCCTCCTGCAGGTGCCGTTCGGCGTCCGCGGCCACCCCCTCGCCCCAGCAGCCGCAGTCGTCCATGAGACCGGCGAGCCAGGTGGTGACGCTGTCGATCAAGAAGGTACGCGGCTCGTCGCGGCCGAGCAGGGCGGCGAGGTCTCGGGTCTCGACCGTCGCCCACTCCGCGGGCCGGCGCGCGCGGTGCCGCTCGACGCGGTCGTTCCATTCGCGGTCGTCACCGCCGGCGCCCGTCGCGACATAGCTGACCGGGCCTCCTGCCGCGCTCGCGAGCTGCTCGGCGTGGCGGGACTTGCCCGAACGGCTACCGCCGAGCACGAGCACACGGCGGCCGGGGTGCCGCGGCGCCACGGCACCGACCGCGCACACGGCGGCCGGGGCGGCGGGGATGACCTCGACCGAGAGGCCGGCCGCGGTGCAGGACGCCAGCTCCTGTACGCCGCGCGCCGAGACGAACGGATCATCGGCGACGAGCCGGACGACGTCCTTGCCGCAGCGAGCGCGGTCGATCACGAGCGCAATGATCTCCTCGTGGGTGAGCGCGCCCCCCGCCGGAAGCCTGGCGTCGATGAGCTCGACCTCGGGGAGGTGGCGCAGCAACGCGGGCGGTGCGGGCCGGTCGAGGATCACGACGTCCGCGGTGCTCAGGCGATCGAGCGCGCGGACCGGGACGAGGTCCTCGGCGCCCGACCAGCCGCGGACGAAGACCACCTCACCCGTCACGCGAGCACCTCGGCGAGTGCCGCGGCGAAGCGGTCGCTGGTCGCGGCGTCCCGGACCGCGACCCGGATCCACGTCGGTCCCAGCGCCGGGAAGCTCTCCCCACGGCGTACGGCGAATCCCCGGTGTTGCAGCAGCGTTCTCGCCTCGCAGGAACCGGTGTCGAGCAGGACGAACGACGCGCAGGCATCCGGGACGACCCGAAATCCGAGGCTCCCGAGCCGCTCGACCAGGTGTCTGCGCTGCGCCGACAACTGCGCTGCCCACCGCTCGACCTCGTCCAGCGCGGCGGGTCCGGCGGTCGCGACACAGGCCGCCAGTGCAGGAGCCGAGACCGGCCAGAGCGGCTGGGCACGCCGCAACGTCTCGACCACGCCGGCAGCGGCGAGCACGTAGCCGACGCGCAGCCCGGCGAGGGCCCAGGTCTTGGTGAGGCTGCGGACGACCACCAAGCCGTCGAGATCGGGTGTGCTCGCCAGCGACTCGGTCTCCCCGGGCACGCAGTCCATGAAGGCTTCGTCCACCACGACGAGGCGGCCGGGGCGTACGAGCGTGGTGATCACCTCGCGGGGGTGCAGCACGGAGGTCGGGTTGGTGGGATTGCCGACGAAGACGAGGTCGGCATCGGCCGGGACCGCGGCCGGGTCGAGCTGGTAGGGGAACGGCAGCAGCACCTGGTGGACCGCGTGACCGGCCGCGCGAAGGGCCGCCTCCGGTTCGGTGAACTGCGGATGCACCACGACCGCGCGCCGGGGGCAGAGGGTGCGTGCGAGCAGCACGAAGGCCTCGGCGGCCCCGGCGGTGAGCAGGACCTCGTCCTCGCTGCGGGCGTGCCGCTCCGCGATGGCGGCGAGCGCCTCGCACTGGTCGGGGTACACCGCGAGGTCGGCGGCGCGGACGCGCTCGGCGAGCCAGCCGGGGGTACCACCGGTGCGGACGTTCACCGCCAGGTCGACGAGACCGGGGACCAGGTCGGCGTCGCCGTGATGGGACAGGTCCGGCGCCGTGGTCATCGCAGCGCCGCCAGCCGGGCCGTGCGGTGCCGACGCGCGGCTGCGACGAGCCGTCCGGCGGTGCCGGGCGAGCCGCTCCAGTGCGTGTGCAGGTAGGAGGCGTGGACGTTCCCGCGGACGAAACCCTCCGCGACGGTGCTGCCGCGCGCCTCCCACGTCCAGGCGTTCGCGGGGACGCCTGCGGTGGTGACGGCGGTCCGGTGGAACTCGTGGCCCCGCACGCGTGATCCGGCGGCGGCAACGGGTGAGTCCGTCGCCGCGAGCGCGTCGCGGTAGCCGAGGCTCAGCCGGTTCGTCATCGCGGTGTCGAGGTCCAGGACGCCGCACATCGCTAGTCCGTCGAGGGTGCGCGCGAGGTAGAGCAGCCCGGCGCACTCGGCGATGACCGGTGCGCCGGTCGCGGCGATGCGCGCAACCTCGCCACGCAGGGCCGCGTTCGCCGAGAGCTCGGCGGCATGGATCTCCGGGAAACCACCGCCGATCACGACGGCGTCGACGTCGGGCGGGAGCGCTTCGTCGTGCAGCGGGTCGAAGCCGACCACCTCGGCGCCCGCGGCCGTGAGCAGTTCGGGGTGTTCGGCGTAGCCGAAGGTGAAGGCGGCTCCGGCGGCCAGCGCGATCCGGGCCGCCGGAGCGGGTGTCCGAGTCGCCGGGGACGCCGGACGATCCTGGCCGGCGTCGGCCGGATCCGAGAGCTCGCCCGCGCCGGCGGCGATGTGGAGCACGGCGTCCAGGTCGACGCTCGCGCCGACCACGGTGGCCAGCGCGTCGACCGCCTGCTGCGCCTCGGGCCTGCGTTCGGAGGCCGGGATGAGGCCGAGATGGCGTGATGGCACGGCGAGCGCCTCCTGGCGCCGCACCACACCGAGCACCGGGATGCCGAGTGGTTCGACCGCCCCGCGCAGCAGGTCGGCGTGATAGTCGGAGCCGACCTGGTTGAAGATCACACCGGCGACCCGGGCGCGCGGGTCGTAGGTGGCGAAGCCGTGCAGGAGCGCGGCCACCGACGAACTCATGCCCGAGGCGTCGATCACGAGGACGATCGGTGCGTCCAGCAGGCGGGCCACATGTGCGGTCGAGGCGAAGTCGCCGCCGCCCGATACGGACGCACCGTCGAACAGCCCCATGACGCCCTCGATCACGGCGATGTCCGCCGGCACCGGGGTACGCACGCCGTGGCCGAAGAGCGTGACGATGCGCTCCTCCCCGACCAGCCACGGGTCGAGGTTGCGGCCCGCCCGTCCTGCGGCCAACGCGTGATAACTCGGGTCGATGTAGTCCGGGCCGACCTTGTGCGGCGAGACGGCCAGCCCGCGCCGCCGGAGCGCGGCGAGCAGCCCGGTCGCGACGGAGGTCTTGCCGTGGCCGCTACCCGGAGCGGCGATCACGACACGGGGCACCGTCAGCACTGGAGGTTCACCATTCGATCCCGCGCTGACCCTTCTGGCCCGCGTCCATCGGATGCTTGACCTTGGTCATCTCCACCACGAGGTCGGCGGCCTCGATCAGCTCCGGACCGGCGTCCCGCCCGGTGATCACGACGTGCTGGTGGCCGGGCCGGCTGGCGAGGGTGTCCACGACGTCGGCGACCTCGATCCACCCCCACTTCATCGGGTAGGTGAACTCGTCCAGCACGTAGAGGCCGAAACGCTCGGCGGCGAGGTCCCGCTTGATCTGTTCCCAGCCCTCACGAGCGTTGCCCGCGTGGTCCTCGGCGTCACCGCGCTGGATCCACGACCAGCCCTCGCCCATCTTCTGCCAGACGACCTCGCCACCCGCACCGGTCTGCTCGTGCAGCCTGCCGAGGGCGGTGAGGGCGGCCTCTTCTCCGACCTTCCACTTGGCGCTCTTGACGAACTGGTAGACGCCGATGCCCCAACCCTGGTTCCACCCGCGCAGGGCCAGCCCGAACGCGGCGGTCGACTTCCCCTTCATCGCACCCGTGTGCACGATCACGAGCGGGCGGTTGCGGCGCTGCCTGGTGGTCAGCCCGTCGTCAGGGACGGTGCTGGGAACTCCCTGGGGCATCTCACGCCACCTCTCGGTAGGAGCGGACAAGGCCGGTGAGCCCGTCCGCCGAAAGCTGTTCGGGGCGCAGGCACACGGCACCCAGTGCCTCGGCAAGTCCGGTGGCCAGGCCGAGGCGAAGCGGCCCTGCCTCGCAGTCGATCACGATCGAGGCGATGCCATCGCGCTGCAGGAGTCCCGCGGTGGAAAGGGGATTCTCGCCTGACGTGTGCCGCCCGTCGGTAACGACGACCACGAGTGCCCGGTGATCGGGGTCGCGCAGCCGTTCTCGCCGCAGCGTGGCGTGTGCCTCGAGCAGCCCGGCCGTCAGCGGCGTACGACCGCCGGTCGGAAGGCTCTCCAGCCGGGCCGCAGCGGCGTCCACCGACGAGGTCGGCGGCAGGAGCAGCTGCGCGTCGGCGCCGCGGAACGCGATCAGGCCGACCTTGTCGCGGCGCTGGTACGCATCCAGGAGCAGCGACAGGACCGCGCCCTTGACCGCGGACATGCGCTGTCGCGCGGCCATCGATCCGCTGGCGTCGACGACGAAGAGGACCAGGTTCGACTCGCGCCCTTCGCGGCGGCGCTCACGCAGATCGCCCCGATGCAGGACCAGCCCGGCGCCCCTGCGTTTCCGGTGCTGTTGATGTGGCGCGCCGGCCATCAGGGTGGCGACGAGGTGGACGTCACGCAGTGGGCCGGTCGGTGTGCGGGCGCCGATCGTGCGGCCGCCGTCGGTGTACGCCCGTGAGCGCCGTCCGGCGGCCCCGCTGCCCTTGCCCGGGACTTCGAGTCGGCGGGTCCGGAACGTGGCGCCGCTGGCCGCCACGGACTCGCCGCCTGCACCAGCGCCGGACTCGGCAGGCGTACCGCCGTCGCCGGCCGGCGCGTCGGCCGGCGCGTCGGCGGGCGCGTCCTGCGGCTGGGAGCCGGGCGGTTCCGGATCCGGCTCGTCGTCCGGCCCCAGCGCCTCGTCCAGGCGCTGGGCGTCCGCACCGCTCAGGCCCGGCGCGTCGAAGGGATTGCGGCGCCGACGGTGCGGCAGCGCCAACCGCGCGGCCACCCGGACGTCCTCGCGCTCGACCGCCTGCGCGCCCCGCCACGCGGCATGCGCGGTGGCGGTGCGGGCGATCACGATGTCGGCACGCAGGCCGTCGACGTCGAACGCCGCGCAGACCCCGGCGATCTGCGCGAGCGAGTCGTCATCCAGGACCACCGAGCCCAACCGGGCCTGCGCCTTGGCGATCGCCTCGGCGAGTTCGGCCTCGGCCGCGGCGTGGTCGGCGGTGAACCCGGTCGGGTCGGCGTCGAAGGCGAGCCGCCGGCGGACGACCTCGGCGCGCAGCTGCGGCTCTCGCGGCGCCGCCACCTCGACCGTGAGTCCGAAGCGATCCAGCAGTTGCGGTCGCAGTTCGCCCTCCTCCGGGTTCATCGTCCCGACGAGCAGGAAGCGCGCCGCGTGCCGGACCGAGACGCCGTCACGCTCCACGTAGTTCGTGCCCAGCGCGGCGGCGTCGAGCAGCAGGTCGACGAGGTGGTCATGCAGCAGATTGACCTCATCGACGTACAGGACGCCGCGGTGCGCCCGCGCCAGCAGACCGGGCTGGAAGCTGGTGACGCCGTCGGTCAGGGCGCGTTCCACGTCGAGCGAGCCGGTGAGCCGGTCGTCGGTGGCACCGACGGGCAACTCGACCAACCGGGCCGGACGGGTCTCGGCGGCGGAGTCGGGAGGGTGCGGCCCGTCCGGGCAATGCGGGTCGGGCAACGCGGGTGAGCAGGAGAAGCGGCAGCCGGCGACGACCTCGACGGACGGCAGCACCGCGGTGAGCGCCCGCACGGTCGTCGATTTGGCGGTGCCCTTCTCGCCGCGCACGAGCACGCCGCCGATCGCCGGGGAGATCGCGTTCAGGATGAGGGCCAGCCGCAGGTCGTCCATGCCGACGACCGCGCTGAACGGGAACTGTTCTGTGCCGGCGATGCCCACCATCGGCCCCTTCACCCGGCAGGTGTCCGCGCCTGCCGTCAGCGACGACCACCGGGCGATCGACCCGATGGCACGGACGTCGATGTCCTGGCTTCCGGCCTCTCATCCTGCGGGAGACCGGTCACAGTGGCGGGACCGCCCCGGAGTTGGCCGCACGAACGCGGGCCGCACCGGTGTTCCTCGACAGCCGTTCGCCGCCGATCGTCTCACAGGCCGCGCTGTCCCCGTCCGCGGCATCCTGCACACTGTCTGCCGTGCCCGGACCATCGCTGACCGTCGTCGGCATCGGCGCGGACGGCTGGCCCGGACTCACTCCGGGCGGTCGGGCGGCGATCCGTACCGCGGACGTGATCCTCGCAGGCCCACGCCACCTCGATCTGTTGCCGGCCGAGGTGAGCGGCCGCCGCGTGCCGCTTCCGAGCCCGCTGCTGCCCGGCCTCGGTGACCTGGTCGCCCAGCACGCGAACGCCTCCCTGGTCGTGCTGGCCAGCGGCGATCCGATGTTCTACGGCATCGGTTCGACCCTCGTACGCCTGCTCGGCGCGGAGCGCGTCGAAGTGGTCCCGCATTCATCGTCGGTGTCGCTGGCCGCCGCCCGGCTGGGCTGGCCGCTGGATGACCTCGAAGTCGTCAGTGCGGTCGGACGCCCGCTCGAGTCGCTGCATCCCGCGCTGCAGCCCGGGCGTCGCGTCCTCGTCCTCGTCTCGGAGACCACCGCCACGGCCGACATCCGCGCGCTGCTGACCAGACGGGGGTTCGGCCCCAGCCCGGTGACCGTCCTCGCCGATCTCGGCGGGCCGGACGAGTCGGTGCACGCCGCGGACGACACGCCCCACAGCCGGCTGGCGGTCGTGGCGATCGAGTGCGTGGCCGAGACCGACGCGACGCCGCTGCCACGCACGCCCGGCCTGCCGGACGACGCCTACGAGCAGGACGGGCAGATCACCAAGTACGAGATCCGTGCCGTCGCTCTCGCAGCGCTCGCGCCGGTGCCCGGGCAGCTGCTCTGGGACGTCGGTGCCGGCTCCGGGAGCATCGGCATCGAGTGGATGCGCACGCACCCGGCGAGCCGCGCGATCGCGATCGAACCGCGTCAGGAGCGCATCGCCCGCATCGCGCGCAACGCCGCCGCGCTCGGCGTACCGGGGCTGCGGATCGTCGCCGGTTCTGCGCCCGAGGCGCTCTGCGGCCTGCCAGCCCCGCAGGCGATCTTCATCGGCGGAGGTGTCACCGTCGAGGGTGTCGTACGCCGCTGTTGGGACGCCCTCGCCGGCGGTGGCCGCCTGGTCGCCAACGCCGTCACCATCGAAAGCGAGCACGCCCTCGTCTGCTGGCAACGCGAACTCGGTGGGATGCTGACCCGCATCGCCGTCGCGCGCGCCGACGCGCTCGGCAGCTTCACCACCTGGCGCCCGGCCCTGCCGGTCGTGCAGTGGTCCGTCCGGAAGGAAGCCCAGTGACCGTCCATTTCGTGGGTGCCGGCCCCGGTGCCGCCGATCTGATCACCGTCCGCGCGCAGCGGTTGCTGTCCGAGTGTTCGGTATGCCTGTACGCCGGTAGCCTGGTGCCCGCCGAGGTTCTCGCGCACTGCCCACCGGACGCCACGCTCGTCGACACCGCGGACCTCAACCTCGATCAGATCATCGCGGCGATCGCCGCTGCCGACGCCGACGGCAAGGACGTCGTGCGGCTCTGCTCCGGGGACCCCTCGATCTTCAGCGCGATCGCGGAGCAGGCCCGGCGCCTGGACCGCCTCAGCATTGCCTACGACATCACCCCGGGCGTACCGGCGTTCGCCGCCGCGGCGGCAGCGCTGAAGCGCGAGCTGACGGTCCCGGAGGTCGGGCAGACCGTGACGCTGACCCGCGTCGCGCGGCGGGCCAGCGCGATGCCTCCCGGCGAGGAACTCGCCTCGCTCGGCGCGACCGGCGCGACCCTGGTGCTGCACCTGGCCGTGCAGCTCATCGACCAGGTGGTGTCCGAACTCGAGCCGCACTACGGCGGGGACTGTCCGGTCGCCGTCGTCGCCTACGCCAGCCAGCCGGGAGAGACGCTGCTGCGCGGCACGCTGGAGGACATCGCCGCGCAGGTGCATGCGGCCGCCATCAGACGCACTGCGGTGATCATCGTCGGACGCGTGCTGGCCGCGGAGGGCTTCCGCGACAGTCACCTCTACTCCACGGCGCGCGAGCGGAGCAGTTCGGCCGGCTGAGCCGGCGACCATAGGCCCGCCGGCACGAGGGTCAGGCGCGCGAGGGTGGGAGCCGATCCGCCCTTCGGATCGGATAAGGTCCCTGAGGTTAGGCTCACCTAACCTCAGATGGGACACGTATGGACGTCAGGGATCTGCCGCGTTCGACCGTCGCGGCACCGACCGCCCCGTCGTCACATCGGACCCCGACCGGGGTGCGCGCCGCGGGCCTGCTTGTTGCCCTCGGGGCGCTACTCCTGGTCGCGTTGCTCAGCGTGGCGGTCGGGTCCAAGGCGATCCCGCTCGGCACCGTGATCCACGAGTTGTTCCACTACGACGGGTCCGACGACGGCGTGGTCATCCGGAGCCTGCGCATCCCGCGCACCCTGCTCGGCCTGGCCGTCGGCGCCGGGTTGGGTCTTGCCGGGGCGTTGATGCAGGCAGTGACCCGCAATCCCCTGGCGGACCCCGGACTACTGGGCGTCAACGCCGGGGCCTCCGCCGCGATCGTCACCGCCATCGGTGTCCTGCATCTGACCTCGCCGTCGGCGTACGTCTGGTTCGCCCTGGCCGGGGCCGCCGTCGCCGCGGTTCTCGTCTACGTCCTCGGCTCGCGGGGCCGCTCAGCGGCGACGCCGGTACGCCTGGCGCTGGCCGGGGCCGCGATCAGCGCGGTGCTGGGTGCGTTCATCTCCGGTCTGGTCCTCACCGACCAGCACGCCTTCGACGACTTCCGGTTCTGGTCGGTCGGGTCGCTGGCCGGCCGGGACCTTTCGGTGCTGTGGCAGACCGGGCCGTTCCTGCTCGCAGGCGCGGTGATCGCCCTGGCCCTGAGCCGCCCGCTCAACGCGATCGCTCTGGGCGACGACGCCGGACGCGCTCTCGGCGCGCACCTCGGACGCACACGGGCATGGAGCATCCTGGCGATCACGCTGCTGTGCGGCGCCGCGACGGCCGCAACCGGTCCGATCGGCTTCGTGGGGCTCGCCGTTGCGCACCTGGCGCGCGGCATCACCGGACCCGACCAGCGCTGGGTGCTGCCCTACTCGATGCTGCTCGCCCCCACCCTGCTGTTGGGCTCGGACGTCCTCGGGCGGGTGATCGCCCGCCCGAGCGAGATCGAAGTCGGCATCCTCACCGCCTTCCTCGGCGCCCCGGTCCTGGTCCTGCTCGCGCGTCGCCGCAGGTTGGCGGCACTGTGAGCGCAGTCGAGGTAGGTCCGGGCAGGACGCGCCTCAGCGGGAGCCGGGTGCTGGGCACCCGAAGTGGCGCTCTGGCCTTGCGAGTGCAGACCCGCTCCCTCGTGGTCGCCGCGGCGCTGCTCGCCCTGATCGTGGTGGTCGCTGCCATCACGCTCTCCACCGGCGACTACCACGTGCCGCTGAGCGAGGTGATTCCTGCGGCCTTCGGCCAGGGCGGCGGCGCAGCACACTTCATCGTCACCACGCTGCGGCTGCCCCGGCTGCTGACCGGGCTGCTCGTCGGGGCAGCGCTGGGCGTCGGCGGCGGCATGTTCCAGAGCCTGTCCCGCAACCCCCTCGGCTCGCCCGACATCGTCGGCTTCGACACCGGCGCGGCCACTGGCGCACTCATCGTGATCCTCGTGTGGCACGGTTCGATGTTCCAGGTGGCTGCCGGCTCCATCGTGGGTGGCATCGGCACCGCCATCGTGGTCTATCTGCTGGCGATCAAGCGCGGAGTCCAGGGCTATCGGCTGATTCTCGTCGGTATCGGGATCGCGGCGATGCTCTCCTCGGTCAACAGCTACCTGATCACCCGTGCAAGCATCCAGGACGCCCAGTCGGCCGCGGTATGGCTCACTGGCAGCCTCAACGGCCGCGGCTGGGATCAGGTGCGACCGGTCGCGATCGCGTTGGCGGTTCTACTGCCGGCCGCGGTATGGCTGGGCCGGCACCTGCGCATGCTGGAGCTGGGCGACGACACTGCCAGAGCCCTGGGGCTGCATGCCGAGCGGACCCGGCTCGCCTCCGTGGTCGTCGGCGTGGGACTCACCGCAGTGGCCACCGCCTGCGCCGGGCCGATCGGCTTCGTCGCCCTCTGCGCCCCGCAGGTCGCCCGGCGCCTGACGAAGGTGCCCGGACCGAACGTCGTCCCCGCCGCCCTGACCGGTGCCCTGTTGCTGAGCGCCAGCGATCTGGCCGCGCAACGCGTCTTCGACCCGACGCAGCTGCCGGTCGGTGTCGCCACCGGCGTCGTCGGAGGCCTGTACCTCGCCTGGCTGCTCAGCCGCGAATGGCGCCGGGGACGCGGATGAACCGACCCGACCAGAGGGGAGCGATCTTGTGACTCGCCTACGTGCCGAGCGCCTCGAGTTGGCCTACGACCAGCGCACGATCGTGCGGGGCCTGGACGTGGCCATTCCGGACGGCTCGTTCACGGTCATCGTGGGAGCCAACGGCTGCGGCAAGTCGACGTTGCTGCGGGGGCTGGCGCGGATGCTGGCTCCGAAGGCCGGGACGGTGCTCCTCGACGGCGAGCAGATCCGGTCGCTGCCGTCCAAGGAGGTCGCCCGCCGGCTCGGGCTGCTTCCCCAAGGACCGATTGCGCCGGACGGGATCACCGTGGCAGACCTCGTCGGCCGGGGCCGGTACCCACATCAGGGACTGCTGCGGCAATGGTCGCCGGCCGACGAACTCGCGGTCGCCGACGCCATGGCCGCCACCCGCGTCACCGCTCTGGCAGAGGCGTACGTCGACGAGCTCTCCGGCGGACAGCGCCAGCGGGTGTGGCTGGCGATGGCCCTCGCGCAGCAGACGCCGATCCTGCTGCTCGACGAGCCCACGACCTATCTGGACATCGCCCACCAGGTCGAGGTCCTGGACCTGTGCGCCGATCTGCACGAGGAGCGCGGCCACACCCTGGTGCTCGTCCTGCACGATCTGAACCACGCCTGCCGCTACGCCACGCACCTGATCGCGATGCGCGACGGCCGGATCGTCGCCGAGGGCCACCCCTGCGAGATCATCACCGATGAGCTGGTCGAGGAGGTCTTCGGACTGCGGTGCCGGATCATCCCCGACCCCGAGACCGGGACGCCGCTGGTGATCCCCGCGGCGCGCAAGGAACAGCGTGCGGAGCGGGACGACCGAGCGGATCCGGCCGTGACGAGATCCCGCCCGCGGGCTACCTCCTCGGCCGACTGATCGGCGCGCGTCGCAGCAGGTAGCTGTCCATGATCCAGCCGTGCTCGGCGCGCAGCCGCGCCCGGGTCTCGGTGATCCGCTCGGCGACCTCTGCCAGCCTCCCGCTGATGCTGGTCTCGTCGGCCGTGCTCGCGTACGCCGTCCAGAAGACCTCGAGGTCCTGATCTGCGAAGGAGGCCGCCGTGAAGCCGGAGTCGAGCATGACCACCGCGCTGTCCAGCGCGTCGGGCAGTCCGCCGGCGATACGCCGGGCCGGCGTGATGTGGATCGGTTCGCCGATGCGGTTGAGCGGGATTCGGTGCGCGGCCGCGAGCGCCTGCACGCTCGTGACGCCGGGAATCACCGAGTAGTCGAGCTCGACGGCGCCGCTGTCGAGGATGCGTTCGATCACGCGCAGGGTCGAGTCGTAGACCGACGGGTCGCCCCACACCAGCAAGGCGCCGACGCCGTCCTCACCGAGTTCGTCCGCGATGGCCGCACCGATACGCCGGGCACGCGCCTCGTGCCAGTCCTGCACGGCGTCCTGATAGCCGACGCTCGTCAGCGACGGCGACCGGTCGCGGGTCGGCTCGGGGATCTCGACCACGCGGTAGCGCGGCTCGACGAGGTGGCGCGCGAGGATCTGCTCGCGCACGGCGTTCAAGCCCGACTTGCGATCGCCCTTGTCGATGACGAAGAAGACGTCCACCCGGTTCAGTGCCCGCACCGCCTGCACGGTGATCTGGTCTGGGTGTCCTGGGCCGATGCCGATGAGGAGCAGTTCACGCACGGGCACAGTCTGGCGCATCGCTAGTCTCTGCCGGTGCGCATCCTCGTCCTCGGCGGCACCGGGGAAGCCCGGGCCCTCGCGGCAGCGCTGCTCGCCGAGGGCATGGACGTGCTCTCCTCGCTCGCCGGGCGGGTGCAGCGGCCGCGGTTGCCCGAGGGTCCGGTGCGGATCGGCGGCTTCGGCGGGGCGGACGGCCTCGCGGCGTTCCTGCGACAGGAGCGCTTCGCCGCCGTCGTCGACACGACGCACCCGTTCGCCACGACGATCACCGCCAACGCCGCGCTCGCCGCCGAGCAGGTCGGCGTGCCCCGGCTCGTGCTGCGGCGTCCCGGCTGGGACGTCGACCCGGTGTGGCAGATCGTGCCTGACATGGCCGGCGCCGCCGACGCGGTCCGGACATGGGACGGGGACTCGGTGTTCCTCACCACCGGTCGCCGCGATCTCGCGGTGTTCGCCGCCGACGAACGCCACCGGTTCCTGGTCCGCACCGTCGATCCGCCGGACGGCGCGCTACCACCGCGCGTGACCCTGCTGCTCGACCGCGGGCCGTACACCGTCGACGGCGAGCGGAGGCTGCTGCGCGAGCACGGCATCGGGCTGCTGGTCACCAAGGACAGCGGTGGGTCGATGACCTCGGCCAAGCTCCAGGCCGCGCGCGAGGCCGGCGTGCAGGTCGTGGTCGTACGGCGCCCGCCGCTGCCCGCGGGCAGCGAGGTCGTCACCACGGTCGAGGACGTCCTCGACTGGGTCGCTCAGCTCGGATAGCGCCGCGGGGTGATCACGCGGGCCTGCGGCGTACCGGCGTTGACGAGGCGCGACTGACTCGACCCGATGATCAACAGGCAGCGCATGTCCACATGCTCGGGATCGAGTTCGCCCAGTGTTGTCAAGGTGATCGCCTGCTCGTCCGTACCGACCGCCCGTCCGATCACGACCGGCGTCCCGGGTGCGCGGTGCCGCAGCAGCAGCTCACGCGCGTCGGCCAGTTGCTGCCGGCGCGAGTTGGACGCCGGGTTGTAGATCGCCATCGCGAAGTCGCCGACGGCGGCCGCCTCCAACCGGCGCGCGATCACGTCCCACGGCTTGAGGCGGTCGGACAGCGAGAGCACCACGTAGTCGTGTCCGAGCGGCGCGCCGGACCGGCTCGCGACGGCCTGCGCGGCGGTGAGTCCGGGGACGACCTCGACCCGGACGTCGGCAAAGCGCTCGTTGTCGGCTGCGACCTCGAGCACTGCCGTGGCCATCGCGAAGACGCCCGGATCTCCGGAGGAGACGACGGCGACGCGGCGGCCGGCGAGCGCGAGGTCGAGCGCGAACTCCGCCCGCTCCGCCTCGACCCGGTTGTCGCTGGCGTGGCGCCGCTGCCGCGGGTTGGCCGGCACGCGGGCAACGTACGGTGCGTACCCGACGATGTCGTCCGCCGCGGCGAGCACCGCTGTGGCCTGCGGGGTGAGCCAGTCACGCCCGGCGGGGCCGAGCCCGACGACGTCCACGCGCCCGGTCCTCTCGGCGTTCCGGGTCGCCCCGGACGCCGGGGCTCGATGCGCCTCCGTGCCCGGGACGATCACCAACGACATGTAGGGCACGCCCGCGGGGTCGACGTCGCCCGCCGGCCTGGTGACCTGCGCGGCCGCGGAGGCGCGTTCTACGTAGTGGGACTGTTCGAGGCGACCGGCCCGCTTGAGCGCCTGTTGCACCCGCGCGTAGCTGCGGCCGATCTTCATGATCGCTGCGGCGTCGGCCCGCTTCAGCCGTTCGGTGAGTTCGTCCTCGCTGAGCGTGCCCGGCAGCACGGTGAGGATGTCGTCGCCTTCGACGAGCGGCATCGACAGCGCGGCGCTGGCAGCGCTGACCGAGGTGACACCCGGCACGATCCGCGTCTGGTACCGACCGTCGATGCGTTTGTGCATGTGCATGTAGCTGCTGTAGAAAAGCGGGTCGCCCTCCGCGAGCAACACGACGTCGCGGCCGGCTTCGAGGTGCGCCATCAGCCGGGCGGCGGCCTGCTCGTAGAACTCCTCGATGGCTCCCTCGTACCCACCCGGGTGCTCGGCGGTCTCGGTCGTCACCGGGTAGACCAGCTGCTCCTCGACCTGGTCGCCGCGTAGGTACGGCTCGGCGATCGCGCGCGCGACCGAGCGGCCGTGGCGCGCGGAGTGGTAGGCGATGACATCAGCGGACGCGATGAGCCGGGACGCCTTGACCGTGACCAGCTCCGGATCGCCCGGACCGAGGCCGACGCCGTACAGGATTCCGGGCACGCCTACTCCACCTCGCTGGCGATCGCGTTGACGGCGGCCACGGCCATGGCACTCCCGCCGCGGCGCCCGTGCACGACCAGGAACGGGTAACCCGACTCGGCCAGGGCCAGCTTGGACTCCGCGGCGCCGATGAATCCGACCGGGAGGCCGAGAACCGCGGCCGGCCTCGGCGCCCCCGCATCGAGCAGGTCGAGCAGGTGGAACAGGGCGGTCGGGGCGTTGCCGATGGCGACCACGGCGCCGTCCAGACGCTGGCCCCACAGGTCGAGCGCGGCCGCTGAGCGGGTGTCGCCGATGCGGCGTGCGAGGTCGGGAACCGCCGGGTCGTGCAACGTGCAGACGATCTCGTTCTCCCTGGGCAGGCGGCTGCGCGTGATCCCGGCGGCGACCATCCGGGCATCGCACAGGATCGGGGCGCCGGCCCGCAACGCCGCGCGCGCGGCCTGGACGACCCCGCCGGAGTGCTGGACGTCGCCGGCCAGGCCGACCATGCCGCATGCGTGGATCATGCGTACGACGACCTGTGCCGTCTCGGGGTCGAAGCGACCGAGATCGGCCTCCGCCCGAATCGTGGCGAAGCTCCGCCGATAGATCTCCGCACCATCACGGATGTAGTCGCGCATCAGTTTCCCTCGATCACATAACCGGATTCGGTCGCGATCACGTCGACCTCGGTACGAGCCGGACGGCCACAGCGCCGGCCACAGCCGCTCCAGTGCACGAGCCTGCCGGGCCAGCGCCCGAGGCCGCTGCGCGCGTCGCGCTGCACGTCGGCGAGGGCCTTGGCGCAGCCCGGCCGGCCGGCGCAGGCGCTGAGGTTCGACCACGGACTGTCCGGAGTGACACCGAAGCCGAGCTCCGCGGCCGCGCTGACCACTGCCGCGTCGGCGAGTGGGAGGACGATGCTGCGCCACGGCGTGATCCGGGCGGCTTGCTCGACCGCGTGGTCCGCGAGCCAACGCAGCTGTGCCGGCTCCAGGCGGCCGAGCGGAACGGCGAGGACGATGCCGCGCCGGCCGTCCACCCGGGTGAACGGACCGGCCGCCGGCGGCTTCGCGAGCACCGGCGGCGACCACGGCCGGACGCCCGCCCGTGCGTAGATACGCGTGGCGCCACCGGTGAGCTCTGCGACCCGCCAGGCGGTGGACCCCTGCTCGGCCCGCTCGTCCAGGAACGCGTGGGCTACCGCGAGCGCCGCGCCGACGGGATCGCCGGTCGAACTACGCACGAGGACGTCGGGCTGCAGAGCGGCCATATCACCGCGACCGTCGTCGAACGCGAACAGGAAGCGCCCGGAGAGCTGGGCCAGCCGCGCAGAGGCGCACAACGCCTCGTCCAATGCGCGCACCGCGCCGGTCACATCTCCGACGCGGTCGAGGCCGGAGAGCGGGCTGGCGACGATGTTGCGCACCCGCTCATGGGTCTGCGACGGCCACAGCCCGGCACCGCGCAGCCGTGAGCCGAGTTCGGGCCCGGCGTCGGCGTCGAGTCCGCGCAGCTGGGCGTTGCCCCGGGAGGTGAGCTCGACACGTCCGTCGCCGAGGTCGTGTGCAGCATCTGCCAGGGCAGAAAACCCTTGTGCGGAAAGTAATCCTCCGACAAGCCGAACCCGAGCGAGCGAGCCGTCCGCGGCCTCGGCAAGACGCAGGACGCCTGGGCAGGCGTCCTCGCGTGCGCGATCGACGGCGGGTGGAGTGGGCATGGGCGGGATGCTACGACACGTCCGCGTGAGTGCCCGGCGCCGCGTGTGCGAGGCTTGCCGGGTACAACTCGGCAGCGGAACAGGAAGCCGGTGCGGCGCAGCCAGGCGGTTGCACCAAGTCCGGCACGGTCCCGCCACTGTGAGCGGCACGTCCTCGGACCTGCCGTGAGTCAGGAACTGCCCGCCGCCGGAGCATCCACCATTGCTGGGGCGCGGACCCCGGGCAGGAGCCACCGTGATCGTTCTGCTGTCGACGTCCGACACCGACCTGCTCTCCGCGCGGGCAAGTGGCGCGGACTACCGCCTCGCCAACCCGTCCCGGCTCGACCTCGCCTCGCTGCCCGGCCTGCTCGACGGCGCCACGGCCGTGGTGGTCCGGATCCTCGGTGGCTACCGCGCCTGGGAGGACGGGATCGACGCGGTCCTCGCGTCGGGCGTACCGGCGATCGTGCTCGGGGGCGAGGTGGCGCCCGATGCCGAGCTCATGCAGCTGTCCACGGTCGCGGGCGGAATCGTTGCCGAGGCACACGCCTACCTCGCACACGGCGGCCCGGCCAACCTGCGGCAGCTGGCCCGATTCCTGTCCGACGCGATCACGCTCTCCGGCGAGGGGTTCGAGCCGCCGGCAGCGATGCCGACCTGGGGGCTGCTCGACCGTCCCGCGTACGAGGCCGCTGGTCCTCCCCCGCCGGCCTCGGCGCAGGACCGTCCACTGATCGCGATCTTGTATTACCGGGCACATCAACTTGCCGGCAACGTCGGCTTCGTCCACGCCCTCGCCGACGCGGTCGAGGCGGCCGGCGGGCGGGCGCTGCCGGTGTTCTGCTCGTCCCTGCGCGCTGCCGAGCCGGCGCTGATCGACACCCTCAGAGCGGCCGACGCGATCGTCGTCACCGTGCTCGCCGCGGGAGGATCTCTGCCCGCTGCCGTCGGCGCCGGCGGCAGCGACGAGGAGTGGGACGTCGGTGCCCTCGCCGCTTTGGACGTACCGATCCTGCAGGGCCTGTGCCTGACCTCGGCCCGCGAGCAGTGGCTGGCCAGCGATGAAGGCCTCACCCCGCTGGACGCCGCGACGCAGATCGCGATCCCCGAGTTCGACGGCCGCTTGATCACGGTGCCGTTCTCGTTCAAGGAGATCGGCGCGGACGGCCTCACCAGCTACGTCCCCGACCCGGAGCGCACCGCCCGGGTCGCGGGGATCGCGGTCAAGCACGCCCGGCTGCGGTACGTGCCGCCGGCGCAGCGCCGCGTCGCGCTCATGCTCTCCGCGTACCCCACCAAGCACGCCCGCATCGGCAACGCGGTCGGCCTGGACACCCCCGCCTCGACGGTGGCGCTGCTCGCCGCGCTGCGTGAGGCCGGGTACGACATCGGCGAGGGCTTCCCCACCGCCGGGGGGAGCTTGCGACCTGAGCAAACAGCGCACGGCGACCTGCTCATGCACGCACTCATCGCTGCGGGTGGTCAGGACGAGGACTGGCTCACCGAGGGCCAGCTCGCCGGCAACCCGGTACGGATCAGCTCCGCCGATTACCGCGCGTACTTCGCGACCCTGGACCCGTCGCTGCGCGAGGCCGTCATCGAGCACTGGGGCGAGGCGCCCGGTGAGCTGTTCGTCGACCGCAGCCACGCCGCCGAGGGCGAGATCGTGCTGGCCGCGCTGCGTTCGGGCAACGTCGTGATCATGGTGCAGCCGCCGCGCGGCTTCGGCGCCAACCCGGTGGCGATCTACCACGACCCGGATCTGCCGCCGAGTCACCACTACCTGGCCACGTACTACTGGCTGCGCGAGATCTTCGGTGCACACGCGTTGGTGCACGTCGGCAAGCACGGCAACCTCGAATGGCTGCCGGGCAAGACGGCGGGGCTCTCCGCCGCCTGCGCCGCGGACGCCGCGATCGGCGACATCCCGCTGATCTACCCCTTTCTCGTCAACGACCCCGGTGAAGGGACCCAGGCCAAGCGGCGTACCCACGCGACGTTGATCGACCACCTCGTACCGCCGATGGCCCGCGCGGAGAGCTACGGCGACATCGCCCGTCTGGAGCAACTGCTGGACGAGCATGCGCAGATCGCCGCGCTCGACCCGGCCAAGCTGCCCGCGATCCGCGCCCAGATCTGGACCCTCATGCAGGCCGCCAAACTCGACCACGATCTTGGCCTGGACGACCGCCCACACGACGCGGAGTTCGACGACTTCCTGCTGCACGTCGACGGCTGGCTCTGCGAGATCAAGGACGCCCAGATCCGCGACGGGCTGCACATCCTGGGCCGCGCCCCTGCTGGCCCCGCGCGCGTCGACCTGGTCCTCGCGATCCTGCGGGCGCGGCAGATGTGGGCCGGGCAGGCCGAGGCGCTGCCGGGGCTGCGTGAGGCCCTCGGGTACGTCGAACGCTCGGACGACCGGGCCGGTGCCGACGCGGTCGAGGCGCGGGCCCGGGCCCTGGTCGAGGCGATGGAGGCCGCCGGCTGGCCCACCGAGCGCGCGACCATCACGGCCCTCACGTCCCGAGTGGTGAGTTTCGCTCCGACCGGTGAGTTGCAAGCCACCACTCTCCCCCGCACGCGGGAGGTACCCCCGGACGACACTCACCACGCGCGGGTGGTGGACGTGCTCACGTTCGCGGCCACCGAGGTCATCCCCCGGCTCGCGGGCACCGCGGAGGAGATCCCCCGCGTACTGCACGCCCTCGACGGTGGCTACATCCCCGCCGGCCCGAGCGGTTCGCCGCTGCGCGGTCTGGTGAATGTGCTGCCGACCGGCCGCAACTTCTACTCGGTGGACCCCCGCGCGGTGCCCTCGCGCCTGGCGTGGGAGACCGGTCAGTCGATGGCCGACTCGCTGCTGGAGCGCTACCTAGCCGAGACCGGCTCCTACCCCGAGAGCGTCGGCCTCTCGATCTGGGGCACGGCCGCCATGCGTACGTCCGGCGACGACGTGGCCGAGGTGCTCGCGCTGCTCGGCGTGCGGCCGGTGTGGGACGAGGCGTCCCGCCGCATCAGCGAGCTGGCGCCGGTACCGCTGGACGAACTCGGGCGCCCGCGCATCGATGTGACCGTGCGGATCAGCGGATTCTTCCGCGACGCGTTCCCGCACGTCGTGACGATGCTGGACGACGCGGTACGCCTCGTGGCCGGCCTGGACGAGCCGGCCGGGCAGAACTTCGTGCGCGCCCACGCCCGGTCCGACCTCGCGGCGCACGGCGACGAGCGGCGCGCCACCACCCGCATCTTCGGCAGCAAGCCCGGCGCGTACGGTGCCGGGCTGCTCCCGCTGATCGACGCCCGCAACTGGCGCGACGACGCCGACCTGGCCGAGGTCTACGCGGCGTGGGGCGGCTTCGCCTACGGACGCGGCCTCGACGGACGCGAGGCCCGGGGCGACATGGAGACGGCGTACCGGCGCATCGCGGTGGCCGCTCACAACACCGACACGCTCGAGCACGACATCGCCGACAGCGACGACTACTTCCAGTACCACGGCGGCATGATCGCCACGGTCCGGGCGCTCACCGGGCGAGCCCCGCGGGCGTACATCGGTGACTCGACCCGGCCGGACACGATCCGAACCCGCTCACTGCAGGAGGAGACCGCACGGGTCTTCCGCGCCCGCGTCGTCAACCCGCGGTGGGTCGAGGCGATGAAGCGGCACGGCTACAAGGGCGCCTTCGAACTCGCCGCGACCGTCGACTACCTCTTCGGCTACGACGCGACGGCCGGCGTCGTCGAGGACTGGATGTACGAGAAGCTGTCCGACACCTACGTGCGCGACGAGCAGACCCGTGAGTTCTTCGACCGCTCCAACCCGTGGGCGCTGCACGGCATCGCCGAGCGGTTGCTGGAGGCTGCCGAACGCAAGCTCTGGGACGCACCGAGCCCGGAGACTTTGGCCATGCTGCGCCAGGTGTATCTAGAGACCGAGGGCGACCTCGAGGACCGCTGAGCTCACGCCCCGGCGAGATAGCGCGCGGTCCCGCCGGTCACCGCGGCGTGCACCGCCCGGGCGAGGCGGGCGCCCCAGTCCGAGCGGGGTCCGGCGTACGGCTCCGGTACGCCCGCGGCCGGGCAGCAGATCACGATCGCGTCGGACGCCGTGCCGGTGCCGGGTACATCGGCGTCCAGCAGCGCCTGGGTCTTCGCCTCGGTCGCGGTGATCACGGCGTTGACCAGCGCCGCATCACTCAGCCGCACCGGCAGCTGGCACACCAGGTTGATCGTGCCGGGACGCCAGCGCCGCGGCGGCAGCGGCAGGTCGTCCGGCGCGGCCGCCCACGTGGGGTAGGACAGGCCCACCGTCGCATCACAGTGCACGCCGTCGTCCCGCGCCGAGGCGACCCGCTCGACGCTCGCGGCGGTGAGCAGCCCGATGCCGGCATACGGGTCCAGGCCCTGCTCCTTGGCGAGCTCGCACAGGTGCTCGGCCGGGTCGTCGCGGTCATAGTCCAGGCTGACGTGAGCGTTGAGGATCCATGCACAGTCGGTCAGCCCGCCGCCGAGCACCGCGCTCGAGACGGCACGGACCGGCCGGGCGAAGCGCCACAGCAACGCCGGTCCGGGACTGCCGGATCCGTCGTCGCAGTGGGTGATCACGGTGGCGGCGGTCACGGTGCCTCGAGCCGCGAGGTCAGCACCGGCAGGTCCGGGCGTACGCCGGTGCTGATCAACTCCAGGACGGCGTCGGTGTCGAGATGCTGCTCGAGCAGGTCGGCGAGCAGGTCGAATCGCCGCTCCCGCACCGCGGCGAAGCTTACGTCCGGTGCGGGCACGAAGTCCCGTCCCGTGCGGGCGGCCAGGTCGCGCAGGAATGCGCGACGGAAGGCGTCGTTGTCGAAGATGCCATGCCACGTCGTACCGCGTACCGGACCGGACTCGCAGCCGTCGAGGAACGGCTCACCGCCCTCGACCTCGACGACGCCGTGGTGGATCTCGTACCCGTGCACGCTCTCGCCCAGCGCCTCCCCAGTCGGGCGGCGCAGCGTCTTCTCGGCGGCGAACCGGACACGTGCCGGCAGCAGACCGAGACCGGGCACGGCACCGGCGCGGGACTCGACCTCGTCCTCGATCGTCCGGGCCAGCATCTGGTAGCCGCCGCAGATGCCGAGCACCGGGCGTCCGCGCGCCGCCCGGGCCGTGATCGCCTCGGCCATCCCGTTGGCGCGCAGCCAGCTCAGGTCGCTGACCGTCGCGCGGGTGCCGGGCAGGATCACCAGGTCGGCGTCCTCGAGGTGGGCCGGCTCGGTCGCCAGCGTGAGGACCACGCCGGGCTCGGCGGCGAGCGGGTCGGCGTCGGTGACGTTCGACAGCCGCGGCAGTCGGACGAGCGCGATGCGCAGGCTCGCGTTCCCGAGCGGTGGCAGCGCGGTACGCGGCCGCGAGTCGAGGTCGAGCGAGTCCTCGGCGTCCAGCCACAGGTCACGCGCCCACGGCAGTACGCCGAACGTCGGGCGCCCCGTCCTGGCGTGCAGCATGTCGATGCCCGGCGCCAGCAGGCGCAGGTCGCCGCGGAACTTGTTCACCACGAACCCGGCGATCAGCCGCTGATCCTCAGGCGCGAGCACGGCGAGCGTGCCGAAGAGTGCGGCGAACAGTCCGCCACGGTCGACGTCGCCGACGACGATCACCGGCAGGTCCGCCGCGCGGGCGAGCCCCATGTTGGTGATGTCGCGGTCGCGCAGGTTGATCTCGGCGGGACTGCCGGCGCCCTCGCAGATCACCACGTCGTACCGCGCGCGCAGCCGCGCCAGGGACTCCTGCACAGCACCCTCGAGACGCGGTGTGAGGTCGCGGTAGTCGAGTGCCCCCACTTCGGCGACAGGACGCCCGAGTAGCACCACCTGGCTGTGGGTGTCGCTGCCCGGCTTGAGCAGCACGGGGTTCATGATCGCTTCGGGTTCGATGCCCGCCGCCGCGGCCTGCATCGCCTGTGCGCGGCCGATTTCGGCGCCGTCGATCGTCACCGCCGAGTTGAGCGCCATGTTCTGCGCCTTGAACGGCGCCACGCGCACCCCGCGCCGGGCGAGCCACCGGCACAGACCGGCAGTGACCACGCTCTTGCCCGCGTCCGAGGTCGTGCCCGCGACGAGCAGTGCGCCCCTCATCGGCGTCCCCGCCGCAGGGCGCCGGCGACCGACGCGCACAGGACGCCCGCGACGATCGTGACCGCCCGGCTCAGGCTCGCGGCACGCGCGATGTCGTCCCTGGCCGGCGGCGCGTGCTCCGCACCCAGCGCGGGCCGCTGCTCGACGCGGCTGCCGTAGTCGTTGCGTCCCCCGAGCCGCACTCCGAGCGCACCGGCGAAGGCAGCCTCCGCCAGGCCCGAATTGGGGCTCGGGTGCTTGCGTCCGTCCCTCCGTGCGAGCGCGAGAGCGCGCCGTCCGCTGCCGCCTGCCAGCGGCGCGACGGCCGCGGTCAGCACCGCGGTCAGCCGGGCGGGGGCGTAGTTGGCGAGGTCGTCCAAGCGGGCCGCGGCCCAACCGAAGTTCTCGTACCGCGCGTTGTGGTGGCCGACCATGGCGTCGAGGGTGTTGATCGCGCGGTAGCCGAGCAGGCCGGGCAGGCCGGCGAGCGCGCCCCAGAACAGCGGTGCGACCACCGCGTCGCTGGTGTTCTCGGCGACGGATTCCACCGTGGCGCGGGCGATTTCTCTCTCGTCGAGATCCTCGGTACGTCGCCCGACCAGGTGCGTGAGCTGTCGTCGCGCCGCCGGAAGGTCATCGCGCCGCAGGTGCGCCTCGATCGCGTCCGCCTCGGCGACGAGTGATCGTCCGCCGAGCACCGCCCACGTTGCGACGCCGGTGGCCAGCAGCAGCGCAGTCGCGCGAGTACGCCCGACGACAACGCCGAGGGCGCCCGCTGCGGTGACGAGCGTGGCGGTATGGATCGCACCGGCCGCACGTCCGTCGCGCCACATCGCCTGCTCGAGACGACCCGCGGCCGTGCCGAAGATCGCGACCGGATGCCCCCGCCGTGGGTCGCCGAAGAGTTGGTCGACGACGACGCCGGCCAGCAACCCGAAGGCGGTCGGCCGGGATCGGCAGGTACGGGCGGCGAACACCGGCAGAGGGTAACCGTGCGGTGCTGATCACCGAACTGGCTGGTCGCCCACTTCGCACCGGCCTGATAGCCTGCCCGTGCGTGACGGCGCGAGGAATCCGGTGAGAATCCGGAACGGTTGCGCCACTGTGAGCCCGGGGTTCGCCTCGGACAGTCAGACACTTCGCCGTCACGACGCCCATCCATTGGTAGGGACGCACCATCCCTGAAGGAGGCTCTTCGTGACCACCATTCCCGTAGCCGGCGTCGGTGTTACGCCCGATGCTCTGTCGAAGGGACGCGTCGCCGTCCTGCTCGGCGTGACCGCCTTTCTGGCGCTGTTCGTGTACTACCTCATCGGTGTCGACGAGGGCATGACCTCGTTGTTCGGCAACACGATGTCGATCCACGAGTGGGTGCACGATGGTCGGCACTTCCTCGGCTTCCCCTGTCACTGACGGGCAGAGCACATGGAGATCCGCGTCATCGGGCGCGGAGCCCTCGCCGGCTTCATCGCCGGCGTCTTGGGCTTCGTCTTCGCCCGCATCTTCGCCGAGCCGCTGATCGGTAAGGCCATCGCGTACGAGGGCGGTCGGGGCGAGATCCTCGACAAACTCAACGCCGCCGTCGGTAAGGCCACCGAACCCGAAGGTCCGGAGATCTTCAGCCGGACCATCCAGTCCAACATCGGGATCGCCAGCGCGATCATCGGCTTCTCGACCGCGATGGGTGCGCTCGTCGCTGTCGCGTACCTGGTTCTGCACGGTCGCTTCGACATCCGGCCGAGAAACCTGGCCTGGCTGCTCGCGGCCGGAGGGTTCTTCGGCATCTACGTACTGCCCTTCGTCAAGTACCCGGCGAACCCGCCGGCCATCGGCCACGACTTCACGATCGCCACGCGGGGCCGGCTGTACCTGACGATGGTGGTCGTCTCGCTCGTCCTGATCGGCCTCGCGGCGGTTGCCGTCCGCAAGCTGCTGCCGCGCTTCGGGTTGGTGTCGTCCGTGCTGATCGCCTCGGTCGGCTTCTTCGTCGTGTACGGCCTGGTCATCGGCCTGCTGCCGTCGCTCGGGAACCTGTCGGCGAACAAGGAGCACGTCGACCAGTTCGGCTTCGCCCGGGCCGCCACGGAGACGCCGCAACCGATCGTCAACATCACCGGCAAGCCGCTGACGATCGACGGCCAGACCATCGCGCCGGGGCAGCTCGTGTATCCGGGCTTCGACGCTGACCTGCTGTGGAAGTTCCGGTGGTACTCCCTGATCAACCAGCTGATCGTCTGGACCGGCATCGGTCTGGTCTTCGGGGGGCTGCTCGAGCGGTTCTTCGGGACCAGCCGGCGCGAGCAGGCATCGGAGCGGTCGGTACGCCAGCCGGCCACGGCCGGCTGAGCAGCGACACCGCGCCGCGAGCTCGCCGGAGTCTGTCCGGCGAGCTCGCGGCGTTGGGCGGCTTCTTCCCCGCCGACGTCCACCGCCCCGGCGAGGCGGCACCGCCGCGATGGCGCTCACTGCGATCGCTGCTCGACAACCCTGCCGCGCTCGACGCACGGGTTGAGTTCGTCCGCGTCACGCTCAGCGCCGGCGGCCTCGAGGTTCCCGCGCGGGTGGCCGGCTCGGTGGTCCAGCTCGGGATGTCCGGACGCATCCTCGCTCCCGCACTCGCCGCACAGGCCCTGGGCCTCCAGTCGGTCTCGCTGCACGCTGCGGACCTCTGGTGCCAGGACGACCTCGGCGGGGCGTACCCGCTCTCGCTCACGACCGCCGCGGTGACCGACCTCGTCGAGGGCGTCATCGTCGAACTGGCCGACCTGTTCGCCCGGCGGTACGGCGTCCCGTCGCGCACCATCTGGGGCAACCTCGCGTCCACGATCAACAGCGCCGCTCGGCAGTTCACCCTCGCCCGGCCCGACCTCGCCGCGGCAGCGCGCGCCGTGGCCGATCACGCGCTGGCCGACGCCCGTCTCGACGGCGGCCGGTTGCGCGTGGGTCCGGCCTTCCGGCGCCGGAGCTGCTGCCTGATCTACCAGGCGTCGGGGTCCCGTGCGGCGGTGTGCGGTGACTGCGTCCTCGCAGCCGCCGGGCGCGAAGGTTGACGAATGAGGTCAGCTCCGAGCCTGCCTTGTGGCCGGTTGCGAGTCATGCTCAGGCTTCCGGGATCTCACGGCCGAAGCTCTCCAGCGTGATCGCCTCCGGCTCGGGGCCGCCGCGCCGGCCGGTGTCGAGTCCGTCGATGGCGGCGAGCTCGTCGGCGGTGAGCTCGAAGTCGAAGACGTCGAAATTCTCAGCGATACGGTGCGGCTTGGTCGACTTCGGGATGACCGAGCGCCCCCGCTGCAACTGCCAGCGGAGCATGATCTGCGCGGGACTCTTGGCGTGCGAGTCGGCGATCTTGCCGATGGTCGGGTCCTGCAGGGCGCTGGAGTGCTTGCCCTCACGGTAGAAGGTGATGCCACCGATCGGTGACCAGGCCTGGGTGACGATGCCGTGTTCGGCGTCGAATGCCTGCACCTCGGGCTGTTGGAAGTAGGGGTGCAGCTCGATCTGGTTGAGCGTGGGGACGACCTCGGCCTTCTCGAGCAGCCTCGTGAGGTGCTCGACCGTGAAGTTGCTGACGCCGATGGCGCGGACCTTGCCGTCCTTGAGCAACGTCTCCAGCGCGCGGTACGCCTCCAGGGTCGAGTCGAAGTCGGACGGCAGCGCCTGGTGCAGGATCAGCAGGTCGATCTGGTCGACCCCGAGCTTGCCGGCGCTCTTGTCGAAGGCGTGCAGCGCCTGGGCATAGCCGTAGTCGTTGATCCAGATCTTGGTCTCCAGGAAGACGGCGTCGCGGCCCATCTCGAAGGCGTGTACCGCTTCGCCGACCTCGCGTTCGTTGCCGTAGGCGGCGGCGGTGTCGACGTGGCGGTACCCGATCTCGAGCGCGGCCGCGACCGCACTGCGGGTCTCGTCGGGCGGGGTCTGGAAGACGCCCAGGCCGATCGACGGCATTTCGACGCCGTTGTTCAGGGTGATGCTCGGCATCTCGTGTGTCATGCGGTGGCTCCTTCGATCAGTTGTCCCGAGCCAGTGTTCCCCGGCCTCGATAATCCCCCAACCTCGACGTCGGACAGGCTCGTCCCGGGTGATCGGGCGGCGAGGTCTCAGGTTGCGATCGCCGTCTCGGTACGCGCCGTGTCGAGCAGGCTCGGCACCCGCAAGTGCCAGGTCGTACGCGCCTGGAACGCGACGCCGGCGCGAAGTACGGACACCTCGTCGAAAGGCCGGCCGGCGATCTGCATCCCGAGCGGAAGGCCGGCGTGGGTGTGGCCTATCGGCACGGCCAAGACGGGGTTGCCGGTGGTGTCCCAGTAGCTGGTGTGGACCGGGCCGAAACCCCCGCCCCTGCGCACGTTGTCGGACGTGAGCTCGGCCAGCGCGGTGGCGCCGGCGCTTGCGGTCGGGGTGACAACGAGATCGACCTCGTCGTAGAGCCCGGCGAGCGCCTTCTGGCCCGCCCGCCGGGCGCGCTGCGCCTGGACGTAGTCGCCTGCGCTGTACAAGACGCCCCGGCCGATGATGTTGCGGGTGCCTTCGGCGTAATCCGACCACCGGGTCTGCAGATCAGGCAGATGGTAGGCGAGCGCCTCGCTGAGCATGATCACGACAGCGGCCACGGTCATCTCGGTATAGAACGGCAGCTCGATCTCGAGGACGCGAGCGCCCTGCGCCTCGAGCTCGGCGAGGGCGGCGTCGAACACCGATTCCACGGCCGGATCCGCGAGCTCACCGGCGGCACGAGCCAACCGGTCGTAGCCGATCGTCAGACCCCTCAGGTCGCCCGCGAGCCTGGCGAGGTAGTCCGGCACCGGGACGTCGATCGAGCACGGGTCGCCGGCATCGTGTCCGGCGAGAACCTGGAGCATCAGCGCGCAGTCCCGGGCGCTGCGCGCCATCGGGCCGATGTGGTCCAGGCTGTAGCCCAGCGGAGCGCAGCCGGACTTCGGCACCCGACCGAAGGTCGGCATCAGACCGGTGACGCCGCAGAACGCGGCCGGCACGCGGATGCTCCCGCCGGTGTCGGTGCCGAGTGCGCCGAGCACCGCGCCGGTGGCGACCGAACTGGCGCTACCGGAGCTGGAGCCGCCCGCCCAGTGATCGAGGCTCCACGGGTTTCTCGGTATCGGGAACGGCTTGGTCGGGTCCGGCATGCCGATGGCGAACTCCATCGTCGTCAGCTTGCCCATCACGATGCCGCCGGCCTCGCGAAGTCGGGACACCACAACCGCGTCCTCGCCGGCGCTGCTCCACTCCGGGTCGAGGACGAGGCTCTGCGCGGTCGCCGGCGCCTCCCGCGTCTGGATGATGTCCTTGATCCCGAGCGGGATCCCGTGCAGCGGGCCGATCTGCGCCCCTGCCGCGAGCGCCGCGTCGGCCTGGGCGGCCGCGGCGAGCGCCTGCGCGTCGAAGCGCGCGAGGAAGGAGCTGACCCGGTCGTCGACCGCGGCGGAGACGGCGATCGCGCGCTCGACCAGCTCGACGCTGGTCACCTCGCCGGAGCGCAGTGCCGCGGCGGCGTCGGTGATGGTCAGGTATTCCGTCACGGCGCG
>Ga0164242_10000786_pt1 | contig 38212 bp, 44 predicted proteins | sample OricomgcompostMG_FD_108783 | JGI IMG/M metagenome (GOLD analysis project Ga0164242, IMG submission 108783) | Miracle-Growth compost microbial communities from Emeryville, California, USA - Original compost - Miracle growth compost (MG) ... | reverse complement strand
GAGATGCCGGAGCTGCCGGCCCTGGCGGAGACGTTCGCCAGCCTCGATCTGTCCCGGGAGCAATGGACGGTCGAGCGCTGTGAAAGCGTGGAACGGGTGGCAACCGGACCGGACGGACAGACCGGGACACTGCTGGACAACGTCATTCTGGCCCGTCGGATTGGTTGAGTACCTCTGGTACGCCTGGCGCGGCCGTGTGCTGCGGCATCGGGCGGCGCAGGTGTGCAACGGTGATCCAGTACGGCAAAGGTGGAAGGCGAAGAGATGACGACAGCGGGGACCTTGTTGCTGGTCGAGGACGACGAGGTCATCGGCGAGGCGACCCAACTGAACCTCGAGCGTTACGACTACCGGGTGACCTGGGTGCAGGACGGCCTCGATGCCTGGCGCGCCTTCAGTGAACGATCGGCCGAGGATCCGTTCCAGATCGTGCTGTGCGACGTGATGCTGCCCGGGCTGGACGGGATCAGCCTGTGCCGCCGGATCCGGGAGGCCGGCAACACCCCGGTAGTGCTGATCTCCGCCCGTACCGAGTCGATCGACATCGTCTCCGGACTGGAAGCCGGCGCCGACGACTACGTCACCAAACCCTTCGACGTCCAGGTGCTGCTGGCGCGATTGCGCAGCGTCGCACGGCGGTCGCTGCAGCCCGCCGAGGTCCCGGCCTCCACAGCCCCCGCGGATGCCGGTGATCATCTCACCATCGGTGATCTTGATCTGGACCGCCGAGCACTGGAACTGCGCCGCGACGGCAAGCTGATCAACCTGACACCCACCGAGATGCGGCTGCTGCTGGAGTTGGCCGGCGAGCCCGGCGTGGTGCTCTCCCGCGCGGCTCTGCTGCAACGGGTGTGGGACTACCCGGAATGGGAGGAGGATGATCATCTGGTGAACGTGCACATCCAGCGGTTGCGCGCCAAGATCGGCAACGACCGGATCGAAACAGTTCGGGGATTCGGCTACAAGCTGCGTCGCTGATGGTCGAACCAGCGGCAGCAGGAACCGATCGCCCGACCGGGCTCCGGACGGATCGCCGCCCGGAGCCCGGGCTGCGGGTCCGGATCGCTGCCACCATCGCGGTCATCGTGATCGCCGCGGTCGTCATCCTGACCCTGACCGTGCACCTGTTGGTGGTGCAGAACAGGATCAACCAACAACGAACCGCCGCGGACAACCTCGTCCAGGTCGCAATGTCGATCTATCAGGACCAGGGCGTGTTGACCTTCGACGCCAAGCTCGACGATCCGGGAGTCCCGGCCGAACTGCGCCGCCAGCTCACCCGGTCGGGTGCGCACGGCACCTACCTGAGCGGCCGGAGCGTCCGCGACGTCTGGGCGGCGGGCCGGGTCGACGGGCACATCCTCAGCATCCACAGCCGGTTCGCCACGGTCGACGAGTCGGTACGCGCCGTGGACCGGGCCCTGCTGATCGCCGGGATCGCGACCGCCGTGGCGGCCACCGCCGTCGGAGCGCTCTCGGCGAACCGGTTGTCGCGGCGGCTGCGGCTCGCTGCCCGCGCCGCCCGCGCTCTGGCCACGGCGGCGTCCGCCCCCGGCGCCTGGCCCGGTACGCCTCCCGGCACCGGCGGCAGCACGCTGCGGGAGGCGGTCGGCCTGGGCAGTGACGAGGTCGCCGACCTCGCCGATGCCGTGGATGCCATGGCCGCCCGGTTGGCCGAACGGCTGCAGTCGGAGCAGCGGTTCACCGCGGACGTGGCCCACGACCTGCGGACGCCGCTCACCGGGCTCAACGCCGCGGCATCGCTGCTGGACGATTCCCGCCCGTCGCAGATGGTGCGTGATCGGGTGGAGGCGCTGACCAACCTGGTCGAGGAACTGCTCGAGGTCGCCCGCTTGGACAGCCGGGTGGAGACCGCCCAACTCGAGTACGCGATGATCCCGGCGATCGTGACCCGGGCGGTGCAGCGGGGGATCGCCAAGGGCGAGTATCCGCAGGACGCCGTGGTGGTCTCCACCGATGACCACGGAGAGCCGGTGCTGACCGACCCGCGCCGCCTGGAGCGGGTGCTGTCGAACCTGATTCGTAACGCCCTGCAACACGGGAAGCCGCCGGTCACCGTCGAGGCCGGCGGCAACCGGGTGGTTGTCACCGACGCCGGAGACGGCTTCACCGCCGAGTTCCTGGCCAAGGGCCCCCAGCGGTTCCAGCGCTCGTCGGCGAATCGGGGCGGCGGGCACGGTCTGGGATTGATCATCGCGCAGGGACAGACCGCCGTTCTGGGAGGCACCTTGCACTTCGACAACGCACCGGGCGGCGGAGCACGGGTGGTCGTCGAGCTGCCCGGCGCACCACCGGGCCGCCGGCCGTCGGACGACACGCCGGTGAAGGACGTGATGATCTGGGACTGAGCCGGGCGGGGATCAGCGGCATTGCCGCCGACACGCGGTGCGCACGGTCATCCGATGCACCAGGGCGGAGCTGATACAGATGAGGTAGCTGGGACGAAGATGAGACGCCGGGGATCGAGAGGAAGCTGTGACACTGGCGAGACACCAACGCGAGCGGCGCCACGTACCGTGCAGAGCATGATCAGGTCGACCGGCACCCACCTCGCGGCCCTCGCGGCCGGTGTCGCGGCCGTTGTCTGCCTGGCAGGCTGCGGGAACGGGGTCGAGGTCCGCGGCCCGGCAATCCCGTCCGGCCCGGTCAGCGCCTCCCCGGCGCCGCCGACCTCACAGCCCTCGAACACCCCGGATGGCGCCGCGTCGAGCGCGAAACCGAGCACCCCGGCCAAGCACACCACCGACCCGACGACCAAGTCCACGGGATCAGGCAAGGGTAAGCACGGCGACCGGGGCGGCGACAACCAGAACACCGGCGGTCGGACCGGTGGTGGCACCACCGGGAACCCCGGTAGCGGCAACGCGATCGCCAAGTGCGGCCTCGGCGACCTGTCGATCGGGGTCCGCGTTCCGGCCGGCAGCGGCGCAGCGGGCAGCCAGTACGTCCTGCTCACCTTCACCAACACCTCGCCCGAGCCGTGCACGATCTATGGCTACGCCGGCGTCTCGTTCGTCGGCTACCAGAACGGCACCCAGCTCGGTAAGCCTGCCGCACGGGACCGGTCGAAAGCACCGGCAACCGTACGGCTGGCACCGGGTGCCACCAAGGACGAGCTCTTGCAGATCGCCGATGCGGGCAACTTCGACCCCAAGAAGTGCCAGCCGATGACCTCGGACGGGTTCCGCGTCTACCCGCCGGATTCGTACACCGCGGCGTACGTGCCGTTCAAGATCGCGGCATGTCAGGGCAGGGTCGCCCAGCTCAGGGTGTACCCGGTCGGAATCAAGCCGTAGTCCGCCGCTGCTCGTCGGCGCGTCCGCCCCGCGTCCCTCAGTCCAGGTACGGCGCGCGGGATCGCTCGGCAACGGCCGCCGCCAGGCGGTCGGCCAGTTCGCCGGCCGGCAGCTGCTGCCGGTTGCCCGACGGGAACTCTTGAACGGCGATCGAATCCGAGGCGATCTCCGCATCGCCGATCACCCCGACCAGGGTGTTCCGGCCGCGGCGCGCCCCGCGGATCCGGCTCCCGAGGGTACCGTCGCCATCGACCCGGATCCGGAGCCCGGCACGACGCAGCCGGTCTGCCAGCCGGTACGCGTGATCATGGTGTGCCGGCGCCACCGGCAACAGTGCGAGCTGCACGGGTGCCAGCCACAGCGGCAGCCATCCCTCGGTGATCTCGAGCAGGAAGGCCATCATCCGCTCCATGGAACTCAGCAGTCCACGGTGGATCATGATCACCTGCTGACGGGAACCATCGGCGGCGACGTAGCACAGGTCGAACCGTTCGGGCTGGTTGAAGTCCAGCTGAACGGTCGACAAGGTCTCCTCCTGCCCCCGGGCATCAATCACCTGGACGTCGATCTTGGGCCCGTAGAAGGCGGCCTCACCCGGCGCCTCCACGATCTCGAGATCGGGGTGTTCGCCGCGGACGCCGTCCAGGACGCTGCGTAGTTCGTCCTCTGCCTGCTGCCATCGGTCGACCGATCCCAGATAGCCGTCCCCGGTCCCACGGCGCGACAGGCGCAGCTGATGGATCCGGATCCCCAACACCTGGTAGGCCTCGAGCACACCGCCCATCGCGAGCTCCACCTCGGCCGCCAGTTGATCCGGCCGGCAGAACACGTGGGTGTCGTCGAGATCGATCTGTCTCACCCTGCTGAGTCCGGCCAACACCCCCGACCGTTCGGCCCGGAACATCGGTGCCAGTTCGTGATAGCGGATCGGCAGCTCCCGATAGCTGTGTTGCTCGGCGGCATAGATCATCGCGTGGTGCGGACAGTTGGCAGGTCGCAGGACGAGTTGATCATCACCGGGCCGGCTGCCCAGCTCCATCACCGGGAACATGTCATCGCTGAATTTGGCCCAGTGGCCGGAGCGTTCGAAGAGCTCCCGTTTGGCCAGCACCGGCGAGTAGACCTCCTGACAACCGGTGCGAACCGCCATCTCGTGGGCGTACTGCTCCAGTTCCCGCCGGATCACCGCGCCCGCGGGCAGCCACAGCGGCAGGCCGGCGCCGACGATCGCACTGCCGGTGAACAGTCGCATGTCCCGGCCCAGGTCGCGATGATCACGGCCCGGTCGATCCCGGGCCGGCTGCTGGTCGCTGTCCTCGGTGATGTCCTTGATCATGTTCTCGGTCATCTCTGTCTCCTGATCGAGGAGCCCATCCCGGAGGCCTTGGGATCAGGTACGACAAAGCCCCGGAACCGGACTCCGGGGCTCGAATTCTGGTGGCTGATCAGCTCAGCACGATGCGGCGCCGGAGGAAGTCGGCGTCGTCGTGACCTGATGGATCGCCATACCCAGTACGGTAGGCCCTGCGGTGCGGCCTGCACAACCGAGATCCGCCGATCGCAGGAGGGATGTCGTGGGATACCGATACGACCGGTTGGTGCTCAAACTCAGCGGTGAAGCGATCTCGGGCCCGTCGGGCTGGGGCGTCGACCCGGCGGCGCTACGGCACCTGGCCACCGAGGTGCTCGCCGTCCACCGCCTGGGTATCGAGGTCGCGGTGGTGGTCGGCGGCGGCAACTACTTCCGCGGGCGCGAGGCCGAGGAGTGGGGGATCGGCCGGGCCGAAGCCGACAACATCGGAATCCTCGGAACGATCATGAACGGCCTGATGCTGCGCGGTGCCCTGACCGCGATGACCGATGCCGACATCCGGGTGATGACGGCGATCCCCGTGCAGAGCGTCGCCGAGCCGTTCATCCGGTTACGTGCCGACGCGCATCTGAAAGCAGGGCGCATCGTCATCCTGGCCGGCGGGATCGGGCAACCGTACGTCACCACCGACTACCCGGCCGTGCAGCGGGCACTGGAGTTGGACGCCGACGCCCTGCTCGTCGCCAAGCGAGGTGTCGACGGCGTCTACGACAAGGACCCCAACCGGCATCCCGATGCCCGCCGGTTCGGCACCCTGACCTACGAGCGGGCCCTTGCTCTCGGCATCAAGATCATGGACACCTCGGCCTTCGTGTTGGCCAACGACCACCGGCTGACGATGCACGTCTTCGACGTCGATGCCTCCGGTGCGATGGCGGCGATCTGCCACGGCGACGACGTCGGCACCCTGGTGCTGCCCTGAGGGGTCAGCGTCGCCGCAGCACCGGCACGCAGAGCAGCCCGGAACTCACCCCGTCCATCGCCCGGTCCAGATCCTGCATCACGAACCGGCGGCCGTAGCGTTCCCGACTCTGCTCCACGAGCCGACCGATCGCGGTGTCGGCCGCCAGCGCATTGGCTGCAGTGTTGGACACCACCAGTTCGACGGAGTTGCTCCCCGGATTCAACCGATCGGTGAGATCGAGTACGTACGGTGGCGCCCACAACACTCCGACCCGGTCGCCGTTCACGATCACCTCGACGACCTCGCGGACCGGCGTGCTGACCTGGGCCCGGTAGGAGTTGCCGCGGACGTCGTCCCGATCGGTCGACCCGGCATGGATCGGCGTCGGATCGCCGAAGTCGATCACCACCCGGCCGCCGGCCGTGAAGCTGTCGGCGAGATCGACCATTGTCAGGTAGCTGACCTGACCGGAGAAATCGGCGCGCGCCGGATCGTCCTCCCAGCGGTGTGGCAGGCTGACCCGCTCGGCCGTCTCGTCACCGAACCGGACCGACCAGTCGCGCAGTTCGACTGCCGTCTGCGGGCCCGGCCCGGGGTCAGCTCCGGTCGCTTCGGCAACGCCGCCGTCGTGCAGCACGATCACCACCGCCTGGTAGGGCGCAAGATCAACGGTGATGGGACCAGCGACCGCACCGGAGGCGGTGATGCCGACCGTGTCGGCGTTCCAGACTTCGTAGCTGCTGCGGGTCTCCCGAGGAGTCGCGTGAACCGTCCGCGGATGCGGGCCGGTGTTGATCACCAGATGCAGGTCGGCGTCGGTCAACCGTCGCCGGACCGAGCCGATGTCGCCGGTGGTGGGGAAGATCTGCAGCTCCGGTGCGACGGAGGCCGCGATCTGCTCGTGCAGTGTGCTGACGTCCCGATCGACGGCGATCACCCGACCGCCGGCATTCCGATGCCGGTCCAGCCAGTTCTGTGTCTTGGGAGGAATCCGCCGGGTGTCGGGGAGGATGATCACCGCGGCGGCACCGGGCTCGACCACGGACAGCGCGGCGTCGTCGACAAGATCATAGTTCCAGCCGTTCTCCCGGATGATCGCCGGGACGGCGGGGTCGATGTGGGATCGCGTTTCCTTCCACAGGTCGAGTGAGCCGCCGACCTCGTGGCCGATCGTGGAGAAGATGTCGTCGGTGGGCACGTAGACCAATACGTCGGCTGCGGGTGAACCCTGCCGCATCAGCCAGCACAGGCGTTGCAGGTACGCCATCAGTTCCGGCATCGCCGGCCACCACGGGTTCCGGTCATCCAGCGCCCCGGCGGCGTAGAAGAACCAGCCGAGCCCCTCGTTCGCCGGTGGCGAGTACGGCCAGCCGTGGCCGATGAACTGGTTGATGCCGGCCAACAGGTGCTCGTGCGCTTCGCCCTTGAGATCCAGCGGGGTGGCCCGGAACGACGGCGAATGCACCCAGGTCCAGGTTTCCGACGACACGACGGGCAACCCGTACAGATGTGCTGCAGAACTGGCCCACCTGGTCTGGGTGAGCTGTTTCCAGCCGAAGCCCTCACCCTCGTACAGGTCGGCGAACCGGTAGCTGCTGACGGCTGCCGGTGGCGTCCCGTAGCCCTGGATCCGGAACGGTACGCCATGTCCGGCGGCCCAGTCCCGGAACACCGAGCAGAAATTCTCCTCGTACAGCTCGGTCAGCGTGCGGTAGTAGTCGCTCCGCAGCCGGTCGGAGTCATCGGTGTCGATGATCAACTGATACAGCCGGGGAAGCAACCGATAGCCACGCCGACGTTCGAACTCGTCGACGACCGCTGGGGTCCAGTTGGCGCCGTACACCTCGAGACTGTCGCAGAACACCGACCCGACCAGCTCGACAGGGACCGCGCTGAGCAAGGGTTCGGCGACATGCTCGATGTGTGCCCTGGCCGCATCGGCGGAGTAGTGATCAAGGACCGGCCCGTCGGCGCCGGCCGCAGCCCGCTTGACGACCTGACCGGTCGGACGGACACCGGCGGTGATCAGTTGCCGCGGCCCGCTGCCGGCCGGGATCCGCAACACGCCGGCATCCAGCTCGACCGGTGTGAAGTCGACCCGTTCACCGCTACTGCCCGGACCGACGAAGGCGGCGACCAGCCGCTCGCCGGGCCAGCCTGTGGCCACCGGGATGTCGACGGCCGGCGCGGAGATCTCGCGACGGTCCCAGACCAACATCTTCGCTGCCAGCTCGGTACTGATGTGCGGTCCGCCGAAGGACCAGCCGCTGCCCAGGGTGAGATCGAACCGGAGACCGAGTTCGGCGGCGCGTTCGGCGGCGAAGCGAAGGTGATCACAGAAGGTGGGCGACAGGAGTTCCGGGCTGTCGGGACCGAGCGGATAGACGTAGGCGACCTCGACGCCGCCGATGCCGGCCGCTGCCATCGCCCGGAGTTCCCGGTCGAGTTCGGCACGGTCGACCGCCGGGCCGAACCACCACCATCGCATCATCGGACGGCTTTCCGGCGGCGGGTTGTGCCATCCCGCGCGAAGCGAGTCGATGGTGGCACTGGTTGGCATCAGGACTCCTGTGTCATTGCCGAACGAAGCATTGCTGGATGGAGCATTGCCGGATGGAGTGTTGAATGGTTTCAACCGATGCGGAGTCTAGCGAAGGCGCCGGACGGTATCCCGCGCACCTGGAGCCTTCCCGGTCCGGACGGGATACTGGTCGGAGTAGGGCCCAATGTTGACGGGAGCAGGTTCGTGGCGCTGACGCCGAAAGCCATCATCGAGGGCAGGACCCGGTCCCGACCGGCCGTTCCACTGATCATCGGCCTGGTGCTCGCCGGAGCCGGCGCGCTGTTGGTGATGATCAGCTACTTCGTTCTGGACGGTGCGACCAACACGATCCTGTCGACGTTCATGGCACTTCCGGTCGGTGCGATGGTGATCGGCGGCCTGCTGTGGCTGGATCGGTTCGAACCCGAGCCGCCGCTGAAGCTGCTCTTCGCCTTCCTCTGGGGCTGCGGCGTCGCCGCGCTGGTCGCCCTGGTGGTCAACACGCTGGGAATCGCTGTGCTGAGTTCCGAACTCGGTGTCCGGGGCGGGCTGGTGCTGGGCAGTTCATTCCTGGCGCCGGTCGTCGAGGAGTCGCTCAAGGGATCGGTGCTGTTGATCCTGTTGTGGCGTCGGCGCGACGAGATCAACGGGGTCACCGACTGCGTGCTGTACGCCGGCATGGTGGCGATCGGCTTCGCGGTCATCGAGGACATCAACTATTTCGCCCAGGCCCTCCAACAATCGGGCGAGGCGGCGGTGGTCACCTGGGTGGTGCGAACGATCTTCGGTCCGATCGGTCACCCCGCCTTCACTGCGGCGACCGGCGTCGGCATCGCGTACGCGGCGACCGCTCGGCGGGGCGCCAAGGGCGTGCTGGCCGTGATCGGCGGCTGGTGCGTCGCGGTCTTCCTGCACATGTCCTGGAACCTCGGAAGCCAGTTCGGCCTGATCGGTCTTGGCACCAGCCTGAGCTTCATCCTGAGCTGGATCGCCGTACTGGTGGTGCTGCTGGTCTTCGACCGGCGCCGATTGATCGGTACCATCCAGCGCTTCCTGCCGCAGTACATCCCGACGGGGATCGTGACCCCGGCCGACATCGCGATGCTGAGCAATCTGCGGGCGCGTCGCGAGGCCCGGCGGGCTGTCCGCAGCCGGCTCGGCGCCCCGGCAGCCCGGGCCATGGCGGACTACCAGCTGGCTGCGACCGAGCTGGCCTTGTTGCACGCCAGTGCGAGCACCCGTACGGTGTCCCCGCAGCGGTTCGCGTTCCGGCAGCAGGGCCTGACCTACCTGATGGGTCGGGCGCGTCAGGTGTTCAACCCTCCGCCGTACCCGGCACCACCACGGGCGCCGGGCCCGCGCTCCGGGCCGTGGCAGGGTCCGCCGGGTGGTCTGCCCGGACCGTCACAACCGCCGCACCGGTGAACCCGACCGCCAGGCCATGATGTCGTCGACGGCATCAGCGAAGAACCGTCGATAGGTGTCGGCGGTGACATATCCCAGATGCGGCGAGAGAACGGTGTTGCGCACTGTTCGGAGCGGATGATCACCGGGCAGCGGCTCGACGTCGTACACATCGAGACCGGCGCCGGCGATCCATCCCTCGCGCAGCGCCTGCAGCAGTGCGGCCTCGTCGACCAACGGACCGCGCGAGGTGTTGATCAAGTACGCCGTCGGCTTCATCATCCGGAGGTCGGCGGCGGTCAGGGTGTGCCGGGATCTCTCCGACAGCTTCAGATGCAGTGAGACGATATCGGAACTGCGCAGCAGCTGCTCCTTGGCCACCGGGGTGACGCCGAGCGATCGGGCGCGATCGTGATCAAGGTGGGCCGACCAGGCGACCACCCGCATTCCGAAGGCCGAGCCGACCGTCGCGACGCGGCTGCCCAACCGGCCGAGGCCGATGACACCGAGGGTGTGCCCCTCCAGGTCCATCCCGACGGTCGCCTGCCAGCCGCCGGCACGGATCAGAGCGTCCTCGGCCGGGATCTGCCGGGCGCAGGCCAGGATCAACGCCCAGGTGAGTTCGGCCGCCGAGTGTGGCACGCCGCCGGTGCCGCAGACCTCGATGCCGAGCGACCGCGCCGCGTCGACGTCGATCGCCGCATTCCACATTCCTGCGGTGACGATCAGCTTCAGTTGCGGCAGCCGTTCCAGCAGGTGACCCGGCAGGGCTGTCCGCTCCCGTACGGCGACAACGACCTGGGCACCGGCCAGTTCCTTGATCAACTCCGTGCCGTCGAGATGATCTTGCAGGAAGATCACCTCGGCCTCCGGCCCGAGCGATCCCCAGTCGGCGTAGCCGGCGATGACCTGCTGGTAGTCGTCCAGCACGACAACCCGGAACGGGTCCGAGGCGGTCGGGTCGGGCGTTCCGGCCTGTTCGGATGACGAAGGGGAAGAAGGGGACGAAGGGGTCACCGTCGGCATTGTGCCAGGCAGCTCAGGCCGGCTGCACCCGCCTCGGGCCGATCAATTCCGGGTGCCGCTCCTGGCCCGTGATCTCAGTCGGAGCGGCACTCCGATCCAGAGGGCAGCCGTGGCGAGGAACAGGACGATGCCCGAGGCCAGGCCGAGCGTCCGACCCAGCACCACGTCGAAGATCAGCAGGACCGTGCCGGCGAACAGTATGGACGAGGCCGCCAGACAGATCATCAGGATCCGGTTCGACACCACCACGAGATCGGCGATCCGGTGTTTCTGGAACAGCACCCGGTGGGCGCTGACCGGAGCCAGCGCGAGGATCGAGACGGTTGCCGCGAGCACGACCAGTGCCAAATACACCGCGATCTGCCCGTCGGACAGGGTGGTGAACCGGTTCTGGAACGGCAGTGTCAGCAGGAAGCCGGCCAACAGCTGGGTGCCGGTTTGGGTGATCCGGAGTTCCTGCTGGATGTCGCGCCAGTTGCGGTCGTAGCGCTCCAGTGTCGTCTCGTGCCGGCCCTCATCCGTCGGCCCTGGATCGGTCATGACCCCCAGTGTGTCGGATCGACCCCTGCAGCACTGCGAGGAGGTCGGCCGGACTGGTCGGGCCGGGCTTGTCAGGTAGGTGTCTGCGGTGGGTATTGTCGAAAGAACGAACGCAAGCGTGCTGAGGACGGCGCGTGGGCGCCCCACGAACAGGAGCAGCCATGAAGATCAGGACAGTCGGGATCCTCGCCGCCGGAGCGGCGATCGGCTACGCCCTCAACACCGAGGGTGGCCGGGAAAAGCTTGCCCAGTTGAAGGAGGCCGGCAACCGGTTCCTCGGTAGGCCTGAGGTTCAGGCAAAGACTGCCGACCTTGCCGACAAGGCGAAGCAGCGGACCGGCAACCTGCCGCACGCTGTGCAGAACATCGCCAACCAGACCATCGACAAGGCACAGCAGGCCACCAGCCGGGCGGGCCAGAACGGTGATGCGCCGGAGACTCCGGGCGCCTAAGCCTGTTGACCGGACAGCTGACCGGCCCGAGTCGGTGGGGCCGGTCGGCATTCGGCGATCAGCAGCGTCGGCACGGCGGCCGGCGGTTCGATGACGCGGTCGAGCACGAGCCCGGCAGCGATCAGCGCGTTCAGATAGGTCGACAACGTTCGATGATGCGCGCCGACGTGGCCGCGTACGCCCGCCTCGCCGGTCGTCCACCAACCCTCGGCGGAATAGCCGGCCTCCGGCCAGCTCGGCAGGGTGTGATCAGAACCGGGGAAGCACGGATGGAAGATGGCGAGGCTGAACCGACCTGACGGCGCCAGCACCCGACCGACTGTGTCGAGGACACCGTCAAGATCATCCACGTCCATCAGCGCCATATTGCTCACCACGTGGTCGAAGGGCTCGCCGTCCCACCAGTCGGTCGTCGCCGCATCGCCCACCAGGTAGCGGATGCCGTCCGGGGAATCGCGCTGGAGCTGTCGCGCCCGGTCGATCAGCCGGGAAGACAGGTCGACCGCGACGACATCAGCGCCCCGGGCGACAAGGGTCCGACTCAGCGTTCCCCAACCGCAGCACAGGTCGAGTACTTTCCTGCCCTCCAACGTTTGTGGAAGATGATCTTCCAACACTGAACCCCAGTCGCTGGTGTAGTCCAGATACCACTCGGCGTGGCTGTCGTAGCGGGGTGTTGTCGTCATGACTGCACCTTAGGTCGGTGACCTCACAGCCGAGAACTGGTTTCCGGCCAGGGTCGGTGACCGGTGCAGCGAAGCCGGTGGAGCCGGACCCGCCAATGCGGTTGGTCAGCGAACAGCGTGATCACCAAGCGTCGACCCGGTCGATCACCGGGGCCAGTGAGCGGGCGTGGCGGCGGATGCCGCGCCACGGGCAGTCACGCTGCTGCAGTCTGCGTTGCACCGAATTGATGTCGAAGCGGTCGGGCGCGGTCCGAGGCAGCTCCTCCCAGTCCAACGGTGTGGCAACCGGTGCGCCCCTCCGTCCGCGGAGTGCATAGGCGGGCACGGCGGTCTGCCCGTAGCCGTTGCGCAGCACGTCGACGTAGACGCGGTCGCCGCGGCGGTTCTTGCGTTGCTCGGTGGTGAGCAGCTCCGGATGGCGGTGGGTCAGCCCGTCAGCCAGGGAACGGGCGAACCGGCGTACATCGTCGAAGCCCAGGTCCGGTTTGATCGGCACCAGGACGTGGTAGCCGCGCGACCCCGTCGTGCGCAGATAGGGCACCAGCCCGAGATCATCGAGGGCTTCACCGACGATCATGGTTGCCCGGCGGACGGCTGACAGGTCGTCGGTGGTCGGATCGAGGTCGATGATCAGCTGGTCCGGGTGATCCAGGTCATCGCGGCGGCTCAACCAGGCGTGCGGCGTCAAGCAGGCCTGTCCGGCGAGATGGACCAACGTGGTCACGTCCTGCACCGTGACTTGGCGTTGCGGACCGTCCGCGGTGTTCACCACGACGGTCGCGATTCGATCGGGGAAGTGGTCCGGCACCTTCTTCTCATAGAAGCTCGGGCCGTCGATCCCGTCCGGCCACCGCTGCATCGTGATCGGGCGGTCGATCAAATGGGGCAGCATCACATCGGCCACGTTCTGGTAGTAGTACGCGACGTCGGCCTTGGTGATCCCGCGATAGCGATACATGATCTTGTCCGGGCGCGGGATCACGATGCCGTTCACCGGCGGATCCCCGGCTCCTGGCACAGGGTCGCCAAGGCCGCCGCGAGGACCGGGGACGATGTCACGGGCGGCCCGGTACCCGGTCGGGTGGATCTCAGTCGACGTTGGCCATCATCCGCCGGATCCGGGGCCGCAGCAGGGCCAACAGACCGGCAATGACCACAGCGACGCCGCCGGTGATGCCGAAGTACCGGGCTTCGACAGCCGGGGAGTACAAGCCTGCCAAAGCCCCGGCTGCGGCGGTCCCGGCGGAGACCGAGAGGAAGTTCAGGGCGACCATCTGCGTGCGAAAGGCGCCCGGTGCCAGCTTCGTGGAGACCGACAGGCCGATCGGCGACAGAAGCAGTTCGGCGACGCTGAAGAGCAACAGGATCCCGCCAACGGCGAGCGCGGGGCTGGTGTTGCCGTGGCCGCCCGACATCGGAAGGAAGAGCAGGAAGCACAGCCCCATCCCGGCCAGCCCCAATGCGAACTTGGTCGGCGTCGTGGGCTGCCGGTTGCCGAGTTTGGTCCACAGGGCGGCCATGATCGGCGCGAAGATCAGGATGCCGATCGGATCGACTGACTGCGCCCAGGCGGGCGGGATAGAGAATCCGCCGATCGTCAGATCCACCCGTTCCTCGGCATAGATAGCGATCACCGTGAAGATCTGCTGGAAGAGGGCGAAGAAGGCGAAGCTGGCGACGAACAGCGGGATGAAGGCGAAGACCCGGCCACGTTCGACCTCGTTGATCTTGGAGCTGCGCAGAATCACCGCGAAGAGCACGATCGCGGCGACCACGATCACGCCGGTGACGACGGTTGCCAGGTTGCTCAGCCTGACCAGCCCGGAACCGAAGGCGCCGACGATCACTGCCAGGCCGATCACCGCCACGATGATCGTCCTGCCGGCATGGGAACGCGGCAACGGGTTGGGCACCTCGCGCCCGGCTGCTGCGGCGAGGTTGCGTCGACCGACGGTGTACTGGACGAGTCCGATGGCCATACCGACGGCAGCCAGGCCGAAACCGTAGTGGAACCCCATCCAGCTCTGCAGGGCGCCGGTCAACAGCGGTCCGACGAGTGCGCCGATGTTGATCCCCATGTAGAAGATCGAGAACCCGGCGTCGCGTCGTGGATCATTCTTGCGATACAGCGCGCCGAGCAGTGCCGTGGTGTTGGCCTTCAGAGCACCGCTGCCGAGCCCGACGCAGGCCAGACCGAGAGCGACGCCGCCGAGACCCGGTACCAGAGCGAGGCAGATGTGCCCGATCATGATCAGCACGCCGCTGTAGAACAGGGTCCGTTCCGAACCCAGCAGCCGGTCGGCGACCCAGGCACCGAGCACCGTCGCCAGGTAGACCAGACCGCCGTACGCCCCGACCAGGCTGGTCGCGCTGGCCTGGGGGAGCGCGAGCCCGCCCTTGAGAACACTGAAGTAGAGGTAGTACGTCAGGATCGCTTGCATCCCGTAGAACGAGAAGCGTTCCCAGATCTCCAGCCCGAACAGATTGGCCAACCCCCACGGGTGGCCGAAGAACGTGCGGTGATGCTCCTCGGGCTCAGTCTCCTGATGTGTGGCCGCCATCTTCCTGACCGTACTCTCGGATCGGCGCAGCGCCGAGTAATCCGCGGACGGGCGCGGTGTCGTAGGCTCACCGCGTGCCCGACCGCTGGATCCTGTTCGATGTCGGTGGCGTCCTCGAACGGGTTGACGATGCGACCTGGCCGACCGCGTACGTGGCGCGGTGTGCCGGTCGGCTCGGGATTTCAGCGGCGGAGTTCGAGGCCAGACTGGCCACGGCGCGGCTGCCCGACGCCGGCACCCGCAGCGGGGTGGAGGAGGAGTTCTGGCGGGTTTGGGGATCGGCGATCGGTGCGCGTCCGGAGCAGCTGCAGGTCATGCGTGCGGACTTCTGGGACGCGTACTGCGGGAGTGCTGATACCGAACTGCTTGGATTCGCCGGTTCACTGGTCGGCCGGGTCGGGTTGGCCATCCTGTCCAATTCCGCGGACGGCGCGCGGCAGGAGGAGGAGCGGCGGTACGGCTTCTCGGCGATCTTCGACCCGATCTGTTACAGCCATGAGATCGGTGTGAACAAGCCGGACCCCCGAGCGTTCCGGATCGCTCTGCAGGCGATGGGTGCCCGCGCCGACGACGTGCTGTTCGTCGACAACCGGCCGGAGAACACCGATGCGGCACAGCGACTGGGCATGCGGGCGATCCTGCACAGTGACACCCGCGCAACGATTGCGAAGATCACCGGCTGGTTGTCAGCCGACCACGACTTGCAGCAGAGTTGAGACATGTCGGCGCAGCCGGTGGTTCTCATCGGCACCGTTGAGGGCCGCGTAGTGCGGCCACTGGAACAACGACACCAGCAGCTCGTGGGCCCGAGCCGCCCGCAGCACCATGTCGGGATCAAGATCGCGCCGGCTCGCGTAGCGGTTGACCATCTCCGGCAGCGGAACCCGGGCGCCGGTCGGAGCCGCCCGGACCGAGGGGAAGGCAAGGTCACCGGCCGGGTCGCCGAATCCGCAGGCCTGCCAATCCAGCCAGACCAGGTCACCATGATCACCCGAGGCTTCGATCTCGTGGGAGATGTTGTCCACGTGACAGTCGCCGTGCACGAAGCACGGGTCGAGTGCGGCCGATTGATCCAGCAGCGGCGCGGGGTCGGCGAGCAGGTCCCGAACCACCGGGCCGGATTCCGCCCAGTAGGCCCGGATGGTCTCATCCGCCGTGGTCGAAGGCCGCGGAACGCGGAACTCGCCATTGTCCTCGCCATTGTCGAAGAACGCGTTGTCCGTCCGGTGGATGGTCGCCAGATCGTCCGCCAATGCCAACCAGTCGTCCGACGTCCACTCCGTGGCGGGTTTCGGCGGCGGATGCTTGGTGATCACCAGAGCGATCACGTCCTCGGTGATCAGCTGATCGAGCAGCTGCGGCGTCCTTATCCCCACCCGGCCCGCCAGTTCGCGGTAGAACCGCGCCTCGCGCTGCGACCCCGCCCACGCTGTGCTGCCCGGATCCGCGGTGATCTTGAGAATCACCTCGTGTCCGGCCGCTGTTGAGGTCGCCAGCACATGCGATCCGGAGAAGGCGCCGGGCAGTGATCGGGAGCCGATCACCGTCAGATCCAGCGCGGACGCAGTCCGGTTGATCACAATGCTCGGCTCCATGGAAGCGATCCTGGCAAAGCCGGCCGACGATCGTCAGCGTGGCGCCGATGCCGACCTGACGGGATTCACGACGTCGTCGCCCTGAATGGCGCACGAACCGCGGAAAGCCGCGACGACGACGTGATTCCTATCGCGGCCGCTAGAGTCTGCTCCGGCCCCGCCGTATTGATGGTCCACCATGTCGAAGTTCGAGGAGTCCCATGTCGCTGTCGGAGAAGCTGCTGGCCAAACCGGTGCGCACGCAGGTCGTCGCCGACCTGGTGCACGTCGTCGACCAGGAGGTGGGCGACAAGTCCGGCTTCTCGGGAGCGGCGGTGAAGGCCGGCTATGCGGCAGGCAAGAAGGTGATGCCGAACCTGGCCGAACGCGCCGTCACCCGACTGTTGCCCGACTTCGCTGTTGCGATCGATCCGTACTGGGAGGACTTCCGGAACACCGACGGTGACGACTTCGGCCAGTACCTTGCCGACCGCGGGCCGGAGGCGGCCCAGGCACTGGTTGCGGTGACAGATGCCAAGGTGGCCACCACCTCGCGCGAAGCGCTGCGGCGGGCGTACAAGCCGCTGCGTGGCAAGGCGGTCGAGCATGTTCAGGCGGCGCTGCCGCGCATCGGGCGGGTGCTGCAGCAGTACGCCGACTGACGGTTCTCGACCAGCTCACGGTCAGGTCACAGCCGGATCTCGAGCCACCTGACGGAAAGCTTCAGAAATCCACACGTTCGGGACTGAAGTCGGCGCCCGCCTGCGGTTATGCATGCCTGCGTCACCTTTAGCGCAGCTCAAGACAGGCCGGAGCGCCGCAACGGCGGTTGTCGCAAATGTCTCGAAAAGATAACGTCCTCGTCCGTGCTCGTGTCGGGACGCGGGCATGTCGGCCGGCAGTCGGGTCGACGCCACGTACGAGGGGACCACAACCATGTCTGCGACCGTGTCTGTTTCGGGCCGTCGACCACTGGCACGGCGGGCCGACCTGGCCGCCGAGCCGATCGCCATCTCCGAACACCGAGCCGTCCGGCCGCAGCACGCCGCGACCTCCGAGCGCACTGTCGGGCGGTTCGGCCGTTCGAGCCGGATGGGTCGGGGAGTTGCGGCCTTGATCGCCGGAGCCGCGCTGGTCGGCGGTCTGGCGATGGCCACTCCGACGCCGGCCGCGGCCGCGGATCTCTCCCACCGGCTGCCCAAACTGCACCCTGGTGACCACAACAGCCTTGTGGTCCGTCTGCAACGCGAGCTGTCTGCGCACGGCCGGAACGTCGCGGCCACGGGCCATTACGGCAAGGCCACCAAGAAGCGGGTCAAGGCGATCCAGCGGCACCACGGCTGGAAGGCAACGGGCGTGGTCGGCTCCGGGGTCTGGCACGTGCTGCTCAGCGACGGCCGCCGCGTGTCCAGCCCGTCGATCAAGCCGTACCTGGACCGCCGCAGCTCCAAGCGCAAGGCGCAGTCCGCACCCGCCAACTCCGTCTGGGACAAGCTCGCCCGCTGCGAGTCCGGCGGCAGGTGGCACATCAACACCGGCAACGGCTTCTACGGCGGACTGCAGTTCACGTTGTCCACCTGGCACGCGTACGGCGGCTCCGGTATGCCGAACAAGCACTCCCGCAGCGAGCAGATCGCGGTCGCCCGCCGGGTGCAGCATTCGCAGGGCTGGGGCGCCTGGCCCGCCTGCAGCTCACGTATCGGTCTGCGCTGAGCCGTACGGACCGATCCCGGCGGGACACCGGCGGGCACCGACGATCGAGTCGGCGGATGCGGATATGGTGCTGCGGTGGACGTGAGCAGCGTTGCCCGGACGTTTGTGGCCGCCCGGAGGGCTGGCACAGCTGTTGATCACTATCCCGGCGGGGAACCGCCATCCGACCTCCATGAGGCGTACGCCGTGCAGGACGCGGCGATCGCGCTCTGGAACGAGGAACCCGCAGGATGGAAGGCCGGCCTGATCGCTCCCGAGCGGCGCCGCCCGGGAGGCGACGAGCGGCTGGTCGGCCCGATCTGGCGCGACGCGATCCGGCCGGCTGGACCCGACGAGATCGAGATGCCGGTGTTCGCCGGCGGATTCGCTGCGGTCGAGGCGGAATTCGTGGTCCGGTTGGACACCGACGTGGAGCCCGGCACCTGGAGCGCCGCCGAGGCCGCCGAACTGCCGCAAACGATCTTCGCCGGAATCGAGATCGCCAGCAGCCCGTTTGCCAAGATCAACGATCTTGGTCCGGCAGTGACCGCATCCGACTTCGGCAACAACGGCGGTCTGGTGGTCGGACCGGAACTACCCGCTGACACCGATCCGGCCTCGATCAGCGTGCGCACCGAGATCGACGGCGAACCGGTGGGCGAGGGCAGTGCCGGCTCGGTGCCCGGCGGCCTGGCGGGCGCGCTGGCCCAGACCCTGACCATCCTCGGCCGGCGGCACCGGTCGGTCGCGGCCGGCAGCTACATCGCCACCGGTGCAACCACCGGCGTCCACACCTGCCAGGTCGGTGCCTCGGCGGTGATCATCTTCGCCGGATCCGATCCGCTGCGCTGCCGGCTGGTAACCACAGAGATCCGGGAACCGGAAGGGACGGCGCGATGACCGTACTGGATTCGTTCTCGCTGGCCGGTAAGACGGCGTTTCTGACCGGGGGCAGCCGCGGGCTCGGCCGGGCCATGGCCCAGGCGCTCGGCGAGGCCGGTGCTGCGGTGGCGCTGTCGGCCACGACGTCGGAAGCCGCCCGGCGCGCGGCCGGTGAGCTCCAGGACCTCGGCATCGAGGCGTTCGGCGTGCAACTGGACGTCTCGGACCGCGCCGGTGTTGATCGCGCCGTGACAACCGTCTCCGAGGAGTTCGGTGAGATCGATGTGCTGGTCAACAATGCGGGCATCGGCGTCGGAGGTGCCGCGTTCGAGGCTTCCGACGATACCTGGCGCGAGGTGATGGGAGTCAATGTCGACGGCGTCTGGTACTGCTGCCGCGCCGTGGCCGAGCGGATGGCTGCCCGCGGCGGGGGAGTGATCATCAACATCGGCTCCATGTCGGCCTGGATCGTCAATCAGCCCCGATGGCAGATCTCCTATCTCACCTCCAAGGCTGCGGTGCACCACCTGACCGAGGGACTTGCCGCGGAGTGGGCGCCGTACGGGATCCGGGTGAACGCGATCGCGCCCGGCTACTTCCACACCGACCAGTCGCCGATCTACGAGCCGGAGTACAAGCCGTGGTGCGTAGACCCGGCGCCGATGAAACGCGGCGGCGAGCCCCACGAGCTCGGCGGCGCGGTGGTCTTCCTGGCCAGCGACGCGTCCAGCTTCATGACCGGGTCGATCATCAAGATCGACGGAGGCTTCACGCTGTTCTGATCTGGTGTCAGGATGGGGTGATGACCACGATGATGGGGCGGTCTCGCCGGCCCGCGGCGGGATGATCATGGATGCCGAGGACCGCTCGGACGATCTGCGGCGGCTGATCCGGTGGCAGGACTCCGGCGCCACCTGGCGGGTGCTGTCGGACCGGAACGGGACGGTGACCGTCGCGCTGTGCCGCTGCGACGACGAGTCCGAGGAGGTTGATCGGCTGGTCTCGAAGCAGCCTGATCTCATCGACTTCGTCCGCACGGCGGATCAGGCAGCCCCCGACCGTGCGGACGGATAGCCGCCACCGCATCAGCTGCGGAATGCCGGTGGGTCGCTTGACGGACTGGTGTATCGTGCTCCGCATGTTCGGTCGTTGGTATGGCTATTCGCGCGTTGGCTCTGGAGGGGCCACGTCGGAGTAGCTGACGACCTCTCTCGATCTTCCAGAGCCAACGGGACCAGGAGAAATTCCTGGTCCTTCGTCATATCAGGCGGGCTCTGCGGGAGCGGTCCGCCGGAAAGGACCGTCGATGTCCACCACCGTCCAGGGTGGGAGTCGGATCACCGACACCCATGTCGTGGAGTTCCAGAGTCTCGCCTCACCGGAAAGTCTTCGGCAACGGTTGCCGGTGTCCGAGCGGGCGACGGAGATCGTCAGCCGGGGCCGCGCCGACGTCTCCGCGGTACTGTCCGGAGCCGACGACCGACTGCTGGTGATCACCGGACCCTGTTCGGTGCATGATCCCGAGGCTGCCCTGCACTACGCCGGACGGCTCCGTGCGCTGGCCGACACCTACGCCGACGACCTCGTCGTGGTGATGCGCACCTACTTCGAGAAGCCGCGGACCACGATCGGCTGGAAAGGCCTGATCAATGATCCCCGGCTCGACGGCAGCCACGACATCCAGGCGGGGTTGGAGATCGCCCGCACGTTCCTGCTCGACATCGCAGCCATCGGCCTACCCGCCGCGACCGAATTGCTGGAGCCGATCACACCGCAGTACATCGCCGAGTTGATCAGCTGGGCCGCGATCGGTGCGCGGACGACGGAGAGCCAGATCCACCGACAGTTGGCGTCGGGACTCTCCATGCCCGTCGGTTTCAAGAACGGCACCGACGGCAATGTCCAGGTTGCCGTGGACGGTGCGTTGGCGGCCCGGCACGCGCAAAGCTTCCTGGGCATCGACGGCGCCGGACGGGCGGCGCTGGCCACCACAACCGGCAACCCGGACACCCACATCGTGTTGCGGGGCGGCAATGGCGGCCCGAACTACTCCGTCGAACAGGTCGCGGTCGCGGCCGACCTGGCGACGCGTTCCGGGCTCCCGCCCCTGTTGGTCGTGGATGCCAGTCATGCCAACTCCGGCAAGGACCACCGGCGCCAGGCCCGGGTCGTGCAGGACATCGCAGACCGGATCGCCGCCGGGGAACCACCGATCGCCGGCGTGATGATGGAAAGCTTCCTGGTCGGCGGCGCCCAGCCCCTGGAGGTGCCGGTACGCCGCCGACTGGTCTACGGACAGAGCGTCACCGACGCCTGCCTGTCATGGGAGACCACAGCTCAGCTGCTCGGCTCACTGGCCTCGGCCAGTCGGCGTCGACGCAGGTGCCGGGCGTAGAACCGGGCGGAATCATCGGTTTCGAAGGCCGGCACCTGGTGGTGGCCGCCGGTCGTGACGTGCATCGTCTTCTCCGGCGAACCCAGGATGTCGAACAGCTCCAGACCGGTACGGCGGTCGATCTCCGGATCATCCCACTGCAGCAGGACCTGGACCGGAATGGTGATCTGCCGGGCGGCGTCGAACAACTCGGGGTAGGCGAAGACGCCACCGAACACCGCAGCCCGGATCCTGGGTTCGACCACGGCGAGCGGCATGCCGATCGAGGAGCCGAGGGTGAGCCCGCCGTATCCGATCGGCACCTCGCCGATCTCGGGTGAGGCCAGCAGCACGTCGATCGCGGCCTGCCATTCCGGCACGGCGCGTTCGGCGAGCGAGAGGTTCAGGGCGGTGATGCTCGGTGCCAAGGATTCGCCCGCCGCTCGGGCGGCGATCATAGCGTCGACCCATTTCTGATCTTCGGCGCTGCGCTGACGTTCTCCGTGACCGGGTGCGTCGATGGCGGCGACGTTGAAGCCGTACCGGGTGACATAGTGGCGGGCACGTGCCACCGGCCCGGGCGACAGCTTGTGCTGACCGCCCGGGTGGCCGATCAAGATCAACGGAGCACCATCGGCTCCGTCCGGCGGGGTCCAGAGGACTCCGGGGACGCCGTCAACCTCGAAGGTGCGTTGGATGACGCCGTCGGATAAATCACAGGTGAGGAATTGCATGGCTGGTCGCCTTTCAACAGAGTGCCGCACTGGGGCGCTCGAAGGCGACGATGACGTCAGCCGCTCGACCGTGGGATTCGGAGGAGCACCCAGCGAATTGATGACTTCACGGGTATCACCTCCTCGGCTTGATCACGGCAGGTCAAGGAATACCAGTCCACGCCGTACGGTGCCAAGCGGATTTCGGTGGTGCTGAAGATCAGTGGAAGATCCAGTACCAGGAGGCTGCCATCGGGACGAGCCCGATCAGCACCAGCGGGTTGTACGGCCGGCGTCGGTTGAGCATCAAGATCATTCCTGCGCTCAGCAGTCCGATCAGGCCGGTCAGTCCCCACAGCCCCACGACGTCGGAATGGGCCATGTGGTGTTTGCCGCTGAACACCAGATAGGCGGCCAACACCGCGGAGATGATGCCCATCACGAACACGATCAATACCGACGCAAGGACCCGCTGCACCCGGTCCAGGCTGATCGCCTCGGCTTTGTTGCGCGGCGTCATCTCGTCACTCATGCCGCTGGTCGAGCGCTGGCTCGTCCGGCGATCGCGTTGCACCACGAAGACCATCCATTAGTAGGCGAATTGTTAGTACACGAAGTATACTGGCCCGGTGACCGACCAACAAACGGTGGGCTCGCCGGATCTGCTCGCCCTGGAGAGCCAGGTGTGCTTCGCGCTGGCGGTGGCGTCCCGCCGGGTGATCGGCCTGTACCGGCCGTTGCTGGAACCGATGGGGCTCACCCATCCGCAGTATCTGGTGATGTTGGCGCTGTGGCAGCACGAGCCGCTGACCGTGCGGGAACTGGCGGACCTGCTGTCGCTGGAGTCGGCGACCCTGTCACCGCTGCTGAAGCGCCTGGAGGCGATCGGTTACCTGACCCGTCCCCGGCACCCGGACGACGAACGGGCGCTGCAGGTCGCACTCACTCCGAAGGGCCGGGACCTTCGGCAGCGGGCCGTGGCGATTCCGTCGGCGATGATGGCCAAGCTGGACATGGACGTCGAGGAACTTCAGGACCTGCACCGCAGGCTGACCGACGTGATCAAGCGGGCGACCGCTGCGGATCACTGATATCCGCGTTTGAGCAGATAGCGCGCTCCGCCGGCATAGCCGTCCGGTGTGAGCCGGGCGAAGTCGAACGAATCGGCGAGCCGGTTGATCACATTGAAGGCGAAACAGACGTCCAAGGCGTCCTTGATCTGCTCGGCGGAGACGCCCGACCGGAGGACTTCGCGGACGTCGTCGGGCGTGATGGCGGTCTCTTGGGTGACCTTCCCCAACAGCCTGAGGGTTGCGCGCAGCGGTTCACCGATCGGAGCCGTGTCCAGATCGTTCAGCGTCTGGTCGACGACCGACGGCGTCCCCAGTGCGCCGGCAGCGGTGGCCCGGTGTGCGCCGATGCAGAAGGCGGATCCGTTCGCCGCGGAGACATAGGCGGCCATCAGTTCTCGCTCACCGATCGACCAGGACGACGGGCCACGCATCGCGGCCTGGGTGAGCCGTTTCATCGGATCGCCGTAGAACTCCGGTCGGTAGAGATTGATCTTCGCCGCGTCGGGCAGCGGGCGCCGGGTGATCATCCGCACGGCGGCGAAGATCAGTCGGGCGGACAACGAGTACCTGGTGTTGAGCGCGTCGGGTCTCACGATTCCTGCCCCGTCGCCGCCTGCAGCGCTGCGAGAGCGGCGTCGTACTGTCGCGAGGACTGCCCGACCGCGGCACAGATGATCAACTCCCAGATCTGATCATCAGTGAGACCCGCCCGGCCGGCGGCGATGAAGTCCTCGTCGACCACCCGGGTGGGATGAGTGGCGACCTTGCCCACGAGCTCACGGACCTCGTTGTCGGGACCGGAGTTGTCGTAGGCGGCCCGCCGCCACTCGGCCGGCGCCTCGCCGTCCCCGTGCAGGATCCGCTCGACGAGGTCGTGGTGGATGGGGCGTGATCGGTTGTCCGTCACGGTTGCTCCTATCGTCGATCGGATGTCACGGTGGCCCGCTCAGGGAATCGTGCCGCGAGGAAGTCCTCCCAGCTGGTTGTCCCGTCCGGGTGGGCAGGCGCCAGATTCGCACCGGCCCGGAAGGCTGCGGCGGCCCGACCGGGGATGGGCACATTGACGATCGCCCGTCGCCTCTCGGTCACCGCCAGGTAGTCGCGGGCCAGCAGCTCCATCGGATAGATCGTCGGCCCGCCCAGTGGGGGCACGATTCCCGCGGGCTCACCCAGCGACAGTTCGGCCAGCCGGCGGGCGACGTCCTGCGTGTCGACGGGCTGGAAGCTGACGCCGCGCCACAGCGGCAGCACGGGGAGCTTGATCATCTGCTCCATCACCGTGGTGACGAAGTCGTGGAACTGGGTCGGTCGGAGCATCGTCCAGGGGATCGGGGACCGGGTGATCACGTTCTCGGCTGCGCGCTTGGCAGCGAAGTAGCCGAACAACGCCCGGTCGACGGCACCGACCACCGGTACGGTGTCCGCCCCCACGACCGACACGTGGACGAAATGATCGACGTCCGCGTCGACGGCCGCGTCGACCAGGTTCCTGGTCAGGGCGCCGTCATCGCCCGGGCTGCCGGCGCAGTGGACCACAGTGCGTATGCCGCGGAGAGCCGTATCCAGGCCCGATCCGGTGGCGATATCAGCCTGAACCCATTCGGCGTTCCTGTCAGGTCGGTGCTCGGAGCGGCTCGTCAACCGCAGCTTCGCGCCGGCCTGCTCCAGCAGGGGCACCAACGCGGTGCCCAGCGTGCCGGTGGCGCCGGTGATCAGGATTGTGTCTGACATTCGGAAGCCCTTCTTGTGTCGAGGAACCGGTTCCGTCCTTCATGACGATCCGCACCTCGTCGGTGTGACATCACCCATCAACTCCCGTCTCGGGGACCGTCTGTTGCCGTGCACCGAGGAGGTGTCGGACGATCCTGACAGCCGTCGCGGAACCGTCCTCCGCCCTCATCCGAGCGCCGACGTCGGCGGCGCGGGTGCGCATGGTGTCCGACCCTGCGGCCGTGATCGCCGCGGAGAGTTCGGCGGCGGTGACCTTCCCTGCCCCGCTGATCCGCGGCGCGATGCCGAGCTGCTGCAGCCGACCGGCCCAGAAGAACTGGTCGGCGGCGAAGGGAAGCGCGATCGACGGCTTCCCGGAGCGCGCAGCTGAGTGCGTGGTGCCCGATCCGGCGTGGTGGATGATCATCGACATCCGCGGGAACAACCAGTCGTGCGGTGCGTCGCCGATGACATGGAAGTTGTCCGGCAGTTGCACCGCCCGCGCGGTGCTCCAGCCGGGATTGAAGATCGCCCGTCGCCCGGCGATCGCGGTCACCAGCGCGTCGAGCAGCGCGCCCCGGTCGAGGCCGGCCATGCTGCCGAATCCCACATAGATCGGCGGCTCGCCGGCGTCCAGGAAGTCCTGCAGCGGCCGCGGCGCCGCCCAGTCCTGAACCGGCTGCACCCACTGGCCGCACAACCAGGTCTGCGCCGGCCAGTCGGCGGGCCGTGGGAGCAGGGTTGGCGAGATTCCGTAGATCACCGGGTGGTCAGTCGAGAGCGGACGGCCCGGCGGCAGTCCGACGTCGGCCCGTGCCGCATCGGTCGAACCACGAAACGCTCGCCAGATCGCACGCGAGACCAGCCAATAGCCCGGTCGATTGAGCCACCGGGGCAGCGGGCGGGGCGGCAGGAACGGTGAACCGAATTCCGACGTGGGTGTGAGCGGGATCAGGCTCGCCGCGATGGCGGGGACGTCCGCCTTCTCCGCAGCGGCGAAGCCGACGTACGAGGCAAGCCCGGCAATGATCAACGCGTCGGCACCGATTGCCGCCTCCAGGATCTGGCTCATCCAGGTCGTCGCGTGGTCCTGGGCGATGCGGGCGAGTGTGCTTGCGGTCGCGTCGAACCTGCCGGGGCCGCGGGTGGAGCGAGCGCTACCCGCTGCGGCAACCGCAGTGCGGATGTCTCCAGCCAGCGGGGCGGACGGCACGCCAAGATCATCAGCGCTGCCCAGGGTCGCTGCGTCGGCCAGCAGCAGCGTTTCCTCGCCGGTGTCGATCAGGCTCCGGCAGAGTGCTGCCAACGGTCTGGTGTCCCCTTCGGTGCCGTACGTGACGACGACAATTCTCATGCTGACCTCCCGCGGGGTGATCTTGCCACTCGCTGGTGCCGAAAAGACGTTGCCGCTGGCTTGCCCACCAGTATCTTGATGTCAAGACGTCAGGATTGCCGAGGAGGCGCAGCATGGTTCAGGGAGTGACGGCGTACTCCGACGACTGGATCGCAGCCGTACCCAAGGTCGAGCTGCATGTCCATCACATCGGTGCCACGTCAACCCGTACGCTTGCCGATCTTGCCGCCAGGCACCCGGAGGCAGGAGTGCCCAGCGATCCCGCGGAACTTGACGCGTTCTATGCGTTCACCGACTTCGATCATTTCCTCCGGGTCTACGCGGCCGTCTCCCGACTGCTGTCCACCCCCGAGGACGTCCTGCATTTGACGACGGGCAACCTGGCCGATCTGGCCGAGCAGAACGTCCGCTACGTCGAGGTCACGGTGACCCCCAATCCGATCATCACCGCCGGCGTGCCCCGGGACGGCCTGATCGACGCGCTCAATGCGGCGCGGGACCACGCCGCTCGGGAATGGGGGATGACGGTCAACTGGATTCTGGACATTCCCGGTCTGACCGGGGAGACAGCCGAGGTCGTGCTGGATCTGTGTGAGCGGCGGCCACCCGACGGTCTGGTCGCGCTCGGGCTCGGCGGACCGGAAACCCCGCGACCGCCGTTCGCCCCATACTTCGCCCGGGGGCGTGCCCTGGGCCTCGGGTCGGTTCCCCATGCGGGCGAGGCCACGGGGCCCGAATCCGTCCGGGCTGCTGTGGAGGTACTCCGGGCCGATCGGATCGGACACGGCATCCGGGCGGCCGAGGACCCGCAGTTGCTGACCGAATTGGCCGAGGCCGGGATCCATCTCGAGGTCAGCCTGACCAGCAATCTCCGGACCCGGGTGGTGCCCTCCCTGGAGGAGCATCCGCTCCCGACACTGCTGGCCGCGGGCATCCCGGTGTCGATCAACTCCGATGACCCACCGATGTTCGGAACGACGTTGACCCGGGAGTTCCAGCTCGCCGCCCGGCTTGTCGGAGCTCGGCAGATTCCGGAACTGCTGCGCAACGCGATCAATGCATCGTTCGCGCCGAACGAGCTCAAGACGTCCTATCTTGCTGATCTTGCGGCGGCCGAGGCGGCGCCCGTGTGACGCGACCGTGATCCGGCGCAGCGTCCTATGATCATGACCATGGGCCTGCTGACCCCGCTGGCACGACGGATCGGGGCGATCGGCTGGCTGCCCCGGCTGTTGCCACAGATCGCCGGGCTCGACACCTGGCTGCAATCGATGAGTCGGGGCAGGTTGAGTCTGCTGGGGATCGCCGGTCTGCCCAACCTGCTGCTGATCGTCGCCGGGCGCCGCAGCGGCCTCGATCGCAGCACGCCGTTGCTTTGCGTCCCGGAGGGGAGCGGTTGGCTGATCGCCGGGTCGGCGTTCGGCGGGCCGAGGACGCCTGCCTGGGTGAAGAATCTGCGCGCCGTCGGCCGGGCGCGGGTGGTGTTTCGCGGAAGCCAGCAGGCGGTCATCGCCGAGGAACTCAGCGGTGATGACCGGGCCGCGGCGTGGGCAGTGATGTGCCGAGTCTGGCCGAACTACGTCCGGTACGAGCAGCGGACCACGAGGCTGATCCCGGTGTTCCGGCTGACGCCTGCCGAAACCTCTGGCGGAGGGCAGTCTCGGTAGGAAGTGACTATCGTCGACAGTGATGATCGAGTACCGGATTCCGATGGCGAACGTGCTCTCCGCAGCCGTGCTGGGAGTCTGTTACGTCGTCTCGGTCATCGTGGTCAATGCGCGGGCCGAAGGCAGGGCCCGGGTGCTCGGAGTCCTGGGTGTCGTGGTCCTCCTGTTGGGCACCGTCCTCGGCGCACTCAACGGGTCGCTGGGCCCGTACCTGACCGTGGTCTGGAATTCCAGGGTCGACGTCTACAGCCTGGGATCGATCCTGGTCGCGGTGATCGACGTCGGCGGAGTCGTGCTGCTGGCCCTTGCTGCCGTGGCCGCACGGCGATCGGTGCGATACCCCTACCGGGGTGGCCGGTGATGCAGACGGTGATGATCGTTCTAGTGTTGGCCGGGCTGCTCGCCGCGATCGTGTTGTTGATCACCGGCACCCGTGGCCGATGTCGCGTATCGGGCGTCATCGGGGCGGTCCTGCTGCTGCTCAGTCTGTTGAGCGGCGTCGCCTACCGCCAGTTCGTCGATCCACGGCTCGGCCGGATCTCCGATGCGGCGTTGATCACGATCCTTGCCGGACAGACCGTGCTGGAGAGCATCTTGAGCGGTGTCGGGTTGCTACTGCTGACGTACGCGGTCATCGTGGCCAACCGGTTGCCGAAGACCCCGATCCGAAACCGGGTCGGCGCTCGCCGCCCGCACTGAAGCTGATCCGCTGGTCAGCTCTGGCTGACCGGTGGCCGCGGCCGTTGGTCGAGCACGGTGCCGGTACGGACGAGTTCACTCGCCAGGTCGCGCAACTTGCGGTTGTTGTCCTGGCTCACCCGCCGCAGGTAGGCGAATGCAGCCTCAGGGCTGATGGCATAGCGTTCCACGAGGATGCCGAGCGCAACACCGATCACCCGGTTGCTGTGCATGGCCTCGTTCAAACCGGCGATCTCCTGCTGCGCCCTGGTCAGGTCATCATCTCGATCGCTGAGCTTCAACCCCCGGACTCCCTCTTTCCCCTCGGCAGATCGGCAGTTCCGCCGACCTCGTATATCCGTCGACCGACAAGAATCGGTCTTCACGGACCCCCGGGTCCACGAAGACCGATTCCTTGCGGGCGACGTCTGACACACACCAGACGTGCCGTGCAATATGCCGTGCAGAAACCGGGCGCGCCCGCTGCGCGGCTGCAGTAAGAGTAGGTCGATCCGAGATTGCCGACATCACCCCCAAGGGTGAAGGTCTTGGCCCTATGGTTGGCGAATGGCGATCCGCGTGGCACTCGTCAACGACTACGAAGTCGTTGTGCATGGGTTGGACACGATGCTGCGGAACTATCAGGATGTGATCCGGGTGGTCGAGCTGGACATCGGCGCCGACGTTGGCTCGGACGTGGACATCGCCATGTACGACACCTTCGCCAATCCCCGCGGGGACCGTGAGGAGATCCGCGCGCTGGCCGCCAACCCGCGAGTCGGCAAGGTCGTCGTCTACTCCTGGAACCTGGACCCGGTCGTGGTCGCCGACGCCCTGGCCAACGGCGCCAGCGGCTATCTTTCCAAGGCGTTGCCGGCGAAAGAGCTTGTTGCGTCGCTGGTCGCGGTGCACCAAGGGGTGCAGGTGCGGCCGAACGGCACCGAGGGGCGGATCTCGGCGATCGTCGGGGGAGACTGGCCGGGGCGGGAAGAAGGACTCACCGCGAGGGAAGCTGAGATCCTCGCACTGATCACTCAGGGGCTGAGCAATCAGGAGGTCGCCGAACACACGCACTTGTCGATCAACTCGGTGAAGACCTACATCCGCAGCTGCTACCGGCGCATCGGCGTCACCAGCCGTACCAATGCCGTTCTGTGGGGCATCGAACACGGATTCCGACCCGATCGCCCACGCACCCTCGAATGATCAATGGTAGAAGGTACCTGACATCTCGAACCTGGGCCGTCCGGCCGGCCCGGTGATCAATCCTCAGTGCGCGAGTGAGCGTCCGTGGCGCAGCGCAGTCGCCAGGTCGGCGATCAACAACACGCCGTAGCCGGCCAGTGCCGTTTCCAGTCTGCTCCGCGATGAAATCACCGTTGCCCGGCAAGCCAGAGCGACCGACCCGGCGCTGATGTCACAGAGATCTTGACCGACGAACCACCAGAGCGACCGTGGTGCGGGCCGTCCCAGGAACGCCGCCAACACGGCGAGCTCGCGCCACCCGGCGATCCGGATGACGCGAGCACCTGACCTGGGTTCAAGACCGATCAGTCCTGCTGTCGCCGTGGGCCAACACGTGGCCAGCACGCCGAGAGCCAGGCTCGGCCAGCCGATCAGATGCATCACCGACGCGGGCAGCCGGTGGGTACGGCCAATCCGACCCGCCGGCGGACGCGCTCGGTGATCCATCGCGACGTGTGGAATCAGTGGATCTCTTCACGCCAGGCACCGGTCTCAGTGCCCCGAGATTCGATGAACTCCTTGAACTTGGCAAGATCGTTCTTCAGCTGGCGCTCCGGCACGTTGAGAGCGTCACCGACCTTTTCGGTCGCGCCCTCGGTCTGATAGCCGATCGATGCGCTGACCCGGGTGGTGACGTTGTCGATCTCCTCGAACCGTACGGTCCCGGCATTGTCGGTGTCACCGACCGCCTGCCAGGCGATGACCTTGTCGGGGGTCTGCTCGGTGATCTCGGCGTCGTACTCGCGGCTGACGCCGGCGACCTTGACCTTCCAGTGCAGGTGCTTGTCGTCGAGCTGTCGGACCTCCTCGACCCCGCTCATGAACTGTGGGAAGGACTCGAACTGGGTCCACTGGTTGTACGCGGTGTGGACCGGGACGTTGACCTCGATCGTTTCTTCGGCTGCGCCCATCAGGGGACACTCCTTCATCTGCGACTTCATCGGTGACTTTCGATTGCACTGACTGCTTTACCCGAAGTTCGGCAGATGATTCGGCTCGCAGCGGCGGAACGGGCGCAGCGCGGCGAAGATCGCAGTCACAGCTGCGAGGCCGTTGCCGCAAGTTCGTCTGCTTTCGCACGAAGAGACGTCGTCGCGGCGGTGATGTCATGATCGATAGTGGACGGATCCACCCAGATCGGTACCGGATCGTCCTCCGGGTCGAGGTCACCGACGCTGATCCTGACGCGCTCGGTCAGCTGTGACAGGTGCTGCGTCAATTCCCAACTGAACAGGTCCTGGATCCGGCCGGTGATCACCCCGCCCGCTGCACGATAACCGTCGATCAGCCGCCTCATCCGATTCGGATCGCCACCCCCGAACGCCAGCACGGCACGTCCGAGTTCGACTGTGGCCGTTGTCGGTCCCGCATTCTCCCAGTCGATGAGCACCAGTCGATCCGTGACACGGAGTACGTTCCATGGGCCGAAGTCGCGGTGGGAGACCAGGTAGTCGCTCGACCGGGCGTACAAGTTGCGGATGTGGCTGGTCACCGGCTCGACCGGGATGGCGATCGGCAGGCCGGCCCCCAGCGCCCGCCGCTCCAACTCCATCGATGTCTCGTGTTCTGGCCACCACGTCGGGTCCTGTCCGCGCCACAGCCGCTTGATCATGAATGACCCACCAGCGGTGTCGAGCCGCCAGGACTCGTGAGAACCGACCTGGATCGGTCGCAGGTCGTCGGCCGGCGATCCAAGATCAAAAGCATTCGCCACCAGTTCCGCCAAGCCGGGCATGTGTGTGCACGATACTCGCGCGACATTTCGCGCGTGACCCCATCCGTGGCTGCTGCCGGCCTTCGGATCGACCGGGCCGCGTTCAGTCTGCGCTCCTGCTCTGGGGACGTCGCTACAAGATCGTGGTGTCGTTGCCTCTGATCACCAGCGCCTCGCCGTCGGAGAGAGCCCAGTACGGCCTTCCCGCAGCGCCGTAAGCGGCTGCTACCTCACCGAGTGCCGCTGACTCCGTATGCGAGGGCGAGTCGAGGTGCGGCACGAACGATCGGTCCAGTATTCCGAGTCCGTCGAATCGGACCCGCCCATAGGCAGCGATGCAGGGCTCCAGGGGATCGCACTGCTCCAGTCCGGACAAGTCGGGGGCGAGCACGCATGGTCCCGCGCTGTATCCGGCGTACACGAGCCGATCCTGTCGGATCCGTTCGATGAGGATCTTGTCCAGACCGGAACTGGCCAACGCCATGCGGAGGCTGAAGACATTGCCGCCACGAATCCAGACGAAGTCTGGTTCGCCGAACGCCTGTTCCACGCCGTCCGGGCTCAGGGTGCGCAGGTCGAGATCCTCGGCGTGTAGACCGATACCGCGAAGATCAGCGAGTTGCTCCGGGACGTCTTCCCTGCGGGTCTCATCCAGCCCGTCCAACGCGTTCATGATCAACCAACCGCGACGCTCACCGGTCACCATGGATTCCAGAACCTCGGGATGATCACCCAATCGGAAGGATGAGAGATAGAGACGCACGGGCGGAAGTATTGCCGCCCGACGGGACCAGCTCAATCTGTGGGTCGCGAGGATGACCGAAAAGTCTCGATGACCAGTTCCCCGACGTTGCGTATCGCTCGGCCAGACGCTTCGGCGCCCGGTCGGAGTCCGCGCCGGCTGCTGCCTGCGCAGCGGCTTGGGCGCGGCAGAACACGCTGTTGCGCCGTTTCGCTTGGCCCGGATGCGGTAACTCACTCCTGCAATCGGCTCATATCCGATCATCGAGCCGCCACACGCGGGCGGACCGGAGCAAGTCTGCGGTCGGGTCGAAAGGGAGTGGAGACCATGCCGAGCACAACACCAGCGCACCATGCGCCTGACCAGGCGGACGACGCTGTCGCGACCCGCCGTCGGCGGAGCCGGATCGTTCTGGGCGGGATCTTCGCCGCCCTGGTTGTGGTACTCATCATCGGCATCGTCGGAATCGCGGTCACCAACCATCCCACGCCCAGCCCCAGCGGCCGATCCGGCAGTGAGGGGAGTACGTACGTCAATCCTCCGTTCGCCGCCACCGCTTGGTTGGCCGTCACCCTGACGAGTGCAGTTGCCCTGATCGCTCTGGGAATCGTGGCAGCGGTCCGTCTCAGGAAGCGCTGAGCGGGGCATCGGAGCCGGCCCCATCAATCGACAGTTGCCGAGACAACCCGCTCGAAATCGGTGTACAGCGGCGCGGCCCAATCCCGGAAGGTTCGCGACCTGCCGTACCAGGGAAAACCCATCCGGCGGCCGTACTCCCAGTTGCCGAGCAGACTGGCGACGAGGTAGCCATAGATCCGCCGGGATACCGACCGCTCCTGCCGGTATCGTCGGAGGAACGACACCGCCGCCTCCGGGCGACCCCCGTAACACGCCCACCACAGGTGGACGACGACGTCCTCCTCGGGATCCCCGATCCGCGCGTTCTCGAAGTCGAAGATCCCGGTCACAGACCAGCGGCCTTGATCTTCGCCCATGCATACGTTGCCGATCACCAAGTCGCCGTGAACCAAGCACGGCCCCGACGCAGCGTCGGCATCCAGATGGACCAAGCAGTCCGCGATCCAGTCTCGGCTCCCGCCATCAAGCGGTTCTGAGGTGACCGCCGTCCGTTCGATCAGGTCGCCGACGAGCACACGGCAGGCGTCCGCCGGATCGACTTGCGACGGGGTGATGTCGTTCGTCCTCGGATCCCAGTAGCCGGCTGCCGGCCAGCTCTCCCGGTGCAAGTCCAGGGCCGCCTCGGCGAGCGCGGTGCCCACAGCACCCCAGTCACGACCTTCGGACCACCACAGGGTCAGGCCAGGCAGACGGGGCATCACCGCGTAAGGCACCGGCAGGAGATCGCGATTGTCGTCGATCTCGTACGGCCATGGTGACCGCAGCGAGGAGGTGCGAGTGATCGCCCCCGCGAAGAAACGTTCGTTGCGCAGGACGTCCAACGCGGTCGGCAGCCGACTGCTGGGACCGCCCAGCGTTGAGGGGTCCAAGCCCAGCCGCAGCACCCACGAACCCGCCTCCGTCGTGATCAGTGCATTCCGGTCGCCCGCACCCGGCAAGGTCGCGACGCGTCTGACCTGTCCGAGGCGGAACCTCGCGGCGACGGCAGCGGCGGCGCCGGTGATTGCGCCGTCGGGTCCGACGAACTCCCGTAGTACAAGATCACGATCAGCAGCGCCCATGGCACATATCTCCGAGTTCACTCATCCCCCGGAAGACGAAGCCGGAAGATCGACAGTGCAACGACGCCACGGTATCGGCACCCGGTGTCCGAGCCCGGCCATAGGGTCTCGCGTATGACTGGACCAGCACCTGCCGGCAGGCTTCACGGCATTGTGATCGATTGTCCGGACCCTGACTCGCTTGCAACCTTCTATCAGAATCTGCTGGGGATGATTCGAGTACAGGAGTCGCCGACCAACATTGTGATCGGCGACTCCGCGGACCGCCCGGGTATCTCGTTCGCGCGAGTCGCCGACTATGTCCCGCCGGACTGGCCAACCGGGCAGCGGCCGCAATACATCCACCTTGATGCACGGGTCAATGATCTTGTCGAAGCGAGCCGGCGTGCGGAGGGCCTCGGTGCTCGACGGCTGCCCGGTGGGGGAGAGAACTTTGCTGTGTTCGCGGACCCGATCGGCCATCCGTTCTGTCTCGTCGAGTTCTAGACTTCCGAGCAATCAGGAAGCAGTTCTTGCCGGTCATTCCGCACAGCGTCCTGATCTCCACGTCGCCCGGAGATTCGCGGCGATACCATCGGCCCAAATGACCGGGACCTGGGACGAGGACGAAGCACGTCTGGAGGAGCGAGCCCGACAGGTGAGAGATCGCCTGGGGATCGACGCCGCGCTTCAGCGCCTGGGACCGGTGCACCTGGTGGGCAGCGCAGCGTTGCATCTTATGGTCGCCCGTGACGTTGATCTTGTTGTTGTCGTACCTCGACTGGACGCCGGGGCACACAGGGTGATTGCTGACTTCGCGCGACAGTTGATCATCCGACCAGACGTGCACTCAGTCGCCATCCGTGATGAAACCGGGAGGTGGAACGTCGACCCGGAGTACCCGGACGGCATCTACCTGTTTGTCGAGTGTGCCGACGAGACGCACGATCGCTGGACTCTGGATATCTGGGTCGTCGACGACCCGAAGCGCAAGCCGGCGCTGCTCGACGTCGAACGCCTCGGACCGCGGATCGATCCGATCACCCAGGCAGCCATTCTCGCGATCAAGCGATCCACCGGTGGGCGGAGGCGGGACGGTACGCGGTTGCCGAGCATCGCGATCTATCAGGCCGTTCTCGACGATGGCGTCCGTACAACTGAAGAGTTCGCTCGACGATCCGGCTGAATGCCGGATCCCGGCGCACGGACCGCACGGCGCCGGCACACTTGCCGAACATCCCCGAGGTCCCGCAATGATGGGGGAATGCCCGAACGACACTCACACACCGTGCCCGGTGGCCGAGCGTTCTATTTGACCGAACGACTCTGGCAGCTGGCGGCGGACCTTCCTATCGAGTCGGTGTTGATCGACGCGATCCGGGAATTCGACGAGGATTGTTGGTTCGGGGGCGAACCCGTCACGTGCAGGATGGTTGCGATCCACGCGGATCGGATCCGCAGGGCCGACCTCCGGCACCCGGTGATCTTGTCGGCTGATGGACGCCTGATGGATGGTGGCCACCGAATCGCCAAAGGCATGGCTGAGCGGCGCGACGCATGTCGCTGCTGTTCGGTTCAGCGTGGATCCTGAGCCCGACTACATCGAGCCCAGTGAGACCGGATAGATCGCTGGTCAGCGAGGGACCGCTTGACCCGCTCGTATCGGTCCCGGGCCCGCCGATCGGTGCGGAGTAGATCAGGGAAGGCCACCGATCGGATCAGGTTCGGGTGTCCTTCCAGGTACAGGTGCAGATGGTGGCTCCGGCGCCCGTCGGTCAGCCGTCTGAGGAAGACGTGGCCGGGGGGTTCCACGCCTTCGGCCATGCGCCGCTCAAGATCGTCGAACGACTCCGGCTGCCCCATCGTCTTCGCGACTCACCTGCCCCGCGGCGAGCGCCCTTCGACAGGTGTCGATGCCGTCTCTGACAGGAGCGCCGTCCTGAACGGACAGCGCGAGGCCGCGGTACCTGATCGAACAGCCGACCACGCCAAACGCCGTCATCTGTGCGCCCGTGCAGGAGCCCGGACCAGCATCGTTCGCTCCCGTCGAGAACCGGTTTGATGACACCCCAGTATTCGGTCACAGGGCGGGACCGTACTCGCTCCATCCATCTCGTGCATCGGATTCTGCGCCTCGGCCTGGCGCACCTGTCACAAATCTTGCGGCTGTCCGGTCTGAGCCGATGACCTGCATCGTCAGGATGCGAGGAAGACCCCACCCGGGGTGCGGCTCGAACCGGAGGAGCATCATGACCACGCCACCCGACCGCGGCAATCACCTGAGCGAGTTCGAACTCGAGATCAGAACCGAACTCGGCAGGGCTGAGTCCGCCGAACCCGGGCTGCACGCTGGGGTTGTTGCCGCCGGGCCGGCGTTCGACTCGCCGAGCGAGGGATACGAGGAAGTCGAGTACGAGGAGACCGAACGTTACGAGGCCGGGCTGCGTTCTCTGCTCGGTGCGATCGAGGCGGTCGAGGCGGGCGCCGTCGAGGTCACCACGGTGGGGGTGCAGTCGGTCGAATGGCGCGCCGGCCAGGAGCCGGAATGATCATGGTCATCCAGGGTGGGCGAAGTCCACTCTCATGACGACTTTCCGCTTGGTGGGTTGGTGCACCTCGGTGAACCCGGCTTCGAGGAAGGTGTTGCGGGTGCCTGCGTAGCCACCCTCGACCAGGTCGGGATATCCCTCAACAGCGCGGGCTCCGCGGGCCTGGGCGAAGGTGACGGCGGCAGCAGCCAGCGCATGACTGATGCCGCGGCGGCCGTATCCGGCGCGGGTGACGAAACAGGTCACCGCCCATACGGTGCTGTCGAACTTGTCCTCGTTGCGTCCGTCCCAGGGCACCCGATTGTTGCGCAGCATGCGGTGATGGTCAGGGCGGGGAGCGACTGCACACCAACCCACCGGCTCCGTTCCGAGGTAGGCGACGAGTCCGGAGGTTGTTGGCGCGGATGGCTGGTCACAGGCGGTCTGCTCCCGCAGCCGCGCCTCCAATTCGTCAGGGCCCTGGTTCGCCCAGCTCTCACCCGGGCTCATCCGAAACCGCTGACACCAACAGCGGGATGGATCGCCGCGCGAGCCGAACAACGTCTGCAGGTCTGCCCAGCCGGCCTCGTTGGCCGGGACAATCACAACTTCGGCGGGGCTGATCGGCCGTCGCCGCGCGCGGGTGCGCTGCGGCTCGGCGCCCGGCGTTGGCAGGTCATCGGTCACCATGCGCAGAGCGTACGGCCGGTTCCTGACGATCTGCGTCCGGAATCTCGGAGAGCTGATTCGCTCCCGAGTGGCAGGTGCGACCCGGGTAGCACGTCGTCCCACGACGGCGGGTCGCGGCCGCGTCCTGGTCATAGCGATCACCGATGGAGCAGCAAGATTCCAAGGCAGGAACGATCACATTCTGCGGACCGGATCAGTCAGCAGATCGAGGTGTCCGACATGGCAGGCGGTCTCTTCGAGCATGTGGACCATCACCCACCGCAGGGTGACCGGACCCTTGCCGAACGACGGTCGAGGGGCCTTGGTGTCGAGGTTCGGAAGTCGCTCAGTCACGGACCGACTCCGGCGACATGCCGCACGGTAGAGGTCGGCGATCTGGGCGACTGTATCGTCCAAGGCGGATTGCATGTCCCAGGCCGGCCTTGTCTCCAAGGGCGCCCACGCCCAGGGCTCGGGCAGCTCACCGCCTCCGACCCGGGCGGTAAACCAATGGTCCTCCATATGCGCCAGATGCTTCACGACCCCGGCTGACGTCAGGTCGGTCGCCGGAAGCGTCCTGGTATGCGCCTGCTCGTCGGTCAGCATCTCGAACCGGCTGAGCGCCATGCGCCGGTAATGATCAAGGAACTGGGAGAGTGTGGTCTGCTCGTCGCCGTCAAGATCGGGGAACCGGTCGGGCTCGTTATCGGACACCGTTGATCCTCTCAGGTCAGCTGACCACAACCAGTGATCAACACGGTATCGGCCTGAGTTCATCAGTCCCTGCCGGATGATCAAAGACCACCCTCCCACTCCGGGCACGTGACCTGGTCCGGCCCGGCCCGCCCGACAGCCCAGCCCGTGCGGGCGATGGCGTGATAGGAATCACGACGTACTCGACGGAACCGTGCGCTACAGAGCCGAAAAGGCCGACGACGTCGCGATTCCTGTCATGCATCCTGACGGCCGTCGAACGACCACCCGGTACTGAAGACGTCGACAACCGGAGCGATCGGTCGGACCATCGGCCTCCGGAGACTCGGGTCCGTTCGTAGGGGAGCGAGAACGGACGTTGCCGCCGGACGTCCCGGCAAGGAGCGACGTGCCGCACGAG
>Ga0164242_10000785_pt1 | contig 38213 bp, 41 predicted proteins | sample OricomgcompostMG_FD_108783 | JGI IMG/M metagenome (GOLD analysis project Ga0164242, IMG submission 108783) | Miracle-Growth compost microbial communities from Emeryville, California, USA - Original compost - Miracle growth compost (MG) ... | reverse complement strand
TATCCATAAGGTCGTTGCGCATGTTCGCAACACAGTTTATATGTCCTTTGGCTTATCTATGCAGTGGGGTTATGAGGCGTTCTATGGTAGCACGCACTCACTAGATACCTTGAATCTATTTCCGTCCATTCATCAAAGTGGCACTAGTACTACATTCTCTCCAGAGGCTTTGGTCATAGACAAAGAAATATTTATAGATTTAGGTATGGTGAAAGATGACAAAGTGAGGGCAATGATGAGCTACTGGAGGCGGGCAGAGGAGCTCTCTGACCTATCGTTTCAGGCTGAGGCCTTTCTCAACTTCTTCAAGATACTAGAGGGCATCGGTAATCTTGAAGAAAATAAACCAGTAGCTAACGCTCTTATAGACAGATTCGCCCCTATCAAAGGAACAGGCAAAAAGAGAGTGCCAATGCCAACCATAAGAAAACACATAGGCAAGTTTATCAGTGATGATTCACTAGTTGGGCGTATTAAGAAAGTGGCGTATATATTTTCGTCCGCTAATTTTCCTGTCACCGTCAAGACGCCATTATTTATCTTTTTGCTTGACTTGGTACATATACGCAATCACTATAACGTTGCGCACCAACTACTAAGGGTCAATAAATACGATAGCTTTAGGGGCATTGGACAACATAGCGATGAGTTTTCTCATACTCTGCCTAACCTGGGCAATATAAAAATGGTAGCGAAGCGTATGATACTGAACTATGCATACCCGAATAAATATCAATATAATTCCATAGAACAAGCGTGGGAGTTGAAATAAGACTCTGTTATACTAAAAACATCTAATGAGGAGTCGATAGATGATCGAGTTTACAGGCCTGAATATATTCGCAATCTTGGTGGCGTGGGTGGTCAATGGGCTGCTTGGGACGTTTTGGTACTCACCGGCTGGGTTCGGCAAACTCTGGTCTAAACTGAGCGGCGTTGATCTTATGAAAATTCCTAAAAACGAGGCCACTCGGGCGCTCGTACTGGTTATTATAAGTAGTTTGATCCAGACTATCGCATTGGCGTTAGTATTGAACGCTTTCGATTTGAAAAACATCGGCGAGGGAGTTGTTGTGGCGCTTGTCATTTGGCTCGGCTTTACGGCAGCCACGACGGTTGGCAATACACTCTACCAACGTTTAAGCCTCAAGTTTTGGGCGCTAAACGCCGCCTTTTTCTTGGTTGTGGCTATTATCAATAGCATCATCCTTACAGCCTGGCGATAATTACGTTTTTATGATATACTTATAAAAGCTAAATTATTCTAGAAATCATTTCTAAAAAACTTGCCTACTTTTGTCCTTTAGCTCTTTAAAAATCAAAGGAGTTTAAGATGATTTCATTTATATGGCCCTCTAGCGAGGCAATGTTGGCGGGAACGGGCGGTTCAGAGACATTTACGGCAGGTCACGTGCGCGAACTAGTCAGAAGGGGCATCAATGCCCAAGTGGTTATAGTTGGGCCGGCGGTTAAAGACAGCCGGCGCGATTTTCCCGACATTCCGTTTCTAGGTCTCGCTCGTGAAGAAGCTATCAGCGAATTGCCTGGTACCGTTGTTTTTATCAATCAGGCGTATGACGTACCGACGCGCCATAAAGCCGCAATTATCCTACACTGTGCTGTACCGTCAAAGGTTGAGCAACACGAGCGAAAAAAGGATACCGAAGGTAAAACGATTATTGCGACAAGCGTTTATAACGCACAGCAATGGGCTCTCTATTTAAAGATACCGAGCAAGACGATTAACATTGTGATGCCCTTCGCTGACCCTATTTATGGCAGCGTGAGGCGTTCGAAGCCTGGCAAGAAAGTCAGAGTGTTATATGCGGGCAGACTTCATCCAGAAAAGGGAATCTATACGATACTCGAGATGATGCACCAATATGAAATGAAGATACTAGATGTCAATATGAGTATCGTGATGGCTGGCCAACATGTTGAAGAGGGGCGGACGATTGCGCAGATGCTCAGTGGCTACAAATCTGCGAAGCTATTAAATCCACGTAAAACCGTTGGATCTATGGCGGAATTACTCGCAAAAACCGATATATTGTTGATGCCTTCGGTATTTGCCGAGCCATTTGGAATGCTTTCGGTCGAGGCTCAACATAGTGGGTGTCGTGTCATTGCTAGTAGCCTTGGTGGCTTGCCCGAGACTAACTGTGGTTTACTGACATTGGTTGAGGAGCGTAATCCTCAAGCGTTGATTACTGCAATAGGTGAGGCAATAGCGCTTGGGCTATCGACGACAAAGGAACGAGAAGTTGCTATAAGTGAGTTTACTCTGGGTAAATCGGTTGATTCGTTACTGAAATATATTCCGAGAGAATCTATCGGCGCTGGTTTACGACCGGCTCGATAGTTGGCGAGTTATCGGGTGATTACGATGAGGCATATAATAGATATATGACTAAACGTTACATTGTAGTCGTCATTATCTTGATCATTGTCATTGGTCTGGGTGCCTTGCTATTCACGCGCACCTCATTTTGGCGCAATTTATATAACCATGATGAGCCTTCGAACCATCAGACGACTAAACCGCCCGAAAAAAATACTATCGCTTGTATCGACTCAATACCCGACGATGTAAAAATCGGTCAAAAGATAATGGTGGCGGTTTATAGTAACCAACTCAGCAGTGAGACCTCGGAACTAGCCAGTGCGGATATTGGCGGAATTATCGTCATGGACGCCGTAACACCAGAGCAACTGAATGATTTTCGCACTAGTCTGCCGATAACTCCAATTATAGCGGTGGATCAAGAGGGCGGGACGGTTCAGCGTTACACTGCCGAGGGGCGTCTACCTGGCGCTGAGGATATGGCCAGCAATTTCTCGACGACTCAAGCGTACGATAAATACCTAGCCGATAGTAAATATCTGAAAGAAATTGGCATAACTACCAACTTTTCGCCAGTTGTCGATGTGATTAGTCGTTCGCCCAACCCACTACCAGGCCGTTTGTATTCCGCCGATTCTAATGTTGTAACCTCTTATGCCTCAGCCGCTATAAAAGCTGCTAAAGATGCTGGGATAACTCCAGTTATCAAACATTTTCCAGGTCTAGGCAGTGCTAGTGGCAATACAGACTATGGCAGTGCGACGACCGACTCACTTGCTACACTGGAAAGCCGTGATCTTTTGCCGTACCAACAATTGGCATCGCAACATCCGGATGTAATGGTAGCTAACGCCATTGTTCCTGGATTGACAGACGGTCAGCCGGCAGTCTGGTCGGCTCAGGCTGTCAAGTTACTCCGAGACATAGGCTACCAACAGGCGGTTGTTTATAGCGATTCGCTGACGGCTAAAGCCGTCCCTGGCACACTCGCCGAAGCAGTGGTAAAAGCCTGGCAGGCGGGCGTAGATGTGGCGCTGGTAGTTCAAAAACCAGAGGAGACACCACAGCTAAGCGCCTATCTACGAGACATCGTAACGAACGCTAGCGGGGCTTTAAAATCTGGCGCTTTAGATTCCAATGATTTCGCAAAATCAATCCAACGCATCTTTGATAGAAAAGGAGTCGATGCCTGTAAATTATCGGCAGAGTTATAATAGGAATAATGAAAATACTTAATTCAATACGTGACGGTGTGATTTCTGTGTACGACAAAACCCACTGGTTTACCGACAAGGAGGCCTGGTGGATGTTTCGGCTATTTGCTATTTTAGAGGCAGTCGGATGGACACTCCTAGGCAGCGCAATTATTTATCACTCGTTTGGATGGCCGTGGGGTGATTCGTTAGTTACTATCTGTGGGCGGATTCACGGAATTTTCTTTATATGTTACTTCGCGTTCACTTTAGCGACTGCTCGCAGCATGAAGTGGGGTTTATGGCGAGTATTAAGCGCATTGATAGTCGGCATAGCGCCGTATGCGTCACTGGTATTTGAACAAATTATGGCCTACGACCGACGCAAGCGACCAATTTTTGTCGAACCACCAGCTGATATCGATGAGTAGTATATAGCGGCGGCGGTTATAATAGTTATATGCCTTTGTTTCAGCGTCTTTTTCGAAACAGTCGTTTCTGGATTTTAGTTGCCGCGGTTGTTCTGTCGGTTAATATAGCTGGATTTATTCAGTTTGAGATTCCGGACGGCAGCCTGCAGATGATACGTATAGAACAGTGGTACGGCTTTATTTCTATAATTTTGCTATATATAGCTATTGTCGCTTCACCACTCACCAAAGTGTTTCCGAAACTACCTGGTAAAGAATATTATTTACATGCTCGGCGCGCTATCGGCGTGTCGGCGTTTTATTATGCCGCGTTACACGTCTACATTACGTTTTTTGGTCAGTTGGGTGGCTTCGCGGGGCTGGGTTATCTAAATGCCACCTATGCTTGGTCGTTAGGCTTTGGCGTTTTCGCGCTAGCAGTGCTTTTTATTATGGCTGGTACATCATTTGACTGGGTGGTCGATCACATGGGATTTCGACATTGGAAGTTGCTACATCGACTGGTTTACTTCGCGTCACTAGCTGTGCTATTTCATTTGCTACTGATTGGCCCACATTTTGATAATGGTTTAACCGTGGCCGGAGCGATTACTTACGCAGCTGCGCTATTTTTGATTGTTTTAGAGATTTTGCGGATTCGGTTGGCGATTCGCGGTAAAAAAGGCCGTAGACCATGAAAAAGTATTTACTAGCTACAGTACTGTTGTTGGCGTTAGTGTTTACCTTGCCGCAAACTGTTTATGCGCACGTTTTAAAAACCGATGGTTCGATGGGTGCGGTATTACATATTAACCCAGATGATAATCCACGCGCTGGTGTGTCGACCGATTATGTCTTGTCATTTAGTGGCGATAGTTCGTTTAGTTTGCCAGATTGTGATTGTGGGGTGAACGTTATAGAAGACGGACAAAAAATCGCATCGCAAGCCCTAAAGGTGACCAGTCGTACGGTCAGCGAAAATACTTATATCTTTCCAAAACCCGATGTCTATACGCTAGAAGTAACTGGCTCACCTAAAAAGACTGGGCAGTTTCAGCCGTTTAAGTTGAGTTACGAGGTGCGTGTAGCGGGTGACGATAGTGAAACTTCACACTCGGCGCCGCCTTTACTAACTATCGCCATTGGTTTAGACATAGGTCTGGTACTATTGGTTTGCGTAGCTTATCTGTATAATGAGTCAAAGAATCACAAGGGAGGCGATGATGAAACGAATTAACCGAGTTTTTAGTGGAGTAGCAATTGCGCTACTCAGTATTATGGTTGTGCCAGCGATGGCTTTTGCCCATGTAGTTGTGACGCCTGCCCAGGCGGGTGTCGGCGCGCGAACATTATTTAACGTTAGTGTTCCTAACGAAAAAGAAGTGGCGGTAACAAGTGTAAAATTAATAATTCCAAACGGTGTTCAAAGTGTTCAGCCAAACGTTATGGCCGGCTGGACAATCGATGTCGATAAAAGTGGCGATGATGTTACCGCTATTACCTGGACTGGCGACATTCCAGTCGGAGAGCGTGCTGATTTAGTTTTCAAAGCTCAAACTCCCACCAAAGCTGGTGATCTTGACTGGAAAGCCTACCAAACCTATGCCGACGGCACTGTAGTGAATTGGGACCAAGCTCCCAGCACTGATAAGGGTGACAGTGATGCAAATACATCAGGCCCTTACTCTGTGACATCTGTTGTAGATGATTTAACCTCTTCTACAGATTCGGATAATCAGAATATTAGTACGGTTAGTGTTGTTGCGTTGGTGGCTGCTATCGCGGCATTACTGTTTAGCATCACTTCTCTACTAGTTCGTCGAAAAAGCTAACTTTTCGCATCAGGTGTATAATTATGGTATGTTACAGATTAAGCGTATCTATGACGACTCATCTAAGACTGACGGTTTTCGGGTTTTAGTAGACAGGCTGTGGCCTAGGGGTGTCAGTAAAGAAGACGCTAATCTAGATTTATGGTTAAAAGAAATTGCTCCGTCAGCGGATCTGCGAACCTGGTTTGGTCATAAACCGGAGCGTTTTAACGAATTTAAAGCAAGATATCTCGATGAACTGGCCAATAACCCTGCCGTAGCTGAACTGAAAGGAGTTGTAGCACGGCATCCGACTGTCACCTTGTTGTATGGTGCTAAAGATTCCAAACTAAATAACGCTGTTATACTTCAAGACTTTTTAAAATAATATAAGAGGGAGGTAAGTATGCCGTATCAGGCAAATGGTGATCTACCAGAGAGCGTGTCCAGCGTTTTGCCCGAGCATGCTCAGTCAATTTTTCGCGAGGCATTTAATCATGCCTACAACGAATACAAATCACCCAAAGAGCGCAGGGGGAAAGAGAGCCGCGAGGAAGTTGCGTTTAAAGTTGCTTGGGCTGCGGTCAAAAAGAAATATGCCAAGGGCGCCGATGACAAATGGCACCCCACTAAACAAGATTAATCTAAAGGGAGAGTACGAAAATGGTAAAAGGCGAATCTATAACTAATGAATACAAAACTGTTAATGTGTTTAGGTATGGTCCTAGGGGCGCGTTATTTGGCCTAACCTATATAGGAGCCGCGATTTACTTTATAGCACAAACCACCGGTGGGTTTTGGGAAGTAATTTTAGGACTCTTGCAGGCTTTGGTATGGCCAGCTTACGTGGTTTACCACTTGCTAGCTTTTCTAGGTGCTTAGGATTTTTTGGTCAGGTATTTCTTTAAATGTAATCCAGATGTAGCCAGGAAAAGTCCGGTTAGGAAAATTACATAAAACGCACGGTCGAGCACACCAGCCGATATGATACTGCTGAGTGGAATGTGGTGTAAAGAAGTCGTAAAGACGATGAAAGCTTCGCGGATACCAATGCCGCCTGGAGTCAATGAAACAAAGAGCGATAAATTGGCGCTGGCAGTATAGACGACAGTGTGTAGTAGCGAGCTATGGGTGCCCGTAGCATGAAGCTCAGTGTAGTATATGGCTGTCATAACAATAGCCTGTGTAAACGCAACTAAATAAAGTGCGAAAATATTTTTGAGTTGATTTTGAAAGTGTAGTAGTTTGGCGCCGATAATTATAATAGCGATGCTGGCGATAAAACCCAGGATAGTCAAAATCCACCACGAGCTGATAAATAGTAGCGACGCGTTGATGGCGGCATAGGCAAAATAATAGAACAATGTCGCCATAGTATAGTCGCGAATCTTGAGACCGATTTTTGTTTTTAAATAGGCTGCTCTGACGGCAGGACCACTTTGTAAGGGGCCAAAAAAGTTGATGACCGTCGAATAGATAGTCAAAAAAATACCTGGTTTAACGGCTAAATCTTTGCCGCAGACTCGTACAGTGTATAGATTGATAAAAAATATTAAGCCTACGAACAAGACATATAAAACTAGTAGAGCTAAAATCACCAACGGGTTAGTCTGTAGTAAATTGGTGATGATTTCTGGGTGAGTGATTAAATACCAGGTTAAAAATCCAAGTGACAAAACAATAACAATGACGCCCAAAATAGCACGGTATTTCTTTAGCCACTGTAAAATTTTAGAGGAAAAGCTTTTCATACCATTGCCATTTTACAATTAAAGGGCTAATAATACCACGTAACCAAGCATTGAAGCCAGTTAGTGGATCGTTGGCAAAATACCAGGTGTTCGGGTCAGCAAAATACAGAAAACTAATCGCCCCGCCGCCATTTAGACTCAGTAGAACCACGATGACTACTAATATGGTTTTGATCAGACTAGCGTTTTTGAATAAATTCAGCAATTCGCGCCAGCCGAGGCCAACTATTCCGATAAGTAGCGGCATCATAACCAGTAAATATCGTCCATTGATGGCAACTGGTCTACCAGTGTGTAGGTACGAAAGGTAATCTACAATGTATAAGCTGACGATATACAGACCGCCAGACAATACTAATAACCAAAGTGTTGGGTGGGTTCTGAATATACGCCTACCAAAAATTATTAATCCAATCAAACCAATCCCGCAGGCTACAACGGCAGTGATATTTACGAGCGGCAGACCAATGTAATTTTGATAGCGGCTAGGCGCCGAACCAGAATTTATAGTAAAGTATAGTCTATAAACCATCGATCCCATCCATGTTCCAAAGAATTGTATGGGCGCTGGATCGGTCGGACTAATTTTGGCCTGGACATAATGTTGGTCGCGTTGGTATGGACCGTAATTCATACATTCGTCTACACTCAGGACATCGTCGCAGTCTGGCGATAGAGTGTGAAATTCCGCTAAGTTATAGAAATAGCGCTGGCCGAAAAGTCCGAGTGAAATTAATAAAGCTACAACTAGACCAATCTTTACCCATAGGCCTAATTTTAGAAATGTTATACCGAGTGACCTACCGATGTCGGCGCGTTTTTTATGACGTAGCCAAACGATGATTAAATAAATCACCGCACCGGCGATGAAAGGCAGGTAAGTATACTTTACCAGCGATGCCAACATGCCGACAATCGCTAGGCTAGCTACGTACACAAAAGGCATTTTAGATTCTGAGTTAATCTTTTCTTTTATTTTTAGAGTTATTAGTAGGGTCAGAGCAACCAGCGGCATTACCAAGTTGTCGTAGTTAATTTGTCCAGCCAGAAATGGTGCGATAGGAATCAGTGTAGTTAGTAAAATGACGACGTTGCTGAGAGCTTTAGACAGCCCAAATTTCAAAAGCAGTTTTCTAAATAGCCACAAACCGACCGTAAATAAAGCAACGTCGATGAAACGTAGCCCTACCACATCAAGCGTGGTGTTATGAAATAGGCCATCTAGCAACCGATACGGAAAACTCATTAGATAATGAAATAAATAAGATGGATCGTGAATGAGCTGACCGTAAACACCAGGATTAGCTGGCTGATGGGTTAGAATCGGACTCCATTGTTGAGCATAAATTTGAATGATTCCAAAATGAAAATCTTCATCAAAAGCCATCGGATACATAGCAGTACAAGCAATCCAGCCAGCTTGTAAAACGAAAAATATCAAAACGCCGATGAAAAATTTCGGTGAAGCTAGAAATCTAATCAGCCAATTATTTTTTGTTTTTTGGTTCGTCATATTGTAAATGTTTAATACGCTCTAGCATATCTTCTGTCAAAATACGATTGGTGCGTAGTAGGTCGGCGATGGCGCCGAGAGCTAGTGACAGCAGACCAGCCGTTAGCAAAGTCATGCCAATAATTAGTGACTGTAGATGACCGCGTGAATCGTTTTCAACCCACACAAAGAACAGGAAGCGTATGAACGGAATCGCGCCTAGAACTAACAAAATGCCACCTAGCCAGCCAAAAATGACTGCTGGCTTGAACATTAGGTAACTACGAGTGATAGCTGAGGCAGATTTACGCATATGCTGAAAGCTACTCTTGAAAAGTCGTGATTCGCGAGTTTTGGCATTAGTTTCTACCGGCACACTAACCGTGTGTAGGCGCTTATTGCCAGCCTGAATAATTGTTTCCATGGTGTAACTAAAGTCGGTGATGATGTTCAGGCGATATAACGCCTGCCGCGAATAAGCTCGGAAGCCGCTTGGCGCATCTGGTAGTTTAGTGCCGGCCGTCTGATTAACTACGGCAGTGCCAAACTTCTGCATCATTTTTTTGAAGCGCGAAAAATGGGCGATTTTTTGAGTTTGCCTATCACCAATCGTGATATCAGCCTCGCCATTCACGATAGGAGTAACTAAATCAACGATACGATCCTGCGGATATTGATTGTCACCGTCAGTGTTAACAACGATGTCGGCGCCGTGAGATAAAGCGTAGTCAATGCCGTCACGAAATGACCGGCCCAACCCCTTTTTGTGGGGAGGTTTAACGAATTGTTTACCGCCCGGTTTTTTAGCAACGGCTATGGTTTGGTCGGTTGAACCGTCATCAATGATTAAAAACTCAATTTGGTCAACGCCTGGGATCGATTTCGGCATTTTCTCGAAGACTAGAGGCAGGGTAGTTTCCTCGTTCAGACAGGGGATTTGAATAAAAACTTTCATCGTCCTATTATAACCGATTTGGTTAAAGGATGCTTTGGTATGTGTTAAAATGGTCTAAATGGCGAAGCGCAAGCTTTTTTCTAGAACCCGACGATGGGCAGAGGGTGCGGTAATCTATCAAATTTATCCGCGTAGTTTTCAAGATTCTAATGGCGATGGCGTTGGCGATTTAGTCGGGATTACTAAACGACTCGATTATCTAAAAGATTTAGGTGTGAATGGTATATGGATATCACCATTTTATCCCTCGCCTATGGCAGATTTTGGTTATGATATCAAAGATTACAGAGATATAGATCCACTTTTTGGGACACTCGAAGATTTTAAAAGGTTGCTAGATGCCGCACATCGTCGTGATATCAAAGTTATCATCGATATTGTTCCCAACCATACCTCCGATGAACACGCCTGGTTTATCGATAGTCGCAGATCTCGTCTGGGCTATTATAGCGACTGGTACATTTGGAAAGATCCCAAAGGCTATAAAAACGGCAAACCAATTCCACCAAATAACTGGCTGGGTATGTTCGATGGTCAATCGGGCTGGAAATGGGTGCCGGAGCGCGAACAGTTCTATTTACATACTTTTCATCCAAAGCAGCCTGACTTGAACTGGCAGAATCCTAAAGTGCGAGAAGCCATAAAGGACATCTTGCGATACTGGATGGATATGGGTGTTGATGGCTTTAGGATTGACGCGGTATCTTTTATGGCCAAAGATCCGGATTTTAATGACAACCCACCAAACCCAGATTACCAGCCAGGCGAGAGCCGGTACAACACTTTACTACATGTCAATAACCAGTTTTTTCCTAGATTGTATTCACACCTGGGTGAGCTGAGCTCCGTATTAATGGAAAAGCCGTATCTAAAAAGTCCACGCTTTATGGTCACTGAGGCCTACGTAGATAGCAAAGATTGTATCAATGGCTATATGAACTTCTACAAAGCTATGAACCCTAGAGTGGCTTCACCATTTATTTTTGAAGGTATTTCTAGGCCGTGGGATGCTCGCGACTGGCGCGGCTTTTTACGAGATTTCCAGCGCACGTTGTTAGACTTTAGTGAGCTGGCACTGCCTAGCTATGCGTTCGGTAACCACGATCAGTCGCGGCTAGTCAGTCGGTATGGCGATAAGCGGGCTAGGGCGATCGCTGTGGCTCAGTTAACCTTGCCGGGCATGATTTATGTCTATAACGGCGAAGAGCTTGGTATGCACGATGTTTCTATTCCGGCTGATAAAATCCAAGATCCAGGAGCAGTTGGCGGCGGCGGACGTGACCCAGAGCGTACTCCAATGCAATGGAGTCCCGATATGAATGCTGACTTTACAACTGGCACGCCATGGTTGCCGCTAGCGCGTGATTTTAGAAAAGAAAACGTTGAAACTGAACTCGTAGATCCAAACTCATTCTTGAATTTATATAGAGATTTGATTAGATTGCGTCACTCGGCGCCTGGTATTAAGTATGGCGAGATAGTTGTTGACGAAGAATCACCAGATCATGTTTTAGCCTATGTTAGGCATAAAGGCAGGTCACGTTACCTAGTACTAGTTAATTTTTCGGATGATAGGACGGTATATCGTTTGAAACAGCCTGGCAAAGTAATCATAAGTAGCTTGAGAGTTAATTTTAACCATGATATACATAAGGCTTCAATTACGCTAGAACCGTTTGAGGCTCTAGTAATTAAGCACGAGTAGTATAATAGTTTTATGGGACCAGCTGTATCGCTTCGTAATCTTTCTGTCACTCTCAGTGGCCATGTCAAAGCTTTAGATAATATCAGCCTAGATATTACGCTGGGTAAAATTACTGGTTTTATTGGTCCATCGGGAGCAGGTAAGACTACGTTGATTAAAACTATTGTTGGTCGGCTAAAAAACCAAGCCGGCACGGTAACGGTTCTAGGCTTACCAGCTGGCAATAGGAAACTGCGCTCCGAAGTGGCCTATATGTCACAGAGTTTATCGATTTATAGTGATCTGACGGTGTCTCAAAACCTAAGTTATTTTGCTAGGATGATCGGCGCCGACAAAAAAGATATAGCCGATGCTCTAAAAGCAGTGGATTTGACCGATAAAGCCAATGAGCTAGTAGAGAATTTATCGGGTGGACAAGCCCAGCGTGTTTCACTGGCGATTGCGCTAGTGTCACATCCGCATCTATTGGTTCTAGACGAACCAACGGTTGGATTAGATCCAGCTTTGCGTGATAGTTTGTGGAAATTATTCAGAGTTATCGTAAATAGTGGCACGACGATTATTATCTCGAGCCATTCAATGGACGAGGCGGAACGTTGTGATGATTTGGTTTTGATACGCGCCGGTAAGGTTCTAGCACATAGTTCGCCAAAAGATTTATTACGTGATACTAAAACTAAAACCGTCGAGAAAGCTTTTCTAAAGTTGGTTGAGGTTGATCTATGAAACGAACTTTTGCCACGACTAATCGAGTTTTACGGCAGATTAGTCACGACCGTCGTACGCTAGCACTAATTATAGTCGTGCCGCCACTTCTGATAACTTTATTTAAATATGTCTTTAACTCGAATGAAGCGGTTTTTGATGGTTTGGCGCCGTTACTTCTAGGGATTTTTCCGCTGATTATGATGTTTTTGATTACATCGATTGGAACTTTGAGCGAACGTCGCTCCGGAACCCTAGAGCGCCTAATGACTACGCCAATGAGTAAATTTAATTTTATTCTGGGGTATGCTTTTGCCTTTTCGATCGTGGCGATTATCCAGGCGGTGATTACTACACTGGTGATGATTTATTTACTGGGAGTTGATATTAGCGGCGGAACTTGGCCAACTTTAATGGCAGCAACTTTGTCAGCCTTGCTCGGCACCGCGCTGGGTCTACTAGCTAGCGCCTTTGCTCGAACTGAATTTCAAGCTATTCAATTTATGCCAGCGTTTATCTTTCCGCAACTTCTGGTTTGTGGGCTATTTATTGCGCGCGATCAAATGGCCGATTGGTTACAGTGGTTTGCCAATATTATGCCGCTAACCTATAGTGCCGATTTGATGAAGCAAATATCTACCACTACTAGTTGGACGAGTGATTATACTAAGGATGTTATTGTTGTAGCTAGCTTTATAATTGGCGTGCTATTGCTTAGTGCGATTACTATTCGCAGGCGCGAGCGAAACTAAATTATTGTCCGTAAATATCTTTCAGGATATCGAGGTCTTTGCCAGTGCTGCGCATCAAGAACTCGTTATACCCAACAATGGTGCGAAAGAATTTAGCGGCCTCTTCGTCAGCGCCGATTTCATCCATAAAATTCACCAAGGCCTGGGTGTCTTTTGGAAAACAGTGCCCGCCGGCTCCGCGACCCGGGTTGCTATCGGCACCCGACTGGTCAACGACATTGGTGTGTCCGGCACCGATACGACTATCGGCAGTGACAATCTGGCGAACCGTTTCCCAATCGGCATTTGAACTTTTGGCAAATTCATAAGCGGCGTTAAAAAAGGCAACTTTGGCAGCCAGGAACGTGTTGCCGATATATTTAATAGCTTCGGCATCACGTGCCGGAACGATAAATTCATGCGAGGCTTTAGGGAGTAGGTCTAAAACCTTCTGACCTAGTTTGCGGTGATAGGCATCATCGCGGACGATGCCAATAATATTGCGTTCCGGATGGGCGGTGTCGTAAGCAGCTGACTTCTCGCGCAAGAATTCTGGTGAGTGCATTACGGTAATATCTGGGAAATCGTTTTGAAGCTTCTCGGTGGTACCAGGTAAAATAGTACTTTTAATGACGGCAGTGTTGCCTTTGCCAACAATTGGCAAAACTGACTGAATGATAGAAGAATCGAAACCTTCGGGGGTGGTTGGAGTCGGTACAGCAATAAAAGTAACCTCCGCCTCAGCTATGCGGTCGTGGTTGTTAACATAAGGCTCGTCTACTGAATAGCGAATAGTCTCGTAACCACGCCCCTCAAATTCGTCGGCCATATGCTTGCCGATAAAACCCTGACCAATAAAACCAACTTTTTCACTCATAACCTTAATATGCTAACACTTTTCGGACTCAAACCAAAGCTTGAGCGCTAAGCGGATGGTATACTATTTATATGAGATTAGTTGAGCCTAGACGTCCTGGTGGATTCAATGAATACCTACCGGCAGAACAGATTGAATTTCAACGCCTAGTTGATATAACGCGTGGCGTTTACGAGAAATATGGTTTTTCGCCAATCGATACGCCAGACATGGAACTAACCGAAGTATTGCTAGCTAAGGGTGGAGGTGAGACCGAACAGGAAGTCTATAGCTTTAGGCGTGATGGTTCAAACACCAATTTAACTTTACGTTATGATTTGACCGTGCCGCTAGCGCGCTATGTCGCCGAGCACGAAAGTGATTTGATTTTTCCGTTTCGGCGGTTTCATATTGGTAAAGTTCACCGCGCCGAACGCCAGCAAGCTGGTCGTTTTCGGGAGTTTTATCAGGCTGATGTCGATGTCATCGGTTCAGATAGCCCGCTAGTCGATGCTGAACTACCAGCTGTAATCAATGAAATTTTTGAACAATTTGGTTTCGGTGAATTTACGATTCGTCTAAATAACCGCTTGATTTTAAGTGGCTTTTTAGAGCACCTGGGTCTGTCTAAGCTTAGCACGGAAGTTTTACATGCTATCGATAAAGTCGAGAAAATTAGCGAAAGAGAATTTGTATCGCTACTAGAACGATTGAAGATTGATGACGAAAAAATTAGCGAATTAAATAAATTCATCAACCTGACTGGTAACAATGAAGATAAATTGACATCTCTAAAAGGCTGGGGCGTCAAATCGAGCAACTTTAATGAGGGTGTTGACAAAATTACAACAGTTATCGAAACGCTAAAAACAATGGGTGTGCCAGAATCTAGAATCAGGCTAGATCCAAAGATAGTTCGTGGACTAGATTACTATACCGGCACAGTATACGAAACCATTCTAAATGACTATCCGCAGGTCGGTTCGGTTTGCTCGGGCGGACGCTATGATAATCTAGCGAGTTACTATACCAAAACGAACCTACCTGGTGTGGGAATTTCGATTGGTCTGACTCGTCTGTTTTATGCTATGAAACAAGTTGGTGCTATCAAGGCCGAAAGTTTTAGCCCAGCTAAGGTCATCGTGCTGCCTATTGCGGCTGCCCAGAATGATTTTGCGATCCGAGTTGCTACTAAATTGCGACAGCAAAATATTGCTACGGTTCTATATACCGAGCCAGACAACATGGGAAAAAAGATGCGTTATGCGTCTAGAATGGGCTTTAAGTACGCTGTGATTATTGGTGCTTCTGAAGTAGAGCAAAACGAAGTGTCGCTAAAAAACCTTACCGAGCGCCGCGACGAAACAGTATCTTTCGACGAATTAGTTTCTAGATTAGTATGAGTTTTGAAGATTTAATTAAACGCTATGGTCTAATTTCAGAGCAGGTTGACGAGCGTGAACTAGCGGTTATTTTAGGCTTGCTAGAAAAATCTTTAAATACGACTGGCGCAGTGGTGGAGTTTGGCTGTTACGCTGGTACGACTAGCTTATACATTAGGCGCGTATTAGATGAATATCGTGATGAGCGAGAATTTCATGTCTATGATTCTTTCGAGGGGCTGCCAGAAAAACAACCAGAAGATGCTAGTTCGGTTGGCGAACAATTTCAGGCGGGTGAGCTAAGTGTCGGAAAAAAGCAGTTCATCGAAAACTTTAAAAAAGCTCATCTAAAGTTGCCCGTTGTTCACAAAGGTTGGTTTTCGGATTTAAAAATAACAGATGTGCCTGGGTCGATAGCTTTCGCTTTTCTGGATGGCGATTATTACCAGTCGATTAAAACTTCGCTAAAATTAATCGAGAACAAATTAGCTGAGGGTGCGATTATTGTGGTCGATGATTATTCGAATGAAGCCTTGCCAGGTGCCTCGAAAGCCTTTGATGAATGGGCTAACGCTCGTAACCTACGAGTTACGGCGGTTAACTCTCTGGGTGTCGTTAGAGTCTAGCCTTAACGCTTATGGTATACTCATGGATATGAGACGTCGCCGGCTTCCCATTGACACCTCAGCCTTTACGATCGTAGAGCTTCTGATTGTCATCGTGGTTATCGGTGTTCTGGCCGCTATTATCATCATTAGCTATAAGGGCATAACCGATAGCGCCAAAACGGCAACCATGAAAGCAGATGTTGCTGATTGGAAACACGCCTCGGAAACTTATAAAATCCAGCATGGTATCGAGTGCCCGAGTAATTTTGTTTTCGTCTATGGAAACAGTACGCTAGGTACCAGTGATTTTTGCGTGGCGAAATACGAAATGAAAGTTCAGGGCGTGTCAGACGGAGCTAATGGTTACGGTACTGGCTCTTGTACGGCCGAGTACTATTCAACTAGCATGGTGGCTGAATCTAGGGCGGATGGAACTCCTTGGGTTTGTATCACCCCAACGCACGCTGTCACAGTATCTCAATCTCAGACTGCTAATTGTTCTGATTGTCATTTAATGACTGAAGCCGAGTGGATGACAATTGCGGCAGATATCATGTCGGTAAAGTACAACTGGTCTGGCGGTGAGGTCGGCTCTGGCTATATTTCAACCGGACACTCTAATGACAATCCAGCCTCTGGGCTAGCAGCTAGCATCGATGATAGCAATGGCCTGTATGGGATGACTGGTGGTTATGGTACAACGGCTGGCAGCAACGATAGCCGCGTTCTTATACTCAGTAGTGGTGACTATATTTGGGATTTTAGTGGTAATATCTGGGAAAGTACCCAGGTAGCTCTTGGTACCTTGACTCAGACCAGTTCTCATATCGGTGTTTCGGGTGATTCTGGGCTCAATTGGCGTGAATATACGCTCGGCACGCTATCTCTTGGTAATCTACCTACTGTATCAAAACCAAATACCCTGGCCTCTGTAAACGGTCTATCTGGTATTACTGGCTGGGACTCTAGTAATGGCATTGGAGAGATTTATGCCAACTATGCTGATACAACAGCTGTAGCGTTTAGTCGTGGTGGTCGCTGGAATAGTGGTGCTAGCGCTGGATTACTGTCTCTGAACATGGGTAACTCGGCTACGGTCAAGTCTACTTACATTGGCTTTCGTGTCGTTAAGTAATACTGACTCCAGTTTAATCTGTGCTAAAATAATAAAAAGTTCTGTAAATTTCTGGGAGAGTATAAAAGGTGACTATAAAGGAAACCGCTGGCAAAATCTTGTTGTATTTTTACAAATTGCAACGCGTAGCGCCAGCTAGTATTCGCCTGCGTCGTTTGGCTTTTGTAGACAAGAAAAATGACAAAATGGATGTCATGTCAGACGAAAAATGGCTATCAAAAGACCTAACCGATATAAATTCGTCAGCCTCGGACATTTATAATGCCTTTATGTTTTTGGTCGATGGTGGTTTTATCAAAACTCGCGAGCGCATGAACTCCAACCCAGATAATCGCATTTTTGTCGGTATTCATCTGACCCATGCGGGATTCTACGTCATTGAAAGCATCGAGGGCAGCCCCGAGGGAAAAATAGATTTCTGGCGCGCCTTTAATATATTGGTGGCTGAGGGTGCTAGTGTGGACGACGTTATCGATGACAACCTCAGCACTTTACTTGGCTAGCTAGACGCGTCCTGCTTGTGCTATCATAATGTAAGTAAGTGGAGAAGATATGAACAACGATGGACCTTTGCGTTCAAGTCGCCCTAGTGGTATTCGTAGTACCGGTCGTGTAGAGTCGGAGAGTCCGGCTTTTAAGCGCTCTGCGCCTGCGGTTGAACCACAAAAGGTTGAGACGGCAGCAGTGCCAAAAAACCGCCGCCAGAAAAAAGAGAGGGGAACCATGAGAAATTCAGGCAGGCTAATTATTAGTATTATTTCAGTGGTAGTCATTCTGATAATAGTTGGGTTGGCCGTCTGGCTGGTGCCAAAATTGTTTAACAGTGCGCCGGCTATCGACAGCAGTAAATACCAGGCAGTTCAGTTGACCAATGGTCAGGCTTACTTCGGCAAGCTATCGGCTATAAATGGCGACTATTTCAAGCTATCGGACGTCTATTATATCCAACAAAAGGCCAGCACTGATGAATCTGACTCATCGAGTAGCCAGCAACTGGTTCGTCTAAGCGACGGCACGTATGGGATAGAGGACAACATGGTTATTCCGAAAAATCAAATCTTGTTCTACGAAAATCTAAAGGATGATGGGCAAGTCGTTCAGCTGATGAAAAAGGGTGCTAACTAAGACCCAGAACTCTCTGGCAGCTTCAGGTTTTCGACGTAGTTTTTCCAGGCGTCACTAGAGATAGTGGCGCTAGAATTTATTAACACCAGGGTACTATTGCGTTTATAAAATACCCATTGTGGACCGTTGTGATTTGTGCCGATGTAAATCGTACCGTATTTAGAGGCAACCTCTGTGGTAGCGTTAGAAGACTTTGCGATGTCGGCCAAGCTTTCGTCGGTTGGCATTTTTTGACCAGAAACATTAATGTCGATGCCATCAATCGAATCGGTAAAAGCAAAAGTTAATTTATTACTCCCCTCTTCTTTTTGATGTTGTAAAAATCGCAACACTAATATTGTTGAGATAACTATTACAACAACCAGTAGTCCTGCGCCTATCAGCCAAAAAAGTCGTTTCCTACTCTTCTCCATTGCTTCTATTATAACTAGTTATTTGAGTATGCGAAATCCAGGTCAGATAGGTAGGCGTTGGCATCATTGGCGCTGGACAGCGTAATCTTAAAGACTATGGAGTCGCCCGCCGCGAAGCTACAGTCAGCCGGATCATCGTCATCACCACCATCGTGGTTGATAGCTGCGGCGCTTTGCCAAGAGCTTTGCGCACCAGTCGAGATACTAGTCGATCCACCGCAAGCGGTTAAACCGCTGCTAGTTTTTCGATAGATTTGATAGACGGCGCTAGCATCGGTAGTGTCGGTCTTGGCCAGTAGCGAGGTTGAATTAGCCACAAATGACGTAAAGTCGGCTGGTAGTTTGTAGGTCACGAAAATGTCGCGGGTTTGAGCGGTAGTTTCACTCGAAGTCCAGTGGTAATAATTGGCTGTTTCGGTTGACCCACAGACGTTTGGTTGCGAGTCGCTACCGTCATTGATAGCCAGGCTGCCCGAGCAGAAGCCGGTTGATAGTGTGCCTAGACTGCTTCCCGAGTCAACGGCGCCAGAGTAACGAGGGACTAGGCTAACGTAAACGTCTGGACGATTAGTACAGTCGCCCCAACCAGCAGCCTGGTAACATTGGACTCGCCCCAGGGTAGTGTCGTAGTACATGCTGCCCAGTACTTCGGTGGTCGGGCTACTAGCTGACTGATCAAGGGTTAGAAGTGTGGTTGTGCCATCGTCTGAGCCACTACCAATTTGAACGACACCATCGACACCAGTACCAGTGCCGTTTCCGCCATATAATTCTAGATTTCCGCCATTACCATCCGTGCCCCCGGCGTCGCCTCCCCGTAGGGTGAGCGTTCCACCGTCTGCGCCGCTGCCACTGCCTCCTGAGCCAGCCGCCAGCGTCAACTGTTTACCGGCCGTATCGACTGCCGCCGCTGCCACTGATATATTATGAGAAGCATTACTTCCCAGGCTGAGGTCACCACTATTCGAAATCGTCAGAACGTCGGTAGCAGCGTTCTGTAGTTGAACGATATTACCAGTACCGGTCTTGTTTATATAGATAGACGAATTGTTTGAAGCGTCTGTCTGTAAACCCTGTCCCAGTTGGGTAAAGTTGCCGGCCGATTTGCCACCTAGTAGACCAGAATTTAGTGAGTATGGGGTAGAAGTTAGTCGTTTCATAGGTAGCATTTCGCCATCAGCTAGACAGCTGCCATCGCCAAAAGTCGTACAATCGCTAGCGGTGCCAGCGACATTCATACTGAGCCAAAGGGTGTCCTGATTCCAATCGATGCTCGAACCGAATGCGGTAATCGAGCCTAGATTAACAGATAGGAAACCATTGGTTACCAAAACTCCCGAGCTACCACCATTATTTATATAATCTTCGGTCCACTTCAAAGTACCGCCAGTGTCGCCAGCGGTGGTACCATCACCATCCTGGTAAATTCTAAACTCCATATTATAATAGCCATCTGGAACAACCGCACCGGTAGAGGTTAGCAAGCGCCCCTGGAAGTTAATGGTTGAATTGATACCGGCCGCAGCATGGGCAGAAGTAGATAATACCAAAAACATTGTTGTTAAAATAACAACAGAGGTCGCAATCTGAGCTAAAATTAGCCACATTCGACGCCTGTCAAAAACAGAAAAGGATTTCCACCACGCGGACATTTTTGTTATTTTTACACCTGTAAATGTTTGTTTTACTTGTGGATGTGGTGGTATCCCAAAGCTTGAGTCCAGTTTATCACAAGCAGTTTCGTCTTACAAGTAAACAATGGTAAAATCATAGTTAATGAAACGAAACATGACTAGAGTTATTGTCGCCCTGCTGGCTGTAGCTGGGCTACTACTGCCTACCGTCGCTTCGGCTGCCAACAATTGTGCTGGCTCGGTAGCAGCCTATTCTGCCGATAGTTCGCTAGAAACCGGACTGATTGTTAGGCTCGATCCAGATGATCCCACCAAGGTTGAAGCGGTCGATAAAGACAACTCAGACAAGATGTTCGGTGTAGTGGCCGATCAAAATCAAGTGCCGATCACTTCAGCGCCCGATGGCATGACTAACCCGACTTTTGTGGCCACCGACGGCTCATGTCAATACAACGTTCTAGTTAGTACAGAAAACGGCGATATTAAATCTGGTGATTACATTGCTATGTCTAGTATTAGTGGCGTTGGTATGAGCGCTGGTTCACAGGTTGGTAAGGTTTTTGGCCGAGCAGTCTCAAGTTTCAACTCTCATAGTGTGGTTTTACAGACCATAGCTCTGAAAGGCTCGGACGGATCAACCGCCAAGTCTGTTTCGGTTGGTTTAGTGCCAGCGGTGATAGACATACGCGATAACCCAAACATCAAGAGTACTAAAGCCAACCTGCCTCAGTGGCTACAGACGCTGGGTCAGGAAGTTGGCGGGCGACCAGATGTCAATCCGATTCGAATCTGGATTTCCGCTGGTGTGGCTGTCGCTGCTCTGGTCTGGGCGGTTATCATCCTCTATGCTGGTGTGCGTAATGCCATTATCTCTATCGGTCGTAATCCGATGAGTAAACGCTCGATTTTTAGAGCCCTAGCTCAGGTAATTATAACGTCCTTACTGATTTTGGTTATCGGGCTATTTGCTGTATATTTGTTATTAAGATTGTAAGTTTTACAAAGGTGGGGCTAATACACAAAAATGGCACTTTTTGGTAACAAGAAATCCGACAAAAAATCCCTGCTAACCCAAGCGGCCGCAGATGCTTTTAATGATGATTTCCAAGAGGAATTACGTAGTTCTGGTCGTGAGTATTTTCAGAGATTATTACAGGAAAATGATCAGCTTTTTCATAAAGACCTCGAAGCGGTGGTTGCTTACGTTAATACCGAGCTCAAACAGCATGTTAACAAACAGATTTCTGATGAGTTAGTCGGTATCGTCAAAGACAACCAAGACCTAAAAGCTACTCTAGAGAAACACATCAACGAACAGTTTACCGATTATTCCAAAACTATTACAGGCGCCAATACCCTCGCTACCAAATCGATGTTAGCCATTACCAAATCTTTTCAGGATCATCAGACTCGGACTGATGACCTATTAGAAAAGGCTTTAAACGAGCAAAAAGAAGTCTTGGCAAAGGTAACAGCGGCTAATCAAGCTCGACTCGACGCTATAAAAACAGAGCAGGACGGTGCTATTCATACTCTGGCGCAGACCGTCGAGCAACTCAAAATTCAACAGGAACAGCTAGGGGCGAGCCTAAAGGCCTCGGTCGAAGCTCAGGAAAAGCAGTTGGTGGCAGGCTTTGAAGATAACATGGCTCGGATTATCGAAAATTATCTGCTAACCGCCCTGGGCGACCAATACGATCTGAAGGCTCAATTACCAGCCATTCTAAAGCAAATGGATGCCCAAAAGGACGCCATCGCGGAAGACATACGCCTATGAGCAAGCGTGACACCTACAAGGATTTTAATGATTTAATGTTGCCGCCAAGCGTGGTGACAAAATTAGATGTGACCAGGATGCTATCGGAAGTAGAACGGGTAGATGACGTTCTAACCACCAGGGCAGTACGCGCTAGAATCTCTAAGCATCATTTGCCGGCACCGATTATGTCAGCTCAACTGACCGATTTTTTGGATTTAAATTCTATCAGCCTAAGCCAGAGCGGTGATCGTAGTCGTTTAATCAAGACTTTACGATTGTTAAAAGATAAAGTGCCGGTTGTACACATGACTTTTGCGACCACGGCCGACCCCAGTAGTCTAGCGCGTCTGGTGTCTTGGGTGCGCGACAATGGTCATCCGCAAACTGTACTGGTGGTGGGCATTCAGCCAGACCTAGTAGCTGGCGTTTATATTCGAACGCCGAATCATATTTATGATTTTTCAATGCGCAGAACCCTGGAAAAAAGTCATAGCCTACTAGTTGAGCAATTAGCAGCCGCAAAGTCTACGGTGGAGATAGCCTAATGGAACATGGCAAACAGTTTCAAAAGCTAGTTGACGCCGGTAATCCAGTCGGCGAAATTATTGGTATCGATGCTTTTATGGTCAAGGTAAAAGGTCTACAACCAACCAACGTTCACGCCAGAGTGCGCTTTGAGGACGAAACTGAGGGCTATGTTCACCATATTTATGAAGATTACGCTATTGTGATGAAGTTACACCCAACATCTCTAAGAATTGGTATGATTTGCGTGGTGGCTAACGATCAATTGCTAACACCGGTCGGTAAAAACTTCGTTGGGCGGGTGATTAATGTTTTTGGTGAGCCGATCGATGGCAAAGGCCCGATTAAGCCAGACAAAAATTGGGAAGTTTTTCATGACGCACCGATGCTCTATGAGCGTGAGCTGCTAGATAAACAGTTCGAAACCGGTGTAACAGTTCTAGACATTATGTTTTCGCTGGTGCGTGGCCAGCGTATGGCTTTACTCGGTGATGGCAAGGTCGGTAAGACTGCTCTTACAACCCAAATTGCCATCAATCAGAAACATACTGACATTACCGTTATTTACGTGCTAATTGCTAAACGTCAACGTGACGTGGCTGGATTGGTGGACAACTTGGTGAAAAATGATGCCCTGAAAACTGCTATCGTCATTGTAACTAATATGTTTGAGGCTTTGCCGCAGAGCTACTTGGCGCCATATATTGGGGCGGCTCATGGGGAGTATTTTTGGCAGGAGTTAAATATGGATACCTTGGTGATTTACGACGACCTAACGGCACACGCTCAGGCTTATCGAGAGATTTCATTGATTGCCGGTGTTTCACCTGGACGCGACTCCTACCCTGGGGATATGTTTTATACTCACTCGAGTCTGGTGGAGCGCGCTGGCAAGCTCAATCGCAACCATGCTTCGCAGACTATCTTGCCGATTGTCTACGCGGCCGGTGGTGATATTACGGCTTACCTTCCTACTAACGTCATGTCTATGACCGACGGTCAGTGGATTTTGGATGCCAAAATTTTCAAAGATACTATGCGACCAGCCGTTAGTACCGGACTTAGTGTGACCCGAGTTGGTGGTGTTGGCCAGAATAAGCGTCAAAAAGCCTTGGCGGCACAGTTAAATAAAACTTTGGCTGGTTATCGCCAAGCCGAGGAGTACGCTCACTTTGGTACTGAACTTTCGCCAGAAGCCCAGGCCGACTACGATAAGGGTAAGGCGCTATTTAAGCTTATGAACCAGACCGTGGGTGAAAGCTATGACCTGGTTGATCAGCAGTTTCTGCTCAGTATTGTTTTAGGCACTAACATTGGTGAGGTTGTCGATATTGCTAAGTTGAAAGAGCTGGTCAAGGAATACTCAAAAAAGCTGAACGAAACCAAAGATAGCTCTAACTTTGATGAGCTAAATAACCAACTAAAGAAGAAAGTCGTCAAGAAAACTGGTGACACCGAAGACACACCACCAGTCGCTGAAGAGCCTAAGGTTGAGGAAAAAACCGAAGAGAAAGCCGAAGAAAAATCTGACGAGAAGTCCGATGATAAAACCGAAAAAGGGGAGAAAAAGTAATGCCAAAGTTACCCCTAGAGTTCAAACAAGCCGAGGCCTCGATGCGCACCATGGTGTCATTAACTAGCGCTTTCGAGAGTTTGTCGAGTATGAAGATTATGCAGACCAAACGCAAGGTTTTAATCTCTAATGAATTTTTTAACGAAGTCTGGAATATTTATAAGCAAATTCGGGTTGATGCGACCTTTAATTTTGGGCGCGAGGAAGAGGAAAAACATAACGGACGCGAACTGTTGATTTTGATCACTGCCGAGATGGGATTGACTGGTGACATCGACCAGCGTTTAATCAATACGTTTAGAAAATATTACGACCCCTCGAAGCACGATATTTTGGTAATTGGTCATCATGGCGCCACCCAACTTGATGCCATTGGTATCGAATACCAGCAATTTTTCGATTTACCCAAGAAAGATTACATCAATGTTGACCCGCTAATCGCCGTCACCAAGCCTTATTCATCGTCTAGGGTTTTTTATCAGGACTATGTGTCGATGAGCGAGCAGGCCATTAAAAGTATGGATATGTCCGAAGCCATTTCCGCCATGGGTAAGGTCGTTGACTTATCGACGGTTTCCGACGACGTTATCTCGGAAAAGAACTATATTTTTGAGCCAGATGCTTATGCGGTGACTGCTTATATTGAAACAGCTATCTTGCGCCTAATGTTGACACAGTTTATTTTTGACAGTCGGCTAGCGCAATATGCCTCTCGGTTTAAGGCTATGACGGCCGCTAAAGAGCGCTCTATCGAGGCCGCCAATGATCTCCACATGCAGTTCAACCGCGCCAAGCGTCTGCTGGTCGATACTCGCATCAAAGAATCGCTAGCTGGTCTAAAGAAAATTCGTTCAGGGGGTAATCTATGAGTGACAAGCGTGCAGTCAAGCCAGGTAAGGGCGTCGTTCGAGTTTTAAAAGACATAGTTTTAAAGATTCAGTTTGACGAGGATATGCCGGAGCTCAACGAAATGATCTATGTTGATAATGAGCGAAAGTCGCCTTTGTTGGTTTTTGCTTTAGAAAATGGCGACATGGCAACTTGTCTGAACATTGGTGGTGATAGGTTAATCAAAAAGGGCGATACCGTCAGTCGTAGTGGACATTCGCTGGAGATTCCGGTTGGTGATGAGATGATTGGTCGAGTCTGGGATGCTATGGGTCGCCCGATTGATGGTAAACCACAACTACCAGATGCGACACTAGCCAAGATGATTAAGCGCCCAATCTTTTTTCCGTCTTTCCAGGAAACCTCACTACAAAGCCACGAGGATGAAATTCTAGAAACTGGCATCAAGGTACTGGATTTCTTTACTCCATTTGTGAAAGGTCGCAAAATTGGCATCGTCGGTGGTGCTGGTGTGGGCAAGACTGTGCTAACTATGGAAATGATCAACAATGTGGCAGTTGGCTCTGGAGCGTTGTCAATTTTCGCTGGTATTGGTGAGCGTATTCGTGAGGGTCACGAACTTTATAAAACCCTAGAAGAGAACGAACTGCTAAAGACCACTGCCATGTTCTTTGGTCAAATGAACGAGAATCCAGTCCAACGTTCGTTAATTGGCTTGTCGGCGATTACTCTAGCGGAATATTTTCGTGATGACCAGAAAAAGGACATTCTATTGTTTGCCGATAACATGTATCGTTATATTCAGGCTAAAAATGAGGTGTCTGGTGTGCTTGACCAAACGCCAGCCGAGGGTGGCTATGAACCAACTATTTTGTCAGATGTAAAGACTTTCCAGGATCGATTGGCTACCAACGAAAATGGTTCGATTACCGCCCTTCAAACTATCTATGTACCAGCGGATGATTTGAGTGACCCGGCCGTTCAGAATATCCAGCACGAGTTAGACTCGACGATTATATTGAGCCGTAATGTGGCAGCTCAAGGAATCCGCCCAGCTGTCGATATTAACGCTTCGAGTTCATCGCTACTGACGCCGGAAATTGTGGGCGAACGTCATTATAAGTTAGCGATTCGAGTGCAGGCAATTTTACAAAAGTACGAATCACTAAAAGGCATCATTGCTATTATTGGTGAGTCTGAATTATCTAGCGAGGATCGTGATGATTATCAGAACGCCAAGAAATTGATTCAATTCTTTTCACAACAGTTTAACGTTATGGAAAAGATGACCGGAATCAAAGGTGAGTTTTATCATGTCGAAGATACTCTAAAAGGCATCGAAGATATAATTGGAAAGTAAAATGGCCGAAGAAAAACTAACTATGAACGTTAAAGTCTACGCGCCATTCGAGGTCTTTTTTGAGGGCACAGCTTACTCGGTCAGTGCCGTCAACGACGTTGGGCCATTCGACATTTTGCCGCATCATCGCAGCTTCCTGTCTATGTTGGCACCGTGTAATATTATTATCGAAACCCCCGAAGGCCGCAAAGGCGTTCACGTCGATAAAGCCCTGATGCATGTTCGCTTTGATCGAGTGGTCGTTTTTGTAAACGTCTAGGCTGACCTTAGCCAGTCACAAAGTAGTCAAAACCGAACGTTGAGTAAGTCGGAGCAGCATTAGCTGTGCAGATTTGGAAATTGTTGTTGGTGCGGGTTACGTAATATTGCAAAGAGCTAGCGGCGGCGCTAATTGGGCTGACAACGACGTGGGGAATATTAGCATATCTTTGGTTGAATGTAATAGTCGCAAAACAACCAGCATTGGTGTTGTTGCCGGTCGATATGTTGATGGAGCCGGCTGCATCACTACCGCTGAGCGATATAGAGCCACCGTTACCCAGTGCGGCAGTGTTAATTGTGCGACTTGGTGTGGCGCCCGTGAAACTGGTGTGGTTAGGAATCTCTAGAACGCCGTTGCCACTAAGCGTAATCTTTGAAACGGTCAAGTTACCGATGCGAACAGAGCCGTTAAAATCGGCGGCGCCATTAACAGTTAAAGAGTCTGCTGTAGTAGTACCCTGTAACACGGTGCTTGATGCCACCTGAAGGCTGTTTATCTGAGCCGAGCCGAGATTAGATAAACCGGCCACTGTCATATTTTGGATCTTAAAAGTACCCCCAACCTGAATGTCGCCGGCAATTGCCAGATTCCGTCGCATTAGAGTTTCACCGTTGATAATGGCATTGCCCTGAATAGTCAAAGTTTGAGCTGAGTTACCGATAGTAGCGTCCGAGTTCGCCAGACCTTTTAATTGGTCTTGTGTTAAATTACCGTCAGCGATAGTAATGGGCTTTTTGTTTTCAGCATTGATCCAGGCAACCACCATGACGGCTACCGCAACCACCACTAGTAAAATAAATACCAGCAGATAAACGTTGACCACCCTAAAGAATCGGCGAATCGGCGAGAGCTTTTTCTGAGCGATTTCGTCAGGTAGAGATTTGTCGTCTAGCTCGACACCCGACGCCTTTAAATCTTCAGTTGAACGCGACAGCGCGTCAGAGGGTAAGGGTTTTTTCTTCTCCATATTGCTTATAGTTAGTTTACTACATGAACTGATATAATAAAAGGCAAGATGAGGGAAATTTGGCCTAGATTAACACTAGTTTTAGTTGCTGTGCTGGCTTTATTTGTGGCATCCGCTCAAGTATCGGCAGCCGATTCGTCATCGAGTAATTATCAAATTACCAATACATCTTTGGGCTCTGGTGGCTCGGGCGGGGGAGATAACTGTTCCAACCAATACTGCGCTCGCGTCACTATCGGCGATCCGACAGATTCTAACACTATATATACATCTAGTAGTACTTTTGAAACCTTGACCGAGGGTGAACCGTCTTTGGATGTGATTGTCGATCCTGGTATTTCCAATATGGGTACGTTATCAACAACTGTCACTGGTACAAAAACCACTACCTTGCGAGTACGCACGTATCTTAGTAGCGGCTATATAGTTCAAATCGTTGGCGATGCGCCACATATTGCCAATCACACATTGGATGCTATGTCGGTGGCCGACATATCTAAACCTGGCACCGAGCAATTCGGCATCAACTTAGTGGCTAATTCTACGCCAAACTTTGGTGTTGATCCGATTCAAGTGCCATCTGGTCAGTTTGCTTTCGGTATTGCTAATACCGATTACGACACAGCCAATATATTTAAGTATGTTTCCGGTGACACTATTGCCCACAGTTCAAGCGAAACAGGTCGTACAGATTACACCATCAGTATGATTGTGAATGTTTCAAACAATACTCCAGCTGGTCACTATTCGAGTGATTTATCGCTTATTGTTATCCCTGTTTATTAAAAAAGAGTTAAAAACTGTGGAAAACTTTTTATAGAAAACTATTGTATTTTTAAATAAGCTTATGCTATGATGTAGCCATAACCTCTGTATTTGCATGCAGGGATGTATAAAAACAAAAAGGAGATACTTATGAAAATAAGCAAATATCAACTTAAGTCGGTTGTGCGCCGTGGCGGTCTAATGATGGCTGTGGCAGCACTAGTAGCGGCACCGTTTGTACAGTTTGGTACAGCGTCTGCTGACTACCTGAACCCATTGACAGAGCGTTCGCTATTGCTCAGTAGCTCTGTTCCTGGATACTCCGACGAGGACGGCTCGGGCAACACCTTTGGCAACCCTAATGCCAGTGGTAATGAATACGCCCCAGCTGGCTCTGGTGCCAACGGTGAGCAAACTGGCGAGACTTTCTCGTTCAAGGTTAGCTCAGACAGCACCTCAAATGCTATTAAAGGTTTCTCATTCCAGTACTGTACTACAGCTGCTGGTCTATGTAAGGCACCTGGTAACAACCCTGGTGACACCCGTACCTCTGGTGGTTCTGACCGCGCTACCAACGCTCAGGGTAAGCTAGGTGAGGATTCAGCCGGCGCCTCAACTGGTAATGGTCCAACTTCCGACCTTGATGTTCACTACACATCTAGCGCCGTAGCTGGAACCGATTTCAAGGTTATCGTTGGTGGTGTTGACCAGTCAACTGGTTGGACTCTTTACTCAGCTAACTATGAAGATCAAAGCTACAACAACAGTACTGCCGGCACCGGTGCTACTGGTTTAACTGGTCAGAACAACTACTTTGTACTAGAAAACTCAACTGGTATTACTCCAGCTGCTAACACTCAGATTCAGGTTATCATGGTGCCAACTCAGGACACCTACTACATAACCAACCCTGGTGATGGTGCTTTCTACGTAAAAATGAACACTTACAATGTTGCCGCATCAGCTGGTACTGAAGTATCAGACGGTGCTAACCACTTGGTCAACCCAACAGATGATGAAGACAGTGTCATCGACGGCGGTGTAACAGTTGCCAACATGATGACTGACGCTATCCACATTACCACAAAGGTATTGGAAACCATGTCATTCTCAGTTGGTGTAATCAACCCAGACCAACAGGCTCAAGCTCACGGTACTTGTGATGCTATCCAAGAAGACCCAACTAACGGTAACGCCCTTAGCCTTGGTGACTCTAACGCTGAATACTCACTAAGTACAACTGATGCCTATGATGTCCACTCATGGTGGCGCCTAAGCTCTAACTCTTCGGGTGGTGCTAGCGTATACTACTCTGGTAACACTCTAAGTAACACCGAGGGCGACCAAATCAACCCTATCGGTACTACAGCTGAACACTCTCTACCTGGTAAAGAACAGTTCGGTCTAGGTTTTGACAGCGAGTCAACTCAGACCTGGGACTCAACCGGTACTGGTAATGGTGACAGCTTTAGCGATGACCTAGCTATCTCTGGTACTCCATACACTACTTCAGATCTATCTCCACTGATTCCTCAGGGTGCCTACTCTGACGTATCTACCAACCGTGGTGCTAGTGGTACTCTAGTAGGTGGCGGTGGTACTGGTGAAGGTACAGCTTACTTTGCCTTCGATCCAGACGCTTTGACTACTCCAGCCTTGCTGGCTCGCGAGAACACCGATGTTCTAGCTTGTACAACTGGCTACATGCGCTACGTTGGTAACATCGCTTCCAACACGCCAGCTGGTGTCTACACAGCCAAGATTAACTACCTAGCTGCTCCTCAGTACTAGAATAGTTAAAAAGACTTAAGTATCTCCACAATAACCGACCCTATGTCACAGGGGTCGGTTATTTTCTTGTCTGCTATAATGGTAATGTTATGAAACACAAGTTGAAACGTGGTTTCTCGTGGGTGCACGCTGGAGCGGTAATTTGGCAGCGTCTATGGTTTGACGCCGCTGTTATTTTAGTGCTCAGTATATCGGTTCTAGCAGTTCCAACCTCGGCGTCAGAACGTTTTCAACAGCGATCCCTGTTTATTTCAGATGGGGGAGTGGCTGGTGCTGTAGCATCTTGGACGCTATCCTTTACATTTGTAACGCCCGAGCCAGTTGGCTCAGTGGAATTGAAGTTTTGTATCGACCCGATTCCTTATATGCCATGTGATATACCAGCTGGTCTAAATATCACAAATGCTTCTCTGGGTTCCCAGGTAGGCGAGACTGGTTGGACAATAACCGCCCGAGATAGCCAACGTCTACTACTCAGTCGCGCTCCTCAGACACCTACCGTGGCGACAACGGTGTTTAGGTTTGACAATATTACTAACCCAACCTACACCGATTCGGCCTTTTCGATCCGCATGAAGAGTTTTGCCTCAACAGATGGAACTGGACCATTAATAGATTTTGGATCGGTTAGATCAGAAATAAACCCAGCTATACAGATCGAAACCCAGGTACCTCCGATGTTAATTTTCTGTATGGCCGAGGTAGTTGACGATGGCTGTGCTGGCGATAATGGAGTTTGGTATACCGATATGGGTACCTTTGATCCGGATCACACTTTGGTAGCCAGATCTCAGTTTGCGGTAGGAACAAACGCTTCGCGTGGTTTTGCTGTGACGGTTAATGGCGAACCGCTGGCGGCTGGTACCAATGCCTTGCCGGCTCTTACAACGCCGTCCCCTAGCACCAAAGGAACTAATCAGTTCGGCATCAACCTGCGCTATAACCCCGACATATCGTGGGGGGCGGATCCGACTGGATCAGCTGCCAATGCCTTTGCGGCCTCGGGCTATGACGTTCCAGACCAATTCAAATTTAATTCCGGCGATCTGATAGCTTACTCCACTAGTGTTAATCTGATGGAGAAATTCACAGTTAGCTATATTGCCAACTCGGCGCCTAATCTACAACCAGGAATCTACTCCACAAGCATTACCTATATAGCCAGTGGATTATTTTGATGATACAATGGAACAAGTTATAGAAATAGGGAGTTTACAGTGAGGAAACCGAAAATTAGCTTTCTGAAAAAAATTGTACTTAGTAGCTTGGCTTTAGTCATCGCTTTGACCGGCTTGGTGCCGTTTACGGCTTCAACGGCCAATGCAGCCTCGTCGGCAGCCTTATCAATTGTTCCACGCAAGGATTATAGTATAGATCCAGGCCAGACGATTCATGACACGATGGTGATTCGCAACATTGACTCTAGTGCGCCGCTGGATTTGAGTATTCGGGTAGTTGATTTTACTTACACGGATGATACTGGTACGCCAAAACTTGATCTAGCTGAAGATGCTCCCCAGACTGCCTGGTCTTTGCGACCTTTCCTGAGTATTCAAGATTCAGCCAACATAAAAGCTGGTGGCTCGACAACTCTTAATTTGAGCATCACTATTCCAGATAACTATAAAGCCGGCTCGTACTATTCGGCCATAGTTTACTCATCTGGCTATGATATTAACAAGGGTAACGTTGGTTTGAACGCCTCTGGCGTGACTCTAGTGTTCGTTAATATTCCTGGTAAGGTTGATGAAAACCTGAGTCTTAAAAAGCTCGGTGCTTACTATATGCCTAACCAGACTGATACTACTGGTAGGTACGTTGGTCTGGCAATCAATGAACCAGACTCAATTGCTTACACGCTAACCAACTCTGGTAACATCGCTGAATCACCAACCGGCACGATCACTATTAGTGATATGTTCGGCAACAAGAAAGAGATTAATGACATAAACCCCAATAGATCCTTGGCGCTCCTGGGGCAGACCAGAACCTTTACAACCTGTATAGCGCCGAAAACCCAAGACGTATCTTTCCAGGGGGTTAGTTCACAGTCTACGGCCTGTGGCGATCCTCACCTCTGGCCAGGCTTATATACGGTTAGTATCGATGCTTTTTATGGTCAGAATGGCAACTTAACCAAAGAGGTCACGGGAACCGCTTACTTCTGGTACCTGCCTGTCTGGTTTATAATCGTACTTCTGGTACTACTACTGGCTATTATTATAGCTATCACCATCTTGGTCTACAAAGTCAAAGCTCGCATTAACCGCCACAAGCCAAAAAAGCTGAATAAAAAAGGCTAGGACATGAGTTTCAGCCTAAAGAAAAATCTAAAAATAAGGATTTTATCTTTAGGTTTGTCGGTTGCCATTGGTGGAGTGCTGTTACCGGCTACTACGGCTATGGCCGCCATTACACCTCTGCCAGATCCACCACCTGGCGTTAGCAGCTATGGCTTAGAGGCCACCAAGCCAAAAGAGGCTCCAACGGTTGGCGCTAGTATATCAGTTCCCTCTAAAGGCGCGGTCTATTCTGATAACGATTCACCGATTACGATCAGTGGTATCTGCCCGACAACCGAGTCTTTGTTGGTTGAAATTTACGACAATAACGTTTTAGTCGGTTCTCAGATGTGTGACAATGGTAGTTTTGCCGTCAACGTCAGTCTATTTGTTGGCACCAACGATTTTACAGCTATTGTCTATGACGATATTAATCAGCCAGGCCCGGCCTCAGATGTTACCAGTGTGACATATAACAATGCTCACTTTACGGCTTTTGGTGAGCTGGTGTCACTAACTAGCCAATATGGCCGTCGTGCTACCTCTGTCAAAACTAATTTGCCCTGGCCGCTAGAACTGTCGGGCGGCACTGGACCGTATGCCTTTAGTATTAACTGGGGTGACGGCTCTACGCCAGAGCTAAAGAGTCAAGCTTTAGCTGGTATAGTGACCATCAACCACGTTTACTCTAGAGCTGGTATTTATCAGGTTACTATTAGCGCCACCGATGCCAACGGTGTGTCGGTTTTCCTACAATTGGTTGCTGTAGCCAATGGTCAAAATACTACTACGACGACCGCCACCACCAGTAGCGGATCGGGCTCTGCTGAGATTTTGTGGGTGCCGACTCTGATAGCCTTTGCTTTACTGCTGCCAACCTATTGGATAGGGCGGCGTTCAGAACTGTGGACGCTAAATCGCAAGGTGATGAAGCAAAAGGAAAACGCGGTGGAACATGCTAGCAGCTTAGCTAAGAATTCCGCGAAAAGTCCTTGACAAACATAGGCAGTTTAATGTTACACTAGGAATAAATAGAGTTCAGGAGAGAGGGAATGAACAGACTAACAGAGGGGAAAAAACAAGGTTTATTTAATCGTAAGGCTATATCAAGCATTGCGTCAGTGTCATTTTTGGTGATGGCATTAGTATTTGGCGTTTTGCCAAGCGTAGCCTCGGCTGCTTCATTAACCAATCGTTCAGTAGAGATAACTAGCGCGTCGGCCAGTGCCACCGGTGTTGAGTACACCATAGGTTTCACGACATCAGCCGCTGCGGCAGCCGTGACGGTGGAATTTTGTAGTGACTCACCGATTATTGGCGATACCTGTACTGCTCCAGGGGGCTTTAGTGTGGCTTCGGCTGGTACTAGTGGAACTGGTAACACCGTACAGGCTCTAACTACTCCGGAGAACAACGGTATAACCTGGATTGGCGCTTCGAGCTTATCGGCTGGCGCTAACTCGATTGTTCTGACTAACGTCACTAACCCTTCTGCCTCTGGTGTGATGTATATTCGCGTGGTAACTTACGATTCGTCCGCTCATGCTGAAGCTTACGCTTCAACTGCTATTGGCGCCAACGCGATTGATAGTGGCGCGGCAGCTGTTTCCATTAATGACACAGTTGGTGTATCGGCTGATGTTCTGGAAACACTAAACTTCTGTGTATCTGGTAACACAATTGCGAAAGATTGTGATACCGACGGCACCTCGACCGCTCTGACTCTTGGAGAGGATAACAGCGGCGTAACTGCCTTGTCGCAAGACGCTGTTTCGACTGGTGACATCTATGTTCAGCTTTCGACCAACGCTTTATCTGGTGCTGTAGTGCGTCTAAAGACTAGCGCAGTCGGTTGTGGTGGTCTAGTTCGATCTGGTGACCCAAGTGCTTGTGACATTGGTCCAGCCTTGGATGGTGGTATCGAACCTGGTGATGCTAAATTTGGTGTCAAGACAACAACTGCGACTGCTTCAGCCTCGGCAACTGACGCCACCGGTACTTTACAGCCTGTCGCTGACTCTGATTACGGTAATTCAGCCTACGGTCTAAACTGGGTATCTGGTGACGCTACCGGTGTAACCAGCACCTACGGTGACCCATTCCTAGACACAGACAGCTCCCCAGTTAACAACATGAATATGCATTTAATCTTTGGTGCTAGTATCTCAAACGTTACACCAGCTGGTCACTACTCAGTCGATGTCAGTCTAGTGGCAACTGGTAAATATTAGCCATACCCTTCTGTGTTACAATTGTCTTAATAAGGGGAGTTTATGAGAAAATTCAGTCTATCAGTTTTAGCAGTCTTGGTGGGACTAACTAGCTTACTCACAATCTTTGGGTCGCCCAACGCTTTTGCGGCAGATGTTGCGGCTAACACTTTGAAAGTATCGCCAGTGCGTACCGATGTGACCATCGAAGCGGGTGAGAGTAAGGTCGTTGACATAGTTGTTACGAACCCAACTAAAAATACCATTTCAGTCCATCCAACCGAGAACGATTTCGAAGCTGGTGATGAAGAAGGTACGCCAGACATCATTCTGAACGACGATCAGTATTCGGCTTACCACAGCCTAAAGCGATTGATGTCGCCGATTGATGATTTTACTCTGGCGCCTAATGAAACCCAGGTTGTAAAGGCGGTGATTACCGTTCCTGCTGATGCCAATCCTGGTGGATATTTTGGCGCTGTTCGCTTTGAGCCATCGACCCCCGATTCTGGTGGGCAGGTAAATGTCAACTCTAGCATCGCTTCGCTGATTATTCTAACCGTGCCCGGCCAGGTGACTGAAAGTATGAAGCTGACCAACTTTACTGTCGAGCGTGATGGTAAATCAGCTGCCAGCTTTCTCAGTAGCACCAAGGATCTCGATGTCCTGGTACGTTTCCAAAACACCGGCGATCTTCAACTGAGCCCATCTGGTAAGATTACTGTTAAGAAAGGTAGCACTACCGTTTATTCGGCCAACTTTAATACCGAATCACCGCGTGATTTGGTACTACCATCGAGTGCTCGTAAGTGGAATGTTGATATTCCTAGTAAATACACTTCAGATTTCGGACACTATACTGTGTATGGTACTTTCACCTATGGCTCTAACAACCAAACTGTAGACATTCAGCAATCTTTCTGGGTAATTACACCACTCGCAATCATCATTGCGGCTATCATCATCGTGCTAGTTGTAGCCGGCATCGTGATACTAGTGATGTACCTGAATCGTCGCAAAAAGTCGCGCGCCCAAGTTTAATATCTAATTATCGAGAATTATCGAGTCATCTGAGCGTGGGTAATGGCTGCCGCCAGAGCATCAGCGCAGTCATCTGGTTTTGGAGCTTCTTTTAACCCTAAGGTCAATCTGACCATCTCTTGAACCTGTTTTTTATCGGCTTTGCCGCTACCAGTGACAGTTTGTTTAATCTGGTTTGGCGTGTATTCATGTATTGGTAGTTTGGCTCGCTGAGCGACCAGTAAAGCTACGCCTCGTGCCTCGGCTACTGTCATAGCGGTGGTGATATTGCGCGAAAAGAATAGCTTCTCGATTGATAGCACATCTGGTTTCAGTTGACTAACGAGTTTAGTAAGCTCGTCAAAGATTTCCTCTAGGCGCTCGCCGTGGGCTGTCCTAGCTGGAGTCGTAATGACGCCGGCGTCGACCATCTTTAAATGACGCCGTTCGTTTACGTCGATGATACCAAAACCAAGGATGCCAGTGCCGGGATCAATGCCTAAAATGCGCATATATACTAGTATATAGCTTCCTAGCGCCACGGCCAATTTCGCCTCGCCACTCTAGTACGGCGTAGACCAAGCCAGCGCCGATTACCGACAAGACAACCGTCCAGATATAGCTATCGTGGTCATTTTCGGTCGACGCACCAAGTACCCCATAGTCGGCCGATGGCGGCGTGGTGCTAACGATATTTCGGCAACGATTGGTATCTGGGTTACGCTCTTTTCCCTCCGGGCAGGGTGTAGGAGTCGCCGTGTCGCTAGCTATTTTGCGGCAACGGTTAGTGGCCGGATTTCTTTCTTCGCCTTCGGCGCATGGCACCAGCCTAGCTACCTCCTCGGCAATCTTTTTACAGCGCCCAGTGGCGGGGTTGCGATACTGGTCATCAGCACAGGGCTTTAGCACAGACGTTATTATCTGGGCAGGTATCACAACGGTAGTAGGCCGGTTGTCGGTGCCTGGTGTCGGCAGATTCGTCCATTGCCAGGTCGAGTCAATATAGCTCCACGCCATACCATCTTTGGCATTGCCATAGGGGTCGGTTATACTAATAATCTGGTTGTCACTAGTTTGGAGCGATACTTGCCCAGAGGTGTTAGTCAGACTAAAGTGATAGTCAGAATTATAGATTACCAGATAGCTAAGAGGTTCGATGACCCCAGTTAGCGCCAAGCTAGACGTCTGCGCCAGTCCGTAGACTAGTTTTAGGGTACTGAGGTCAATCGACTGTTCACTAGGGTTATAAAGTTCGATAAATTCGTTACTACTGTCTATACCGGCCGGATTAGGCAGTAATTCGGTAATTTCAAGGCTGGGCAGGGGCGTAACTTCGTCTGTGACCGTATCTGGAGCCTCTGTAGGCTCATTTGGGGCGTTTTCGGTATCTTTAGCTGGTATTGCTTCGTCGTCGTTATCTGGGGCTTCTGGCTGCGGAAAGGGCTGTTCTAGCAAATTTCCGACCGGTAGCGTAAAGTCACCAGTTATAAGGCTAAAATCTAGCGAATTATCACCAGTGTTTAATGTTTGGCCAGTTTCGTCGGTACTCCGAGCTAGTATTTGACTAGTCGATGGTGCGGGCGCAGGCCTTATAAGTGGATAACCGGCCGTTCCCCAACCGATTTTATCGACTATCTCGTTACTGCTATCTAGTAATATCACATGACCACCAGTACCGCTCAGGCCGCCGTTAAATGTAGCATCGGCTAGTAAACCGAGGTGGTTGGTGACGGCCAGGGTAGAGGCGAAACTGGCCGACGCACCTGCTGGTAAGATAATCTGGTCGTCAGCATCAACCGTCAAACAGACTAGCCTATTTCCAGTTGAGCTGTTATTAGCGCTGGCATAGTCCAGACACCAGTTGCTAACGTCGGCATCAGTATCAGATATATTGGTAATAACTACGAATTCATCGGCGGCCGACAAGCTATCACCGGTCGATAGGGCAGTAATCAGAATAGTCGGCGGCATAACATCTGTAGTATCCGGCTCATCCGCCCAAGCCTCACTAGGCATAACTAGCGCCAAAACCACTGCTATTATCACTAAAACCACCCTTTTCATGGTTCTAGTATAAACAATATTTAAGCTTTATACAATATACTTATTAAATATTTTTAAGAAATTATATCAGCATTAGTATGAACGGCCACCACGTCGTCTAAATCATCGATGGCATCGAGGAGTTTCAAAACCTTTTCGGCTACCTCGGTATTATCAATCTGTACTTTGGCGTTAGGCACGTAAGCTAGCTCGGCCTCGGTAACGTTTAAACCAGCCTCTACTAATGCGGTTCGTACCTTGGCTAGGTTTTTTTGGTCGGTATAAACGGTAGTTTGGTCGTCTTCCTCGATAGCATCCTCGGCGCCAGCCTCTAAAATGGCTAGTAGTGTGTCTTCGCCGGTAGAACCAACATTTATGACCCCTTTGCGAGTGAACTGGAACATTACCGAGCCGGCGTCGGCCATACGACCGCCGTTCTTGGTTAGAGTGTTCTTGACATCTGGTAGGGTGCGATTTTTGTTGTCAGTAGCGGTTTCGATGATAATACCAACGCCACCTGGTCCCATAGCCTCGTAAGTTGCTTCCTCTAGGACGGC
>Ga0164242_10000784_pt1 | contig 38218 bp, 33 predicted proteins | sample OricomgcompostMG_FD_108783 | JGI IMG/M metagenome (GOLD analysis project Ga0164242, IMG submission 108783) | Miracle-Growth compost microbial communities from Emeryville, California, USA - Original compost - Miracle growth compost (MG) ... | reverse complement strand
CTCGCCCGCGACCGTCGAAAAGCGCATGAAAAGCGGCGTTTCCTTGCCGACTTCGCTAAAGACCCTGGCCTTCGTGTAGCGCGAGATGTCGTGCGTGACCTTGAGCGTGCCGAACGCGCCCGAGCCCTTTGCATGCACGCGGCGCTCGGGAATCACTTCGCGATCGAAGTGCGCGAGCTTTTCGATGAGCCATACGTCCTGCAGCATCACCGGGCCGCGCGGGCCTGCGGTGAGCGAGTTCTGATTGTCGACGACGGGGGCGCCTGCTGCGGTGGTGAGGGTGCGGTCGGTCATTCTGGACTCCTGACAAGAACGGTTATCGATGCGGGATGCGGGCGAATGCGCCAGCGCATGCCTTCAGGCAGACAGCGCCCGGTCGACGAGCAACGAAAACGCGACAGTGCGCAAGCTCATGGCAACGCGCGCTCGAGCAGCGGTCGTGGCAGCGGTGTTCGGAACGTTGGTTTGCATCGCTTTCTCCAGTTCGTCTCGGGTTGGATCGGTTGGAGAAACTGTATCAAACGCTATCGATACTCTGAATTTGATTATTTTAATCTATCGAATAGCGCCAGCTTATCGGGGTCGCAAGCTTAAGATACGGGAGCAATGGCTTAGCGGGCGAACGCCGCACAGCGAAGGGAAATGACGCCGCGCGCCCTGGGGGCGCGCGGCGCTTCATACTTCAAGCGGCCTCGGCGGGCGCCTCGACCTTCTTCACGCCCGGCAGCTCGCACGCGTGAATCGCATCGACGATCGCCTCGATCGCCGGCATGCGCGTGAAGCTCTTGCGCCACGCGAGCACGACACGGCGATCCGGCACCGGCTCGTCGAACGGCACATAGGAAAGCAGCCCGGAGTCCACGCCGCCCGCATGCGGCTTGACCTCGGTGACCGACATGCGCGGCAGCACCGTAATGCCCACGCCGCTCGCCACCATGTGGCGGATCGTCTCCAGCGACGAGCCTTCGAACGTCTTCTGGATACCATCCGCGTTCTGCGAGAAGCGCATCAACTCGGGGCACACGCCGAGCACGTGGTCGCGAAAGCAATGGCCGCTGCCGAGCAGCAGCATGGTTTCCTGCTTGAGGTCGTCCGGGTCGATCTTCTCGCGCTGCTCCCACGCATGGCCCGACGGCAGCGCGACCACGAACGGCTCGTCGTAGAGCGGGCGCAGCGTGAGGCCGGTTTCGGGAAACGGCAGCGCCATGATCGCCACGTCGATCTCGCCCTGCTTGAGCAGCTCGATCAGCTTGAGCGTGTAGTTCTCCTGCAGCATCAGCGGCATCTGCGGGACGCGCTTGATCATCTGCTTGACGAGCGTGGGCAGCAGATACGGCCCGATCGTGTAGATCACGCCCAGACGCAGCGGCCCGACGAGCGGATCCTTGCCCTGCTTGGCGATTTCCTTGATCGCGAGCGTCTGCTCGAGCACGCGCTGCGCCTGCGTCACGATCTGTTCGCCGATGGGCGTCACGCTCACCTCGCTCGTGCCGCGCTCGAAAATCTGCACATTCAGTTCGTCTTCGAGCTTCTTGATCGCGACCGAGAGCGTTGGCTGGCTCACGAAGCACGCCTCGGCGGCCCGTCCGAAATGGCGCTCGCGGGCGACCGCAACGATGTATTTCAATTCAGTGAGCGTCATTTCATTGGGGACCAATCAAAAAGGGTGAATCAATAGTTTGTACTTATACACCTATGGCGGCGATTCGCCAATAATCAACACCCCTATGCGGGGCGGGATCATATGGAGGGTCTGACGGTGTAGCGGCGCGCGGGTTCCGCGCGTGCGACGTTTGCGCGGACGATGGGTGAGCCGGCCAGTTCGCGACCGGCGTAAAGGAATGGGGTCAGGCCTTCAGATACTGCTCGCGCGCGCCGAGCCAGCGGTTCAAATGCTGCGTGACGACGTGCGGCCACTCGCGCAGCAGGCATTCCGCCGCATCGCGCGCGGGGTCGATCAGCCAGGCGTCGTTTTCGAGGCTCGCGAAGCGCAGCATGGCCGCGCCCGACTGACGGGCGCCGAGGAATTCGCCGGGGCCGCGAATCTCCAGATCGCGGCGCGCGATTTCGAAGCCGTCGGTGGTCTCGCGCATCGTCTGCAGACGCGCGCGCCCCGTGAGCGAAAGCGGCCCGCTATAGAGCAGCACGCACACCGATGCCGCCGTGCCGCGCCCCACCCGTCCGCGCAACTGGTGCAGTTGCGCGAGCCCGAAGCGCTCGGCGTGCTCGATCACCATCAGCGAGGCATTGGGCACGTCCACGCCCACTTCGATCACCGTCGTGGCAACCAGCAGTTGCACTTCATTGCGCGAGAACGCGTCCATCACGGCGGCCTTGTCCGCGGACGCGAGGCGCCCGTGCACGAGCCCGACGGTAAGCTCCGGCAGCGCCGCCACGAGCGTTTCGTAAGTCTCCACCGCGGTCTGGAGCTGCAGCGTCTCGCTTTCCTCGATCAGCGGACACACCCAGTACACCTGGCGCCCCGTGAGCGCCGCCGCGCGCACGCGTGCGATCACTTCCTCGCGGCGCGCATCGGAGACGAGCTTCGTGAGAATGGGCGTGCGCCCGGGCGGCAACTCGTCGATGGTGGAGACGTCGAGGTCCGCGTAGTACGTCATGGCGAGCGTGCGCGGAATGGGCGTCGCGGACATCATCAGTTGATGCGGCTGGAACTCGCGCGCCGCCGTGGCGGCATCGGCCGGCGCGGGGGGCCTCGCGCCCTGCGCCTTGGCGCGCAGGGCGAGGCGCTGCTCGACGCCGAAGCGATGCTGTTCGTCGACGATCACAAGACCGAGCCACGCGAATTCCACGGCATCCTGAATGATCGCATGCGTGCCGATCACGAGCTGAGCGGTGCCGAGCGCCGCCGCTTCGAGCGCGGCGCGCTTTTCCTTCGCCTTGAGGCTGCCCGAGAGCCAGGCCACCTGCACGCCGAGCGGTTCGAGCCAGCCGCGCAGCTTGCGCGCGTGCTGTTCCGCGAGAATTTCGGTGGGCGCCATGAGCGCGGCCTGGAAGCCCGCGTCGATCGCCTGGGCGGCGGCGAGCGCCGCCACCACGGTCTTGCCGCTGCCCACGTCGCCTTGCAGGAGACGCTGCATCGGATGCGGCTGTTCGAGATCGTGCGCGATTTCTTCGACCACGCGCGCTTGCGCGCCCGTGAGCGTGAACGGCAGCGCCGCGCGCAGGCGCGCGAGCAGCGCCGTGCCGGCGTCGCGTCCGGCTACGTGGCGCGCCATCGCGGGCGCGGCGCGCGTGCGGCGCTCTTCGTGCGCGCGCTTGAGCGAGAGTTGCTGGGCGAGCAGTTCGTCGAACTTGATGCGCGTCCATGCGGGGTGCGTGCCGTCGATCAGCTCGTGCTCGTCGGCATCGATGGGCGGATGGTGCAGCGTTTTCACCGCGTCCATCAGCGCCGGCAGATTGAGCGGCGCCATGAATTCCCGCGCGACGGACTCGGGCAGCAACTCGGGCAGCGAAGCACGCGTGAGCGCGTTGTCGATCGCCTTGCGCAGATACGCCTGACTCACCCCCGCCGTCGACGGATAGACCGGCGTGAGCGCCTGCGGCAGCGGCGTGTCGCCCTCCACCACGCGCACCGCCGGATGCACCATCTCCATGCCGAAAAAGCCGCCGCGCACGTCGCCGCGCACGCGCAGGCGCTTGCCCACGGCCATCTGCGCGACCTGCGAGCCGTAGAAGTTCAGAAAGCGCAGATGCAACTCGTCGCCGTTGTGGTCGCGCAGCTTCACGAGCAACTGGCGGCGCGGACGATAGGCGATCTCGTTGTCGAACACCACGCCTTCGGTCTGCGCCACGCCGCCCGGCAACAACTCGCCGATGGGCGTGAGCGTGGTCTCGTCCTCGTAGCGCATCGGCAGATGCAGCACGAGGTCGATGTCGCGCGTGAGGCCGAGCTTGGCGAGGCGGTCGGCGGTTTTGGTGAGCTTGGGCTTGTCCTTGGCCGTGGCTTTTTCGGCGGCCTTGTTCGCGGATGGCTTCCTGCCGGCGCGCTTGCTCGGAGCGGCGGCTTGCGGCGCCCCGGTCTCGCCGCCCTCGGCTGGCGCAGCGTTCGCGGCGTCGAGCGCCGCGCCGCGCTTGCGCGAGCGCGCAGCGCCTGATGTCGCGCCGGCCTCGCGCACCGTGTCGTGCGCTTCGCTCGCGGCATCGGCTTCGGACATCAATCGGCTAACGGACGAGGGCATGAGCAGCTTCGCAAGTACAATATCGGCTTTCCGGCAAGGCGCGGCGCGTGACGCGCAGCAGCCCGCTTCGACCAGTTACGTCCCGGACGGGCATGTCCCGCAATCATAGCCGCTGACTGTGCGCAGGCGGGCATCGCAGCCGCTTTTTGGGGCACAACCGCCAGCCATCGCCCAGCGATTGACCGGGTCGATGCCGCCGCGCGCCGGGTCTTAAGCCGTATTTCCGTTTCATCAGGCCGCATGTTCAAGCTTTCCGATTTCGACTTCGATCTTCCTCCCGAACTGATCGCGCAAACCGCCCTGCCCGAGCGCAGCGCGAGCCGTCTGCTGGAGGTCGACAACCGCGTACAGCCCGCACGCCTCACCGACCGCCGCTTCGCGGAGCTGCCCGCGTGCATCGCGCCGGGCGACCTGCTCGTCTTCAACGATACCAAGGTGCTCAAGGCGCGCTTCTTCGGCCAGAAGGCCAGCGGCGGCAAGATCGAGGTGCTCGTCGAGCGTCTGACCGGCGCACGCACGGCGCTCGCGCAGATCCGCGCGAGCAAGAGCCCTGGCCCCGGCACCGTGCTGCGTCTGGCCGACGCCTTCGACGTCACGGTGGGCGAACGCGTGGAGCCGTTCTACACGCTGCATTTCCCCGACGACTGCCTCACGCTGATCGAGCAATTCGGCCGCCTGCCGCTGCCGCCCTACATCACGCACGACGCCGACGCGAGCGACGAAACGCGCTACCAGACCGTGTTCGCGCAAAACCCCGGCGCGGTGGCCGCGCCCACGGCGGGCCTGCATTTCGACGATGCCCTGCTCGCGCAACTCGACGCGCAAGGCGTGGAGCGCGCCACGCTCACGCTGCACGTGGGCGCGGGCACGTTCCAGCCGGTGCGCGTGGAGAACATCGCCGATCACACGATGCACAGCGAGTGGTATCAGTTGCCGCAGTCGCTCGTCGACAAAATCGCGGCCACGCGGGCGCGCGGCGGCCGCGTAATCGCGGTGGGCACGACCTCGATGCGCGCGCTCGAAGCCGCCGCGCGCGACGCCGAACGCGAAGGCCGCGAACTGGCCGCCACGTCCGCGGAGACCGATATTTTCATCACGCCGGGCTACAAGTTCCGCGTGGTGGACCGGCTCGTCACGAACTTCCATCTGCCGAAGTCGACGCTCCTGATGCTGGTTTCGGCGTTCGCGGGCATCGAGACGATTCGCGCCGCGTACCGTCACGCGATCGAAGAGCGCTATCGCTTCTTCAGCTATGGCGACGCGATGCTGTTGACGAGAACCGAAGACGCGCTCAACGCCTGACAGGCGCTCGCGCATGTTTCCCAGCCGTCGCGCGTAACAAGCACGTGCGACGGCGTTTCACTATCTGCGCCGGACTTGCGATCCGGAGTTGGCGCTTTAGCGCTTACTCCGGCCCCATGCAAAGCGCTTTCCGGTAGCACAGGAGTCACTGCATGACCGACGGTCATACCTCACGCGCCGAACACGGCGCGTACCTGGGCGAACGCCCGCAAAACGGCCTGAAATTCGAACTGCTCGGCACCGACGGCCTTGCGCGCCGCGGCCGCGTCACGCTCAACCACGGTGTGGTCGAGACGCCGATCTTCATGCCGGTGGGCACCTACGGCACCGTCAAGGCGACGCAGCCGCGCGAACTGGAGGAGATGAGGGCGCAGATCATCCTCGGCAACACCTTCCACCTGTGGCTGCGCCCGGGTCTGGAGACGATCGAGGCACACGGCGGCCTGCACCGCTTCATGGGCTGGAACCGGCCGATCCTCACGGATTCGGGCGGCTTCCAGGTGTTCTCGCTCGGCGACCTGCGCAAGATCTCGGAAGACGGCGTGCGCTTCGCCTCGCCCGTGAACGGCGACAAGCTGTTCCTCTCGCCCGAAGTGTCGATGCAGATCCAGAAGGTGCTGAACTCGGACATCGTCATGCAGTTCGACGAATGCACGCCCTACGCGACCAACGGCGTGCCCACGACGCACAAGGAAGCGGCCGACTCCATGCGCATGTCGATGCGCTGGGCGCAGCGCTCGATCGACGAATTCAACCGCCTCGGCAACCCGAACGCGCTGTTCGGCATTGTCCAGGGCGGCATGTTCGAGGATCTGCGCGACGAATCGCTGGCCGGCCTCTCGCAAATGCCGTTCCACGGCTTCGCGATCGGCGGCCTTTCGGTGGGCGAGCCCAAGGAGGACATGATGCGCGTGCTCGAGCACATCGCGCCGAAGCTGCCCGCCGACAAGCCGCACTATCTGATGGGCGTGGGCACGCCCGAGGATCTGGTGGCGGGCGTGGCCGCGGGCGTCGACATGTTCGACTGCGTGATGCCCACGCGCAACGCGCGCAACGGCTGGATCTTCACGCGCTTTGGCGACATCAAGATCCGCAACGCCGTGCACCGCAACTCGCTGCGCCCGCTCGACGAGCAGTGCGGCTGCTATACCTGCGGCAACTTCACGCGCGGCTATCTGCACCACCTGCACCGCGTGGGCGAGATCCTCGGCGCGCAGCTCAACACGATCCACAACCTGCACTACTACCTCGAGCTGATGAGCGAGATCCGCACGGCAATCGAGACGAAGACGTTCCAGGCGTTCCGCACGCGTTTCGCCGAGAACCGCGCGCGCGGCGTGGATTGAGCGCCGCCAAATATTACAATTCACTTTCGCGGCGACGGCGCTTCATGGCCCCTTCTCCGCCCGGGCCAGATGCGCCGAACCCGGCCCGGGCGGGTAAATACGCGATAACAGCTTGATCGGAAAGCCCATTTTGCGTCGTCGTCGCGTATCTTGCCGGTGGTAGAATAGCCGGCTCGCTTTTTGATCGTATCTTTGATCGTAGTGATCGTATAAACGGAGAGACCAACGTGTCGTTCATTTCCAATGCCTTCGCCCAAGGCTCCGCAGTCGGCGGCGCAGAATCGAGCCTCATGAGCTTCCTGCCGCTCATTCTGATGTTCGCCGTGCTGTACTTCATCATGATTCGTCCGCAGATGAAGCGCCAGAAGGAACACCGCAACATGCTCGCCGCCATGGCCAAGGGCGACGAAGTCATCACGAGCGGCGGCATCGTCGGCAAGGTGACCAAGGTCAGCGAAGCCTACGTGGGCGTCGAAATTTCGGATGGCACGGAAATCACCGTGCAGAAGTCGGCGGTCTCGACCATCCTGCCGAAGGGCACGATCAAGTCGCTGTAAGCCTCGAGCGATCGTATTCTCCAGGCCGCCCGTTCAAACGCGCGGCCTTGCGCGTCCGGCCCCGCCACTGAAACGCCCGCAAGGCGCATCATGAAGGCTTGGTCGGACGCGCGCACATCGTGCAGGCCATTCCCCTCCCCCGTTGGGCCAACCAATGAACCGTTACCCCCTCTGGAAATATGTCGTGATGCTGGTGGCGCTCGCCATCGGCCTCCTGTACACATTGCCCAATTTCTTCGGCGAAGCGCCGGCGGTCCAGGTATCGAGCGGCAAAGCCACCGTCAAGCTGGACTCGGGCACGCTCGCGCAGATCGAAGCCGCGGTCGCCGCGAACAACATCAAGGCCGACGAAGTCACGTTCGACAATTCGACGCTGAACGCGAACATCCGCGTGCGCGTCGCCGACACGGACACGCAGTTGCGCCTGAAGGACGTGCTCACGAAGGCGCTGGACCCCGATCCGAGCGACCCGAGCTATGTGGTCGCGCTGAACCTGCAAAGCGCCTCGCCCCGCTGGCTGACGGCGCTGCACGCGCTGCCGATGTACCTCGGTCTGGATTTGCGCGGCGGCGTGCACTTCCTGCTGCAGGTCGACATGAACGGCGCGCTCAACAAGAAGCTCGACTCCGACGCCTCGGACGCGCGCACGATCCTGCGCGACAAGTACATCCGCGACGGCGGCACGAACCGCGTCAACCAGAGCGTCGTGATCAATTTCGCCGATCCGGCGGTGGCCGAGCAGGCGCGCAAGGTGCTCTCGGGCACGGGCGGCGTGAGCGAGCTCAGTTGGGCCACGCAGAACGCGCCTGAAGGCGGCGTGCAGCTCGTCGGCACGTTCGCGCCGGCGGTCAGGACAGCCGTTGAGGAAGCCGCGCTCAAGCAGAACATCCAGACGCTGCACAACCGCGTGAACGAGCTGGGCGTGTCCGAGCCCGTGATCCAGCAGCAAGGCAATGACCGCATCGTGGTCGAGCTGCCGGGCGTGCAGGACACCGCGAAGGCGAAGGACATCATCGGCCGCACGGCCACGCTCGAAGCGCGTCTTGCCGACCCGATGGGCCTGCATCCGGACCCCAACGCGCCGGTGCCGCCGGGCGACGAGCTCTTCACGCAAGGCAACGTCGGCCCCGTGCTGCTGCGCAAGGAAGTGATCTTCACGGGCGACCGCATCATCGACGCCTCGGCGGGCTTCGACGAGCACAACCGTCCGTCGGTCAACATCCGCCTGGATTCGGCGGGCGGCCGCGCAGTGCGCGCCGTCTCGCGCGACAACATCGGCAAGCCGATGGCGATGGTGCTGTTCGAGAAGGGCAAGGGCGAAGTGCTCACGGTGGCCACGATCCAGTCGGAACTGGGCGACCGCTTCCAGATCACGGGCCAGCCCACGCCGCAGGCCGCCGCCGACCTCGCGCTGCTGTTGCGCGCGGGCTCGCTCGCGGCGCCGATGGACATCATCGAGGAACGCACGGTTGGCCCGAGCCTCGGCGCGGACAACATCCGCAAGGGTTTCGACTCGGTGGTCTACGGCTTTGCCGCGATCACCGTGTTCATGGTCTGCTACTACATGCTGTTCGGCCTCGTCTCGGTGATCGGCCTCTCGGTGAACCTGCTCTTGCTCATCGCCGTGCTCTCGATGCTGCAGGCCACGCTCACGCTGCCAGGCATTGCCGCTATCGCGCTCGCGCTGGGTATGGCGATCGACGCGAACGTGCTCATCAACGAGCGCGTGCGCGAAGAACTGCGCCACGGCGCGCCGCCGCAGCTGGCCATTCAGAACGGCTACGCGCACGCCTGGGCGACCATCGTCGACTCGAACGTGACCACGCTCATCGCCGGTCTCGCCCTGCTCGCGTTCGGCTCGGGCCCGGTGCGCGGGTTCGCGATCGTGCACTGCATCGGCATTCTCACCTCGATGTTCTCGGCTGTGTTCTTCTCGCGCGGTCTCGTGAACTTCTGGTACGGCGGCAAGAAAAAGCTCAAGTCGCTGGCCATCGGCCAGGTGTGGCGTCCGGAACCCGAAACGGCAGGCGCACCCGCACTGGGCGCGTCCGACGCCGGCACCGACACGGGCCGTGCGGTGGCCCAGGCCACCAAGCCTCGCGAAACCGCGAAGGCCGGCGCCAAGGGCGCCGCGCGCGCCAAGCCCACCGTGCGCCGGCGCAATAGCCCCGACAACACCGGCTCGTCCCGCTGATACGGAGTCAAGATCATGGAATTTTTCCGCATCCGCAAGGACATCCCGTTCATGAAGCACGCGTTGATCTTCAACGCGATTTCCTTCATCACGTTCATCGCGGCGGTGTTCTTCCTGTTTCACCGCGGCCTGCACCTGTCGATCGAATTCACGGGCGGCACGGTCATCGAAGTGCAGTACCCGCAGGCGGTGCCGCTCGAACCCGTGCGCGATTCGCTCGCGAAGATCGGCTATGGCGACGCCCAGGTGCAGAACTTCGGCACTTCGCGCGACGTGCTGATCCGCCTGCCGATCAAGCAGGGCCTCTCCTCGGCGCAGCAAAGCGATCAGGTGATGTCCACGCTCAAGACGGCCGAGCCGCAGGTGCAGTTGCAGCGCGTGGAGTTCGTCGGGCCGCAGGTGGGCAAGGAGCTCGCCACCGACGGCCTGATGGCGCTCGCCTGCGTGGTCGCCGGCATCATCATCTATCTGTCGTTCCGCTTCGAGTGGAAGTACGCCGTGGCCGGCGTGATCGCCAACCTGCACGACGTGGTGATCATCCTGGGCTTCTTCGCGTTCTTCCAGTGGGAGTTCTCGCTCTCCGTGCTGGCGGCGGTGCTCGCGGTGCTCGGCTACTCGGTGAACGAGTCGGTCGTTATCTTCGACCGGATTCGCGAGACCTTCCGGCGCGAGCGCAAGATGAGCGTGCCGGAAGTCATCAACCACGCGATCACGAGCACGATGTCGCGAACCATCATCACCCACGGCTGTACGGAAATGATGGTGCTCTCGATGTTCTTCTTCGGCGGCCCGACGCTGCACTACTTCGCGCTCGCGCTGACGGTGGGTATCCTGTTCGGTATCTACTCGTCGGTGTTCGTGGCCGCGTCGATCTCGATGTGGCTCGGCGTGAAGCGCGAGGACCTCATCAAGGAAAAGAAGGACAAGTACGATCCGAACGATCCGAACGCGGGCGCGCAGGTTTAAGCGCCCTGACGTTCCATCGAACGTAAGTCGAACGAAAAGCCGGTTCTCGCGAACCGGCTTTTTTTGCGCGCGCACCTGCGCAAACACATGCGCCAGGTTGGCGGGCCGCAACCCGTGGTCTACTGCTTGATCCCTTCGGCCTGAATGTGCAACGTGGTCTTCATCTTGAAGCCGTACTTCTTGCCCGAGTCCATGCCGTAGTCGTCGCGGTTGAATTCCGCCTCGGCCTCCACGCCGCAGACCTCGCGCTTGAGCAGCGGGTGCTGCATGCACTTGAACGATTCGATCTCGAGCTTGAGCGGCCGCGTGACGCCGTGCAGCGTGAAGGTGCCGATCACTTCCTTGGGCGTGTCGCCGTCGAAGACGATCCGCGTGCCCTTGTAGGTCGCGGTCGGGTATTTCGCGACGTCGAAAAAGTCGTCGCCCTGGAGATGCTTGTCGAGCTGCGGGTTGCCGGTCTGCACCGAGGCCGGATCGATCGTCACATCGACGGTGCCGGTCTTCGCCGCCCGGTCGAGCGTGACCGTGCCCGTGGTCTTCGTGAACTTGCCGCGCCAGATGGACAGACCACCCATGTGATCGGCCTCAAAGCTCGGGAAGGTGTGGTTCGGGTCGAGCTGGTAGGTATCCGCGGCATGCGCGAACGACGCGGCGAGCGACACCGCCGCCGCTCCTGCGGCCATCAACACGAATCGGTTCTTCAAGTGCGCCTCCTTGGTGATCACGGTGCAATCGCGTCTTGCCATTTCCTGCCATTGCCAGGGGTAACGCGTCGGCAACGCCGTGGGAGCATCGCGCCGCCGCGCGTTGCCCCCTACTTGTGCACGACGATGTGAAACTTGATCAGCACTTCGTCCGCAACCGTTGAGGTGTCCTTCCACTCGCCCGTGCCGATGTCGAACGCGAGCCGATGGATGGGCAGCGTGCCGTCGAAGGTTTGCGTCGCGCCCTGCTGGGTGAGCACGACGGGCGCCACGACGGGCTGCGTATGCCCCTTGATCGTGAGGTTGCCGCTCACGCTGTACTGGCTCGGGGCGGTCTGCGCGATCGAGGTCGAGACGAACGTGGCCTGCGGATACGCCTTCGCGTCGAACCATTCGGGGCCACGCACCGAGTCGTTGTAGCTCGCGTCGCCGAGGTCGTAGCTGCCGGTATCGACCGTCAGGCGCGCCGTGCCCGCCGCCGGCTTCGCCGGATCGAAATTGATCTGCGCGTCGAACTTCGTGAAGCGGCCCTCCACAGGCACGCTCATTTGCCGCGAGATCGCCACGAGCGTACTCTTGCCCGCGTCCATTTGCGCCCAGGCTGCACTGCTTGCCGCCCATATCGCCGGCGCCACGAGCACGGCCCGCACGAACGCGGCCACGCCCCTGGGCACGCGCGCCCTGCCTCTTGTCAAACGCGCCAGTCCAGCCAATGCTTCCATGGTGTTCCCCAGCCCGGGCGCCCGGAACCTCCGCCAATCGCGCCCGCCGCCCGCGCGAGCCCGTGGAGGGATGGCCGCTCACCCGGCCGCTCAGGAGCAAAGATAACCTGGCGGCACGTATGCAAACAGAATACAAACGTCCGAAGACAGAACCCGTCTGCGGCGGCGCAATATGCGCGCGCAGCAGCGCCCGTGCAGAAATTCCGGCATGCCAGTCTGCGCTACCGCACGACTGCTGCGCGAGTGGCATGCGCAAGCGCAGCAAACATGGCACACTCCCACGCCGTTCGGGCTGCGAAGCTCGCCCGTCCGACTGGATCCGCGGCTTGCCGCGCCCCATTGACGAAGGAAACGCCGGCGCCGGCCGGCTTTGGTAACATGGCCGGCAATGCTGCTGGCTCGCGCCGCTGCAGTCCCCGCGTCTTTCGTTCCGTTCACGTCGTTTTGCGTCTTCTGCCCGTATGGCCCAGGACAATCTGATCGCGTGTCACGAATGCGACGCGCTTTACCACAAGCCTCGTCTGCTCGGGCGACAGAGCGCGCGCTGCTCGCGTTGCGGCGCCACGCTCTACAACAGCGCTTCGGCGCAGCTCGACCGCATCTGCGCGATCACCATTGCCGCGCTCGTCACGTTCGTCATCGCGCAGTCGTTTCCTATCATCGAACTCGATGCCAACGGCATCGTGTCGCAATCGAGTCTCTTCGGCGCGCTCGTGGTGCTATGGGACGAAGGCATGGAGATCGTCGCGGTGATGGTCTTCTTCGCGACCATCCTCTGTCCGCTCACCGAACTGGTCGCGCTGCTCTACGTGCTCCTGCCCATCCGGCGCGGCTACATTCCGCCCGGCTTCAACCTCGTGCTCCGGACGATCCAGTTCGTGCGCCCCTGGGGCATGCTCGAAGTCTTCATGCTGGGCGTGCTCATCACGATCGTGAAGATGGTGAGTCTCGCGCGCGTGATTCCGGAGACGGCGCTCTTCGCGTTCGGCGCGCTCACGCTCATGATCACCGTGGTCCTGACCTTCGATGCGCGCACGCTGTGGGACGTCGCCGACGCCCTGCGCGAGCGCGCCGCGCGCCGCGGCGGCGAGGATCCGGCGGGAGGCGGGGCGGGTTCGGGCGGGCCTCGCGGCCCAGGCGATTCAGGCGACCCGAGCGCTTCGGGCCGCCCGCGCGGCCTGGACGGCGCCGCCATGCCCGGTCTCTCCCGAAACTCGGGTGGCGCCAGCCTGCCCGGCACGCCCCCGGAGCTTGCCGGGCTCGCCATCGACCCGGCCGGCGCACTCGACCCGGGCGTGCCGGCGATACTCGCCAATGAGACGCTCGAAGCAACCGAAGCCGCCGACGCCGATCCCGCGTCCCCAAGCGCGGCCGATCCACCCGGCGCACCTGACTTGATCGGGCCGCTCGCGAGCCCCGAGATCCACGACCCGGCCGCATCGAAGGGGCCCGGCGACGCCGCGAACGCTCCTCGCTGGTCTCCGCAATGAACGCCCCGCGCACCGAGGCCTCACGATGAAACTCACCACCGCCACCGAAGCCGGCCTCGTCTCGTGTCACGCCTGCGGGCACGTGCAGCCGCGCGCGCGCGCAAACGCGCATGCGCGCTGCGCGCGCTGCAATTCGCCGATGCACGTGCGCCATCCCGACAGCCTCACGCGCACCTGGGCGCTGCTCTTCGCCGCCGCGATCCTGTACATCCCCGCGAATCTGCTGCCGGTGATGCACACGGCCTCGCTCGTCGGCGACGAGGACGACACCATCATGAGCGGCGTCGCCTACTTCTGGACCTCGGGCGACGCCCCGCTCGCGGTGATCGTGTTCATCGCGAGCATTCTCGTGCCCATGCTCAAGCTCTCCGTGCTCGCCCTGCTCTGCATCACGGCGCAGCGCCGCTCCACGTGGCGCCCGGTCGAGCGCACGAAGCTTTATCGGCTCGTCGAGTTCATCGGCCGCTGGTCGATGCTGGACGTGTTCGTTGTCACGCTAACCGTCGCGCTGGTACGCTTCCAGTCGCTTGCGGTGATTACGGCGGGGCCCGGCGCGATCGCGTTCGGCTCGGTCGTGATCCTGACGATGATGGCGTCGATGCAGTTCGATCCCCGCCTCATCTGGGATCCAGTAGACGAAGATAAGCAACAACCCTCGCAACACTCTCAGGATCGCCCTCATGAATAGTCCGAAAGGACCGACCCCGCCCTCTGGCGGCGCGCCCTCTGGCGGCGGCTCGCTACCGCCAGACCTGCCCGAACCGGACATCGTCAAGCCGCGGCGCTGGCTCCCCTCGCTCGTCTGGATCGTGCCGCTCGTCGCGGCGCTGATCGGCGTTGCGCTCGTCGTGAAGTCCGTGGCCTCGCGCGGCCCGACCATTACGATCAGCTTCATGACGGCCGAAGGGCTCGAGCCTGGCAAGACCAAGGTCAAGTACAAGGACGTCGACATCGGCTCGGTGCGCGCCATCAAGCTTTCGCCGAACCTCTCGCGCGTGCTCGTGACCGTGGAGCTCACCAAGGACGCCGAAAACTTCGCCAAGAAGGACAGCCGCTTCTGGGTCGTGCGCGCGCGCGTCGGCGCGAGCGGCGTCTCGGGCCTCGGCACGCTGCTCTCGGGCTCCTATATCGGCGCCGACGCGGGCCGCTCGGACGAAACCGCGAGCGACTTCGTCGGGCTGGAAACGCCGCCCGCCGTGACCATCGACGAAAAAGGCCACCGCTACACGCTGCATAGCGACAACCTGGGCTCGCTCGACATCGGCACGCCGATCTTCTATCGCCGCATCCAGGTGGGCCAGGTGACGGGCTACTCGCTCGACAAGGACGGCAACGGCGTGACGGTGCAGGTGTTCGTGAGCGCGCCCTACGATCAGTACGTGGGCACCAACACGCGCTGGTGGCATGCAAGCGGCGTGAACGTGCAACTCGATTCGAGCGGCATCAAGGTCAATACGCAGTCGCTCGCGACCGTCATCGTGGGCGGCCTCGCGTTCGAGGCGCCGGCGGGCCAGGCGATGGGCCCGCAGGCGCCCGACAACTCGACCTTCACGCTGGCCGACGACGAAACCGACGCGATGAAAGAGCCGGACGGCGCACCGCAGCACGTGGTGATGTACTTCAACCAGTCGCTGCGCGGCCTCTCGGTGGGCGCGCCGGTCGACTTCCGCGGCATCGTGCTCGGCCAGGTGACCGGCATCGGCATCGAGTACGACCCGAAGGAGCACAACTTCACGATGCCCGTGACGATGAACCTGTATCCGCAGCGCCTCTCGCGCCGCATCCACGGCGAAGCGCCCACGCCGCATACGGCGCAAAGCCAGGAGCTCGTCAGGCGTCTCGTCGCGCGCGGTTTGCGCGGCCAGTTGCGCACCGGCAACCTGATCACGGGCCAGCTCTACGTCGCGCTCGACATCTTCCCGAAGGCGCCGCCCGCGAAGGTGGACGTCAACCGCGATCCCATGGAGCTGCCGACGATTCCGAACTCGCTCGAGGAACTGCAGTTGCAGGTCGCCGACATCGCGAAGAAGCTCGACAAGATTCCGTTCGACCAGATCGGCAACAATCTGAACGATTCGCTGAAGAACGCGAACCAGTTGTTCGACAAGGTCAACGACGAAATCCTGCCGCAGATGCGCGGTACGCTCGACCAGGCGCAGAAGACCTTCAACGCCGCGCAGTCCACGTTGCAGCAGGATTCGCCGATGCAAACGGACGTGCACCAGGCGCTGCAGGAGCTCACGCGCACGCTGCAGTCCCTCAACGCGCTCTCGGATTATCTGGAGCGTCATCCCGAATCGCTGCTGCGCGGCAAATCAGGAGACAAGCCATGACGTTTGCCCGGCTCCCCTCCCGGCTCCCCGCAGCCCTTGCGGCGCTTGCCCTTGCGGCGGCGCTCGCGGGCTGCGCCTCGCCCGGCAGCCGTTTCTACACGCTGAGCCCCACCGACGACGCCGCGCGCGCGCCGGTCGCCTCGACCACGGGCAACCCGGCCTGGCTCATCGCGCTGGCGCCGGTCGACGTGCCGCCGCAAGTCGCGAAGGCACAGTTCGTCGTGCAGAACGACGCCACCCAGGTCAGGGTGCTCGAGCAGGAACGCTGGGCTTCGCTGCCTGGCGACGAGATCCGCCGCGCGCTCTCGGGCGATCTCACGCAGCAGCTCCGCACCATCGACGTGTACGGCTCGCCGCATCCCGAAGGCGTGCCGGTCTACCGCATCAGCGTGCAGGTGCAGCGCTTCGAATCGTGGCCGGGCTCGCATGCCCTCGTCGATGCGGTCTGGAGCGTGCGCTCGCTCGATTCGCAGGCGGTCATGACCTGCCGCAGCGTGCTCGACGAGCCTGTCGGCGACGGCTATGACGCGCTCGTGGCCGGCCACCGGCGCGCGGTGGCGGCGCTCTCGCAAGCGATCGCGAGCGGCGTGCGTACGCTCGCCGCCGCACCGCAAGTGAGCGCGCCGGCCACCACGAAGAGCGGCGCGAAAACCGCCGTTCGCACGACGCCGACGACCAGCTTGGCCTGCCCGCAGGCCGCGCCCGCCGCCGCAACGGCGGGCTGACACTTCGGAGTTGAGACGTGTCGACGGACGCGGCGCGCGCTTCGAGCCGCGTCCGTATCGACGACCGGGTGTTCCTCAGTGATTCCCGGCTCTCCCATCCGGTCCCCGCAACCCGGGCGACGCGCATCGTCCGTCCCCCGGCCCAACTCGAACGGCCCAATCCACGCGAGCCGCGATAATGCCGCTTTACCCTACGGCCTGACGCTTTCGCATGTTTCGTTCGATCAAGACGCTCTGGAAAAAATGGCGCGCTTCGCGCAGCGCGGTTCGGCAGCTCGACGCCCTGCTCGCCACCGCCGACGCCGACGCGCCCTACGCGGAGCGCAGCGACTGGCTGATCGAGCTCGCACACTGGATCCACCGGCGCGGCAAGCTCGACACCGATGCCACGTCCGCCGCCGCGGCACCCGACGCACCGCTGCGCGCGCCGCCCGAGCACGCGCGCGTGCGCTACCTGCTGCACGTACTGGAGCGCAACCCGGCCTGGAAGGCCAATGTGGGCGCGATGGTGCGCAAGCTCCTGCACGAGAGCGACAGCATCACCCTGCTCTGCGATGCGGGCATGCCGGTGCACTCGGGCCTGTTCGGCGCGCTCATCGGCCGCGTGCAGGCGCAGTTGATCCCGCCGGCGCCGAACCGCCGCGACCTCGCGGCGCTCGTCACGCTGATGTTCCCCGCCCCGCACGATCCCGAATGGATCGCCACGCTGCCGCCCGACCTGCTCGCGCGCCTGCGAACCCTGATCGCCGAACCTGGCGCGGCGCATCCTGGCGCCGCCGCCGAACCCGTCGCCATCTCGGCCAGCGGCCCCGTCGATGGCGGCGCAACCGCCGCGCGTGCCGCGGCGCTCCCCAACGAGTTCTCGCTCGACCTGCTGACAGCGCTGCACAACCTGACCTGCCAGATCAGTTCGACGGGCCTCTCGCCGACAGTGCGCAGCCGCCTTTCCAGCGAGGACGCGCGCGTCGCCGTCGAAAAGCTGTCGTTTTTCCGCCTCACCCGCGCGATGCTCGCGGTGGAAAGCGCGCGCGACGCGGGCGAGCCCGCGCGTCTGCTGCAGGAAGTGACGTGGCTGCGCGTCTTGCTCGACGACTGCCGCAAGGCCACCGACGACGTCTTCGCGCACCTCTACCGCCACGGCGTGCGCGTGGACACGGTGTTCCAGGTCGAGCGCATGCGTATGCGCATCGTGCGCGCGGAGCGCCTGCTCGACGCCTGGATGGCCGCCGGCGATCCCTCGACGCAGGCGCGCCTCGTCGCCGATCTCGTCAGCGCGAACCAGAAGAGCCAAAGTGTGGCGCACCTCATGCGCAGCAACTTCGCACTGCTCTCGCGCAAGGTGGTGGAGCTCTCCGCCGACACGGGCGAGCACTACATCGCCCGCGACCGCGCCGAATACCTCACGATGCTGCGCATGGCGGCAGGCGGCGGCCTCGTCACGGCGGTGACGGTCTACGTGAAATTCGGCATCACGGGGGCGCACCTGCCCTCGATGATCGAAGGGCTTTTCGCAGGCATCAACTACGCGCTGAGCTTCCTCGTCATGCACTTCTGCCACTTTTCGCTGGCGACCAAACAGCCCGCCATGACGGCGCCCACGCTCGCGCGCGAGCTCGACGGCGCCAACGAGCCCGCCGGGCGCGCGCGCTTCGTGTCTTCAGTGGTGGCGTTGATCCGCACCCAGGCCGCCGCCGTGCTCGGCAATGTGCTGCTCGTGTTTCCGGCCTGTCTCGCGATCCAGCTCGTGTGCGGCTGGCTCTTCCACGCGAACCTCATCACGCCGGCGAAAGCGCACGCCACGCTCCAGTCGTTCTCGCTCATCGGCCCGACGCCGTTCTACGCCGCACTCACCGGCGTGCTGCTATGGGCATCGAGCCTGTTCGCGGGCTGGGCCGACAACTGGTTCGTGCTCCATCGCGTCGAGGACGCGCTCGCGTGGAACCGCCGCCTGCGCCTGACACTGGGCGCCGCCGGCGCGGCGCGCCTGGCGCACTTCTGCCGCACCAACGTGGCGGGGGTGTGGGGCAATCTCGTGCTCGGCATGATGCTCGGTCTCGTGCCGGCGATCGTTTCGGGCGTCGCGTTCCACTTCGAGGTGCGGCACGTGACGCTCTCGTCGGGCTCGATCGGCGTGGCGCTCGGCGTGCTCGGCACGGCTGCGCTCAAGAGCGGCGAGCTCTGGTGGGCCGTGGCGGGGGTGGCCAGCATGGCCGTGCTCAACGTGACGGTGAGTTTCGCGCTCGCGCTGCAGATGGCGCTGCGCTCTCGCGACCTCCGGCGCCAGGATGTGCGTCCGCTCATGCGCGCGTTCTGGCGGCGCGTGACGCGCCATCCGATCGATCTCGTGTGGCCGATCCGGCGGGCCAGGTTGCGCGAAGACAACGACTGACACCCCCGCTTTCATCTTTCGTTCGGCCAACGATGCCGCAAATTTGACGCCACCCAGAAAGCGCACAAAGCTGCCGTGCCAGGCTTAGGGACGCTCGCGCTCCACGTGTTCGCGGAGCTCCCTCACGCTTCTCTACACCGCGACACACCATCACAGGCGGTTGCGCGGTGTAGTCACATAGGCTACAGTCCATCACGATCAAAACCTTTCGGCACAAAGGTCTTGCATCGTTCTTTCTGGAAGGCCGCCAAGGCGGAATCCAGGCGCATCACGCGCCCAGGCTGCGCATCCTGCTCGGTGCGCTGGATCAGGCGCGCGGCCCCCAGGACATGAAGGCGCCGCCCTGGCGACTGCACGCGCTGCAAGGCGATCTTGCCGGGCACTGGGCGGTCTGGGTGAACGGCAACTGGCGTCTGACGTTCACGTTCGACGGCACCGATGCGATCCTCGTCGATTATCAGGACTACCATTAAGGGAACGAACATGAGCAGAATGTACAATCCGCCGCATCCGGGCGAGGTGTTGCGCGAGTGGCTACCGCCGGACGTGAGCGTGACGCAAGCCGCGCACGCCCTGCAGATCAACCGCGTCACGCTCTCCAATCTGCTGAACGGCAAGGCCGGCATGACGGCCAATATCGCGCTGCGCCTTTCGGCGTGGCTCGGCACGACACCGGAGCATTGGCTCGGCCTGCAGACGCAGTGGGATCTTTGGCAAGCCCGCCAGCAGCCGCGCCCCAAGATCAAGCCGCTCGCACGGCAAGCCGCCTGAGCTCCGCCGTGGCCGCCGCGCCAACCCGCGTACAATAGCGCCTTCCCCCGCAGCGTCACCTCTCTTTCTCATGTCCTTCGATTTCTTCGCTCCCTGCCCGCGCGGCCTGGAAGCCCCCCTCGCCGCCGAACTGGCCGATATCGCGCAGCGGCGCTTGCCGCCCGGCGCGCTCCAGGTGGGCGCCGAAGTGCCCGGCGGCGTGCATTTTCGCGGCAACTGGGCCGGCGGCATGGCCGCGAACCTGCATTCGCGCATCGCGAGCCGCGTGCTCCTGAAGATCGCCCAGCGGCCCTATCGCGGCGAGCAGGACATCTATGCGCTCGCGCGCGAGCAGCAGTGGGAAAAGTGGTTCTCGGCCAACGAGACGATCCGCATCGACATCACCGCGATCAAATCGCCGCTGCGCAGCCTCGAATTCGCCACGCTGCGCGTGAAGGACGCGATCTGCGACCGCATGCGCGACAAGGCCGGCGCGCGTCCGAGCGTCGATACCGCTTATCCCGACGTGCGCGTGTTCGCCTTTCTCACCGCGAACGACTGCACGCTCTATCTCGACACCTCGGGCGAGCCGCTCTTCAAGCGCGGCTGGCGCCTGGACAAGGGCGCCGCGCCCCTGCGCGAGAATCTCGCCGCCGGCATCCTGCGTCTCACGGGCTGGACGCCCGAGATGCCGCTCTACGATCCGATGTGCGGCAGCGGCACGTTTCTCGCGGAAGCCGCGCAGGTCGCGCTCGACATCGCGCCGGGGCTCTCGCGCAGCTTCGGCTTCGAGCGGCTGAAGCAGGCCGACAGCGCAGCCTGGCGCCATCTGAAGAGCGAGGCGAACACGGCGCGCAACACGGCGATGAGCCGCGCGGCCGAGCTGCGCATCTTCGGCAGCGATATTTCCGATGTCATGCTCGAAAAGGCGCGCGCCAACTTCGCGCGCGCGGGTCTCGGCAACGTGCCGCTCAAGCAGCTCGACGCGCGCAACATGACGCCGCCCGCCGAGGGCAACGGCGTGCTGGTGGCGAATCCGCCGTACGGCGAGCGGATCGAAGTGCGCGGGCGCAATGCGCGCGGCGAGGCGCGCGCGCCCCGCGAGATGCGCGACGACTACGAGGCGCAGGAAGCCTTCCGCCGCGTCCACACCGACGCGCCCGACGCCGAATTCTTCCAGGCGCTCGGCGACGCGCTCAAGCAGCGCTTCACCGGCTGGCGCGCGTTCTTCCTCACCTCGGATCGCAAGCTGCCGGGCCAGTTGCGCCTGCGCGAAGCGGCCAAGACGCCGCTCTTCAATGGCGCGCTCGAATGCCGCCTGTTCCGCTTCGACCTGATCGCGGGCAGCGTGCGCCAGCGTCCCGCGAACGCCAACCCGGGCGTCGCGGCCGGCAAGGGCACGGATAGCGCCGAAAATAACGGCTGATCGCGATCGAGCCCATGCGCCGCCAGGCGCGTGGGCCGCTCATCGCGGCACGGCCTGCGTCCCCGCCTCAGACGCGCGCAGGCCCAACTTCCGCCCCGCCCGGCTCGACCGGCAGCGGATATCCTTCGTACTCCGGAAAGAGCCGGGGCAGCAGGAAAACCGGCAGCGAATGGCGCGAAAAGCAGCGCGAGGTCGAAGCCGGATGGATCAGATGCAGGCAGCTTGCCTGGGTGTCCTCGGCAGCGAGCACTTTCTGCTCCGCCTGAACCACGCGGCGGATAAAGCTCTCGTCTTCGCCCAAGTCGACGTCGTCGAAACGCGCGATGTCGAAGAGCGCCTTGCGGTACACGTAGGCGAAGCCGTAGAACAGAATGAAATCGGCGCCAATCTGCATCTTCTCGTGAAAGCTCACCGTGCTCACTTCCTGGCCCTTGAGCACGTAGTGCAGGCCAACGCGCGCGTTCAGGTCCATGTAGCCCAGAAACTGCGTATGCGGCGCGTACATCCAGAACGTAGAAAGCTTCATGAGTTGCGCGTCGCTCTCGCGCAATAGCCGCGCCATGCCCGGGAGATAGTGCGAGGCGTAGTGATCGTCGTCGTCGAAATGGGCGATCAGCTCGCCGCACGACTCGCCCACGAGGAAATTGCGCTTCGCGCCGATCGACATGCGGGCTTTCGACCAGTAGTAGCGCACGCGCGGGTCGGTGTCGGCGAGCTGGCGCATGAAGGCGCTGGGCTGCGGGCTGTCGTCGAGCACGAGCCACTCCCAGTCGACGGGCTGACGCGCCACGCAACGCGCGATCGCAGGCAGGAACGCCTCGCGGTTGGCCGTGGGCGTGATGATGGATATGTTTGGAGACATAGGGCGCAACGCTGGCAGCAGGCCGCCGGCTCAAGAGCATGGACTCGCCGATTACAGCAGATTTGCACGCGCCTCTCTCTCGAAAATATACGAAAATATCGCGGCTCTCCATTGTGCCGCGGCCTCGATACTGTCCAGCGAACATCCAGCCCAAGCTACTGACAGCACGCTGTCAGTAGCCCCGCCGCACACTGTCTCTACGCCAACCCGCACGACGCGCAGCGGGTGGGCCGGCGCCGTGGCATCCCGCCAGCAGCCGCCATTGCCCCATATCCACCATCGACACTATTGGCATCCAAGGAGCGCATCATGTCGACCGATCTTTCCCGTGTCATCTCGTGGTTCGAAATCCCCGCGCACGACCTGGACCGTGCCGCCACGTTTTACGAAACCGCCTTCGACACGTCGCTGCAGCGCGAAGTCGTCGGCGGGGTGCCGATGGCGCTCTTCGCCCACACGGATGCGGAAACTGGCGGCTGCATCGTGTTCAATCCGCACGACGCCAAGCCGGACCCCAAAGGCGTGCTCGTGTATCTGAACGCCCAGCCGTCGGTCACGGCCGTGCTCGACCGCGTGGAAAAGGCCGGCGGCAAGAAGCAGGGCCCCGCGCTGGAGTTGCCCAACAATTTCGGCTATATCGGCTTTTTCATCGACACCGAAGGCAACCGCGTCGGCCTGCACGCCGCCAAGCTGGGCTGAGCGCCGCGGCGCGCCGCGACCTTGCGCGCGCCACGGCACGGGCAAAAGCACGGGCGCCGCGCGCGAGCGGCGCTATCATCTGCGCTACCGCATCAACCCGGGCGCTGCCCCCGGCGCGGCCCGCCCCGCAGTCCGAACCTCGTCCACCGTTCTGGCCCGCCCAATCATGAGCCGCCGAGCCGACCGCCTTTTCCGCATCGCCGAGCTGTTGCGCGGCCGCCGCCTCACCACCGCGCAACAGCTCGCGCAGTGGCTCGAGGTGTCGCCGCGCACCGTCTATCGCGATGTGCGCGACCTGCAGCTCTCGGGCGTGCCGATCGAAGGCGAAGCGGGCATCGGCTACCGGCTCGCGCGCACGGCGAGCCTGCCGCCGCTCACGTTCACCGCCGACGAACTCACCGCGCTCGCCGTGGGCGCGCGCATGGCCGAGTCCTGGGGCGGCGCCGTGCTCGCGGGTGGCGCGCGCGGCGCGCTCGCGAAGATCGCCGCAGCCATGCCCGCCGGGAAGCGCGCCGTGCTCGAACGCATCGCGGTGTTCGCGCCGTCGTATCACGTCGACCCGGCTTACTCGGAGAAAGTGGACGCGCTGCATCGCGCCGTCGACTCGCGGCTCGTGGTGCGCTTCGCGTATTGCGATCGCATCGGCGCCCATACGCAACGACGCGTCTGGCCGCTCGGACTCGTGTACTGGGGCGCGCAATGGACAGTCGGCGCATGGTGCGAAATGCGCGAGGACTTCCGCAACTTCAACATCGCGCGGATGAACAGCGTGGAAGTGCTCGAGCCGTTTCCCGACGTGTGCGGACGACGTCTCGCCGACTATCTGCGGCACGTGGAAGCGCCATCGAAATGACGCCACGCGCGGGCGTAAAAAAGCGCACCTCGCTGCGCGCTTTTTCGTGGCCGGAACGTTCCGGCGCTCGGTAAGGCGGCAAGGTTACTCCACCGCTTTCACCATCTCCTCGATCACCTTCTTGGCATCGCCAAAGACCATCATGGTCTTGTCCATGTAGAAGAGCTCGTTGTCGAGGCCCGCGTAGCCCGCCGCCATCGAGCGCTTGTTCACGATGATCGTGCGCGCCTTGTAGGCCTCGATGATCGGCATGCCCGCGATCGGCGATTTCGGGTCGTTCTTCGCCGCCGGGTTCACCACGTCGTTCGCGCCGAGCACCAGCACGACGTCGGTCTGCCCGAACTCGTTGTTGATGTCCTCCATCTCGAACACGAGGTCGTAGGGCACTTCGGCTTCCGCCAGCAGCACGTTCATGTGGCCCGGCATGCGGCCCGCCACCGGGTGAATGGCATAGCGCACGTCCACGCCTTTTTCCACGAGCTTGTCGGTGAGCTCCTTGAGCGCATGCTGCGCGCGCGCCACCGCGAGGCCGTAGCCCGGTACGATCACGACACTCTCGGCGTTGCCGAGCATGAACGCGGCGTCGTCGGCCGAACCCGACTTCACCGGGCGCTGCTCCTGCGCACCGCCTGCCGCCGCCCCGCCCGCCTCGGCGCCGAAGCCGCCCAGCAGCACGTTGAAGAACGAGCGGTTCATCGCGTGGCACATGATGTACGAGAGAATCGCGCCCGACGAGCCCACCAGCGACCCGGCAATGATCAGCATCGCGTTGTTCAGCGAGAAGCCGATGCCCGCCGCCGCCCAGCCCGAGTACGAGTTCAGCATCGACACCACGACGGGCATGTCCGCCCCGCCGATCGGAATGATGATGAGCACGCCCAGCGCGAACGCGATCAGCGTCATGATGATGAACGGCAGCCACGACTGCGTGAGGAAGAACAGGATGCCGAAACCGATCATGCCCAGCGCGAGCATCAGGTTGATCAGATGCTGGCCCGCATAGACCACGGGCGCGCCCTGGAAGAGCCGGAACTTGTACTTGCCCGAGAGCTTGCCGAACGCGATCACGGAGCCCGAGAACGTAATCGCGCCCACGAACGTGCCGATGAAGAGCTCGACGCGGTTGCCGTACGGAAGAAAGCCCGGATACGGCGCATCTTCGGCCACGAGCCCGAACGCGGCCGGCTCCGAAACCACCGCGTACGCGATGCACACCGCCGCGAGACCGATCAGCGAGTGCATGGCCGCGACGAGCTCGGGCATCTTGGTCATCTCGACGCGCGCGGCCACGAACGCCCCGAGCCCGCCGCCGACCACCAGCGCCCCAAACAACAGCCCAAGACCGAGCCCGAGGTTCGAGCCGAACTGTGCGGACTCCTTGGCAATCAACGCAACGGTGGTGAGAATGGCAATCGCCATGCCCACCATGCCGAACATGTTGCCGGCGCGCGCGCTGCGCGGATTCGACAAACCCTTGAGCGCCTGGATGAAGCAGACCGACGCCACCAGGTAGAGCAGCGTAACGACGTTCATGCTCATTTACGCACCCTCCTTACTACCGGACGCGGCGAGCTTCTTCGGTTCCTTCTTGCGGAACATCTCCAGCATGCGCCTTGTGACGAGGAAGCCGCCGAACACGTTCACGGCCGCGAGCAGCACGGCAAACGTGCCGAAGAATTTGCCCGCGCCGCCCACCGTGAGACCGGTGGCAAGCATCGCGCCCACGATCACGATGGCCGAGATCGCATTGGTCACGGCCATAAGCGGCGTATGCAGCGCGGGCGTGACGTTCCACACCACGTGATAGCCCACGTACACGGCCAGCACGAAGATGATCAGATTGATGACGGTATGGTTGATCAGTTCCATTGCCGGGTCTCCTCTCAGGTCTTGCGCGTAACGGCGCCGTCGCGGGCCAGCAGCGTGGCCGCGACGATGTCGTCCGCGAGATCGATGTTCAGCGTGCCGTCCTTCGTCACGATCAGCTTGAGGAAGTCGAGCAGGTTGCGCGCGTAGAGCGACGAGGCATCGGCGGCCACCATCGACGCGAGGTTGGTGTAGCCGCAAATCTGCACGCCGTGGTGCGTGACCACCTTGTCGGCCTCGGCGAGCGGGCAGTTGCCGCCGCGCCTTCCGCTCGCCTGATCGACGACGGGGCCGCGTCCGGCCGCGAGGTCGATCACCACCGAGCCCGGCTTCATGGCCTGCACGGTCTCGGCGGGCAAGAGCGTGGGCGCGTCGCGGCCCGGGATCAGCGCGGTGGAAATCACGATATCGGCCTGTTTCGCGCGCTCGTGCACCAGCGCCGACTGGCGCGCGAGCCACGAAGGCGGCATGGGCCGCGCATAGCCGCCCACGCCTTGCGCCGCTTCGCGCTCCTCATCGGTTTCGTAGGGCACGTCGATGAACTTCGCGCCCAGCGACTCGATTTGCTCCTTCACGGCCGGACGCACGTCCGATGCCTCGATCACCGCGCCCAGGCGCCTGGCCGTGGCAATCGCCTGCAGGCCCGCGACGCCCGCGCCCAGAATCAGCACGCGCGCGGCCTTCACGGTGCCGGCGGCGGTCATGAGCATCGGCATGAAGCGCGGATAGAGGTTGGCGGCCACGAGCACCGCCTTGTAGCCGGCGATATTGGCTTGCGACGACAAAACGTCGAGGCTCTGCGCGCGCGTGGTGCGCGGCGCGGCCTCGAGCGCGAAGGCGGTCAGGCCCGCTTCGGCGAGTTTCTGCGCGTTCTCCGCATTGAAGGGATCGAGCATGCCGGCCAGCACCGCGCCGCGTTTCATGAACGCAAGCTCGCTGACCGAGGGCGACTGGACCTTGAGCACGAGTTCGGCGCCGAAGGCCGCCGCCGCATCGGCGATCTGCGCGCCCGCGGCGACATAGGCTTCGTCGGGAAAGCTTGCGCCCGTGCCGGCGCCTGCCTGAATCGTGACCGTGTGACCCTGCGCGACGTACTTCTTGACGGTCTCCGGCGTCGCGGCCACACGGGTTTCATTCGCCCGGGTTTCCGCGGGCACTCCAATATGCATCGCTGTTCCCTCCTCGACCTGCTTTTCTTTCTAATCTGGCTCTAATCGAGCGGAGTGAGGCCGACGAGGCTCGCCGGCTTTCTGGTGCAACGGCAAACGACGCACCACTTTAACCGAAAGCGGCGGCGCGGTTGAAGCCCGAATCGCGCGCTTTTGTGCATCGCACACAACACATCGGGACGTCCGACCGGACGGTCGGCAATGCCTTATGCGCAGCGGCTGTCGCGTTGCGCATAGCGCCTGTCTGGCGCGGCCGGGCGCGCGATCCGGCCCCGGGCAGCGTGATGCGCGTCCCGGTAAAATACCGGCCCATGAATGATGAAACTTGGGCACCCCATGTCACCGTGGCGGCGATCGTCGAGCGCGACGGGCGTTTTCTGCTCGTCGAAGAGCACACGCCGGCCGGTTTGCGCCTGAACCAGCCCGCCGGACATCTGGACGCCGGCGAGACGCTCCATGAGGCCGTCGTGCGCGAGACGCTGGAAGAAACCGCGTATGCGTTCGCGCCCGAGGCGCTGGTCGGCATGTATATGACGCACTTCGGCAAGCCCGGCGAAAGCGGCACGACCTATCTGCGCTTCACCTATTGCGGCGGCGTCGCGAGCGAGCCGGAACCGCGCGCGCTCGATCCCGACATCGTCCGCACGCTGTGGATGAGCGCCGACGAGTTGCGCGCCGCGAGCGCGCGTCACCGCACGCCGCTCGTCATGCAGTGCGTCGACGATTACCTCGCGGGCAAGCGCGTGCCGCTCGACTTCGTACGCACGCACGCGGTCGGTCCCAAAGGCGGCGCGCAAAGGCAGGACCCGGGGCAGGGCCCACAGGCAGAAAGCAGCAACGAGGCAGCGGACAAATGAGCAAACGTAAGGTCGTGGTGGGCATGTCGGGCGGCGTCGATTCGTCGGTAACCGCATGGCTGCTCAAGGAGCAGGGGTTCGACGTCGTCGGTCTCTTCATGAAGAACTGGGAAGACGACGACGACGGCGAGTACTGCTCGACGCGTCAGGACTGGATCGACGTGGTGTCGGTGGCGGACCTGATCGGCATCGACGTCGAGGCGGTGAATTTCGCCGCCGAGTACAAGGACCGTGTGTTCGCCGAGTTCCTGCGCGAATACTCGGCGGGCCGCACGCCGAACCCCGACGTGCTCTGCAACGCCGAGATCAAGTTCAAGGCCTTCCTCGACCACGCGATGTCGCTGGGCGCGGAAACCATCGCCACGGGACATTACGCGCGCGTACGAGAGAACCATGGACGTTTCGAACTGCTGAAAGCCCTCGACCACACGAAAGATCAGTCGTACTTCCTGCATCGGCTGAACCAGGCGCAGCTTTCGAAGACGATGTTCCCGCTCGGCGAAATCCCGAAGACGAAGGTGCGCGAGATCGCCGAACAGATCGGCTTGCCGAATGCGAAAAAGAAGGACTCGACCGGCATCTGCTTCATCGGCGAACGACCGTTCCGCGACTTCCTGAACCGCTATCTGCCGACCCAACCCGGCCCGATGATGACGCCCGATGGCAAGGTCGTGGGCGAGCACATCGGCCTCGCGTTCTACACGTTCGGGCAGCGCAAGGGCATTGGCCTCGGCGGCAGCAAGGACGGCAGCGGCGACCCGTGGTTCGTCGCGGGCAAGGACATGGCGGCGAATACGCTGTACGTCGTGCAGGGCCACGATCATCCGTGGCTGCTCGCGCACGAGCTGCGCGCGGGCAACGTGAGCTGGGTCGCGGGCGAACCGCCCGTCGACGGCCATGCGTGCGGCGCGAAAACGCGCTACCGCCAGGCCGACGCGCCCTGCTCGTTCAAGGCCGTGCCCGCCGCTGCCGATGCCGACGGTGGCGCGGGACAGTTCGCGCTGCGCTTCCCCACGGCGCAATGGGCCGTGACGCCGGGCCAGTCGGCCGTGCTCTACGACGGCGACGTGTGCCTCGGCGGCGGCATCATCGAAGCCGTGACGACGCTGGAGCCGCACGTGCCCGCGGTACCGCCCCCCGTCGCGCCGAAGAAAAAGCGCTCGCCGCGCAAAAAGTCCGCGCAGCTCTCCGCACCGTTCGCCGCGTCGGCGGCGCAAGGCGAGGCGTAAGTCAGTTCGCTCGCGCGGCGCATCATGCGCCGCGCCTTGTTTCATCCCCGGTTTTCTGCCCGCTTTTTGCCTTCCTCCCGGCCAGTTTCACAAACTTGCGGCATTATTCCGGCACGCTGGCGCCTCACCCGGGCGCGGCCGGCGCGCGTAGTCCGGCTCGGGCGGCCCAATCCGGGCGGCCCAAACGGCCTCGCGCAGCGAATCAAGAATCGAGGAGTCCCCATGTTTTCCCGACGTTACCTCGCCATGTGGTGTGCGGCGCTGCTGTTGGCGGCCTGTGCTCTTGCAGCGGCGTTCCATCACGTGTCGTGGCTGTGCGCCATCGTGCCTGCGCTCATCGTCGCGCTCGGCATCTGGGACATGACCCAGCAGCGCCACGCCATCCTGCGCAACTACCCGCTCTGGGGCCATCTGCGCTTCCTGTTCGAATTCGTGCGCCCCGAGATCCGCCAGTACTTCGTCGAAGACGACACCGACGAAAAACCCTTCTCGCTCGTGCAGCGCAGCGTGGTCTACCAGCGCTCGAAGAACGTCGTCGACAGCCGCCCGTACGGCACCGAGCTCGACGTGAAGGCGGTCGGCCACGAATGGATCAGCCATTCGCTCGCGCCGACGAAACTCGCGGGCAGCGACTTCCGCGTGCTGGTGGGCGCGGAGCGCGAGCAACCGTATTCGATGTCGATCTTCAATGTCTCGGCGATGAGCTTCGGCGCGCTCTCCGCCAACGCGATCCGTGCGCTCAATCTGGGCGCGAAGAAAGGCGGCTTCGCGCACGACACCGGCGAAGGCTCGCTGTCGAAGTACCACCGCGAAAACGGCGGCGACATCATCTGGGAGATCGCCTCGGGCTACTTCGGCTGCCGCAATGAAGACGGCACCTTCAGCGCCGATAAATTCCAGCGCCTCGCCGCCGAACCGCAAGTGAAGATGATCGAGGTGAAGCTCTCGCAGGGCGCGAAGCCGGGCCACGGCGGCATGCTGCTGGCCGCCAAGGTCACGCCCGAGATTGCCGAGACGCGCGGCATTCCGATGGGCCAGGACTGCGTCTCGCCCGCGCGCCATTCGGAGTTCTCCACGCCGCGCGGCCTGCTCGAATTCGTCGAGCGCCTGCGCAAGCTCTCGGGCGGCAAGCCCACCGGCTTCAAGCTCTGTATCGGCCACCCGTGGGAGTTCTTCGGCATCGCCAAGGCCATGCTCGAAACCGGCATCCTGCCCGACTTCATCGTCGTGGACGGCGCCGAAGGCGGCACGGGCGCGGCGCCCATCGAGTTCACCGATCACATCGGCACGCCGCTGCAGGAAGGCCTGCTGCTCGTGCACAACACGCTCGTGGGCATCGGTCTGCGCGACAAGATCAAGATTGGCGCGAGCGGCAAGATCATCACGGCGTTCGATATCGCCAAGACGCTCGCGATCGGCGCGGACTGGGTCAACTCGGCGCGCGGCTTCATGTTCGCGGTGGGCTGCATCCAGGCGCAGAAGTGCCATTCGGACCGCTGCCCCACGGGCGTCGCCACCCAGGATCCGGTGCGCCAGCGCGCTGAACGTGCCCGACAAGGGCGAGCGCGTCTACAACTTCCATCGCAATACGCTGCACGCGCTGCAGGAGCTGATCCAGGCCGCCGGGCTCGATAGCCCCGCCGATCTGCGCGCGCATCACATCGTGCGCCGCGTGTCGTCGTATGAAGTGAAGCTGATGTCGGAGCTGCTCAAGTACCTGAAGCCGGGCGACCTGGTCGAAGGGCGCTATCGCTATCAGTTGTACGAGAAGTGGTGGCCGGTCGCGCGCAGCGACTCGTTCGCGCCGGATGCGGAAAAGATCGTCTGATGATCTGATGGCCCGATGATCGCGCGCGGTGCCTTCGCGTGGTGCCTCCACATCGCGCGCCGCTTGCCGCCCCGCCGGGCCGATGCCTGGCGACGGCGCACAAAGAAAAGCGCGTCCCGCAAGGAACGCGCTTTTTTACGTCTTCATGCGCATGCGGACGACGACATCGCGCCGCCCGCGTCCATTAATCCTGCGGAACCGTATCGGCGAACGACGGCCGTTGCATGAGCTTGTCGAAGTGCCGCGCGAGATTGGGATGCGGCTCGCGCCAGTCGAGCTGCGGCATGCGGAAGTCGAGATAGCCGAGCGCACAGCCCACCGCGATGTCGGCGAGCGTGTAGCGGTTGCCCGCGCACCACGCATTGCCCGCGAGGCCCTTGGCCATCGCGTTCAGGCCCTCGCGAATCTTGCGCTCCTGGCGCGCGACCCACGCCTCGCAGCGCTGCTCGGGCGTACGCTGCGTGCCCTCCACGCGAATCATCACGGCGGCGTCGAGCATGCCGTCGGCGAGCGCCTCCCAGCACCGCACTTCCACGCGCTCGCGCCCGCCTTGCGGAATCAGCTTGCCGACCGGCGAGAGCATGTCCACGTATTCGCAGATCACGCGCGAGTCGAACACGGCTTCGCCGTCCTCCATCACGAGACACGGCACCTTGCCGAGCGGGTTGAAATCGTGGATCGCCGTCTCGGCGCCCCACACGTTTTCAAGCACCAGCTTGTAGTCGATTTTCTTTTCGGCGAGCATGATCCGCGCCTTGCGGACATACGGGCTGCCGAGCGAACCGATAAGTTTCATCGCACCTGCCTTTTCTGGAATCCGGCGGAAGTATACGTTGGAATGACGAAATTCTGACGGGTCACCCACCGTGGCAGCGGATTTCTCCGACCTGCCTTGTCGGCTCGGTGCAACAGCGGCGCTGCGCCGGCGCGCATCGAGCCGCGCGCGTGCCGCCTTGCGCGAGCGGGGTTGCGCCGCGCGCACGGGCACGGGCCGGCCGATGCGGGAACGATCCGGAAACTACACAGGCGCTACAATCGCACGATGGACACGACCCTTACGGAAAGCGCCTCGGCCGCCTCGCGCGCCGCAGCCGATGCGCCGCGCGGCCCCGACGGCGGCGCGGATCTGTACCGCGCGCGCCGCGAACGCGTGCTCGCCGCCTTGCGCGCCAAAGGCGGCGGCGTGGCGCTGGTGCCGACCGCGCCCGAGGCGCTGCGCAACCGCGACGCCGAATATCCGTATCGGCACGACAGCTACTTCTATTACCTCACCGGCTTCACGGAACCCGAGGCGCTGCTCGTGCTCGACGCGAACGCGGGCGAGAACCAGCCCGCCGCCATCCTGTTCTGCCGCGCCAAGAACGTCGAGCGCGAAACGTGGGAAGGCTTCCGCTTCGGGCCCGACGGCGCGCGCGAGGCGTTCGGCTTCGACGCCGCGTTCGCCAGCGACGATATCGACACCCAGGTGCCGCGTCTCATCGCCGATCGCCCGGCGCTGCACTACGCGCTCGCGGCCAACGCCCGCTTCGATGCGCAGGTGAAGCGCTGGATCGACGCTGTGCGCGCGCAATCGCGCAGCGGCGTGGCCGCGCCGGGCGTCGCGCACGACCTCGTGCCGCTGCTCGACGACATGCGCATCATCAAGGACGCGCACGAACTCGACACCATGCGCCGTGCCGCGAAAATATCGGCGCTCGCGCACGTGCGCGCGATGCAGGCGTGCCGTCCCGGCATGCGCGAATACGAAATCGAAGCCGAACTGCTCTACACGTTCCGCAAGCACGGCGCCCAGGCGCCCGCGTACGGGTCGATCGTCGCGACGGGCGCCAACGCCTGCGTGCTGCACTATCCGGCCGGCAACGCGGTGGTGCGCGAAGGCGATCTGATCCTGATCGACGCCGCCTGCGAGCTGAACGGCTATGCCTCGGACATCACCCGCACCTTTCCCGCGAGCGGCCGCTATACGAGCGCCCAGCGCGAGCTGTACGAGATCGTGCTCGCGGCGCAACAGGCCGCCATCGACGCCACGCGCGCGGGCGTGAACTTCGAGGCCCCGCACGAGGCCGCGGTGCGCGTGCTCGCGCAAGGGTTGCTCGACACGGGCATCGTGGACAAACAGCGCTTTGCGAGCGTCGACGATGTGATCGCCGAGCGCGCCTATGCGCGCTTCTATATGCATCGCACGGGGCATTGGCTCGGCATGGACGTGCACGATGCGGGCGACTATCGCGAGCGCGATGCGCAGGCCGGCAGCGCCGCCCACGGCGCGAATGCCGCGCAAGGCGCGAGTACCGCGAACGCATCGGGCGTTGCCGCGCCGCCGTGGCGCACGCTGCGGGCCGGCATGACGCTCACGATCGAGCCGGGTCTCTACGTGCGCGCCGCCGAAGACGTGCCCGAACGCTACTGGGACATCGGCATTCGCATCGAGGACGACGCCATCGTCACCGACACAGGCTGCGAGCTGATCACGCGCGACGTGCCCGTGGCCGCCGACGCAATCGAGGCGCTGATGCAGGACGCGCGCCGCGGCGCATGAGCGATGCGCGTAACGCGAGCAAGAGAGGCGGCGCGGGCGTCGACATCGCCAGGCGCACAAGCGCACAGGAACCCGCCAACGATCTGAAGTGAACGCAGCGAGATGAATGCAGTGAACCCAGCAAGCGGGACGACAAGCGGTGCCATACGCGGCGCAGCAGGCGGCACAACAAGCGGCACCGGCCACGCAGCCAACGAGTACGACGTCGTCATCGTCGGCGCCGGGCCGGTCGGGCTCGCGCTCGCCGGTTGGCTCGCGCGGCGCAGCGCGACGGCGTCGCTCTCGATCGCGCTCGTCGACACGCGCGAGCCCGACGACAGCGCCGGCGACCCGCGCGCCATCGCCGTCTCGCAGGGCAGCCGCACGCTGCTGCAGGCGCTCGCGTGGCCGCAGGACGCGACGCCCATCGAGCGCATCCATGTCTCGCAGCGCGGCCACTTCGGCCGCACGCTCATCGACCGGCACGACTACGACCTGCCCGCGCTCGGCTATGTCGCGCGCTATGGCGCAATCGTGCAATCGCTAGCGCACGCCGTGCGCGGCACGCACGTGCACTGGCTCCATCACACCTACGCTGATGAGCCGGTCGTCGAGCACGACGGCGTCACGCTGCCCGTGCACAGCGCGGGCGTCGCGCGCACGCTGCGCGCACGCATTCTCGTGAACGCCGAAGGCGGGCTCTATCGAACGCAGACCGGGCACGGGGCGCCGCGCCAGGACGAAAATCGGGACCAAGCCGAGGCAGATGCCGCGGGCGAGCGCGCGGACGGAGCGAGCCGCGGCTCATCCGTCGAGGCTTCGAGCGAAACCGATGCGGCAGGCACCGCAGCGGGCACGCGCAAGAGCGCGACATCTCATCAAACGCGCGAGCAAACGCCCAAGCGCACCCGCGACTACGGCCAGACCGCGCTGGTCGGCGTGGTGACGGTGTCGGCGCCGCAACCGCACGTGGCCTGGGAGCGCTTCACGGAAGAAGGCCCGATCGCGCTGTTGCCGATGGGCGGCGTGCGCGGCGCCGACTACGCGCTCGTGTGGTGCTCGGCGCCGCTCGAGGCCGAACGTCGCGCCCAGCTTTCCGATGCCGATTTTCTCGCCGAGCTGAGTCAAGCATTCGGCGCACGGATGGGCAGCTTCACGCAGATTCACGGCCGCGCGGCCTTTGCGCTCGGCCTGAACGCACTCGACACGCTGGTCTCGGGTCACAGCCGCATCGCGGCCGTGGGCAATGCCGCGCAAACGCTGCATCCGGTTGCGGGCCAGGGGCTGAATCTCGGGCTGCGCGACGCGCATGCGCTCGCCGACGCCCTTGCGCAGCACGGCGCCACGCCGCTCGCGCTCGCCGATTTCGCGGGCCGCCGCGCCCTTGACCGCCGCATGACGATCGGCGCGACGGACACCCTCGCGCGCCTGTTCACCCTCGATTTCGCGCCGCTCGCGACGCTGCGCGGTCTCGCGCTCACGGCGCTGGAATTCGTGCCGCCGGTCAAGACGGCGCTCGCGCGGCAGATGATGTTCGGACAACGGAATTGATGTAACGAATCGGCGTTGAAAGGGTCGAATCGCGTTTCAATGATATTTAGGCGCGCGTAGTGGCCCGACCCGGGCGGTCCTGCCTGCGCGGCCCGCACCAAACAACACCAGGGTCCGCAAGCCGAGACCCGGCATCTCGTTAACGCTAAAATACGCGTTTCCCCTGTTCCAGCCGCAGCCGCGCCAACGCCTTCGACAGCCGTCGAAGCCCGCCGCGCGTGGCGCTGCTTTCGTCCGCGCATCATGTTCACAATTGGCCGCCACACCCTGCGCAACAACCTGTTCGTCGCCCCCATGGCGGGCGTCACGGACCGGCCGTTCCGCCAGTTGTGCAAGCGCCTGGGCGCGGGCTACGCGGTCTCGGAGATGGTCGCGTCCAACGCGCAGCTCTGGAAAAGCGAAAAAACCATGCGCCGCGCCAACCACGCGGGCGAGGTCGAGCCCATCGCCGTGCAGATCGCCGGCGCCGACCCGGAAATGATGGCCGAAGCGGCGCGCTACAACGTCGCCAACGGCGCGCAGATCATCGACATCAACATGGGCTGCCCGGCCAAGAAGGTCTGCAACGTGGCCGCGGGCTCGGCGCTGCTGCAAAACGAGCCGCTCGTCGCGCGCATCGTGAAAGCCGTGGTGAACGCCGTGGGCGTCGGCCCCGACGCCGTGCCCGTCACGCTCAAGATCCGCACGGGCTGGGACCGCGAGCACCGCAACGCGCTCACCATCGCGCGCATTGCTGAGGAAAGCGGCATTTCCATGCTCACGATGCACGGCCGCACGCGCGCCGACCTCTATCACGGCGAAGCGGAGTACGAAACGATTGCCGCAGTGAAGGCTGCCGCGCGCATTCCGGTGGTCGCGAACGGCGATATCACGAAGCCGCAGAAGGCGCGCGACGTGCTCGCGTTCACGGGCGCCGACGCCATCATGATCGGCCGCGCGGCGCAGGGTCGTCCGTGGCTCTTTCGCGAGATCGCGCATTTTCTTGCCACGGGCGAGTTGCTGCCGCCCCCGCGCGTCGATGAAATCCAGACGATCATGAACGATCATCTGGAGGACCACTACGCGTTTTATGGCGAGTTTACGGGCGTGCGTACTGCGCGCAAGCATATCGGCTGGTACACTCGCGGCCTTTGTGGCGCCAATGCGTTCCGGCATCGCATGAACACGCTGGACACCACACGCGAACAGCTCGCCGCCGTCAACCAGTTCTTCGACGAGCAGAAGGCCGTTTCCGAGCGCCTCGTCTACGTCGACGAGGACAACGGTGCAGACGGCGAGCGCGAACCCACCGATCGACTGGCAGCATGAGCAAGCACAACATCGAACAATCCGTCCGCGAGAGCCTCGGGATTTATTTCCAGGATCTCGACGGCAGCAATCCGCACGACGTCTATGAAATGGTGATGGCGTGCGTCGAAAAACCGATGCTCGAGGTGGTGCTCGAGCAGGCAGGCGGCAATCAGTCGCTGGCCGCCGAGTATCTCGGCATCAACCGCAACACGCTGCGCAAGAAGCTTCAGCAGCACGGCCTGCTGTAACGGCCCGCTGTAACGACCGTCGATGCTCGTCCCGGCGGTACTGGACTTCAGGCGCGGACTCCTCGATCCCTCGGCAACTTCTCCCCCATCATGATCAAGCAAGCGCTCATCTCCGTCTCCGACAAGGCCGGTATCGTCGATTTCGCGAAATCGCTGTCCGACCTCGGCGTCAAGATCCTGTCGACCGGCGGCACCGCGAAACTGCTCGCGGACGCAGGCCTCCCCGTCACCGAAGTGGCCGACTACACCGGCTTCCCGGAAATGCTCGATGGGCGCGTGAAGACGCTGCACCCGAAGGTCCACGGCGGCATCCTCGCGCGCCGCGACCTGCCCGAGCACATGGCCGCGCTCGACAAGCACGACATCCCGACCATCGACCTGCTGGTCGTCAACCTCTACCCGTTCGTCCAGACGATCTCGAAGGAAGAGTGCTCGCTGGAAGACGCGATCGAGAACATCGACATCGGCGGCCCGACCATGCTGCGCTCGGCGGCGAAGAACCATCGCGACGTGACGGTCGTGGTCGATCCCGCCGACTACGCGAAGGTGCTGGAAGAGATGCGCGCGAACGGCAACACCGTGAGCTACGCCACCAACTTCCGCCTCGCGACCAAGGTGTTCTCGCACACGGCGCAGTACGACGGCGCGATCACGAACTACCTCACGAGCCTGACCGTTGCGCTCGACCACAAGGCGCGCAACACCTACCCGGCCGTGCTGAACCTCGCGTTCGACAAGGTCCAGGACCTGCGCTACGGCGAAAACCCGCACCAGAGCGCCGCGTTCTACCGCGACCTCGCGACGCCCGCCGGCGCGCTCGCCAACTACAGGCAGATCCAGGGCAAGGAGCTCTCGTACAACAACATCGCCGACTCCGACGCAGCCTGGGAATGCGTGAAGACCTTCGACGCGCCGGCCTGCGTGATCATCAAGCACGCGAATCCGTGCGGCGTGGCGATCGGCGCGAACGCGCACGAAGCCTACTCGAAGGCGTTCCAGACCGATCCGACCTCGGCGTTCGGCGGCATCATCGCGTTCAACCGCGAAGTGGACGAAGCGGCGGCGCAGGCGGTTTCGAAGCAGTTCGTCGAAGTGCTGATCGCGCCGTCGTTCTCGGAAGCGGCCAAAGCCGTGTTCGCCGCGAAGCAGAACGTGCGTCTGCTCGAAATCGCGTTGGGCGAAGGCCATAACGCGTTCGATCTGAAGCGCGTGGGCGGCGGCCTGCTGGTGCAATCGCTCGACGCGAAGAACGTGCAGCCGCACGAACTGCGCGTGGTCACGAAGCGCCACCCCACGCCGAAGGAAATGGACGACCTGCTGTTCGCCTGGCGCGTCGCGAAGTTCGTGAAGTCCAACGCGATCGTGTTCTGCGCGAACGGCATGACGATGGGCGTGGGCGCGGGTCAGATGAGCCGCGTGGACTCGGCGCGCATCGCCAGCATCAAGGCGGAAAACGCGGGCCTCAAGCTCGCGGGCACGGCCGTGGCGTCGGACGCGTTCTTCCCGTTCCGCGACGGCCTCGACGTGGTCGTCAACGCGGGCGCGACCTGCGTGATCCAGCCGGGCGGCTCGATGCGCGACGACGAAGTGATCGCCGCCGCCGACGAGCACAACATCGCCATGGTGGTGACGGGCATCCGCCACTTCCGCCACTGATCGCTGGCGATTAGCATCGATCGCCGCGAGCGGCGCGCGTCCTGCACGCGTGGCCGCTTGGCTGCAAGGCCCGCCGGACCCAGCGTCCCGCGGGCTTTTTTGTCGGCGTGACGTGCGCCATGCCCGGGCCGCGCTCGGGCCTTGTACGGCGCGTGCTCAGGCTCGCGGCCCCTGTGCCATTCGTTGTACCATCGCAGGCACGTCCCAGACACCCCCCGCTTTCCCCGTATTTCATGAGAATTCTCGGCATCGACCCCGGCTTGCGCGTGACCGGCTTCGGCGTGATCGAGCGTCACGGCCATCAGCTCACGTATGTCGCAAGCGGCGTCATCCGCACCGCCGATGCCGATCTGCCCACGCGTCTCGGCACCATCTTCGAAGGCGTCGCCACGCTGATCCGCCAGCACGCGCCCGACCAGGCCGCCATCGAAAAAGTCTTCGTCAACGTCAATCCGCAGTCGACGCTGCTGCTCGGCCAGGCGCGCGGCG
>Ga0164242_10000783_pt1 | contig 38248 bp, 33 predicted proteins | sample OricomgcompostMG_FD_108783 | JGI IMG/M metagenome (GOLD analysis project Ga0164242, IMG submission 108783) | Miracle-Growth compost microbial communities from Emeryville, California, USA - Original compost - Miracle growth compost (MG) ... | reverse complement strand
GAGAAACTGAGCTTCGAACAGCGCTATTCCGTTGACATGCTTGAAAGATTTTCTACTCAGCTTGAATAAATAAAAGAAGGCCAGATACAATCATTCTGATGAGTCATCAGAACGCAGTACTCAGCTCAATGGCCCTTTTTACCCTTCTTTGTCCACTGGGGGCTTATGCCGGCTCGTCCTCGGGCTCGGTGGATCTTCCTCGCGAGCTGCCTCAAAATTCCGCTTCGACCTCGACCTATCAATCGACCGCTCAAGATTCCGATTCCAGTTCCGCGCCTCATACCGGCTTCGTGGGCCTGGAGTCTTCCAGCTTCTTGTATCAAGCCAAAGACCGGGGGAACTCCTCCACCACCTTCGAAGGCGAATGGAACGGTTCTTTCCACGGAAACTCTTTTCAGGGCAAGGCCAACGCTCAAATCTACTCGTTCGTCGGCGACCATCCCGAAATCGGTTTCGAGTCCAAGGAACTTTATATCAGCACCACGCCGAAGCTGATGTCAAATCTCGGTGAGATCTCGATCGGTCGCCGCTACGTCGAATGGTCGAAGGTCGACAAAGCCTGGGACATGATGAGCCTCTGGTCGCCGCGTTGGACGTGGGATCCGCTTCATCCCGAAACCATCGGCATGACTGGGATTTTTTATACTTACGATCGCGGCGGATTTCATTTCACGGCCTTCGGTTCGCCTTTGGCGATCCCCGAGCGCGGAACCTCGACCTTCGAAAAAGACGGCAACATCGTTTCGAACAGCCCGCTTTGGAATCAGCTTCCGGACGAAATGAACGTCATGGGCGTGCAAACGAAGATTCATTACTCGCTGATGACGCCGCCGATGAACGAAATTCTTTTTCGTCCGAACTTCGCGCTCAAGGCGCTGTATCAGTTCGACAGCGGAGCCTGGCTCAGCGCGGGCTTAGGCGTGCTTCCCGTCCACATCATCCAGATGGCGGCCGAACCCTACCTCGACAGCTCGACCACGGGCGATTTGAACGTGAACGTCCGCCCTCAGTTTCCGCTGCGGAACATCTACACCGCCGAAGCCGGTTATCAGCCGGGCAAGGACTGGAACGTCTGGTTTTCGACGAGTTACGAGCAACCCTTTCAGTTCGAAAACGAAAGCACTTGGCTGAACCCGATCATCACCCCGACCTCGATCGTCAGTGCCGGAACCTCGGTTCAGGTCACTTCGAACTTCCGATTTATCGGATCGGCTTTATTCATCCACGAGCAGCCGTTCGTCTCGTCCAGTACACTGAAGGGCGTCGACGTCGAATTGCCGACGCGCTTTCCGGTCAAACAAGGGTTTAAAATCGGGGGCAACTGGCGCTTCGACGACCAAACGCAAAGCCGTTTTTCGTGGACCCAAGACCTGATCGAACAGAATCACTTCGTCTCGCTCGACGTTCAACACGCGCTCCGTAAAGCGAGCTTGATCATCGGCGGCGGCGCGGACTTGTTTTTCAATAACACGACCCACGGTTGGGTCGGGCAATATTACGGCGATGACCGTTTAAGGGGTTGGCTGAAATATGTTTTCTAAGACCTGGGGCAGGATGCCTTATCGGACGGCAGGATTACTGGCGATTTCACTTTCTCTTTCGGGCTGCGGCTTGCTCGGTCAGAAAAACAAACCTGCCGCCGAAAGCAAAGTCAGTGCGGGCGGCGGATGCCTGAACGATTCGAAAGACCTCGTCAACCGCTACCTCGACGGAAAAATCGACGAAAGCGAATGGAAAAGCTCGATCAACTGCGTGAACGAATCGCTCGATTTCTTTACCGATTACGTCCGGGGTTCGACGCAGGACTCGTACACCCAAAGCGATCTTTATACCCTGGTTTCGCGTTTTCTGATCACGAATAACCCCGTTCACCCCGACCTCGTTCGCGCGGTCTTCGCGCTCAAAAGCGGGCTCATCGGCGGTTCCAGCACCGAATTCACCAAAGAAGAAATCGCGACCGTGAAGGACGCGCTGACCCACCTGCGCGACATCACGAGCGAGCTGATTCCGTACCTTCAGATCCGCCAGAACCCGAATGCGTCGCCCGAAGAACTGCTTCAACTCGTGACCGCCTTCCAACACGCCGGCGACGAGATGGCGGATTTCATCAACACGCTTCCGGTCGGCATGTTCAGCGAAGAAGCCCTGACGCTTCTGCTGAACGAACTGACGACCTCGCTGAACCTTCCGGCCGTCGACAACCTGGGCGATCTGATCATGATGGCCAAGTGGTTGCTCTTCAATACGCGTAAAGACGCGTTCGAAACCCAAGACTGGGCGCAAATCTTCCGCATCGGCATGGGCGCGGGCGGGATTCTGCTCGCCTACAAAGCTTCCGTGGGACACGACCCGAACGATCCGCGCGCGAACGTGATGGAACGACTTCAAAACGATTACCGCTTCCGCGAATTTCTTTGGCAACTCGCCCTGGATGCGAAACCTTATCTGAACCAAGCCCTCCAGCACCACGGTGGCGCGATTCCGCTTCCTCTCTTCGACGACCTGATCGACGAGCTTCCGAAGTCGCTTTTGGCGAAGGTTCCGGCAAACGACCTCAAACAAACCCTTCGTCCGCTCTTCCGCCGTCTGCTTCGCACGGGGAACCCGATCGGCGCCGACCAGCAGATGGTCGATACGGTGTACGACCTTGCCGGCACGATCGTGAAAGACTTGGGCATGCTGGATCGCTTTTATGAAGCGACCGGACTCGATCCGAATTCGGTTCCGGCCGATCAGATGAAAACCGCGCTCGATCAATACGTGGGCTCGATTCCGAATGCCGCCGATCAAGTGCATTTTCGCGAGCTGGCGGCCCGCATCCTGAGCTATCAGCCCATGCTTGACGGCGATACCTGGCGGATTCTTTACGACAGCAGCATCGGGTATTCCAAAGATCAGAACTTCCTCGTGCTCGCGATGGACCCCGTCGCCCGTCTGCTCGTTCAAACTTATGGAAGCGGCCCTGACTACTTCGTCGCGGATGACTTCGTTTCGTTCTTCGACGACTTCACGAACCATAACCAGGGCGGGATTCTGTTCGACCTGAACATGGTCGATCCGACCGTGGCTCAGTTCGGGCCCAAACGGCTGCGCGACATGGACCTCTTCACTCCCGTCAGCGACGGAAACGGACAGGCTTCGATCTCGGAGCTGATCCATTATGCGATGATCGTGATTTCGGCAGGCGAACTGACGACCAAGATGCGGAACGAGATCACGCCGGCTTGCGACGTCGGTCTGGGAGTCGACCTCATGGGATGGACCTGGGTTCCGGCCGATTGCTTCCGCGCGCAGTTTCATCAACGTTTGGATTACTGGATCGGCGATTACTTTCCGCGCGTGAAGGCGTATTGGGATACCCTGACCCCGGCCGAGCAGGAACAAGACATGGTCTGGCTGGAGCACGGTTCGCGCCGCAACGGTTACAGCCAGGACGACATCGGTAAATACGACTTCGGTTCGTTCGCAGCGATCCTGCACTACGCCGAATCGCTGTTCGACCGCTTCGACAAGGATCAAAGCGAAGTGCTGTCGAAATCGGAAGTCTTGAGCGCTTATCCGGTTTTCAAAAAGCTCCTTCAGGAAAAGCTCGGCAACACGGTGAAAATCAATAACGATTACATCCTGAAAGGCGGCTTCACCTACATCGTGAAGTACCGCTCGATGCCGCAGTTCAACGGCATTCAGCCGATCGCGAAGCTGGCCTGGTGGATCGCGACCTATGCTTTGCCCACGACCCATTACAGCGCCGACCGAAGCGGGATTTTCAACATCGTCTGTCAGCTGGCAGGCCCTGAAAGCACCTCGCAACAAAAATTGACGGCGACGATCTGCGCGCCGTAAGATCGGGGCATGCCGCTTCAGCCGACGGGTCTCGAATACCGCGACCCTCAGACCCCCTACTCGCCGCTTTTCGACGACGTTTACTTCGCCGCCGAACAAGGGATCGAAGAATCAACCTATGTCTATCTCGAAGGTACGGGGCTGCGGGAGCGCCTGTCTGGCCGCGCTGACCCCGGCTCGGCCCCGCTTCAAGTTCTGGAAATCGGCTTTGGCGTAGGGCTTAATTTTCTTCTCACCTTGCGCGAGTTCGAACGGCACGCGCCGCCCGATCGACGGCTGATTTATTTCTCGGTCGAAAAACATCCCGTCTACGAAAAAGACCTGCGCGAACTCTATTCGCGCTTTCCCGCACTCGAACCGCAGGCCCGTCTTTTACTCGATCAATACCCGCTTTTGACCCCGGGCTTTCACACCCTTTCGTTTTTCGGCGGACGGGTGAAGCTCGTGCTGCTTTTGGGAGAAGCGGAAGCGATGCTCTCGCAACTCGAAGCGCGGATCGACCTTTGGTATTGGGATGGCTTCGCACCGAGCAAGAACCCGGACGCGTTCTCGGAAAAATTATTCGCCCAAGTAGCGAGACTCTCGGCGCCGGGTGCCGTGGGTTCGAGCTTTACCTCGGCCGGATGGGTCAGGCGCGCACTTGCTTCGGTGGGCTTTCAGGTCGAAAAGCGCGTGGGATACGGCAAAAAGCGGGAGTGTTTGAAAGCCGTTTTCGGGGGCAACGCTACGGCTGAAATCCTTTCGCCCTGGTTTTCCAATCAGAATCTGAAGCGCCTTCGACCCGGCGACCGAATCGCTGTCGCCGGAGCGGGCCTTGCCGGCAGCGCGATTGCGCGCGCCTTGGCCGATCGCGGGTTTTCCGTCACCGTGTTCGATCCGAACGGCGTCGCTCAACGCGCGTCGGGGAATCCGGCGGGGCTGTTCAATGTGCAGTTATCGAAACTTCCGAATCCGATCAGCCGATTCGCGCAGCTTTCACTCGCGCATTTGCTTCGTGAGCTGAAATCGCGGCCCGAAGTTTCCGTTCGGGATGGAATCTTCCGCGCCTCGGATACGGCGATCGACACGCTTCAAGCCTCCGAATATCCCTCCGATTTTTACGAACGGGCCGTCCGCGATTCGAAACCGGGAGTGCTGCTTCCCCAATGCGGAATTTTAAATCCGCAGGCCTTGTGTCGGGCCAGGCTCGATCATCCTTTGATCCGCTTCATTCCCGAAGCGGCCGATGCGAAACGACTGCGCGAATTCGATCACGTCGTTTACGCGCTCGGCGCGGATCTGCAATCGTTCTTGAAGTCAACACCGCACCCCGACCTCGAAGCGCTTCCGGTGCGACCGGTGCGGGGCCAGGCCCTCGAAGTGAAAGCCACCGAAGCTTCGCGCTCGATGAGCGAGACCTGGGTTCAAGACGGATACGTTTCGCCCGTCGCGCCCGAGGTGACGGGCAACGAGCACCACTGGATCGGCGCCACGTACCAGGTCAAGGACATCGCCCCCGATCAAGAGCAGCGGGATAACCTCAAACTGATCGAAGACGCGCGCGCGCGATGGAGCGTGTTCCGCTCGCTGCAAGCATCGGACGTCGTTTGCCATCGGGTGGGTTTTCGACTTTCGACTCCGGACAAGCTTCCGCTGATCGGACCGGTGTGCGATCGCGAACGCCTTCGATCCGACTATGCCCACGCGTTTCGGGGTTCGAAACCCGAAGTGCTTCCGCCGCTGTCGGTGCGCGAAGGCGAATGGATGGCGCTCGGCCTCGGCTCGCGCGGAATTACCTCTTCCTCGCTCGCCGCGGAAATTCTCGCGTCGCTCATGGCCGGCGACCCGCTTCCGGTGGAACTCGACCTTTGGGAGCACCTGCATCCGGCCCGTTTTTGGATTCGAAACCTCAAACGAAATGAGTTAGGATAAGGGCATGTCCACCGACGTCCCTCATCCGCCGATCTCCGGCGTCCTCATCGTCAAAAACGAAGCCGCGTTCATCGAACGGGCGCTGCATTCGCTGCTTTGGTGCGACGAGATCGTCGTCGTCGACGCCTTCAGCGACGATGCCACCCCGAATCTCTGCACGCATCCTCAGGCGCCCTGGGCCTCGAAGATCCGTTTCGTGCAAAAAGAATGGCTCGGGTTTTCGGCGCAGCGGAACTTCGCCATGAATCTGACTCGCAACGACTGGGTTTTCTTTCTCGACGGCGACGAGGCCTGTTCCGCAGAGCTGGCGTCCGCCATTCGCGACGTGATCGCCGAGCCTGAATCCAAAAATTTCCAATACAAAATCCATCGGCAGGAATTCTTCTTGAACAAACCCATCCGCTACGGCATCTGGAATCCCTCGTATCACATCCGGTTGTTTCGCAAGGAAGGCGTCTCTTTCGTCGGCAACGTCCACGAAGGCGTTCAAAGCCCCTACGCCACCCGCTCGATCGACGAGCCGATCATCCACGTCGAAGACCTTCGGATCGAACGTTTTTTGAGCAAGTTGAATCACTATACCACGCTGCAGGCCCAGAACGACTTCGAGCGCGGCGTGCGCACCGGGTTTCTTCGAATTTTTCTGTCTTTTCCGGCGATGTTTTATAAAAACTACGTCTATTACAAAGCGTATCGCGACGGACGCGAAGGCTTCGTGATTTCGATTCTAGAGGGGATCTCGCGCACGGTCCGGCATCTCAAAATTTGGCAGCTTCAGTCGTTGGCGCTGAGAGAGGGCCGAAAGAGCGGATCGCAGTCCTGAAGGACGGTTTTTTTCTGGAGCCGCGGATCGTGCATGAGATCGTCCGCATCCGTCCGATGTTTCGGATCACCGACACAGATGTCGATTTTCGAAAACTTCTGATCGAAGAATGCTCCGCCGGTATCGACGATTTTGAACGGAATGTGACCGCCGAATTTTCGGTACTCTGCGGGATGAGCCTTTCCCCATTGAGCGATTTCTTTTTGAAAACTTTGATCTAACGACGGAATGCAAAGGTATTTGCCCTTGAACGCGCGCATCGCGCCTCGGTTGTCGATCGCGACCGAAACGTAATCGGCCTTGCCCGCCAGAAAATCCTGCAGGGTCCGAAGCCGATGTTGAGCGCGATAAGCGTCGACCTTCGCCTTCCATGCGCGCCATTTCGCCGGGCTCTTCTTGCGGCTGGGTTGCTGGTTTTGAAGGTAATCTTTGTTGTAATAGGCGTCGTACTTTCCGCCTTCCATCGAGGTATTGACGGGAGTATACGCCGACATCTTCGTCGACGCGCTCAAGACTTTCAATTTCGGCGGCGGTTCGCAGGCCTGAGTCTTTTCGTTGATTTTCAGAAACGAATGAAACATCTGGTTGAACCACCAGGAGTTCGGTTCGGGCACGGTCTTCGATGCCGTTTGAGCGCAAACCCCATGAGCCAAAAACAATAAAAATGAGAATACCCCAAGCGCTTTCATCTCTTCCTTAAGGATAACTGAATTCAGCGCAATGCGAAAGATTTATCAGCCTATCGAATCCAATGGCGGCCGATTGCAACGAATGTCGTTGAACCGACGATGAGCCACAACAAAATTGCCTGAAATAAAGGCTTGGCGCCAATTCTTTTCAAATTCTCGCGACTCATTCCCGTTCCGATCAGAAACAAGGTCACGACGAGCAAACGTCGCGCGAAGGCTTCCACACGGCTTCCGAACGGCGCGAGATCGGGAATCCAGGTGACGAGTGCTGCCATCAGCAGAAATCCCAAAATAAACCACGGACGCTTGGGCTTCGCATCGCTCTTCGTCCGCATCGCGAAGAAAAACGTGACGGGAATGATCCAAAGCGCGCGCGCGAGTTTTACCGTCGTACCCACTTCGAGCGCGTGTTTGCCGAATTGCATGGCGGCGCCGACGACCGAACTCGTGTCGTGGATCGCAAGCGCGCTCCACAGCCCGAACTGAGTTTCGTCAAGATGAGCCCAATGACCGATGATCGGAAAAATCACGAGTGCCACGGCATTCAAAATAAAAACCACCGCGAGCGAAATCGACGTCTCTTCGGCTTCGGCTTGAATCACGGGCGCGACGGCGGCAATCGCGCTCCCGCCGCAGATCGCAGTTCCGGTCGAGATCAGCGTCGAGATTCCGCGCGAAAGACCGAAGCGTTTTCCGAGCCAAAGGCCCAAGCTCAAAGTGCCGATGATGCTGATCGCGGTGTACAGAATTCCGTGGGCACCGACTTTGCCGACGGTGATCAGGTTCATCCCCGCGCCCAAACCGATGATCGAAAGCGAGAGCAATCGATGGGTCCACGATCGAGTCTGCGCCGCATACGGATTTCCGAGAGTCAGGCTTAAAATCGCGCCTAAAACTAACGCCATCGGCGCGTTCATCCACGGAAGAAAGCTCAAGACAAACCCCAATCCAAACCCAATTTGGCTGATCATTGATTTTCATTGAATCACAAAGAGGCAGAGCTGGGAATCGAAGTTTTCATGTAACCTATTGATTTTTTATAATTCTAAATGTTTGTTGACAATTTAACACGACTCGTTAAACTGTAAATAATCGATTAAAACAGTCAACTTTCAAATCGGTTCTGCCGATCTGATCAGAGGAGTAAACGATTCAATGAATAAGAAATGGCTCATCTGTTTATCAGCCTTACTCGTCATCGCGGGCGGTTTTTTTATTTTAAAAAGCGGAGTGAAGAAAGCCGTCGAATCGAGTCTGCAAGATCAAAAGACGATCGGTCCCGAAAGCGCTTCTCAAACTCACGAAAATGTTCCAGTCCAGGTTCCGGCAAATTCTCAGGCGGGCGCTTCATCCGCCTCCTCGACTTCCTCGACCCAAGTACCGGGCGAGGCACAGAAGTCGGTCGCGAAGAAGGCCGCTCCTGAAAACAACTGTTTTGCTTTCGAATACCGCCATACTTCGGATGCGAAGAACCGCGACATCGAGGATTTCCTCGACGACACCAACGCGTTTCCGATCCTTCACCCGAACGCCAACCTGAAATCCATTTGCGTGAAGGTGAACCACAAGCCGGTCGCGTTCAAACTCGCCAAAAATCATTCGCAGCGCGAGGTCTGGATCGGCTCGGTCGTCGGCCCCGAATCCGTCATCCGCGTCTCTTATTGCGTGGGCAAGGTTGCCTGCAAGGAATCCTGCGCGGTCAAAACGAACCGCTTCATGGACGACCTGATGTCGGACGCCGGCGGAGACGACTTCAAAGACTCGTGGGATGAATCGCCCGCGAACGCCGCCAAGAAAAAAGAACTTCAAGGAAAGGTGAAAGAGCTCCGCTCGGTCGCGAGCGAAAACCAGGATTTGAACCAACGTTCGGTCGTCCGGACGTGGGAAACGATCGAAAAACAAGAATGGGTCTGTAAAAAATAAAGGAATCCAACCAGGAAAGGGAATGATATGGGATTTTTTGACTTCATCCAAAACCACTTCATGCACGCAGCGCCGATTTTAGCGGCCGGTATCGTCGCAATCGCGATCATGGTCGAACGCGCGCAAACGCTCTTCAAGAGCTACACCATCCAAAACGGAGAGGCTTTCTTCGAGAAGGTGAAAGACTTCGTCTCGCGCGGACAAATGAACGAGGCGATGGCGCTTTGCCAGCAGTACACGGGCAAACCGAGTGCCGAGCTGATCCGAACCGCGCTGGAACGCGCGCATCAGCCGGAAGAGCTCATCATGAACTCGATCGAGCTTGCGCGGAACAAGTATGCCGAGCGGATCCAAAAACGCACGAGCTACCTGGCGACGATCGCCAACGTCGCCACCCTGCTCGGCCTTTTAGGAACCATCGCGGGCCTCATCGATTCGTTCGAAGCCGTCGGTCATGCCGACGCTCAACAAAAAGCCGAACTCCTGGCAAACGGGATCTCGACTGCGATGAACGCGACGATGCTCGGGCTGGCCGTGGCCGTCCCCTGCATGATCATCTTCAGCTTCTACGTCAATAAAGCGAACCGCCTGGTGGCCGAACTCGAATCGGCCGGATTGATGGTTCTCGATGCCATCATGGTCTGCAGCATCAACGGCGTCGAATCGACCGAGCGGAGGGCCGCATGAGCTCGAACTTCGGCAACTCGTCGAGCAGTCAAGACGTCGATCTGAACATCACGCCGATCATCGACTGTTTCACCGTGCTGATTACCTTCTTGCTCGCGTCGGCCAGCTTTCTCAGCATCGGCTTCTTCGACGCCTACACGCCGGGCGCGAGTTCCGATCCGAACTCGGCTCCGCCCGACACCGAGGCGTTCGTCAAGATCAAGAACAATCAAACGGCCGAGCTGAAAATCAAAGGACGAAAGCACCTGACCTTGACCTTCGACCTGAAGAACCCGGATTCGCTGAAAGGGCTCGATCAGGAAATGAAAAAACTCGACTCGGAACACCTGAAACTGAATCAGGTCCTCCTCAGCGCCGAAGACGACGTGGACTACAAGTCGGTCGCCGACGTGATGGGGCACCTGAGCCAGTCCGACCTTCCGGTCGTCGTGGGAGACTTCTAACGTGAAAACGCATGGACGCCGCAGACTTTTCGGCGGAAGAAAAAAACGCCGCGAAACGGGAGAGATGAGCCTTCAGATCACCTCGATGGCGGATATCTTCACCATCCTGCTCGTGTTTCTGCTGAAAGGACTCTCGTCGGACGCGCTTCAAATCGCGCCGTCGAGCGGCACCCAGCTTCCGAACGGCATCAATACCGTCGCGCTGACCGAGCCGGCCCTTCAGATCGAGCTTTCAAAAGACGGGATCCTCGTTGAGAAAAGCTTCGTTTCGGAGCTCGCCGACTACCGCCTTTCGGCCAAGGAAATGTCTCGTGACGGAACGATTCCGTCGCTGAACGAACGGTTGGACAAGGAGCGCGCACGCCAGAAGTTGATCGCTCAATCCAACGATACCGTCAAGATCGACTCGCGCGCCATCATCCTCTCGGACCAAAAAGTGCCGTTTGCGACGATGAAGCCGGTCCTGCGCTCGCTGGCCGCGCACGGTTATTCGGACATCAAATTCGCGGTGGTGAAAGAATGAATCCGGCACTCAAACAATCCTTTCGCCTGATCGTGTTCGCGCTGTTGTCGTACTCGCTTGCGTACGCGGGTGACGCTTCTCCTTCTACCCAGGCGGCGAAGAAACATTCGGCCGAGCTGACCGACATGGCGGCGCTCAAGATCCAGGATCGCTCGATCCATAAACTTCAGTCTTTGCTGAAGCAATATCGCGGGACCGCCCGTGAGCCCGCGTTTTTAACCCGGCTGGCGGACCTTTACCTCGAACGTTCGGGCATCAGCTTCCGGATCAGCGAAGGAACCGCGATCCAGACGAAAAAGAAACTCTATACCGGCTCGCTGAAAGAAAGCGTTCGCGTGCTTTCCGAGCTGATTCGCAAGTATCCTTACCATTCCGAAGTGCCGCTCGCTCGCTTCAAACGCGCGAAAGCCTACAAAGAACTGCAACAGATTCCGCAAGCCCGCTCGGACTACCTCTTCCTCGTGAACCACAACCCCGATTTTCCGTACCTCGATTCGGCCCTGATCGACCTCGCCGATTTTGCCCAGGACGCAAACCATCACCAAGAAGCGCTCACCTACCTTTCCAAAATCGAAAAGATGCCCGAAAGCGGCTATTACCCCGTCTCGCTTCATAAATCGGCCTGGAGTTACTTCAACCTGGCCCTTTACCCCTCGGCCATCGAATACCTGAAAAAAGAAATCCATTTCTACTTCGGCAAAAAAGGCGGCGCCGAGACTGCGTTCCTCGAAAGCGCCTTCAACGATCTCGCCCTCTTCTATTTCGAGGCAATCAACAAAAAAGCCTCGTTCGCGACCGTCGACCATGCGGTCGACCTGTTCGAAGAGCTGGACCAGGATCATCACTACTTCGGAACGACCGCGCTCAAGTTCGCGCGCTTGTTAAAGGCCTACGATCTCGTCCCCGCCATGGAAGCGCTGAAAAACCGTCTCATCCACGATTATGTCAAAACGCCTGAAACCGCCGAAGTGGCGCTCTTGATCTTTCAATACCATTTCGAGCATCACGACTACAACGCGCTCACGCCCGTGATCGGCGATTTGAACCGCATCCGCAGCAAAGTCCAAAGCCCCGAACTCGATCATAAAATCGAAACTGCCCTTTCGGGCGTCCTGACCGAACTGCACAAGCTCGTCATCAAGAACAAAAAATCGACCGAAGTCGGAACGCTCGTCCGTCCGCTCGTCTCGCTGACCGAATCGGTGGGCGACCTGCTCGGCCAAGACAACGCGACTTCGCTGCTCGCCAATTACTCGCTCGCCGAGACCTCGTTCGAGTTGCAGGATTACGGCCGCGCCACGACCCTGTACCGCCAGCTCCTCGACCCGAAATACACGCAGACCCTCGAATCGCACAAAGTTTCGCACCAAAGTCTGGCCCTCCGGATGCTTTCGTCGCGCTATCGCGAGCTGAAGAAAGAACGGCTGATCCCCGAAAAACTGACGATCCGTGCGCTTTCGTCGGACGTCAGCCCCGCTTCAAAAGATCAAATCAACCGAATGAAAGAATGGATCGGCTGGGTCGACGAGCAGACCCTCTCGATGAACGGTCAAACTCCGCCCGAAGACCGCCAGTCGTTCTATGCCTTCAACCTTGAGGCCAACAAGCTCACTTACGAATACCTCGACGAAGCCAAGGCGCTCGAACGTCTCGAAGCCTTCGCCTTCCAGCATCCCGATACCGACGAGGGCGTGACCTCGATTTCGATCGTGCTCGATACGGTCTCGAAATCCGAAGCCTGGCAGCGCCTCTACGACACGACCCAGAAAACCCTGGCCGTCAAAAACTGGAAAAATAAAACCTTTCTCGAACGCACCAACGGCATGGCCGCAAGCTCGCACCTGAAGCTCACCCTCGAAGCCAAGGACCCGGAAGTGATTCTGGAACGGACCGAGGAATGCTCCGAGAAATTCAAAGGCATCAAATCGGCCGAAAAAACTTATCAGGAGTGCCTCATCATCGAGGCCAAAACCGAGCTGAAATTGAACCATCCTGACAAGGCCGAAGAGGGTCTCAATACGCTCTTTGCTCAAATCAAGGACGAAAAGCAGATTCAATCGATGCTCCTCCTCCGCGCCGACGCCCGAAGCCGCCTGGGCAAGATGACCGAAGCCATCTCGGATTTGAGCCGTTATCAAAGCATGACGGGCTTCAAAGACGCCGAGATCACCCAGAACATTCTTCAGCACTACTGGTTCAAGCGCGATTACGTCCATCTGGATGCTTTGTTGAAGAACAAAAAAGTCTGTTCGGGCAAAAACGCCGACACCTGCTCGCAGTTTCAGGTCGTGCGCATCCTCGACGAAGGCAAAGATCGCGGCATGAATTACCGCACCGTCTTCCGCAACACCGTCAAAGCGCCGAAAAACCTGATCTCGGTCTGGGCGCTGGCCGCCTTGCACACGCCGAAGAAACTTCCGTTTCAAGATCGTCTTATTCTTCTGCAACGGCTAGCCACGCATTGGGACAACTTGAACCCCTTGCTTCAGATCCATCTTTTGCCGCTCATGCAGGCCCGCGTAAAAGACACGTTGGAAAGCATCCGTGTTTCGGCCCCGGGCATTGCTCCCCTGACATCCGACCCTTCGACGATCGAACGCCGGATGCGTCTGATGCAAGACATCGATGCGACCTTCGCCAAGGTGATGAAGCTCAACTGGCTTGAAGTGAAACTGAAAGGCGCCACCGAGCTCGGAGTCATTTACGCGCGATTGATCCAGGACCTTCGCGCGATCCAAACACCGGAAGATCTTTTAAAACCGTTCGTTCAAAAAACCGAAGAAGTGGCGCAAGCCATCCACTCGCTGCACGAAATGGCGATGAACTTTCAACCCGTCACCGCGCAGGAAACCGATCGCAAGATCGCGTCCGAATCGGTGCCGGCCTCGTCGCTGCTCGTTTCGAAGGAAGTGCAGGACCGGATTCCCGCCCACCTTTGGAACGAATGGAAAAGCGGCGTGCAGGATCAGCGCCGGGATTATCTGTTTTACCTGATCTCGGTGATGGAATCCGGCGACGAAGGATTCAAACAATTCAGCCCGATCCTTCGCGGCCTCGTGCTCGTGAACGGTCAGGCCCCGACCGAAGCCTTTGAACTGATCAAAAGCGCGCCCGATTCGCCGTGGAAGGCGAGTCTGCTCGCCCAATTTCAACCGCAACCGGAGGTCAAGCCATGATGACGCTCATGAAGACGCTGTGGACTTTAGGTTTGATCGCGGGAACCCTGATTTCGCTGCAAAGCCAGGCTTTTCAGGGAAAACGCTCGACCAACATCAACTTCGAAGACGAGGTGGTCGAAGGGATCAACCGCAAGCCGCTCGATTCCGTCAATCAGATCAGCGAACGCGACAAAAACGGCAAATCGCATCTTTACCGCAAACGGGCCGGGTTTTCCGACCGTGATCAACTGCTCACGCAAGAGCTGAGGTTACAACAATGAGGATTCACCTTCATCGACCGCAATTTTTGATTCAGTACTCGGAAGACCGGCGCTCGCTGGCCATCCCCCGCTCCCTCACCTGGAACGGGCATGACTTGCTGGCATTGGGGCATCCGACTCACTACGTCCTTCAACGAAAAGCCGACCGCATCCTGATCCGTAATTTCCGCTCGGATGACGAAGCCAAATCGCCGCTCCAGACGATCGAACTGAACGAGTCCACTTTCGGCAAGCGCATCACCCTTTCGTCGAACGGACGCGATTCGGTCGTGATTCACCCGCTTCCGAGCTTCCAGCCCGTCAGTTACGACGAAGTGAACCGGATTCCGAAGATCAACCTTCCGGCCCAAAAGACGGTGCTGGCCGAAGACCGCCTTTTTTCGAAGCACATGCAACGGATCGGAGCCGCAGCCATGGTGCTTTTCTTGGCGATCGTTCTGATCAAACCGAGCGCGCCGGACAATGATAACGACGAACTGATCCCGAAAAAATACGCGAAGTTGATTTTAACGAAGCCGAAACAAAGAAGCGCACCGTCGCAGGGCGGAGCGACTCGCAGCCAAGCGCAAGTCAAGGCCGTCGCGCGCGCGTTCAAATCGACCGCGGTTCAGCGGAGCATGCGAAGCATCTTAAAGGGCGGTCTTTCGAAATACTCGATCATGGCGACCGGACGCGCGATTCAGAACCTCTCGCGAAGCATCGCGACCACGACCAACGTCACCGGCGCGGGTTTGCAAGACAAGGCATCCAATATTCTGGCTGCGAACAACGTCGGCAGCTTTCAAATCGGAAGCGATTCGGGCTACGGCTCGGGCCACGGTCTGAACGTCAAAGGGCAAGGGAACGGCCAGTTTGAAGTGGGATTGATCACCCAAGACGCCGTCGTCGACGAGGGGTTGACCAAAGAAGAAGTCGCGCGCGTGATTCATAGCCACATGAACGAAATCCGCTACTGCTACGAATCGGCGATCCTGCGCGATCCGACCCTGGCCGGAAAAGTGCTGATTGATTTCAAAATCAACGCCAGCGGACGGGTTCCTTCGACCGGAATCGCCGAAGACTCAATCCACGACAAACGCGTGGGCGGCTGTCTCGCGGCGCACCTCCGGACCTGGAAATTCCCGCAACCCCGGGGCGGCGTGGTCGTGGCCGTCTCGTATCCGTTCATCTTCAAGAGCTTATCGAGGTAACCTGACATGAAGTCTTTTTCTTCCCTCATCCTTCTTTTGACCCTTTCTGCGCCGGCAATGGCCGATTTCCATTCGGTCAAGGCTTGTCAGGACAGCGAAACCTGGACGTTCGAAGGTTCGACCGCACCGTCGTGGATGAAGCAGTACCGTGATTTCGTGTCGGGCAAGACTTCGCCCGTGTACAGCTTTTCGCAGGCGATTCAGCTGAAGCGCATCAGTGCCCTGCTCGTCCATTCCGAGTTTGAGCGCGATTTTTCGGAGTTTTGGGTCGGACGCATTCTCTACCAGCTGAAGCTCGATGCTTTAGCCAATCAGGTATTCCGCTCGGTTTACGAAAACGCCGAAACACCGACGGTCAAAAAGGCGTCGTTCGTCTGCATGACCCAGCTTCAGAAACGAAGCCCCGACTGGGGGGCTCCGTCCGGCTTGGCCTGGATGAAACTCGGATTGAATGCCTCGGACGCCGATGCGATCTTTCTGGCTTCGCTGCGCCTGCCCTCGGGCCGGATGTCGTCGATGGCAAGCTCCCTTCCCGAACCGCATCGCTCGTTTTTGAGCGGCCTCGATGCCGTCGCCAAACACCGCTACCCCGACGCGATCGCCGATTTCAAGAAATTCATCGATTACTTCACGACCCATTCCGATTCCTTTTTGGAACGCTATCGGAACGACGCCCGCCTGTATTTGGCCCGCTCCGAATATTCGGTGGCGAAATTCAAAGACGCGGCCGATGACTTTCAAAAAGTGTCGAAAACTTCGAATCAGCAGATCGATGCGATGAGCGACCTTTCGTGGGCCTACCTGCTCGACGAAAAATACGGCGCGGCGATCGGAATCGCGATGCAGCTTCGCGCGGGCGTGCTCCGCAACACTTTCGCGCCCGAGCCGCTGATGGTCGCCGCAATGGCCTTGAACGAGCTTTGTCTTTATCCCGATTCGATCCGCATGACCCAAGCCTTCGTCAACGACTACTCGAAAAGCCACGAGTGGCTTGCCGCGAATCCGAATCCGTCCGATCTCTATTCGGAGGTTCTAAAAGTACTGAAAGGGAAATCGACCGTTCCTGCCAAGGTGGCGACCGAATGGCTGAAGAACCCGGCCTTTTTGTCGCGACAAAAAGAGCTGAATCTTTTGATCGAAACGCCGAAAATGCTGACCGCCATCCATCGTAAGGCGGTGTTGGAGCAAAACCGGCTGACGAACGACTTCATCGAGAAATCGCAAAAATTCATCAAAGAAGTCCGGATCGCGAAGCTCAAATTAAAACCGGGCGAATCGCTCGATCCGTCCTACGCCGACCGTTATCTTTCGCTCAAGCGCGACCTTCGAAATTTAAGCCACTATTATCGCGCGTCCCGGACGTGGAAGAACTTGGCCCATCGCTATCAGCACGGAATCCCGTCGTTGCGATCGCATCTCGTAGCCGAGATCAACTCGGATCTTAAAAAACAAAACCGTCAGATGCTGTCGCTGATCGAGAAGGTCCGCGACAACTCGGATCTGATCGAGGTCGAAATTTACAACGGCGCAAGCCAGGACATGATCTGGAAGAACGCCCATCCGGATTTCGAAAAACTTTCGGAAAGCCTGAAAGACCCGAAACCCGAAACGAATTCGGCCAAAACCTGGAACTGGGGCCGAATGCCGGCCTCGGACGTCGAGCACGCCGAAGTGTGGGAAGACGAATTGGGGGCCCTCAAGGCCGACATCTCAAGCCAGTGCGACGAACAGGAACGTTACCGGAAACTGAAACTCATCAAAAAATAAGGAAAAACCATGAAAACCGTCACTCAATATTACCTCTTCAAATCGGGCCTGCTGGTCGGGCCGGTCACCCCCGAAAAAATCGAGGCCTTGCGCGCCAGCGGCGAGATCAACAAGTACTCGTGGATCATGGACGACGTCAACCAGGCTTGGCAGCCCGTGATCGCGATGCCTTCCGAAAACCCGTTTCAAAAAACGAAGGAAGTGCTTCAGGCCCGCGACCTTTCGGGCTCGTTCGTCTTTTCGAAAAAGCCGTACCTCGGCATGGTCAAAGGCATTCACTCGTTCGGAGTCGAGCTACTGCTCGAAGTAAAAACCCGACTGGCAGGCCTGAACCCCGAGACGGTGCTGCAACTGAACCTAGTCGACGAGACCAACGCGCATTGGGTGAATACGAAAGTCGTCTTTCAAAGCGCCGAAGAACGGATCGACGGACTCTTGCTTCGCTTCGGTTGGCAGGGCGTCCCGGCCGCGATTTGATTCGGTTTTTTAACCCACGGATTTTAACCACGGAGGAATCATGAAGAACAGGATTTCAGATTTTATTTTTGCAAGCTTGCTCGCAGTCGCGGGCTTGGCTTCGACCGCGCTGGCGGCCGAACCGGCGGCCTCGCCCGCTCCCCAAGCCCCCGCATCGGAAGCGGGCGAAGAGGTCGACGTTTCGAAGATCACCCAGAAATATTGGGCTCAGGGAAAGGACACCGAACTCGGAGTCGTGCAAAACCGGAAGTACACGAGCGCGCACCAGCTTGAACTCGACGCCTTTGCGGGCACCGTTTCGAGCGATCCCTTTCTTTCGGTCAAAAACTACGGCTTCTCGCTGGGTTATCACTTCGACCAGTACCTGAGCCTTCACGCGATCTGGTGGAAAGCGAGCGTCGCCCCGTCGGATGCGCTCAAGACCTTCGAATCCGAGACCCATTCGACCGTCGATACCAACAAGCCGAAATTCTTTTACGGCGGACAGCTGAATTATAATTTTCTTTACGGAAAAGCGAGCTTGTTCGGCGACGTGATCATCTACGTCGATCTTTACGTGTTGGGCGGCCTGGGCGTGACCGAGACCGAAAGCGGAAACAACCTCACCCCCTTCGTCGGGATCGGTCAGAAAATCCATCTGAATCAATTCATGGTCTTGAATCTCGATTATCGGATCATGCACTACACGGAAACGATTTTGAACAAGGTGACGAATCCGGGAACCGTCAAAGGCGAGCGCTCGAATAACTCGGACGTGATTACCTTAGGCGTCGGTTTCCTTTTTTAAACGGTAGCCTTCGCCGTAGACGGTCTGAATCGAGCCGGTGAACTTCGCGATCTTCTTTCGAAGCGAAGTGACGTGAGCGTCGATCAAACGGTCACTCTTGCGGCCGTCTTCCCAGACTTGCTTCATGATCTCTTTACGGGTGACGACCTCTTCGACCCGGGCGATCAGGAGGCGCAGAATTCCGTATTCGACCGGCGAAAGGTCGATCGGCTCGTCGCTGATCTTGACCTCGCGGCTGCGAAGGTCCATCGACAGGTTGCCGATGACGGTTTCGTCGCGCGGGATGTTCCGAAGCTCGTTCATGCGGCGGATCTTCGATTTCAGGCGCGTGAGCAATTCGTCGACTTCGAACGGTTTCGCGATAAAGTCGTCGGCGCCGAGATTGAAAGCCCGGATCCGCTCTTGACTGGTATTGGCCGCCGTCAGCATCAGTAACGGAATGTGTCGGGTCTCGTCGCTTTCTCTGAGGACGCGACAGGTATCAAGTCCGTCCATCTCGGGCATCATGATGTCCATGAGGATAATGTCAGGGCGAAAAATCTTCGTGTTTTGAATCGCTTCTTTTCCGTTGGACGCGAAGTTGACTTCGAACTGGTCGCTTAAAAACTCACCTAAAAGCATGCGAATTTGCGGCTCGTCGTCCACGATGAGCAGTTTGGGCTTCATGTGAGATTTATTGTAACTAAAGCCAAACCCAAGTCATCAGTAAATTTCGGAATTTGAAAAAAAATACACTTCAATTCTTTAATCACTGTAAAGCTTTTTGAATGAAATCCGGTGAAACCGTGGTCTGAGGCACCTTCATTTCAAACCAAGTTCGGACATCCGCATCCAAGCCGATTCCCAGCATATAATTATAAACCGCCTTGCGGAGTCCTGCCCCATAACGATCATGGTCGAGGCCCGTGGGATCCGTGAATTTTAGGTCATTTCTGGCGAAAGTCAGCTCGGAATCGGACTCGATCTCAATTCCGAACGCCGCAGGATCGTGCCCGATCGGCGAATGCGCCGTCGCCGAAAAGCGATGCCAGAATGCAGAAGTCAGGCAGCCGTTCAAAAAAAGCTGCCGCACCCGCTCCAAGCTATCGATCGTCTCTTGTTCGGTCTGCGTAGGGAATCCGTACATCAGGTACGCATGCACCATCACTTTCGAGTCTCTGAAATTCCGGGTCACGCGAGCGACTTGTTCGACGCTGACTCCCTTTTTCATTTTTTTGAGCAATCGATCGGAAGCCACTTCGAGGCCGCCCGAAATCGCGACGCATCCGGCATCGCTCATGAGTTCGGTCAATTCGCGCGTGAAAGTTTTTTCGAAGCGGATGTTTCCCCACCAGCTGAACGACTGCCCCTGCTCGATCAACGCCCTCGAAAGCTCTTTCAGGACGACCGGGGGCGCCGCTTCGTCGACGAAATGAAACCCGCTCGACCCGCTCTCGGCGGCGAGCTTTTTCATCCGCTCGACCGTGATTTGAATGGGCGAAACCTCGTAGCGTTTGATGTAATCGAGGGTCACGTCGCAAAAAGTGCATTGATGCCAATAACAGCCGTGCGCGAGCATGAGTTTGTTCCAGTGCAGATCCGACCAAAAGCGGTGCATGGGGTTCAGCATCTCGACCATCGAAATATAACGCCGGATCGGCAGGCCCTCTAAGGTGGGCTGCCCCGTCTGGCTTTGCGGGATGTCGTGCTCGCTTTCGGAGTGGCAGTACTCGATGGCCAACGCCACCTTCTCGGAACGAAGAAAGGTTCGAAACAGATCTTTTCGTTCGCGTTTTTTCGACCAATATTCGAGCAAACACTCTAACGGACGCTCTCCGTCGTCCAGCGTAATCGCATCGACAAAATCGAAAATCCGCGCGTCGCGGACGGATCGCAATTCGGTATTGACGTAGCCGCCTCCGAGCGCGATCCGCAGGGTCTTTCCGCGTTCGGTCTGGATCGTCCGCGCCGCGCGTGCGATCTTCAGCGCTCCCAGCATGCAACCCGGAAAAGGAACGGTCAGCAACAGAACGTCGGGCGTTTCTTCGTCCAGCGCCTTTTTCACCGCTTCGTCTAAAAGACGGTCGAGGAGGTTCGGCGGCTGCTTCAGCGCCGTCCAAAGCGGATCAAAGGTCGGCTGGCTAGAGGCCAGCTTTTCGCCGTAACGTGAAAGCGAAAACTCGGGGTCGATTCCGGCTGAAATCACGTCGGTCAGATCGTCGATGTAAAGACTGGCCACGTGCTTAGCGCGATCCTGCACGCCCATCGAGCCGAAGGCCCAGGCCAAATCTTCGGTATCGAGCGAGGCAAAGCGCGGCCCTTCGGGCAGGAGCGTCCTCGAAGCAATCCGATGCGCGATCGCCGGATCGCCCCCTTGCAAAAATCGGATGGCCGAACCGATCGTCCGTCGGTAGTCGTCGAAAGCATCGAGAAAAAATGCGATCGAGTCGTTTCCATGCAACTCCGAATCCGCTCGCCGCTCCAATTCGGTACGAACCTGATCCAACCCCTCGGCCGAAAGCAGCGCCAAGACCAGCTCCAGCCCCAAGTCGCGTTGGGCTGCCGCCCACCCGCGCGAACGCAGAAAGCCCGTGATGAAGCTCGTCGACGGATACGGCGTATTGATTTGAACGAGCGGAGGGATGACGGAGAGGATTTTCACAACTTCCGGAAAATACCTTAAATTTAACGGTTTTCAAAGTTTTTATCGCGATTTTATAGATAAAATAGGGAACAAGTTATTATTAAATTATATTTATTTATAAATTGACCACTTCCGCCCGATCATGCTACAACCAGCGCATGAAATCGCTCCCTCTTTTCTCGTTTGTTTTTGCATCTTTACTGACAGTCGGAACCCCGGCGGCGCATGCTCAATCCCAAACTCCAGGATTTTTGAGCGACTATCAATATCAAGTCGTGAACCTTCCCAGCATCCAGGACGCCCAACGCCTGATGGACCTCGAATACACCGACACGCGCGACCGTTCGGTCTGCGCCAATCGCGCCGAAATCTGGTCGTACATGATCAAGCAAAAGACCGGCATGAACGTCGGCAAGGTCTTCGTTCACTTTACCGATAAGGGCCAGGCCGACGAAAACGGCGAATGGGCTTACCACGTCGCTCCGTATGTTCTCGTAAACGGCGTAGAGTACGTGCTCGATAATGGATTTTACGTCTTCGGCCATCACCCCGTGCGAATGACGGAGTGGGAAAACTATTTCGGCAAAAGCCCGAATTGCGTCGTGCTGGACCCGACCCACAATCCGGCTCACCTGGCGCTTGAGCAAAACAATCTTCCGAACGACTCGGTCACGCCGCTCAATTACAAAAGCGGGAACGCTCGACAGTACCCCTCGACCGAGGGCATCTGCTACGTTCGCAAAGTCCCGATGTATTATTGGTTCCCGTACCAGGTCTACGGCGCCGATCTGTATTTGGCCGGCAACCCCGAATACGCGCGCTACATCTCGACCGACTTCAACCCCGACGACGTCGTGGATGCGTGCAAGCAAGCGTCCCACCTGGGCTCGATCTTCGGCCGCGAAAACGCCTGCAAGAAGTATCTGGGGCTCAAAGAAGACAAGCCCAAGCACGAGCGGAATCGTTAAGCCTGAAACCCCGCAATTTTAAAAATCCCCTTCCCGGCCGGAGCGGGATGATCCGAGCTGACGGTGTGAATGAAAATGCTCATCGTCTTCGGCCCGAAGGCCTCGGCCATGGCGACCAGGTTCTTGGGCTCGTTCTCGAAACTGGCCACGACCTCGCCCCAGCCCGAGATCGTTTTCGCGGCTTGGGTTTTGAAATCAAGGTCGTCCATCTGCCGCTTCGGCTTCAAAATCAAACGCGTGCGTTCGACTTCGATCGGAAGGCCGTGGGCCTTCAACTGATCGTAAGTCCCGAAGGCCATGAGCGGAACGTCGCGGCCGGTCAGGTAGACGATCTGAACGCCCATTTGGTGAAGCTTCTGCACGAACGCAACCGCGCCGGGCATCGGCTCGTCGTGCTTCAGGTACTCATTCCCGAAAAAGCGTTTGCGCCAAAAATCTTTGGCTTGCTTGAAGTGTTTCAAAAACGGTTCGCTCTGAAACGGAATGCTCTTCCGCTCCCACACATCCTGTAACGAATAGCGCATGTCCGAAGGTGCGACGTCTTGCAAGGCCTGAAGCGTTTCGGTGAACGACTTCGATTCGGGGTGCGCCAACCACTCGCGCAGGATCTCGTACGAACGCCTCGACACGTCGAACAAGGTCGAATCGAGGTCGAACACCACGATCGGAAGCTTCTTCGCCTCCAGCACCGCCTGCGCGCGCGTGATCACTTCGCTCAGCACGTCGGCCGTCGAATGCGGGTGAAACTCGGTGTTTTTGATCCAATCTTCGCGGACGTGCATTACCGGAACGACTCCAGCTTCTTGTACCGAACGCGTTTCGGCGTCAAAGCTTCAGGGCCTAAGCGGCGTTTTTTGTCTTCTTCGTAATCTTGGTAGTTCCCCTCGAAGAAAACGACTTGCGAGTCGCCCTCGAAAGCAAGAATGTGGGTTGCAATCCGGTTTAAGAACCAGCGATCGTGCGAAATCACGACGGCGGTACCCGCGAAGTTGACGAGCGCCTCTTCGAGCGCACGCAGGGTGTTCACGTCGAGGTCGTTGGTCGGCTCGTCGAGTAAGAGCACGTTCGCGCCCGATTTCAGCATCTTCGCCAGATGCAGCCGGTTGCGCTCACCGCCCGATAAAACGCCCACGAGCTTTTGCTGATCGCCGCCCGTAAAATTGAACTTGGCGGCGTATCCGCGCGACGAAACCTCGCGATTTCCGACCATCACCATCTCGTTCTTGCCGTCGGCGATTTCTTCCCACACCGTCCATTCGGAATTCAGGCTTTCGCGCGACTGATCGACGTACGAGAGCTTGACCGTATCACCGATCTTGAACGACCCTGCATCCGGTTTTTCACGGCCGGTGATCATATTAAAAAGCGTCGTTTTCCCGGCGCCGTTCCCGCCGATCACGCCGACGATGCTTCCCGGCGGAATCTTGAAGCTTAAATTTTCGAACAAGACTTTATCGCCGAAGGCCTTCGAGATGTTCTCGGCCTCGACCACGATCCCGCCCAAGCGGGGGCCGGAGGGGATGAAGATTTCTAATTCTTCTTCGCGGCGGCCGTTTTGGTTTTCATTTAATAACTGCTCGTAAGCGCTCACGCGGGCTTTGCTCTTGGCCTGACGCGCGCGCGGACTCATGCGAATCCACTCCAGCTCGCGGGCCAGAGTTTTCTGGCGTTTGCTTTCGGTCTTTTCTTCAAGGGCCAAACGATTCTGTTTTTGTTCGAGCCACGAAGAGTAATTCCCTTCCCAAGGGATTCCATGTCCGCGATCGAGTTCCAAAATCCAGCCTGCGATGTTGTCGAGGAAGTAACGATCGTGGGTCACGGCGATCACGGTGCCTTCGTATTTTTGCAGAAAATCTTCGAGCCAGTGCACCGATTCGGCATCGAGATGGTTGGTCGGCTCGTCGAGCAACAGCACGTCCGGCCGTTCGATCAAAAGCCGGCAAAGCGCAACCCGGCGGCGCTCTCCCCCCGAAAGGTTTTTCACCAAGGCATCGGGCGGCGGACAACGAAGCGCTTCCATCGATACTTCGAGCTTGCGATCGATGTCCCATCCGTCTTTGGCCTCGATGCGTTCTTGAATCGTGGCCTGCTCTTCGAGCAGATCGTTCATTTTGTCGGGATCGAGATCCGGGTCGGCGAATGCAATGCCAATCTCTTCGAATCGCTTCAGATCTTTTCCGAGCTGGCCCGTGCCTTCCATCACCACCTCACGGACGGTCTTATTAGGATCGAGCGCGGGTTCTTGTTTTAAAAGCCCGAAGGTCACGCCTTCGCTCGGCAGGACTTCGCCGTTCACGTTGCGTTCTTCGCCCGAGATCACCTTCATGAGCGTGGATTTTCCCGAGCCGTTCAGACCCAGCACACCGATCTTGGCGCCGTAAAAAAACGAAAGCGAGATGTCGCGTAAAACTGGTTTATTGGGCGGGTAGATCTTCGAGACCCCGCTCATCGAAAAAGCGAATTTAGGTTTTGCCATAGACGTTCAGATATACCAAACGAAACGCACGAGCGCAATTTGCGGCAGCGGAATTCCCGAAATCCGCTTCATCACTTCCTCGTCGTCCACCGATAAATCCGAGCCGTCGACTTGGTCCGGGTCCTGCTCGATGGCGACGTTCCCGCCGTGGGCCAGGGGGACCGAGAATTGAACTCCCAAATCAAACCCGATGGCGACGCGTCGGCTTAAAAACCACTCGCCGCCGATTAAAAGTCCCGCAAAAAGGGCGTTGACGTTCATCTCGGCCGTATTGGCGAGCGACTGGCCGTCCATCTTCAGGTTCGAAATATCGACGTTCACATTAATATGCCGAAAACCAAGCTCGCCCGTCAGCGTCAGCCAATTCGAAAAGGGATGGTACCGAACGCCGCTCATCAGGGTATAGTCCATGACCGCGCGCGAGTTTTCTTCGCCGAACGAGTATTTGAACCAGCCTCCTTCGAAGAAAACCGCCAGCCGGCGGATGTCGTCCAATTTTCGTTCCACGCCGATCGTGAGCGGCTGCGGGACGGTAATCGCGGTCGTAATGCCCCAAGGATTCGCGATCTCGGGCGCGGGGGCTTGGGCGGTCACCGTTTGAGTCGTGACCGTCGATGATGCGGGTTCCGTGTGCAAATCCTCGACGGTTAGGCCTGGCACATACGCAAATGCCGCATGAGACAGGAACGGAATCAGCAGAATCGGAAGCGTGCCCCTCATCACTGAACCCAGATCGCATTCGTCGTCACCCAACGATAAGGCTGATCGGCGTATTTTTTATTGAACAGAAACGAGCGCATCTGATGCGGAACCATCCACACCTCGGCACGGTAATGGCCCGCAGGAGGATTAGGATACACGATCTCACTGCCCTGGCCGCTCGATCGCGCAACGACCGTGCGTTGCCCGCTGGAATTAATAAAATATAAAATCGCCGAAACATCCGGCTTTTCGGATTGATCCGTGCCCGGAAATCCGGCCTGAATCGTCGGCACCTTCAGCGTGATCGACGTGCCCGAAGCGACCGGGAAAGAGCCGCCCATCTCGATTGTGTTCGTTCCGTCGTATCCGTAAAAATCCAACCCGATCGGAGTGCCGAACCCCTCCAGCACGAAAAACACGCGGCCCGCGCGAATCGAGTCTTTGATATCGTCGATATCGGTCGAGGGCGTCAGCACGAGGTTGTTCATGAAGCGGGTCATCCGGCGATGACTGTCGAGCCGTTCGCCGTCCGACGCTTTTTGAGAAAAAATATTTTCGTGCGAATCGAGGCCGCCTACGCCCGTGACCGAGATGCCCTGGCTCAGCAGCGAGTCCCAGCGATCGAAATACAGATCGCTCATCTGCAAAAACTCCATGAACAGGTAATCGGCGTTGAGTTCATTGAACGGATCGATGATGTAATTCAAAAACTTCGCGATGTGCTCGAAGGGCTTCATGTTCAGCCACTTTTTACGAAGCTTCGGGTCGAGATTCGCATGGAGGTTGTAGATCTCCATCACGTTCGACGAATACGGCGACATGAAATTTTTCAGGTACGTGGGATCGCGGCTTTCGGTGTGCGGAATGCCCACGATCGCGTTCGTTTCGCTTTCGATTTGGTCTCTCTGGGCCGTTTGATCGCCGCCATAGGTGGCCTTGCGGTCGTCGACCGTGCCAGAGATATGATTCTCCATCCCGAGCGCCAGCAACTGCCCTTCCAGCCCGGGCATGGTCGTCGCCGCAAACCCGTCGGGGCAAGCGATCGTATTGGCGATGACGTTCCCCGATTTCACTACCGGCGTATCGCCCGGTTCGCTCAGTTGAAGGGCCGCATAATCGGTGTCGGCGACGTGCTCGACGTGATCGGTAAAAAAAGTGAGATTGATGTGATTCTCGCAAAGGGCGTAACGAATGTCGTTCACGCACCATTGCGCGGGGGTTCCGTCGGCAGCCAGGCCTTTTCCGTCACAGGCGTCGAACGAATGGGGAGTATGAAAGTGAGTGATGACCCGGACGAATTGATTGCCGCGAACCGTTCCCATCACCGTCGTCGGCGAAAGGCCCGGACTATGAGTGGGATGCGAACACCCCGACGCCATGACCAGAGCGACGACCGCACCCAAAATTGAACCCCAAAACCGCATCATGAGGGCCCCAGACTACCCATAATTTCGCGCCGACTCAAGGGCGAAAAGGGCGAAGGCAAACAGCGATTTAGGGGTTTCAGTCAAGTTTTTCCCGTGCCCCGCCGAAAAGAACTTGAGGCCACGGAGCTTTACGGCCTCATGCCCATTCGGCTTTACCCATATCCACGGAACGGAAACAACTTGTTGCGATTGCGGCTGTCACCGCAATGCCAATCAACAGAGGATTCACCATGATTCTTCCGTTTCGCGTTCTCATGTTTCTCGTGGCTTTCGTCACCGGCATCGTCACCTCGTACTCGGTTTTCGCGCAAGGCGTTTTTGACCGACTCGACGGCAGCGGCCCTTCGAAGGTGCGAGTCGACGTGATCGAATGGGACGGCAATTTAGAAGTCCACGTCTATCCTCGTGGCGCCTTGAAAGGGCTTTCCGCCAAACTCGATGACCGCGAGCAAGGAAAAAAAGTGATGGTAATCGGCTATCGCCTGGGCAACTCGAAGACGCCGCTCATCCGCCGCGCGATCTTGGGCATTCCGTTTACGAAAAACGTTCTGGGTTTCATCGACCGCACTGAACCCGACTTCGACAAATTCGCGCTTTCCAACCAGCCTCTTTCCAAACCTTGGGCTCCGTTTAAGCTCGATCCTGCCCCGGCGCAGTGGGGGCCGGAAGGCTCGGATAAGACCGAATCTTCGCAACCGAGACTGACGGAACAACCCTCCCATCACCCTCAAGAAGATCGTTCTTACGATTCGGAGTCCGGCTCGTCGCGCGCGCCCGCGTCGGTTCCGACGAAGCGTCGCTCGCATTCTCGCGGAAATTCAGGATCGTTGAATCAGTTCAATTGGTAAAAAAGGTCGGGCCCACCATTTGGTAGCAATTGCTACCAAATGGTGGGCCCGACCTTTTTTAGATACTCACGACTTCCATCACTTCGGGGATGGCGTCTTTCAATTTGGTCTCGATCCCCATCTTCAGGGTCATCGTCGAACTCGGGCAGCCCGAGCAGGCGCCTTGCATCGACAGGTAAACGATCCCGTCTTCGAAGTGATCGAGCGTCACGTCGCCGCCATCCATCGCCACCGCCGGACGAATTTGCTCGTCCAAAAAGACTTGGATCTTCTTTTCGATCTCGGACGCATTCTGTTGGTCGTGCTGGGAAGCCATCTCGCCCGTCAGCACGGGTTCATTCGCCGTCAGGTGCTTTTCGATCAATTCGGATGCGTTTTTATGCACGTGATCCCAATCGCCGTCGTCGGATTTGGTGACGGTCACGAAATCCTTCCCGATCATCACGCCCGAAATGCCCTCGATGCCGAGCAGCTTAAACGCGAGCGGCGAACGCTGGTCGGCTTCGGCCTTTTTCGTAAAATTGGCGGCACCCTTGTCGAGAAGTTTGCGGTTCACCGAATACTTCAGGGTGTTCGGGTTCGGCGTAAATTCCAAAGAGACGTAGACGGCGGATTGTTCCATACGGCCTTAATCTATACCTTTTGGTACGGTTTAAGCAAGGCCTACTTTTTCATGGTGTTTTTGGCGATTTTTTGAAAAGCTGGGGCCCATGACTTTTATTCCCACGATCCTTTCCGGCGGCAGCGGAACGAGACTTTGGCCGGTCTCGCGGACGAAGTTTCCGAAGCAATTTTGCGAGCTCTTTGAAGAGTCGCTTTTTAAGATGACGTTGGAGCGACTCAAGCCGCTCGGATCGCCGTGGGTGATCACAAACGCCGCCCTCAAGATTCTGACCGAAACCGTGATGCGTGAGGCGAAGGTTCCACTCGAACAGGCGCTCTACGAACCGAAGGCGAACAACACTGCCCCGGCGGTCGCGCTGCTGTGCCGGGTGCTTGAATTGAAAAACCAATCGGATGCGATCGCGGGGATCTTCCCCTCCGACCACCTCGTTCAAAACGACCGCGCCTTCGAATCGGCCGTTAAGCTTGGCATCGAATGCGCGAAGAAAAAACAGGTGGTGACCCTCGGTTTGAAACCCACCTACCCCGCCACCGGCTACGGCTACATCGAAGTGGCTGAAAAGACGTTCGCCGAGCAAGGGTCGCTGAAGGCCTACCCGACCCGCGGGTTCCGCGAAAAACCGAACGAACAGACCGCCGAAGACTTCATCCAATCCGGAAATTTTTTCTGGAACGCCGGGATGTTCATCTTCGAAGTGGCGACGATGATCGCTCACTTTCGCGCGCTGATGCCCGAGACTTGGGCCGTGATCTCCGAACTCAAGGCCGACCTGTCGAACCTGAAAGAAGTCTATCAGCGCTGTCCCGCCCAGAGTATCGATTACGGCATCATGGAAAAACTGAAGGAGCAGGTCTGCATTCCCTGCGATCTGGGCTGGAGCGACGTGGGCTCGTGGGACGAGATCGCAAAGCTGTGTCAGACTGACGACATCATCGAAACCGGCGGCCACAGCAACTTCGCCTACTCGAAAAACAAGCGCGTGGTGGCCTTCGTCGACACACACGAGCTGATCGTGGTCGACACGCCCGACGCGATCCTCGTCACCAAAAAAGGGTCTACTCAAAAGGTAAAGCACGTCATCGAAGCGCTTCAAAAGCGGGACGACGTCCGACTGATCGAGCATTCGTTCGAATACCGTCCTTGGGGAAAATTCGAGATTTTGCGCGACACCGACGATTTCAAATCAAAGGTGATCCACGTAAACCCCGGCCAGCAACTTTCGTATCAAAGCCACACGAAACGCGCTGAGCACTGGGTGATCGTCCGGGGTCAGCCTGAGGTCATTTTAAATGATCAGCTTCATCGTTTGAAGCCGGGCGAAAGCATCTTCATTCCACAAGGTGCGAAGCACCGGATTCGAAATCCCCATGAATTCGAAATCGTCGAATTCGTCGAGGTGCAGGTCGGATCGTACTTCGGCGAGGACGACATCGTCCGTTATCAGGACGATTATAAACGGGTATGATTCAAAACACGAAAGACGGATCAAAGCGCAGTTGGATCCGAAGCTTACGGCAAGTTTTTTCGAGCCGTACCGACGAATTGGTTCTCAACGACATTCTTTTTCAGGACGTCGGTTCTTTTCCGATCTCCGACAAAATGCACTGGCTGGAGCAGCTCCTTCAATGGCTGTTTCAGGACGTCGAAAAAATCGAAGTCCGTTTTCGTTTTTTCTTCAAGGTTTTGGATCAAAACCCCGAATGGAAAGTTCATTTTCAGCAGGCGGTGATCGCCATCCTGACGAATTGCCGCTTTTTGGGGTTCTTGACCAATGTCGGTTACGACGTCGATCACGGATTGTGGAGCGACATCACGAAACGTCTGAAAGACAAGATTCTGCCTTCGGGCGGAAGGGTGGATTTTCAGGACGTCTTTCTTGCGGTTTTTAAAAGTAACGAAAGCGTGAGCGCGATCCGCTCGGTTTCGAACGAAACGCTTTCGAAAATTGCCGAGCTGATCCGCATTTCCGAGGCGTCCGAAGGCTGGAACCGCCTGGGCCAACAGTCCCTCGAAGCGCTGTTGTTTCTTTCGACTCACGTCGCGCATTACGGAATCAGCTCCGAAATCGTCGATCGGCTTTCACAGCGAGATGCCATTTCCAACTCCCCCTTTCTTCGCCTTTCGGAAGCGCTTTATCACGGCGACTCCGAGAACATTCCTGAAATCCTGAATTTATGCGAACGCGCCCTGGAGCAGGTCTACGCGAACATGGACGAGACCGGAGTCAGCGTCGACGTCGTGAATCGCCTGGAAACGGTTTCCGCCCTTTTGACCCGTATTAAACGAATTCTCGACCTTCGATCGTCGCAAACGGAATCCGAGCGGCTGGCGAAAGTTCGCGATCTCTTGATCGTCGTCATCGAAGCGGGAATCCGGGGCCGCTCCGTTCTCAGTTTCATCAACCGGCACTTTTACCTGCTTTCAAAAAAGATCGCCGAACGAAACGGCCATTCGGCCGAGCATTACATCGCCCAAACGGGCTCCGAGCTTTCGCTTCTTTTCTGGTCATCGGTCGGCGGCGGCGGGATCGTCGTCCTGATGACGATCTTCAAAACCTGGCTGATTCATTTCAATCCGCCCCCGTTTTTTCTCGCGACGGGGATTTGGATCATCTACTCGATCGGGTTCTTGGGGATGCAATTCACCGGCTGCACCTTGGCGACGAAAATTCCGTCCTTCACCGCTTCGCGGCTGGCCTCGATCCTGAAGATCAATCGCCGCAACGATCTGGACGGTTTTCGGAAGGAATTCCGCAACACTCTGAAATCCCAAACCGTTTCGCTCGTCGGGAACGTCCTGGGCCTCGTCCCCCTGGCCTTGCTCCTTTCTTATCTTTTCGAGAAAGTCTTCGCGGGATACGCCTTGATGAACGAACCTTATGCCCAACACATCCTGGATTCTCTTCACCCCGTCGATGCGATCACCTTGGGCGCGTTGACCGGGGTTCAGCTCTGGCTGTCCAGCCTGGCCGGCGGATGGTTCGAAAATTGGCTGATTTTCAACCGGATTCCCGACGCGATCGAAAACCACGATCGATTGAAACAGGTCTTCGGCGAAACCGCCGCGAAACGCCTCGCCGAGTGGCTGACCCATCATGCCTCGGGCATCGCCTCGAACGTCAGCCTGGGTTTTCTATTCGGTTTCGTCCCGCTTTTCGCCGGTCTGTTCGGCCTCAACGGAAACGGGCACCACGTCACGATCTCGAGCACTTCGGCCGTGTTCGCCATGTTCGACCTTCACTTCGCCATTACTCCCGCAGTCTGGACCTGGAGCATCGTAGGCCTGCTTTTAGTGGCCTTCATGAACTTCGGAGTCAGCTTCTGCCTGGCCTTGTTCATCGCCGGAAAGGCGCAGCGGATGAAGTTTACTCGGATTTTGCAGTATTTGAAATCGAGTCTTTAAAAAAGGGCGGCCCACCCTATATGCCAAGAACGCCAAAACCCATCACTTTCGCAGCTTTTCCTAATTTCTCGTCGTAGGTGATGAAAAACACATCGTCCGTCTTGACCTGTTCTTTTAAGCGAATCGCGGAGGACAGGTGAATCGAATCGAGCGTCGCCAGACCGACCGGCAGGGGCGTTTCCGAAATTTTCAAAATGGATTCATCGATTTGAATTAGGTTGATTCCGGAAATGGCCTTGGCGAGCATCGCCTTCATTCTCGCATAAGTCTCTTCATCCAGTTTTTTTTCAATGAACCTTCGAATCAGCACCCGAAAGCATTCGGTTTGAAGCAAACGGCTCGAAAAAATCTGGCCGTAAACATCTAAATGAACCATCTCTTTTCTTTCATCGAAGAGATTCGCCAGCATCACGGAACTGTCCAAATAAGCGATCATCGCTCTTCTTCCCGCATCTTCATCAATTCATCGAAAAGATGGTGCTGATCGTCCGTGGAATGGCCTAAGCTCTTGGCTTCCGCCCAAGCTTTGGCCCAGGTTATTTTTGGCGGAACGATCGTCAGAACCCCCTCTTGCTGAAAGGGAATAATTTTAGCCACCGGAAGATTGCGGTCATAAACCACGATTTCCTCACCCCTTCCGGTCGCTTTGAGATAACTCGATAAATTGGCCTTCAATGCCGCGATTTTTACGGACTTCATCATTATGACTATATCATGACCATGTTATGGTTTCCAGGATGAAGATCATTAATAAAACAATAGGTTTAGCACCTATTTATCCCGTCGTGAGCATCCCGCTGGCAATCCCGGTCACGGCCACCCGAAGCAGGGCCGGATCTTTTTCGTGCTCGGCCAGGATCTCCAGTAGATTCAGCGGATGAATCATCGCCGAACGCAACGTAATGCTTTCGGAAAGCCATGGGCGGAACCAAAGCGTGTCGCGCTTGCCCGTCAACTCCGAAAAGAATTTCAGCGTCGCCTGGAACTCGCGACCGAATCGCTTTTGAAAATACGTTTTTTCACCCGCAGCCAGTCGCGATTGATCGAGATAAAAATTCCAGACCGGAAGCTCGACCTTGGCAAGCGTAAACCCGAGCACGTGCACGAACGAACGAAAGAGCGCGTGCGTCCGGTACGCGCGTTTCAGTTCGCGCTTTTGGACCGAGTTCAACTGCGTCCAGGCCGTTCCGACTCCCCACCAGGTCGGGAAGAGCACGCGGGTTTGCGTCCAGCACAAAATCCACGGAATCGCCCGAAGCGACGTCACGGCCAATCCGCCTTTCTTGCCGGCCCGCTTGGTCGGGCGAGAGCCGATCTTCAAGGCCGACAAAAACCGATAAGGGGTGGCGCTTTCGACCATGGCCATGAAACGCTCGGAAGTTACGGCGGCGCGATACTCGGTTTCGATTTTGAGCGCGAAGTGTTTCAACGCCGACGAAGATTCGGCCGGATGCCGCGTTTTGCGAAGTTTCTGGGCCGTTTCGGCGATCTTTAAAAACTGACTCTCGGCAATCTCGGGGCTCGCGAACGATCGCTCGACCATCTCGCCTTGAATGGTAGCCTTGTAAAACGCGAGCGCTCCCTTCGACCAACTCGCCAGTTGATCTTCGACCGGGCCACCGCCGCGATCGACGCTTCCGCCCGAGCCGTGAAAGTAAATCGGCTGCACCCGGTATTTGCGACAGACCCGATCGAGCCGTTGCATCGCCGTCGAAACTTCGATCCGGCTTGGCAGAACCCCCGCCTCTTTCGACGAATCCGAATAGCCGACCATGACCTCGACCCGGTTCAGCCAGTCGGTTTTGAGCGCCTTTTGATAGCGCGCGCGCTTCAGAAGCGTCTCGATGATCCGATCGCTTTGATGAAGCGCCTCTTTTTGTTCAAAAAGCGGGATGACCCGGATCTTCAACCCGCCGAGCGTCCGAGTCATCAGATTGGCCGCCGCTTCGATGTGTTCGATGCTTCCGCACATGCTGATGATGAACCCTTGGGCGTACCAGCGCGGATTCGTGCCTTTTGAAATCTCGGCCACTTTCAGAAGCATCCGCTCGATCGCGAATTTTTTCTGGCCGGGCTTTACGGCCACGGCCTGCATCATCATCCCCGAGTCTTCGCGCAATTCGAGCGGGATCACGAGGCCCGGAAAGGTGTGGAGCATCTGTTCGAGCCTGCGCAGCGGTTCGGGAGTTTCGCCGATCATCCGCTCGTAATCGGCCTTCAGTTTCAACACTCCCTGATGCAGTTTTTTCATCCGCGCGCCGTCACCGGCGCGGATCTCGCGCAATCCGGCGAGCTGGTTTTTTAGCGTGACCCGGTCTCTCTGAAGTGACGTCGACGAAAACAGCTCCAGTAACTCGCCCAGTTCGTCGAGCTGCTTTCGGGCATAAGCGTACAAATCGCGGCGCGAGGCCTGAAGGCTGTTCACCAAGGTCACTTCATCGACGCCGGGATGCCCGTCCTTATCGCCACCGACCCACGAGCGCAGGTACACCGGAGTGTCTTGACGGCTCACCCGCAAAATCGTTTCGAGGTTTTCGTCTCGAAGCGCGACTGAGTACAAATGTTCGGCTTCGTCTTCGACGCTCGGCTTGCGCGAGCGCATGATCGGCACCCGCCATGCGATTTCAAGCAGCGATTTCAGCTCGGCGCGATCGAGGGCGCCTCCTCGTTCTAAGGTCCGTACGAGCAGTTTTTGGATTTCGTAAAAAATAGCAATGTTTCGACTCGACCGCGATTCGGTCGGATGCGCGGTCAGCACGTAAGTAATCGGGGTGACCTCCGGGTTCGACAGCAGCGGCGCATTTTTTTCGTGTAACACCGGATGCTCGTGACGATCGCGCAGCCGGAATGTGCGGTAGGCGTTCTCGCAGGCGTTCATCAGCTCCAGCATTAAGGTATAAGCGATTGCGATGTCGATCCGCTCTTGCGGTTTCAGTTTTTTCAGGTCGCGATACACGGCCTGCAATTGCCGCGTGGTCTTGGGGGTCGAGGCCGTACGGACCGAGGCCATGCGCTTTCGGATCGCTTCGATGCGAAGGTAGGCCTTGCGCCCGAGCTCCCTTTCGATGACTTCGCCTAAGACGGCGACAGAGGTTTTGACGAGGGCACGTAAGGATTCGGGGAGGTCTTTTCTAGCCATACTCTGACTGTACCTCGAATGGGGACTTCGCGCGCGCGAAGTGCGATGCGTAATTCGTTCTTTGTTTCGGTATCCGGCAGCTAACAGCGCGTTATTTTGAGTGATCTTGAGGTGTTTGTAACGTTTTATTTATTTGGAGTCTTTTTTACGCCTTGGGGATTGATAATGCTGACGGCTTCCATTTTAATTGGACTATCCATTTACTTTTACAGAAAAAAGAAACTGGCAAAATAGCGGTTCAATAACTCTATTTTTCCGCCCAATCGCTGCACGTATTCACGAAGAAATTTGGCATAAGCCTTTGAATGAAACATTTACTTTATTTTTACCTAAAAAACGTGTATTAAATTTCTTCTATGCGCCAAATCCGTCGTTTCCTCGTTTTCAGCGTGTTCCTCGCCTTATTCGCGCACACCGCGATCGCGGCGACGCTCATCGGCTTTCGATGGGGGAACCCCACTGACGACGGAATCCTGGTTTCGCTAGCCACCCCACTTGCTGACGGTAAATACCGGCTAACGAACGCCAACGTAAAAAGCGCGGTCGACTACGACGTTCAAAAAGGCTGGAACCGGAACTCCGGAAGCGGCATTTATTTTTCATCCGACCCGTCCGACAGCTTCGGCGATGGGCGCCATGAGCTTTTTATTTTCGAGATCAAGACCCCCGACGGAACAACCTTGCCGATCGAGCACGGTGGGCTGGGCGAATCAGTGCGCGATTATTACCTGCATGACGGCAAAGCGCCACCCGTGATCAGCCGCTATACCGACTCCTGGTTCGTGATCGCCCGCACGCCGACCGACGAGGAATTTCAAAAAGGAACGCAGATCGTTTTCCATCGGGCGACGGCCAAAGACGTTGATCTGGTCTGGAACGTTTTACAACAAGAAGCGGTTGAAGGCTCGCACCGCAATGTCCCGTCGGTGGTTCAAACATTTCATACCCGGCTCAACGACCCCGAATACGCGAACGCAATTCCCGACGATACGAAGGCATTTATTCAAGGATTCCTGCAAAAAGCGAGCGGCGCCTCGGCGTGCAATCAGCTTCTAACCGGAACGGCAAACTAACCACCTACCCGCGTCCCAGCTCCACCCGTTTGAAATACTCCAACGTCCGCTTCAGCCCCTCTTCGAGCTTCACCTGCGGCTCCCACCCCAAGCGTTCGCGGGCAAGCGCGATATCGGGCTTGCGTTGTTTCGGGTCGTCCTGCGGCAGTGGGTAAAATTTAAGCGCGCTGTCGGTCGGAATGAGCTTTCGCACCGCCTCGGCAAAGCCCAGGATCGTGAACTCGTCTGGGTTGCCCAAATTGACCGGCCACACATAATCGGACTGCATCAATCGAGTGATGCCCTCGATCAAATCGTCGATGTACTGAAAGCTTCGCGTCTGCAAACCGTCGCCGTAAATCGTCATCGGCTCGTTGCGGAGCGCCTGAAACATCAGGTTCGTCACCACGCGACCGTCCTTCGGGTCCATCTTCGGGCCGTAGGTGTTGAAGATGCGGATCACGCGCACATCGACGCCGAACGTCCGATGGAAGGCATAGATCATCGCCTCGGCATAGCGCTTGCCCTCGTCGTAGATCGAACGCACGCCGATCGAATTGACGTTGCCCCAATAACTTTCGGGCTGCGGATGCACGAGCGGATCGCCGTAGACCTCGGAGGTCGACGAGAAAAAAAACTTTGCGCCGTGTTCGCGCGCCAGCTCCAGCAAATGCCGCGTGCCCTCGCCGTTCACCGTCATCGTCTGTACCGGAATCGCGAAATATTTCGGCGGCGAGGCGGGAGACGCCAGGTGCATCACCCAATCCCATTTTTGACCAGACGGCAAAGAGAGGGGCTTCGAAACGTCAGCCTCTAGAAACTCGAAATTCGGATGGTCCTTCAGCTCTTCCAGATTCTTCATCCGACCAGTGGCCAGGTTATCGACACCCAAAACGAAATGCCCCTCGCTCACGAGCCTTTGCGAGAGATGACTTCCGATAAATCCGGCGGCGCCGGTGAGGAGGATTTTCATGCGCTATTTCCCTAATGTCAGCAGCTTCACACCCGCGCGAGCCAGCCGGTCAGCCTCGAACATCCCGCGTCCGTCGACGACGAGTTTGTTTTTCATTTTTTCAGCCAGGGATTCGAACGCCAGCGATTTAAAGTCCGGCCACTCAGTCACGAGCACCACGGCATCGGCCTCGTCGAAAACACCTTCGGCCTGATCGGTGTATTGAATCTCGGCACCCAGTTTTTCGTTCGGCCATTCCTTTTTCGCGCGCTTCATCGCGATCGGGTCGTAGCCGACGACCTTCGCGCCACGCTCAATCAACCTCTGAGCGATATCGAGCGCCGGAGCGTCTCGCAAATCGTCGGTAAAAGGCTTGAACGCAAGCCCCAGCAATCCGATTTTGCGACCCTTTAGAATTTTCAGCTCGTTCATCAGAATCTCGACCACACGGGCGCGCTGACGCGCATTCACTTCGCGCGCAGCCTGCGTAATCGGCATGGATAAACCATACTCTTTACCGGTCGAGACGAGGGCTGCCGTGTCTTTGCCGAAGCACGATCCGCCCCAGCCGATTCCGGCCTGTAAAAAGCGGTTTCCGATCCGCGAGTCGAGGCCCATCCCGCGAGCGACGTGGTGGATGTCGGCGCCGACCTTTTCGGAAAGCTCGGAGATCTCGTTGATGAACGAAATCTTCAATGCCAAAAACGCGTTCGCGGCGTACTTGATCAGCTCGGCCGACTGAAGGTCGCTCGATAAAAAGTGCACGCCCTTGAACGATTCCGGACGCGGCAGAAACGCAGGTGCTTCGAAGGTTTGTTCGATCAACGGGCGATACAAATCGCGCAACACCTTGACGCCTTTTTCGTCGTCGGCTCCGACGACGATACGGTCGGCATAAAGCGTGTCGGTCAAGGCCGAACCTTCGCGCAAAAACTCGGGGTTCGAAGCGATGACGAACGTCGAGTTTTTTTGAGCATTCTCGGCACGGTAGGCGTCGCGGACGATGCTTTCGACCCAGTTTCCGCTGCCGATCGGCACGGTCGATTTGTTCACGATCACGACGAACGGCGCCTGAATGTGAGTCCCCACCATCTGCGCAGCCGACTTGAGGTAGGTCAAATTCGGATTTCCGTCCGGCAGCGACGGCGTTCCGACCGCGATGAACACGACTTCGGCCGACTTCAATGCCTGCGGGGCCTCGGTCGTAAACGTCAAATGGGGGCGAGCAAGCTTCATCAACTCGTCCAGATGCGGCTCATAGATCGGCGATTCGCCGCGATTCAGCTGTTCGATCTTGTTCGGGTCAACATCGAGGCAGGTGACGTCATGGCCTAAAAACGCGAGTGCCACTCCGGTCGTAAGCCCGACGTAGCCCGTTCCGATAATCGCGACCTTCATGCTTCCGACGCCTTTCGGGTCAGCGGAAAGAGCACGCAGTCTTTGATGTTCTCGGAGTCGGTCACGAATTGAACGAGGCGGTCGATGCCGATCCCCCAGCCCGAAATCGGCGGCATGCCGTATTCCATCGCCAG
>Ga0164242_10000782_pt1 | contig 38249 bp, 35 predicted proteins | sample OricomgcompostMG_FD_108783 | JGI IMG/M metagenome (GOLD analysis project Ga0164242, IMG submission 108783) | Miracle-Growth compost microbial communities from Emeryville, California, USA - Original compost - Miracle growth compost (MG) ... | reverse complement strand
TGTTGCGCCCGGATGGTATGTTTCTCGCCGCCTTCCTGGGCGGCGAAACGCTGGCGACCTTGCGGTCGGTGCTCGTCGCCGCCGAAGCCGCGAAACCAGCGGCGCGCGTTCACCCGCGCGTCGATGTGCGATCGGCAGGCGACCTGTTGGTCCGCGCCGGTTTCGCTCTCCCTGTTGCCGATAGCGAGACGCTGACCGCGCGCTATGCCAACCTCTCCGCGCTGTTGTCGGATTTGCGCGGCATGGGGGCAAGCAGTTTGCTCGCTTCCTCGCCCTTGTCACGCGAAACGCTCGGCCGCGCCGCCGAGCTGTTTACCGAGCGTGCCGATCTCGACGGCCGAGTTGCCGAGCGGTTCGACATAGTCTTCGTGACAGCCTGGGCGCCCGCGCCGGACCAACCGCAGCCTGCGCGCCGAGGCAGCGGGCAAACATCGTTGGCAACTGCTCTCAAACCGCACTGAGCCTGAGCGTCGCGGCAAGCGAGCGATCCGACGCGGGCATCGGCAGCGTGTCGAGATCATTTGGCGGCAGCCACGTCAGTCCCTGCCCGTCTAGGGCGCGCAATTCACCGTGCCAGCGGCGGCAGCAAAATAGCAGCAATAAAAGGTGACGATTGCCAAGCGGCTCGCTGGCGAAACCCGAAGCGGTGAGCGCTGCTGGCTCTACATGAATGCCGAGTTCCTCGTCCAGTTCGCGAACCAACGCCGCCTCTGGGCTCTCGTTCCGCTCAACCTTGCCGCCAGGAAATTCCCATAAGCCGGCTAGCGGTTTACCGAGCGGGCGCTGCTGTATTAGCACACGACCCTTTTGATCGATCAGCGCCGCGGCTACCACCGGCATGACAAGCGCGTTCGCGGTCTCAGCGCCTCCATTGGTCATTCGTTAACGCTCCTTCGCTAGGTAGTCGTATCGGTGGGAGAACAATGTCAATGGCGCGCGCAATGTGGAACCGGTTCTGCAGTCTGGCGACCGATTGCAAAGGCGCCACCGCAGTTGAGTACGGACTTATTGTCGCTCTGATCGTTCTCGCGATGATGGTTTCGCTGTCGACAGTCGCCAACGTGACTGTCAATATGTGGAACAAAATCAACGACAATGTCACGCAGGCGACCAATTGAACTGGCGATGCCGGCTTAAATCTTTGTCAACCTGTTCTCCCTAAACAAGCCGATGCTGACCGGCGCTCAACCGGCTCAGCCGGGTGACTGAAGCACGCTTTTTTGGAGACCGGTAATGCAGAAGATTCGCACCTTCATTCGCAATAACAAGGCCGCCACGGCCATCGAATACGGACTGATCGCCGCGCTAATCGCGGTTGCGTGTATCGCAGCATTGAGCAGCCTCGGCTCTACGCTGAGCGGCGTGTTTAATAACGTGAGCTCCTCGATGAGCGGCGCGGCGAGCTAATTGCGAGTCACGCCAACATGAGATGGCGGCGGGATTTGATCCCGCCGCCTTTCTTTACAAGAGGCCTAAAGTCGGCCCATCCGCAGGAATTTCTCGCGCCGATCCCGGCGCAAGCCGACAGCATCGAGCCCGCCCAGTTCATCGAGCGATGCCTGCATCGCCTTCCCAAGTGACGCAATCGCTGCCGCCGGATCACGGTGAGCCCCGCCAAGCGGCTCCGGCACGATCGCGTCGATGAGCCCGAGCCTGGCGAGATCCTGCGCGGTCACCTTCATCGCCTCGGCGGCGTCTGCCGCCTTGTCGGCAGTACGCCACAGGATCGACGCGCAGCCTTCCGGCGAAATAACCGAATAGACTGCGTGTTCGAACATCAGCACGCGATTACCCGTGGCAAGCGCGATTGCGCCCCCCGAGCCCCCTTCTCCCACCACGGCTGCGACCAGCGGCACGCCAAGCGCGAGGCATGTCTCGGTCGAACGCGCAATCGCCTCGGCCTGGCCGCGCTCTTCGGCCTGCACGCCGGGGAAAGCTCCCGACGTATCGACCAGCGTCAGCACAGGCAGGCCGAAGCGGTCGGCAAGTTCCATCAGCCGGATCGCCTTGCGGTAGCCCTCGGGCTTGCCCATGCCAAAATTGTGCTTGAGCCGGCTCGCCGTGTCATCGCCCTTCTCATGGCCGATCACCACCACCTTGCGCCCGCGAAAGCGGGCCAGCCCGCCGAGGATGGCCTGGTCGTCGGCAAACGCGCGATCGCCGGCCAGCGGCAGAAAATCGTCGAAAAGCCCGGCGACATAGTTCTTGAAGTGCGGCCGCTCGGGATGGCGGGCGACCTGCGTTTTCTGCCACGGTGTTAGCCTGGCATAAGTGTCACGGACCAGCTTGTCGGATTTGGCTTGCAGCCGCGCGACCTCGGCGTCGATATCGACGGCTCCGTCGGCCGCGGTATCGCGCAGTTCGTCAATCCGGCTCTGCAGCTCGGCGATGGGTTTTTCAAAATCGAGAAAGCTTGGCATCAGGGCGAACCGTGGCTCCGTAAAACCGCTCGGGCTGAGCTCGTCGTAACCCGACCTGGCGACCGCAGGAACGCCCCTCGACAGGCTCAGGGCGAACGCAAAGGAAGGCGCGGCTCTATGCCCGTCTCCCCACCACGTCAACGAGCGGGTGGCGCTGGTTAACCAGCTCGACCAGCCGAGCGCTTTCGACATGGGTATAGATTTCGGTCGTGGCGATGTCGGCATGGCCGAGCATCGACTGCAATGAACGCAGGTCCGCGCCGCCTTCGAGAAGGTGGGTGGCAAATGCATGCCGCAAGACATGCGGGCTGATGCGGTCGGGCGGAATGCCAGCTTCGCCTGCAAGCGCCTTGATGAGCTGATAGAGCCGGATCCGAGACAAGTGGCCCTTCCCAGAGGGAAACAGCCACGGGCGATCGGCGGCAACGTGCGCGCGCCATTCGGCCACCGCAGCGCGCGCGCGATCGGAAATCGGCACCAGCCGTTCGCGTCCACCCTTGCCCTTCAGGATCAGGAACGGCCGATCGGGCGCCACAGCATTGCGCGGGAGAGACACCAGCTCGCTGGCGCGAAGTCCCGATCCGTAGAGCAACTCGACGAGCGCGGCGAGCCTTAGGTCGTTGAGATCGGGCGGCACCCGCGCAATCCTCGTGGCTATCACCTCGAACAACCGGTCGACGTCAGCGCGGCTTATTACCTTGGGCAGTGGTCGCGCCGTGCCGGGCCGCGGCAACGCAGCGCCAGGATCATCCGGCCGCAACCCATCATCCGCAAGAAACGCAAAGAACCGCCTGATCGCCGCCGACTTGCGCGCGACGCTGGCGCGCGACAGCGCTCGCCATTCGTCGCCGAGCCGAACGAGATCTTCCGCCGTCGCCTCGCCCAGCCGCCCGCCCAAAAACGTCGAAGCCAATTTAAGATCGCTACGGTAAGCCGCGATCGTGTTGGCGGCCGCGCCGCTCTCGGCCGCCATCATCTCCAGGAAGCGGTCGATCAGCGCGGCGTCGCCGGCCATCTTCAGGCGCGGGCGACCGCCTCTGCGGCGATCATCCTGGCCTCGCTGTTGAGCCCGACCGCATTCAGCGCTGCGACGATCCGGTACAGCGCCTCAGGCGGCACACCGTCCCAGCCCGGCGTCTGCATCCCAACGGCTGCAAGCAGCACCACCGTCCAGGGCTGACGCTCCCTGACCGCGCGATCGAGCGCGCGTGTCCATGCATTCTCCTCGTCCAGCCGCACCCCGGCTGCCTTGGCCGCACTCGCGCTGTTGCTTGGCGAAAGCCGGCCAAGCCCGGCGAGGCCGGCCGCCAGCATCCGCGACTTGATCTTGTCGGGACTGGAGTCACCGTCGCGGAATGCATCGAACAGGCGATAAGAGACAGGGCCGGGTGCAGCCGGATCGGCCAACGCCAGCAGCGCCGAAGCCTCCGATCCTCGCGCGACGTGATCCTGCCAGCGCAGCGCCGCGCGGTCGAACCCGCCTGCCAGCAGGGAAGCGATCAGGTCATCGACTTCCTTTACCTTGTCGGCCGGCACGATCCCGACCGCCGCGCGCGCCGTCAGCACCTCGCGGGCATAGCGCGCCTGCGGGTTGCCGGCAGCGTCCCACAGCTTACGGATCGCGCTCAAGCGGCCACTTTGATCCGAATCATAGGCCGAACGCAGGTCGCGCGCAGTGCCATCTTCTGCGGTTCCGGAATAATCGCCGCGATCGATTGCCGCGTAAAGATCGACCAAGGCCGCGCTCGACAGCACGCCTCGCGCCGCGGCCCGCTCGGCGAATATCGCACGGGCCCGCGGATCGAGAATCGGCGATTGGGCGCGCCAATATGCAACCTGCGGCCCGACGGTCTTGGTCAAGTCGTCGGGAATTTCGACTCCTGTCGCCGTCGCCAAGCCGTATCGCCACGCATTGAGCTGGACGACGCCGGTCCATTCGATGGTGACCGATTGGTCGCCGCGCATTCCGGCGCCCATCACCTTCTGTGCAAGCCGGAAATCGATCCCGTTGGCAACGTGATGACGCTGTGCGTCCTTGAGCAGGGCATCGGCCTGCTGGGGATAGCCGGCGAGCCCTGCGCAAATCGGCTTGGCCATCACCCACGCCGCCTCGGTGGGGGCCATCGCGTCGGAAAGGCCGGTCAGCGAACACACTTCGCCCGGATCGCCGTTGGCTAGCGCGGTCTGCATCGCGACCTGCAGCAGCTTCGGCGTGAAATCCTCACGGTCGACTTGCTGGACGATGGCGCGCGCGACGACCGACTCGCCCATCCTCAGCAACAGCCAGGCGCGCTCCGCGGCGAAGTCGGCGCCGTTGACGTGCGTCGGCGTCGTGATCGGCGAAGCAAGTGCGCGACGCAGGAATATCTCCATCCACCGCGACGCGATCGGCGTATTCAGCCGGCGCATGAGCGTTTCGAGATAGCGCCCGTCGGCATGGCCGAAGGCATCGGCGGGGAGCGAATGGGCCATGCCGCCGAGGCCAATCTGGTTGACCGAGCGCCGAGCAAAGGCGGGCAGTTCGTATTGCGGCGGCAGGCCGACGTAAGTGGGTGTCGGCGTCCCGGTTGGCGTGGGCGTCGGCGTGGGCGTTGCGCTCGGTGAAGCGCCGGGCAGGATCGAGAGCCCCAGCGGGTTGGCGTTGGGCGACGGGGTTGCCGCCTCGGCGGGACTCGGCGTCGCCGTTGGAGCATGGCCCGGCGTCGCCGGCGGCGAAGGCCGCGGCGTTGGCGCGGGCGTCGGCGCCTGCTGGCCAAATCCCGGCGGCAGCAGTGATTCGGGCTTTTGTTGGCCGAGCGCCGGGATTCCCGCCGCGGCGGCCAGCGCCAGGACGATCGCGCCGAGCGCGACCTTATTGCGGACTGGCTGCATTCTGCAGATTCGCCAGCGGAATCGTCTTTTCGATCTGGTGCGGCTGCTGCGCCGTGTCGCGGTCCGCGAGCCAGAACAGCCCCCCGACAACGACGACGATGATGATGAGAATGACGACCAGCGAACGAGACATGCGGGAACCCTAGTGAAACTTGAAAGCGGCCAAGCGCGAGGCCTTTTGCCCGATTGGCGGCCCCGCTGTATAGCCCCCGGCGCCATGTTGCAAAACCGCGTCGCCAAATCCCGCTGGAGCGGCAAGCCGATCGTGCTGGTCGGACTGATGGGCGTCGGCAAGTCCACCGTCGGTCGGCGACTTGCAACGCGGCTCGGACTGCCGTTTGTCGATGCCGACAACGAGATCGAGGCGGCGGCCGGCATGACCATCACCGAGATTTTCGAGTCGTTCGGCGAACCCTATTTCCGCGACGGCGAGCGCCGGGTGATAGCCCGCCTGCTCGACGGATCGCCAAAGGTAATCGCGACCGGCGGCGGCGCCTTCATCAATGACGATACGCGCGCGCTGATCCTCGAAACCGGGCTTGCCGTGTGGCTAGACGCGCCGCCTGAGATACTGGTCGATCGCGTCGGGCGCCGCGACACCCGTCCGCTGCTCAAGAACCGGGACCCGGCGACTGTCCTCGCCGAGCTGGCCAAGGTTCGTAACCCGATCTACGCGACCGCTCCGATCCGCGTTGCAAGCAATCACGTACCGCACGAGGTAACCGTGCGGGCGATCATGGAAGCCCTGGGGTTATGACTTGTATTCCCGTCTCACTCGGCGCGCGTAGCTATGACGTGATCATTGAGGCTGGGCTGCTCGCGCGCGCCGGCGATCGCCTGGCGCCCCTTGCCCGCGGGCGCGGGATGCCGATCGTCACCGATGCGAACGTGCGGCCGCATCTCGCGACGCTGCAAACCTCGCTCGCTGCCGCCGGGGTCGAGAGTGAAGCGATTGTCCTACCACCCGGCGAGGGTACCAAAAGCTGGCAGCAATTGGAGGCATTGACCGACCGGTTGCTTGCCCTCGGCGTCGAGCGTGGCGATCACGTGATCGCCCTAGGGGGCGGCGTGATCGGCGATCTCGTCGGCTTCGCTTGTGCGATCCTCAAGCGCGGCTGCAATTTCGTCCAGGTGCCGACCACGTTGCTTGCCCAGGTCGATTCATCAGTCGGCGGCAAGACCGCGATCAATACTGGAGCCGGCAAGAATTTGATCGGCGCCTTCCACCAGCCCAGCCTGGTGCTGATAGATCCCGATACGCTCGATACCTTGCCGCCGCGCCAAGTCCGCGCCGGTTATGCCGAAGTCGTGAAATACGGGCTCATCGACGACCCCGGTTTCTTTGCCTGGTGCGAGACAAATGGTCCGAGGCTGCTCGCCGGCGAGGGCGAGGCACGCGCTTACGCGATTGCCCATTCGGTCGCCGCGAAGGCCCGAATCGTTGCCGCCGACGAGCGTGAGACCACGGGAACGCGCGCGCTTCTTAACCTCGGACATACCTTCGGCCATGCCTTGGAAGCGGAGGCGGGCTTTTCGGAGCGCCTGCTGCATGGCGAGGCTGTTGCCGCGGGCATGGCGCTCGCCTTCGCCTTTTCGGCAAAAGAGGGTATCGCTCCATTGTCCGACGCCCAACGTGTCGCCCGTCATCTGCGTGCGGCCGGCTTGCCAGACAGCGTTCGCGGCGCCGGGATCGAAGCGCCGGGAGAAGCGCTCGTCGCGCACATGCTGCACGATAAGAAGATGGACGCGGGTACCCTTCCCTTCCTGCTCGCGCGTGGAATCGGACAGACCTATCTCGATCGTGCCGTAGACCTCGCCAGGGTCGGCGCCTTCCTCAATTCGAGCATGGCACACGCCGCGTGATCGTTACGGAACCGGTCCTGCAATCGGAACGTTTTCAACCCCACCATCGCCTTCGGGTGCAACAAGGGGTAGTCACATGCTTCTCACCATCGCTGCCATCCTCATCATTCTGTGGCTGCTCGGCTTCCTGGCGTTCCACGTCGCCGGCGGGCTGATCCACATCCTCCTCATCATCGCTATTATCGTCATCATCGTTCATTTCATCCGCGGCCGCTGACGCGATCCGCCGCCGGCGCCTTGCCGCCGGCGGCAGTTCTCCCCATCTCTTGTCACCAAAAGAGGGGGTGGGTGATGATCGCGACATCGCTGGCGGCGCTTTTGGCGATCGGATGGCTCGCGACCGCTCTCGCGCCAACGGCGCCCATCTCGCGGTTCCTCTCGCCATGGTTGGTCGATTGGCCCGCGGCCAAGCTTTGTCGACTCGATCGTCGGCACCTGGTCTTCCTCGTCGTCGCGATCGTTGGCGCCCAAGCGCTGCTTTCGATAGGCATGTCCGATGTCGGCGTCGCGCTAGCATGGGACGTCAGCTCTTTTATCGACCTTGCGCTGATCGGCCTGACGCTTGCGACCGTAAGGAACGTGAGGGCAGCGGCCCACTTCCTCGCCTCACGATCTCGGGTTTTTCACCGCCTGCGCTCCAGGCCGCGCCCGCGCACCAAGCGGGCCCCGGCTCACCGGACTGTTAAGGCGCCGGCCAACGACGACGACCATTCAGCGCGTATCCTCGGCGCGGCCCGATGTTCAGCCGCTCACGCCTCGCCAGGCTAGCCATAGCCACCCGATAATCATCAGCGCGCCGCCAATCGGCGTGATTGCTCCGAACCAGCGAGGGAAGCCGAGTGCCATGAAGTAGAGCGTGCCACCGAAAACGGCGCCACCGGCGAGGAACAGCCAGGCAGGCCCACGGGCGTCCAGATGAAGGGCAAGGAGTGCAGCAAGAGCGTGTACGAGCTGGTAATGGCCCCCGATCTTGAGCCACTCCGCCGCTTCACCGCTGGCGCCATGCGCACCGAAGGCACCAGCGCCGACGGCGAGCGCGCCGGATAGCCCCGCCAGCGCAACGATCCAGTTCATCCGCAATCCCCCGATCCGATCACGAGCCCAGTGGTGATGATCTTTTCACGGCCGGCCCGGATGTCGCCGCTTTCAGCCTGGGCGTCGAGCCGCTGGCGGTCGCGGTCGCGGTAAAGCTGCTCGGTTTCTTCGATTTCGCCTTGGTCGATGCCGATCTCCTGCATCGCCAGGCGGGCCATGCACACGGCGGATTCGAGCACCTCCCGCACCGTGCCGGCAAGCGGGGCGCCGTGCATTTTGATGAGGCTGCGGCGATCATAGGCGCGGGCGAATATAGCCGCTTCCGGAAAGGCGTTGTGAACCGCTGTCAGCATCTCGGCATCGAGCACGTCGCCGTCGATGCAGAACAATAGCAGCTGCGCGTCGTGCGCCCCGGCCTGGCGCAGCAAGTCGATGCGAGTGCCATCGCCATAATAGACCTTGGCACCAAAGCTGCCCGCTGTCTCGATCATCTCAACATCACGGTCGATCAGCGACACGCTGACGCCTTGCGCAATCAGCATCTGCGCGACAGTCTGTCCGAACCGGCCGTAGCCGATCACGATGGCGCGGGCGCCGTCCTCGCTCGGCGTCTCGAAACCGTCGCTGCTGCGTTGCGGCTCCTCGCGAATGCGGCGTGTCGCCATCATCAGGAACGGCGTGGTCGCCATCGAAAGCGTGATCACCGCGCCGAACAAGCTCGCAGCCTCGGGCGCGATCAGCATTGCTTTTTGCGCTTGGGCGAACAGCACGAAACCGAACTCACCGCCTTGGCTCAAAAGCAGGCCGAGGGCGAGCGCCTGCCGCCATTTCATTTTGAACGCGAGGCCGATGGCGCCGATGATCACTGTCTTGGCGATGATCAGCGTTGTCGCCATGCCAATCACGAACAATGGCCGTTCGGCGATCGCGCGCAGATCGAGCAACATGCCGATCGACAGAAAGAACAGGCCAAGCAGGATCGACCGGAACGGCTCGACATCAGCCTCCAGCTCGTGGCGATAGGGGCTGTCGGCGAGCATAACGCCCGCGACGAAGGCGCCCAGCGCGGTCGAGAGGCCCAGCGCCTCCATCACGGCGGCGCTGGCCAGCACGGTGAACAGGCCGGCGAAAACAAACATCTCGCGCTCGCCGAGATTGCCGATCAGCATGAACATCGGCCTGAGCAGGAAACGCCCAGCTAGCACCAACCCGGTGATCGCCAATACCGTGAAGATAGCCAACAACCAGCCCGGCGGTCCCGCCTGGTCGGCCGGATTTCGCGACAGCGCGGCGACGATCGTGATCAAAGGCACGATCGACAGATCCTGAAACAGCAGGATCGAGAAGGCGCGCTCGCCAAAAGGCGTCCGAAGTCGACCGGCCGATTGCAGCATCGGCAGCACTTGCGCGGTCGACGACAGGCCTAGCGGCAGCCCGAGCGCGAGCGCCGCGCCCCATGTGAAGCCGGTGAAATACCAGACGAAACCAGCCACAACCAAGCCACACAGCACGACCTGCAGAGTACCGACGGCGAAAATATCTTCCTTCATTCGCCACAGCCGTGACGGGCTGAGTTCAAGGCCGACGAGGAACAGGAGCAAAGTGATGCCGAGTTCGGCGATCCCCATCTTCGCCTCGGCATCGCCGACCAACCCAAGCACCTGCGGTCCAACCAGGGCGCCGGCAACCAGATAGCCCAGCGTGGCACCGAGCCCGAGCTTGCGGAAGGTAAGGACGAATACCAGTGCGAACCCGAACAGCAATACGCCGTCGCTCAGCAGGGAATGGGTGCCATCCATCAGCGCGCCGCCCGGTCAGCAGCAACGGCGGCTTCTGCCGCGGCCTCGAAGGCAAGCCGGATCGACGGATGACGCGCGGTCACTGCCCGAGCCGGCGCGAGCACGTCGAGACCGGGCCAATCGGGCACAGCATCGCGCTCGCCTGCCAGCCAGGCCGACAGTGCATCGCGGGCTGCGGCTAGTTCATCGGGCGACTTGCCGATCGCGCTTCGCGCCAGCAATGAGGACGAGGCTTGCCCGAGCGCACATGCGCGCACGAGCATCCCGAGCGCCGCGACGCGTCCATCGTCATCGAGTGTAACGTCCACCGTTACCCGGCTGCCGCAGATCGGCGAGCGCTTTTCCGAGGACGCCATCGGGTCGACAAGCCGCTCGTGATAGGGGATCGCCGCGGCTAGGCGCAGGATCTCGATATTGTAAAGAGGCGCGTTCATCGCCTGGGATGTAGAGGCTCGTCTCGCACGCGCCACCCCCAACGCGTTCGATCGCCGACTATTGCCGGAAGGGCGATCATTCACACCGCAATTCCGTCGCCGCCCGACGCGGCGTCGGACAACCCTTGGCCGGCAACGAGCATCAGAACTGCCTCTTCGAGGCCCGGCATGCGCATCTCGCTTTCATGGGCCGATCCGGCGCGGAGGCCCCGATCCGAACCATAATCCAGGATCGCGGATCGCGATACCGTCTCATTCAGCAGTGCTACTTGGCAATGACGGCTGATTGTGATGTCCGAACATGGGCTCGCCGTGCCGGCGGCGGTCGACGAAATCGGCTATGCTGGCGCTGGTCGCGTTCAGCAGCGGATAAACACGTGCCTCGGTCAACCACTGCGGCCTGTCGCGCGGGCCGCCATGGAGTGTGTCGAGCACCAGTACGGTGAACAAAAAGGCGAGGCTGGCAATGATCAGCCCCTTGAGCGCGCCGAAGCCGAAGCCGAGGGCGCGGTCGACGGGGCCCAGCACCGAGCTGCGAACACGATGCCCGACGCCATTCGCCACCATCCGACCGCCGAAATAGGTGAGGCCCGCGATGATGGCGAACGCCAGCACCGCCGCCCCCGCCGCGGTGCCGATGGTACCGAGCAGCGCATGGGTAAGCGGCGCGTGAAACAGCTTGAGCGCAACGACGACAAACAGGAAAGCCATTAACGACAGGACTTCAGTGACGAAGCCGCGAATCCATCCGAGAACCGCCGAACCGCCCACTAACAGGAGCACGATGATGTCGAGTGCATTGAGGCCCATGCCGCGCTATCTCGCGACAAAGCCGGCTGATGTCGAGAGACCAATCCTCCATTCGATCAGCGCCCTCGTCACCCGCGGCCCAGCATATAGTCGACCAGCGAACTCAGCGTGCGGAAGCCCGACACCTGCAGGCCGCCCGAGTCCTTTGCCATCGCCGCCGGCACCAGCGCGCGCTCGAAGCCGAGTTTACCGGCTTCCTTGAGACGCAGCGAGGCGTGCGCCACCGGCCGGACCTCTCCGGACAATGCCACTTCGCCGAACGCCACGGCGTCGGCCGACACGGGTCGCTCGCTCAAGGCTGAAACCAGGGCCGCAGCCACGGCTAGATCGGCCGCAGGGTCTTGCACGCGATAACCGCCGGCGATGTTGAGATAAACCTCCGCCGAAGAAAAGCTGAGCCCACAGCGCGCCTCCAGCACTGCGAGGATCATGGCCAGCCGCCCCGAATCCCAGCCGACCACCGCCCGCCGCGGCGTCGCCCCGCTGGCCAGCCGCACCACCAGCGCCTGGATCTCGACCAGTACTGGTCGCGTGCCCTCAAGGGCAGGGAATACTGTTGCGCCGCTGACACTGTCATCACGATGGGTGAGAAACAAGGCAGAAGGATTTGAAACCTCTGTCAAACCTTCGGACTGCATGGCGAATACGCCGATCTCGTCGGTGCCGCCGAAGCGGTTCTTGACTGCACGCAGGATGCGATACTGATGGCTGCGCTCGCCCTCGAAACTCAGTACGGTGTCGACCATATGCTCGAGCACCCGCGGACCGGCGATCGTACCGTCCTTGGTGACGTGACCGACCAGTACCAACGCCGTCCCACGCTCCTTGGCGAAGCGGATCAGTTCCTGGGCAGAAGCGCGGACCTGGCTGACGGTGCCCGGTGCACCTTCGATCAGATCGGAGTGCATCGTCTGGATGGAATCGATGATGACCAACGCCGGCGGCGTGCCTTGCCCGAGTGTCGTCAGGATATCGCGCACCGATGTCGCCGCGGCGAGCTGTACCGGTGCGTTACCAAGGCCCAGCCGCCGCGCGCGAAGCCGGACCTGGTCGGCCGCCTCCTCGCCGGAAACATAGGCAACGGTGCGCCCTGCCAGCGCCAGCCTTGCTGCAGCCTGGAGCAGCAATGTCGATTTGCCGATACCCGGATCGCCGCCGATCAGCGTCGCGGATCCCTCAACCAGTCCGCCGCCGAGCGCCCGGTCGAGCTCCGCTATTCCCGTCGCCATTCGCTCGGGAAGCGCCACCTCGGCATCGAGTCCGACCAACGCCACCGCACGGCCGCCGCCTTGCAAATTGTGCTTGGCGGCGAATGCCGTGACGACCGCGCCGGCTTCCTCGAGCAGCGTGTTCCATTCGGCGCAATCCGGGCATTGGCCGGCCCAGCGATGGCTCACCGAGCCGCATGATTGGCACACATAGCGCTTCTGTGGCTTGGCCATGGTCAGCGCCTAGCACGAGTGGAACGAGAGGGGAACATTGAATTGCACTTGGCGGAAAGCTTGCTGCCGCCCGGCGTACAACCCCGCGCAGAAGATAGGATGGCCCCTAAACCGAGTCGAAAGGACTACGTCCCTCAGCGAAGTCGAAGAATCGCAATGAACTAACGTCAGGACTTCGAGGGGATTCTTAGCCCCCGCTGCACGGCCGGCCGCTCCAAGCCGCGCTTCAGCCAGGCGGCGACATTCGCAAAGCTGTCGAACCCGACCAGTTCGCGGGCCTCGTAGAAGGTGATCAGATTTCGGACCCAGCCTAGCATCGAAATGTCGACAATCGTATATTCATCGCCCAAAAACCAGCTCTTGCCCGCGAGCGCCTCGTCCATCACGCCGAGCAGCCGCTTCGATTCGTCGACGTAGCGGCGAAGGGGGCGCTTGTCCTCCCACTCCTTGCCCGCGAACTTGTTGAAGAACCCGACCTGGCCGAACATCGGGCCGACACCACCCATCTGGAACATTACCCATTGGATTGCCTGCCAGCGCCCGTTGGGATCGGCGGGAACGAATTTGCCCGATTTATCGGCGAGGTAGAGCAGGATCGCCCCGCTCTCGAACAGCGCCAGCGGCGCAGCGCCTGGGCCGTTCGGGTCAATGATCGCCGGAATCTTTCCGTTGGGATTGAGGCTGAGAAATTCAGGGGACTTCTGGTCGTCCTTCGCAAAATCGACGAGATGCGGCTCATACGGCAACCTGGTCTCCTCCAGCATGATCGAAGCTTTGACGCCGTTTGGCGTGTTGAGCGAATAGAGCTGGATGCGATCGGGATGCTGTGCCGGCCAGCGACGCGAAATCGGAAATCGTGCGAGATCAGCCATACGAACTCCTTATCAGGCCAGATAGTCATTCAACGCGATTGGCGCTATCGGCGACGTGATGCAGCCGTCCGATCTCCGCGTGGCCCTGTTCAGCGGCAATTACAATTACACCCGCGACGGCGCCAACCAGGCGCTCAACCTGCTGGTTGGCCATTTACTGGCAGCGGGCGCCAAGGTGCGCGTCTACTCGCCGACCTCGAAGCGACCAGCTTTCCCGCCGACCGGCGATCTGGTGTCCGTGCCGGCGGTGCGTTTTCCCGGCGAGCGCGGCGAATACAAGCTTGCGCGCGGGCTGCCCGCCGCGCCACGCCGCGATCTTGAGGCGTTTGCCCCCAACATCGTCCATGTCTCGGCGCCAGATCTTCTCGGTCATGCCGCGATCCGATGGGCGCGCCGCCGCGGCCTTCCCGTGCTTGCCTCGCTGCATACGCGGTTCGAAACCTATCCGCGCTATTATGGCCTCGGCTTCGCCGAACCTGCGATCATCGGCATCCTGCGGCGCTTTTATGGCCGCGTCGATCGTGTCATGGTGCCGGCGCCAAGCATGGCGGCGCTGTTGCGCGACTGGGGCGTAAAGACACCGACCGGAATCTGGTCGCGCGGAATGAACCACGACCGCTTCAAGCCCGAACGCCGCGATCCGGCATGGCGAGCCGGCCTCGGCATCGGCAAGGCCGACATGGCGGTCGGCTTTCTCGGCCGGCTGGTCAAGGAAAAGGGGCTCGGCATATTCGCCGACGTGATCGGAGAATTGAAGCGGCGAAACGTTCCCCACAAAGTGCTGGTGGTCGGCGAAGGCCCGGCGCGCGCGTGGTTCGCCGGGCAAGTACCCGAGGCGGTATTCGCCGGCTTCCAGTCAGGCAACGATTTGGGTCGGGCTGTCGCGTCGATGGACGTGCTGTTCAACCCTTCAGTGACCGAGACCTTTGGTAACGTCACGCTGGAGGCGATGGCCGCGGGGGTACCGGTGGTCGCGGCACGCGCGACCGGCGCCATCGACTTGATCGACGAAGGTGTGACGGGTTTCCTCGTCCCGCCGCGCGATATCCATGCCTATGCCGACGCAATTGAGCGGATCGTGTCCGACCCCGGGCTTCGCCAGGCGATGGGCAAGGCCGGCACCGCCAAGGCCGCCGGCTATGTCTGGAGCAGCGCCAACCAGGCGATGCTCGATGCCTATCTGGCGGTGGCGCGCGGCCGAGTTGGTCCCGTGCAGCACTCATAAAAGAACCGGTTGCGCTGATCCATGCGTGTCGGTCCAGGGCGAGATGACGGGCGGCTTCCACCTCGGCCTTCGAGTTCGCTCGATGGGAGCGGGCTGAGCCTATTGCCAATCGAATGGTAGCGGCGCCTCGCGGAAGGCGAAGCGGTCGAGGTGACGCGCCACGGTGCCTTTAAGCGCCTCCAGATGTGCTTCGCTGCTGCCGTCGAGCATCACTGTCAACGCCTCGGCGCCGGCGATCAACGTCGCCTTGCCGTCGGCCGCCCAGTCAGCGCCGCGCGCATCCCGCGGGAAAACGATAGATCCGCGCCCTGGGCTGAACTCGACCGGGAGACTGTGCTGCCAGTGCTTGCACAATTGTTGAAGGTACCTGCTGGCATGCGCCGTCGGGACATACGCGGTGGTGGAGAACATCTTGGGCCGTTCCTTGTTACTGTACGCGATACGATCGGGCAGGTCCGCGCCCACGTCGTTCATCCCGAACGATGTCGAGGCGCGGGATCGGCTAAACCGAAGCGGTCCTTTTCTATACTGGGCCGCGACGTAAGACCTTGCTTCGACCAAGAGGCGGTTAATCGCAAGCCGCCCTTGCTCCGGCGGCAGCGGGCGCGAAGCCCAGGCGCCGCCGGAGGAGTCGCAAGCGAGTCAACCGCGCAGCCGCTCGATTTTTTGCGCCGCTTCGTCGATGATCGCGGCGATGTCGTGCAACATGTCGCCGCCGATTTCATCGCGGCCCAAGCGGTTCTGCAGCACGCTGCGCAGATTGCCCATCGCGCGGCGGATCGGGGCACCATCGGCCCGCTGGCGCCGCTCGCCGATGTGAGTCAGCCGCGCAATCAGGGCATCGACTTCCTCGGCCCGCTCTGCAAGATGCGCTTCGCCCGCCCGGGTGACGGCGAACAGCTTCTTCGCCCCCTCGCTCGCTTGCTCCGCGATTAGATCCATCTCGTCGAGCAACGCCAGCGTCGGGTAGACCACGCCAGGGCTCGGCACATACGCGCCGCCCGTCATCTCCTCGATCTCGCGGATCAGGTCATAGCCGTGGCGGGGTTGGTCGGCGATCAGCTTCAGCAGGACGAGGCGGAGCTCGCCGCCATCGAACATCCTTCGCCCGCGGCCCCGGCCCATGCCGTGTCCCTCGCGGTCGGCCCAGTCCATCGACCATTCTACGGCGAACGGGCCGCGTTGCCGGCTTCCCCGGCTTCGCGGGCCGCAATCGCGCCCGTGTCGCATTCCATGAAACATCATCTAGATCCTCGCGTTAAGATTGCACTAAGATATATCGTGATCGAACGATGTCAAGGCCGCTTTTCGGTTGCCCAAGGATCGTTTAAACTTCGACAAATCCGGGAGATCGCCGATGCGCGTAACCGTGACGATCGCGATTGCCGCCCTGCTGTCAGCCGTGCCCGCGCTTGCCCAAACGCGGGTGCCGCGCGACAGTTGGGGCAAGGCGGGAATCTCGCTCGACCAGTATCGCGCGGATGCTGCCTCGTGCTCTGCACAGGGTTATTTCAAGGATATCTCCGACACCAAGGCTGCGAAGGATTTCGCGCGTGCCTCGCGCGAACTTGATTCCGCGATGCAGAGCAATTTCCAACCGATGCCGAATGAAAATCCGATTGAGGCCGAGATGATCTACGCCGGTCACATGGAGGCGATCGTCCACGGTATCCGCCCCGAAATACGCATGGCCGAAATCGCCACGATCCAGCAAAAGGTGGTCGACACATGCTTGATTACGCGCGGTTATCGTCGATTCCGATTGAGCGACGCACAACGACATGAGCTAGCCAGGCTGGCGATCGGGTCAATGGCGCGGCGCCAATATCTTTTTCAACTGGCGCGCAATCCGGTGGTGCTGACCGCACAAGCCGAATGGTATGTCGAGGCATCGAAGCCGTAACGCTTGCCCGGCGAAGGTTAGCGCTTAAATCCATCGGTTCATGGCCGACCTGTTCGCCTCGTTCGATGCCCCGCCTCCGCGCGAAGCGCCTGCCGAAGGTGCGCCCCTCGCCGATCGGCTGCGCCCGCGTCAGCTGCAGGAAGTTGTTGGGCAGGAGCATCTAACCGGCCCCGAAGGCGCGATCGGGCGGATGGTCGCTGCCGGCCGGCTCTCCTCGATGATTCTATGGGGGCCGCCAGGGACCGGAAAGACAACGATTGCGCGGCTCCTCGCCGATGCAGTGGGGCTGCGCTTCGTTGCCATTTCGGCGGTATTTTCCGGAGTGGCCGATCTGAAGAAGGCTTTTGCCGATGCGCGCGAGCACGCCCGCATTGGCAAGCGCACCTTGTTGTTCGTCGACGAGATCCACCGCTTCAACCGCGCCCAGCAGGACGGATTTTTGCCCTATGTCGAGGACGGCACTGTTACCTTAGTCGGTGCCACGACCGAAAATCCCTCGTTCGAGCTCAACGCTGCACTCTTGAGCCGCGCGCAAGTGCTAATCCTCGAGCGGCTCAATCATGCCGCACTTGGGCAATTGCTCGCGCGCGCCGAAGCGATCGAGGGCCGTCCCCTCCCCCTCACCTCCGAGGCTCGCGATGCGCTGGTGGCAAGCGCCGACGGCGATGGGCGATTCCTGCTCAACCAAGCCGAGACGCTATTCTCGGTCAAGCTCGATGGGCCGCTCGACGCGGCTGGGCTATCGGCGTTCCTGCAGCGCCGCGTAGCGGTGTACGACAAGGACCGTGAGGGGCATTACAACCTCATTTCGGCTCTGCATAAATCGATGCGCGGGTCAGATCCGCAGGCGGCACTCTATTATCTCGCGCGCATGCTGACGGCCGGCGAGGAGCCACTTTACGTGCTGCGCCGGATTACTCGCTTCGCTAGCGAGGACATTGGCCTCGCCGATCCCCAGGCGCTGGTCCAGTGCCTTGCGGCCAAGGATGCCTATGATTTCCTCGGCTCGCCCGAAGGCGAACTGGCGATCGTGCAGGCTTGCCTGTACTGCGCCACTGCACCGAAGTCGAATGCTGCCTACAAGGCCGCCGGGGCCGCGTGGCGCGCTGCGAAAGAGACAGGATCGCTGATGCCGCCCGCCAGCATTCTCAACGCGCCAACCCGGCTGATGAAAGATATCGGATACGGCAAGGGCTACGCCTACGATCACGATACCGCCGAAGGCTTTTCCGGCGCCGATTACTGGCCCGATGGCATGACCCCGCAAACCTTCTACCGCCCTAGCGATCGCGGCTTTGAAAAGCGCGTTGCGGAGCGAATGGCGTGGTGGCGGGAGCTTAAGGAAAAGAAGCGGTGACACCCATGACCTTCGACGATGCCATGGCCTACGCACTGACGCTGTCCGACACCGAGCGCGGAACCCAATATGGCCGCCCAGCTGTCAAGATCGTCAGCAACGGCCGGGCCTTCCTGTCGCCAGGACACGAGCCGCACGAATCCTTTTGCCTGTCGATGGACCGCGACACGATCGAGATCGTCAAGGAAACCGGTCCCGACACTTTCTACCAGACGCCGCATTATGTCGGCTGGGACGCGATGCTGGTGCGCTATGACAGCCCCGATCCGGCGCGGGTGCGCGAGATGATCGCTCGCGCCCACGACCATGCGGCAGCGAAAAAGCCCCGGAAACCGCGCCGGAAGTGAGCCGCTTCACCCGTTTCGCCGCGATTGACTGGTCAGGTGCCAAGGGTCATCGTCATCCCGGCATTGCCCTGGCAATTTGCGGGGCGGGCTCGGCAGCGCCCGTCCTGGTCCAACCTCCGCATGGCGCCTGGTCGCGAACAAGCATCCTGAATTGGCTGATCGACCACGCAGCCGAGCCGCTGTTGGTGGGCATGGACTTCAGCTTTGCCCCTCCGCTGGCCGAGCGTGGCGCCTATTTGCCCGGCGAGGCGACCCCAACCAGCGCTCGCGCTTTCTGGGCCTATGTCGACGCTGCTTGCGAGGACGCCGATCTTGGCGCGGCGAGCTTCCTTGAAGCTCGCCGCGGGCGGCACTTTTACCTCGGTGCGGCTGACGGCCCCAAGGCACCGTTTCTTCATTTTCGTCGCTGCGAGGCACGATATAACGCGCTTGGCGGCGGCAAAGCGTCGACCGTCTATGATGCGATTGGCGCGGCGCAAGTCGCAAAGTCGAGCTTTGCCGGAATGCGGCTTCTCCACCACCTCGGCAATAAGCTGCCGGTTTGGCCGTTTGATCAGGATCCCGGCGCAGGGGCACTTGTCGTCGAAATCTACACGACGATCGCCGCCCGTGCTGCGGGATTGCGCAAGGGACTTAGCAAGCTCCGCGACGCCGCGTCTCTCGACGCGGCGCTGGCGACGTTCGACTCGGCGCCGCACATACCGCTCGCCCGCTATAGCGACCACGCTACCGATGCGATACTCGCCGCTGCTTGGATGCGCGCCAATGTAGATCGCGAAAAATTGTGGCACCCTTCCGGCCTCACCTCGCGTCTCGCTCGAACCGAGGGCTGGACCTTCGGCGTCGTTTGACGCATGGGGCGCGAGCAACGGTAGGGTATCGTCGCCGAGCGTATGCGCCGGTTTAGCTCAGTTGGTAGAGCAGCGGTTTTGTAAACCGAAGGTCGCGGGTTCGAATCCTGCAACCGGCACCACGTTTTCAACGGCTTACGCGATTTTCCTACCATGCGGCGTGTGGGCGATTGCCGTTCTTGAAGCCACCACTGGAATTTGGCGCTCTGGCAAAGGCAGCAGCAGCCGGCGAGGTCCAGCCTATCGGTTTCGCCTGCGAGCACCCCCCGGTTCGGCTAGCGCGAATCATTTTCCCGCCGAATTGACTAGCAGCTGTGCGGCGAATGCCCGCTGGTAGGCCGGTCGCGCCTCAGCACGCGCGACATAGGCGGCAAGGCCCGTAAACTCGTCCACAATACCGGACATCCGCAGCCGTAACAGGACCGACGCCATCAAGAGATCGCCCGCGCTGAAAGCACCATCGAGCCAGTCGGCCTGGCCGAGCCGTTCTGTCAGTCGACCCAACCGTTCGCGGATCCGACCTGCGATCAGCGGCACGCGCTGTGCGCTCCACGGTTTATCGCGCTCCAGGATGCGTGCGGTGGTCAGCTCAAGGATCAACGGCTCGACGGTGTTAAGTGCGGCGAACATCCAGGCGATAGCGCGCGCCTGTGCGTTCGGGTCATCGGGCAAAAGGCCGGCATGCCGCCGCGCCAGATGGAGTATGATCGCTCCTGTTTCAAAAAGTACTAGCCCATCTTCTTCGTAGGTCGGGATCTGACCGAACGGGTGTACGGCGAGGTGGGCGGGTGCCTTCATTTCCGAGAACGGCACGAGGCGGACTTGGTAAGGCTGCCCGACTTCCTCGAGTGCCCAGCGCACGCGGGTGTCACGTGCCAGCCCCTTGCCGCCGTCCGGCGACACCTCGAAGGCGGTGATGGTAGGCATCATTTTTCTTGGCTCCCAGCATCGACGGAAATACTGAACCATTCAGTTCACTAATAGCAAGCATGTCAAGCGATGCAAGCACGTTTGAGCGAGCTGCGCCCAAAGCGTGTCGCGCCGGCCTAAAAGCTGGAATACACCGTCGAAATCCCTTCGCCGGTTCGGGCAAAATAAGCAGATCACCGGATTTTAGAGGATCAAAACCCCCGGGGAGCTGTCGCTAGTCACAGCCGACCTCGGCAATGCTTCAGGAACAATAGGCAAGTAGTGTGCCGAATAAGGTTTTCACCAAAGCAAGATCTGCTCCATTGCCACTATTGATGTCGCCTGGCTCGCGCTGGCGGCGCGGCGCGCTAAATGGCGTGGACAAGCTCAGGTCAGCGATCACGCTTTCATGCGAACGGCGGCTGGTTGCTCACAACGATACGATCTTGGCGCTCACATGTAGCGGCAAAGGTTGGACGAGCCCAAACACCTGGTCATGATGAAACGACCTGAAGATGAATACGCTCAACCCGCATCATCCTTTCCCAATTGCAATCGGGGAATAACCGCGTGCTTCGAGATGTGCGATGGCGGCGGTTTTATTTTTGGGAAAAACACTAATCTTGGCTTTGTCGTGAGCTATATTTGCCGTTTATTCAAAGATAACGCAATTGAACAATATCGATCCTATTTAAGCCTGCGCCTTTGACGTTCGGACCAATCCTTGCCCTCGTCTCCACCCCAAAAAAGCCAAGCGATGAAACCCGCCGACGGATCCTCCTCCGAATCCCAATGATCCTGCCTGGTTTTTTTGTCGACGGCGTGGCGGGCAAAATAGCTGAACATCGATTTTATATCACCAGGTTCGAGATCATCGCGGGCGACCAGCTGCTTTGCTCGCCTGACGCCGACTTCGGTCCCGCCTCGCCCGAACTTCTCGCGCAGGCGAAGGCCCCGCCGCGCGTTCGCCGCCATTTTCTCGGTTGGCTTGAACGAACCCATGAAAGGACAAGCTCCACTGCAGAGGCATCGCCTGTCGCCGACTCATTTGGTGGCAATTTCCGACGGACGTTTAACTGGCGGCTTCGGACGCAACGTCTTTGCCGGAATAGGAGTTCCGATCCGCTTGGCAGCTAGCGAACTGGGTCTCTCACGCATCGCGGGCATGTTAGCTTACCGTGACGGAGGCGAGCACATATGGCTCAAGCCTCCGTCAATCGCTGCAGCTGATGCCGGTCTTTCCGGCGGCCCCACTCCTGCAGTTTCTGTTTGTCAGCGCAGCGACTCGCCATGATTACGCTGCGCGGGCAGTAAAAAAAAGGCCGGGACATGCCCGGCCGTTTAAGTTTTTAGGAGAGGATGCCTGAAAGGCACACTCTTTGTGCGCCGCAGCAAGCTTGAACGCAATTGCAATAAACGCATTTGTACGATCAATTCGTGCATTCGTCTCCTGTTGACGCGCCTGTCAATGCCTCCGCGATTGCCCCTGGCGAGCAGTTCCATGACCGCAAAGCCCTTTGGGCTGGGGTAAATACCGTCGGGGCAAGGAGCCTTGTCTCACCCCGCCGTTCGCGTCGGCCATTGGCCCAAGGCAGCTAAATAAGGTGAAGCCGCTTCGCCCCGCATAAGCCTTAGCCAGGAATTAAATTGCTCAATTGTTTGCGCCGGGTGCGGGATCGTCTTGCGCCAGGCGAACTACGCCGCCTTTCACCCTGCCCCTTCCACCTAACCTGCGTTATCTCTGTCGAAATATTTTCGTCTCGATGATCGAACGCGCCGCTGGCGCGTTCGGAAGGCTGCAACACGAGCCTCGATTGCGGCGGCCCGAGATTTAAGCGGCGCACGACAGGCTCTGAAAAACAGGTGGCGACGATGGCAACGACGCACCCGCGCCCTCCGTACATCACGGGCGGCATTTTCATCCTGATCGGCCTTGCATTGGTCATCGGCGGCATTTGGCTGATCGTGGCCGGCGGCTCATGGTATTATCTTATTGCCGGTGCCGGGGTACTCGCGACAGGGGCATTGCTCATCGCGCGTCGGCCGGAAGCATTGTGGCTTTACGGCCTCGTCCTGCTCGGCACGACCATTTGGGCGATTGCCGAAGTGGGCATGGTCGGTTGGGAGCTCGAACCGCGGCTTGTCGCGCCAATCGTCCTAGCGCTCTGGCTGCTGCTTCCTTGGGTGCGACGCGGTCTTAGGTCAAGGCCCGAAATTGCGCCCGATTACCGCAGCCGCCTTGCCTGGGCGGCGCCCGCCTTAACCGCTGCGATCGCCATCATTGTGCTCGTGATCGGCTTCTGCCAGCCCGTCGGGATTTCGGGCGTCGCCCGCGCGGCGCGCATGTCGGCAGCGATCGATGCCAGCGTGCCCGCCGGCGACTGGTGGTTCTATGGCCGCACCCCGCGTGGCGACCGCTTTTCTCCGCTCGATCAGATCACGACCGGCAATGTCGACAAGCTGCAGGTTGCCTGGCGAATGGAGACCGGCGACACGATGCGCCCGGGCGAGAACGTGGGCGGCACCGATGCAGGCCATGAGTTCAACTTCGAGAACACGCCAATCAAGGTCGGCGACACGCTCTATCTGTGCACCGGTCACAGCTGGGTGGAGGCGATCGACGCCGCAACCGGTAAGCTGAAATGGAAGTTCGATCCGAAGGCCAATACTTCGCCCGACGTCTATCTCGCCTGTCGCGGCGTGTCTTATTACCAGGCGCCTCCAGGGAAATCGGCCGATTGCCCACGGCGCATCCTAGCCCCCGTACTCGACGCGCGAGTGGTCGCGGTCAACGCCGATACCGGGCAGCCATGCCAGGACTTCGGCGACCACGGATTCATTTCGCTCACCCAATATCTCGGCCATGTCGCGGCCGGGTTCCACTTCGTCACCTCCCCTCCCCTCGTGCTCAACGACCGCATGATCCTGGGCGGGTGGGTCTATGACAATCAAGCCGAGAACGAGCCATCGGGCGCAGTGCGCGCGTTCGATCCGGTCAGCGGGAAGCTGGTCTGGGCGTGGGATCTCGGCAATCCCAAGCAGGTCGTCCACCCTGATCAAGGCGACGTGCTGACCCGCGGCACGCCCAATGCCTGGGGGGTCTATACCGCCGATCCCGCGCTCAACATGGTCTACCTGCCACTCGGCAATGCGACCCCCGACTATTACGGCGGCAATCGCCGACCATTCGATGACGCGTACAACAGCTCGATCGTCGCGCTCGATATCACCACCGGTGCTCCGCGCTGGCATTTCCAGACCACGCACCACGATGTGTGGGACATGGATCTTCCGGTAGGCCCCTCACTGGTCGATCTTCCAGGCGCGGGAGGCTCTGTCCCAGCGCTGGTCCAGAGCACAAAGCGCGGCGAGTTCTTCATGCTCGACCGCCGCACCGGTAGGCCAATCGCAGCCGTGCAGGAAAGACCGGTGCCGCAGAACGGTGTGCCGGGCGAGCGGCTTTCGCCGACACAGCCATATTCGGTCGGCTTGCCGTCGGTGTCCCCGGCGAACCTCGCCGAGCGGCACATGTGGGGCGCAACACCGCTCGACCAGCTCGTCTGCCGCATCCAGTTTCGCCAGGCAGCCTATGAAGGCCAGTTCACGCCACCGCAGCTCAAGCCGACGATCGTTTACCCAGCCTTCGACGGCGTAATCGACTGGCACGGTGCGACAATCGATCCGGAGCGCAAGCTGCTGATCGCCAATGCCAATTATATCCCGTTTCGCATCACGCTGGCGCCCCGCGGCCCTTATGTGAAATCGGGTGCGGTCCCACCATGGAACGGCCAGGGCAACGAGCCCAAGATCAAGCCGGGCATCGCGCCGCAATATGGAACGCCCTATATAGGCAAGGTGCATCCATGGCTGAATCCCATCGGGATCCCGTGCAATCCGCCACCATGGGGCACGCTCACCGCGATTGACCTTACGACGCACAAGATCGTCTGGCAGCATCCGCTCGGCACGACGCGCGATACTGGTCTGGGCGGTAGCCATATTAACCTGCCGCTCAAGACCGGCATCTTCAACATCGGCGGCAACATGGTGACGGCGGGCGGACTCATTTTCATCGGCTCTACGGCGGACGATTACATCCGCGCGATCGACGAGAATACCGGCAGGGTGCTGTGGCGCTCGCGCTTGCCCGCTGGCGGCCAGGCGACGCCGATGTCCTATTCGGAAAACGGGCGCCAGTTTGTAGTGATTGCTGCAGGCGGCCATAGCGGCCTCGGTACCCGCACCGGCGACTATGTGGTCGCGTATGCATTGCCGAGAAGTTGAGGTGACGTGGTACTGGGCGCTGGCGATTCCGGTGGCGATAATGTGCACCGGTCTTCCCGCTTTCGCGCAGGATCCGCCGGGTGGCCAATCGTCGGTCGCCAAGGCGGACGCCAATGCTGTCAAATCGGGCGATGCTCTGCAGGCTGAACATTCGCTCGGTAATTGGGGAGGCCTTCGGACGCGGCTGACCGACGATGGCATTGATCTCCGGCCGTCCTACCTCGCCGAAATCGCCGGCGTGGTCTCGGGTGGCAAGAGACACGGAATAGATTACGCCCACCAGCTCAAGCTGCGCGCTGACATTGACCTGGAGACGCTGGCCGGGTGGAAAGGCTGGAGCCTGCATGGAAGCCTGCTCGAGCGAGCCGGGCGCAACGCCAGCGCCGATTACCTTGGTGACGATCTCGACCAGGTGCAGGAGATTTACGGCGCCACCGATCACGCGGTCGCTCACCTCGGCTATTTCTACCTGGAGCACGTTTCGGGCGACGAGGTGAGCGTTGACGCCAAGGCTGGACGACTTCCAGTCGGGCTCGATTTCGCGGCGTCGCCACTTTATTGCGGCTTCCTCTCGCTTGGGCTGTGCCCGGAGCCGAGAGGTCTCACCATCAACGGCTCGTTTAGCACGGATCCCAGCTCGACCTGGGGCGCGCGCGTGAAAGTCGCGCCAAAGGGATTTTATTTGATGGGCGGCATCTATCAGGTGCGACCTCGCTACGGCGGTCCTTCGGGGTTCGACTGGGGTTTTTCCAACACTTCAGGCGCCGTCGTGCCCGTCGAGCTTGGCTGGACGCCGCAAACAGGCAGCGGTCAGCTTCAAGGCCATTACAAGCTTGGCATTGCCTACGACACGAGCGATTATCCTGATCTCCTGTCCGGCAGGTCGAAACATCACCACCGCCTGTCCTATTACGCACTTTTCGACCAGATGCTCGTCCGCACCGGCCGTAACGGCACTGACGGGCTGATCCTTCTCGGCGGTTGGAGCCATGCCGATCGCGCCACGTCGATTTTCCGCGATTTCGCCTTCGTCGGGTTGGCAGCGAACGGCATCGTTCATTCCCGGCCACACGACAGCATCCAGGTTCTCGTCACTCGCGGCTGGGTCAGCCACCGGCTGACCGAGGCGCAGCAGCTCGCCGACGCTTCGGGCCAACCGCTGCCGACGGGATTTCCGCCAGCGCCCGGCGGCTTTGGACCGGTACCGACAGCGCCGGGCATTCAGACCGACGAGACGATCTACGAGGTCAACTACAAGCTCCACGCCGCCGACGGGGTAATCTTGACCCCCGACCTGCAATATGTCGAGCATCCAGGCGCGACGCGCTCGATTCCTGACGGTGTCGTCCTCGGCGGCCGGATCGAGCTCGATTTCTAGTTCGTGGCGCTGACAGTCGGACGCTGTCCTTTGCGGCGCGGTCTCGCTATCCCATGCAAAGAACCGGGCACGGGGGAGAGACAATGGATTTTTCGGCACTGCAAAGCACCAGTAAAATCACCGACGAATGGCGCTATCCCGACGTCGCGCCGCGGGCGAGTGGCTTGTTGCAGGTAGACCGCGATCCCGATCATCGCCTCTATTGGGAAGAGTATGGCAACCCGGGGGGCGAGCCGGTTTTCGTCCTGCACGGAGGGCCCGGGGGGGCGTCTAGCCCGGTAATGGCGCGCTATTTCAACCCGGCCCGCTACCGCATCGTCCTGTTTGACCAGCGCGGCTGCGGCAAAAGCATTCCAACCGTTGCGGTTAATGGCCCAGCCACGGCGCTCGCGAAAAACACCACCGCGCACCTGATCGCCGATATCGAGCGCCTGCGCGAGGAGCTCGGCATCGAGGGCAAGATGCACCTCTTCGGAGGCAGTTGGGGCAGCACACTTGCGATGGCTTACGCTATCGCACATCCCAATCGTTGTGCGAACCTTATCCTGCGCGGGATCTTCCTCGGCGCACCTGAAGACCTTCGATTCATGTACCAGGGCAATGCAGCGAGTTTCGAGGAAAAACCATATGCCCTGATCGAGCCCGGGAGCTATATCAGCTATCCCGAGGCGTGGGCACGGTTCCTCGCCCCGATCGCGCCCGCCGATCGCGGCGACGTAATGAAGGCCTACAAGGCAATCTTCGACATGAATCCGACAACCGATGCCGAGCGGCAGCGCCAGCTCGAGGCAGCGCTTGCCTGGTCGGTGTGGGAAGGCACCATCTCTAACATGATCCCCGACGAGAGCGACGAGGGCAAGTTCGGCGAGGCGGCCTTCGCGTTGAGCTTCGCGCAGATCGAGGCTCATTATTTCGCCAACAATCTGTTCATGACGCCCGACCACATCATCGACAATGCAGCGACACTCGCGCAAATCCCGATCCACATCGTCCACGGCCGTTTCGACTTGATCTGTCCTTTGACCCAGGCCTCGCGCCTCGTCGCTGCGCTCAGTGAGTCTGGCTCAGCACCCGCAACCTTCGTGATAACCAATGCCGGCCACAGCGCGATGGAACGTGAAACCGCGCTGGCGCTGACCGCGATCATGGATGGCTTGCCGGCGATGGATACGTGAGCTTCGGTTAACCGCGCTTCGGTTAACCGCGCTCCCCCATTCCGCCGGGCGAGATCGAAGCCAGATAATCTCGCTGCGAAGTTGTTCCGACCGAACCGGCACAGGATCGATGTTGGACGCTTTAGGAGAGCAGCTGCTCCATCCGGCACTGACGGGGTGCCTTGTCCGGCCGCCAGCGCATGAAGCGGGTACCGTGCCGAAACCGCTCGCCGGTCACCTGATCGAAACCCACTTCGACGACAAGCCCTGGGCGTAGCGGCTGCCACGCGGCCGATCGATCGGTCGACCATCGGCTGGGGCTGCCCGGCGCGCGGCCGGTAAATCCCGGCGGCTCGATCATGCGCTCGAGCCGTGGCGTGAGCTCGACCCGCTCGGCCTTACTAATGCCCGAGGTGAAGCCGACGTGGTCCAGGAGGCCCTCGTCGTCGTAGAGCCCCAGCAGCAACGAGCCGACCACCGGTTCGTTGCTGGCGTAGCGGAATCCGCCCACCACGCAATCAGCGCTCCGGCGCCGCTTGACCTTCACCATTACTCTCTCGCCGGGATGATAGCCGTCATCACGCCGCTTCGCGACCACGCCATCGGTAATACCGCCGCTTTCCGCGAGCCATTCTTGCGCTTGTGAGAGGTCGAACGTCGCTTCGGACAGGAACAGCGGCGCCTCATCGAACGCGGTGACCAGTCGCCTAAGCACGGCGCGCCTCCTGTCGAGCGGCGCGTCGATCAGCGCTTCGTCGCCCGACTGCAGGCAATCGAACAGGGCATAGCGCGCGGGTGTCTCGCGAGAAAGACGCGCAATCCGGCTCTCGGCTGGATGGAGCCGCGCCTGCAGCGCATCGAACGCGGCATGACCATCGGCAATGACGATCAGCTCGCCGTCGAGAACGCAAGGTGTGCGCGAATGCCGCGCGAGCAGGTCGACTATTTCGGGAAAGAAGCGCCCCAGCGGCTTGCCCGCCTTTGAGCAAAGATGAACGGCGTTTTGCGCGACATAGGCAAGACACCGGAAGCCGTCCCACTTTGGCTCGTATTGCCAGCCCTCATCATCCGGCAAGCTAGCGGCAGAACGTGCTTCCATTGGCGAAATATCGGAAACCAGGAAAGTTCGTTTGGCCATGGCTTGTGAACGCGCCGGGATTGGTTTTGCTGCGTGCGCCCGCGATCAGCGCTGCCGCCACGCGGCAGGATCGATGCCGTGGCGTTTGAGTTTATCGTAAAAGGTCTTGCGCGGCAGCTTTAGCGCCTCGACGGCGGCCCCGACGTGCCCATCGTGATCGGCAAGCGCTTGGCGAAGCTGAGCAGCCTCGAAGCGGCCGACGCGCTCGGCGAGCGACAGGTTGCCGGCTTCGCGCTCGACGGCGCTCTCCTCGACGCCGAGTACGATCCGCTCGGCATAATGGATCAGCTCGCGGACATTGCCCGGCCAATCGTGTTCTGCGAGCATTGCCCGGTGGTCTGCCGCGATCGCCGGTGTCTCGCGACCGAACCGTCGTGCGGCATCGCGCAGGAAATGATCGAACAGCAACGGGACGTCCTCGCGCCGCTCGCGTAGCGGCGGCAGGCGCAGCACGACGCCGTTGAGGCGATAAAGCAGCGCCGACATGAACCGCCCCTCTGCCGCGGCGACGCGCAGGTTGGCGGTGCTCGCGGCGATGATCCGTACGTCGATGCTCCTTGGCTTATCCGATCCGATCGGGGTGATAATGCGGTCCTCGATCGCGCGCAGCAGCTTGGGCTGAACGGTGAGCGGCAGCGCGTCGACCTCGTCGAGGAACAAGGTGCCGAACTCGGCCGCCTCGATGCGGCCCGTGCGGCTATGCAGCGCGCCGGGAAAAGCACCTGCGACATGACCGAACAGTTCGCTGTCGATGACCGCCACCGGCAGCGCGCCGCAATCGACGGTCGAAAGCGGTCGCCCGCGCCGCCGGCTGGTGCGATGGATCAGCGTGGAAGCCAGGGTCTTGCCCGTGCCGGTCTCGCCTTCGATCAGGATATCGACCTCGGTGTCGCCGAGCTGATCGATCGTGCGGCGAAGTTGCTCGATTGCCGTCGACTGCCCGATCAATACCGAGCTTGCGGCCGCGCGTTCCGCTTCGCGTCTCAACCTGCGATTCTCGAGGCAAAGCCGGCGCTGCTCAAGCCCGCGCGCGATCGAGCGAAGTAGCGCATCGGGCGGATAAGGCTTGGTTATGAAGTCATAGGCACCGTCGCGGATCGCCGTGACCGCGGTCGCCACATCGCCATGACCTGTTATCAGAATTACCGGCAGCTCCGGATCGGCGTCTCTTAATGCTCGGAACAGCTGCAGGCCATCCATTCCTGGCATCCGCAGGTCGCTGACAACCACGCCGGGAAAATCGGGGCCAATTGCCTTGAGCGCCGCCGCGGCGCTGTCGAACAAGTGGACCTCGTGGCCAGCGAGTTCGAGGCTACGCCCGTTGGCGCGGCGCAGGTCGGCATCGTCATCGACAAACGCAACCGCCCGGCAAGCCTCTCCTGGGCCGATCATGCCCGCGGCATCCTCAGGCGAAAGACGACGCTGCCCTCGACAGGAATATGGGCAAGCTCGCCGCCGAAATCTGACATGATGTCGCGCGAGATCACCAAGCCGAGCCCGAGGCCGTCCTCCTTCGAGCTGTTGAATGGCTTGAACAGCGAGGCGGCAATCCCCGACGGGAGTGGCGGGCCGTTATCCGCGATATCGAGGCTGATCCAGCGCTTGTCCGCGCTAACCTTAAGATCGATGACTGGCTCGGGCTCGTCCGCGAGTGCGTCGAGAGCATTGCCAATGAGATTGACTAAGACCTGTTCAAGCCTAATTCGCTCGGCGCGAACGGCGAGGAGCCCGGCCGGCTCGCGTTGCACCGTCACTTGCTGCCGGGCGATCCGGTCGCGCAGCAGCAACAACGCGCCTTCGATCGCATCGTCGAGCCTGATCGAACCGATTTCGCCGGTCGCCTTGCGGGCAAAGCCTCGCAGCTCACCGGTAATTGCGCCAATCCGCTCGGTCATCGCTTGGATCGAGGTGAGACTATCGGCCACGTCAGCGGGCTGTCCGAGATCCAGGCATAGACGGCCGTTGTGCGCATAGCTGCTGATCGCCGCGACTGGCTGGTTAATCTCGTGCGCCACGCCCGCGGCGATTTGCCCCAGCGAGGCCAGCTTATTGGCCTGGACGAGCTGATCTCGCGCCTCCTGTAGCCGTGCTTCGCTGGCGAGACGATCGGTCATTTCGACCTTTAGCTGTTTGTTGGCCAGCCGCAGTTCTCGAGTACGCGCCTCCACCTCGCGTTCGAGCGTCTCGCGCGCGGCAAGCGCTTCGGCGGCGCGCTGGCGGATGCGTTGCTGGCGCCGCACCGAAAGCCACAACCCGGAGACGATCAGTGCCAATGCCATCGCCGTCGCCAACCGCGCGCTCGTGGCTGCATTGGACACGACCGTCCCGATCGGAGTCAGCACATGCAACCTCCAGCCTGCCAGCGTCGTGGCAGCGGTGGTTTCCAGATAAGCCTGCGGTGGTTCGCCGCTGCTGATCTGTGCGTTGACCAACCCTGCGTGGCGATGGCCCTGGCTTGCAATGGGGAGCGGGGAAAGCGGCGCATCTCCGAAATCGAGGTTTCGGCGGATTGCCCGGCGTTGGTCGAGCGGTAGCGTGCCCACGGTGAGAAAGCGCCATTTAGGAACGCTGGTGACCAACACGATCCCGCGCGAATCCGTGACGAAGGCAGGCTCAGCCGATTGAGCCCAATCGGCTTCCATCGCGCCAAATTCGACCTTGAGGACGATTACGCCGCTGGCGGCACCGGCGTCGACGCGGCGAGCGATGTAGAGACCCGGCTCGCGGCTGACAGTGCCAAGCGCGAATTGCTCGTGTTCGCCTTGCGCCAACGCGCCGCGGAAATAGGCGCGGAAGCCGTAGTTCGAGCCAACGAAGCTGGTCGGGCGGTTCCAGTTGCTCGCCGCCACCGTGCGACCGTTGGCATCGATCAGGTAAATCGCGGCGGCGTGTATGCTCTTATTGAGCTGCTCAAGTCGCCGGTCGAGCGAACGGATCGCCGTGGGATCATGCTCGGCGAGCGCGGCCCGGGCCTCGGGGTCTCCCGCCAGGGCCGTCGGCACCAGCCGAAACTTTTCCAACTCGCTTCGCAACACCGCGCCGTGGAGGGCGGTAGATGCGCGGGCGTTACGACCAAGTGCCGCCAGGGCCCGCTTGCCGGCGACCGCGCCAGCCGCCCAGGTGGCAAATCCGCCGAGCAGCAGAATTGCCCCGAGCAACCAAGTGAGTCGTCGCGTCATCGTCCCCCTCCCGATGACCAAGGATGTGCGATAATCCGCACAAAGTCCATCAACAATGTGTGTAAACCCGCACAAAAATCCGCTTGGTAGACAGAATTATATGTTTTTACAAGAGCTTAGTAAATATATCCAAGATGTTGCGCCCTCTGCTTGGCGGACTAGCCTGATGATGTCGCCATGAGAGCGATGCGGGAGCCGCAAGCCGGCGGAGGGGAAATTGACGATAAGGCCAATCCAAGGGCTCGATCAGCCAGCGCGGCGGCCGCTCTATCGCCATCTCTACCTCCAGGTACTCGTGGCGATCGTGCTCGGTGCGGCCATCGGGCAGCTCAATCCGAGCCTGGGTGAAGCACTCAAGCCTCTCGGCGACGGTTTCATCAAGATCGTCAAGACGGTGATCTCGCCGGTTATCTTCCTAACCGTCGTCACCGGCATCGCCGGAATGCGCGACCTCATGTCGGTCGGCCGTGTCGCTGCCAAGGCATTTGCCTATTTCCTGTTCTTTTCAACTTTGGCGCTGATCCTCGGCCTCATCGTCGCCAACGTCTTCCGGGCCGGCGCCTCGATGCACGTTAACCCGGCGACGCTCGATGCCGCCGCGGTGGCGCAATATGCCGCCCATATACACGACCAGACCGTCACCGGCTTCGTGATGAATATCATCCCGACCACATTGCTCAGCGCGCTCGGCAGCGGCGACATCCTCCAGGTACTGTTTGTCGCGGTCCTGTTCGGCGTCGCGCTGGCGCTGATCGGCGAAGATGGGCGGCCCGTGTTCGTCGTGCTCGAAGCCGCCAGTCTCGCCGTGTTCCGTCTAGTCCACATCTTGATGAAACTGGCGCCCGTCGGCGCATTCGGCGCGATTGCCTTCACCATCGGCAAATACGGGCTCGCCAGCCTCGCCAGTCTCGCGGCGTTGGTCGGCACGTTTTATCTTACCAGCCTATTGTTCGTGCTGGTCGTGCTCGGCGCAATGGCAAGGCTTTGCGGCTTTTCTATTTTTCGCCTGCTGCGCTACCTCAAGGCCGAGTTGCTCCTGGTGCTTGGCACCTCGTCATCGGAGGCGGCATTGCCAAGCCTGCTCGAAAAACTCGAGCGTGCCGGCTGCGCCAAATCGGTAGTCGGGCTGGTCGTCCCGACTGGCTACTCGTTCAACCTTGATGGCACCAATATCTACATGACGTTGGCCGCGCTTTTCATCGCCCAGGCGACCGGCATCCATCTCACGCTTGGCCAGCAACTGTTGCTGCTTGCAGTAGCAATGCTGAGTTCGAAGGGAGCGGCCGGCGTCACGGGCGCGGGATTCATCACGCTCGCGGCGACGCTGTCGGTGGTGCCGTCAGTGCCGGTCGCTGGGATGACGCTCATTCTCGGCGTCGACCGCTTCATGTCGGAATGTCGCAGCCTGACCAATTTCGTCGGCAACGCGGTGGCAACGATCGTCGTCGCCAAATGGGAAGGCGCTTTCGATCAGGCCGCGTTCGACTGCGCCATGGCGGGTGAGACTTATCCAATCGAAGAAAGCGAGGCGCGCGCCGCCAACGCCATGATGATCTGAGGAAATCGACCGCCGGGTGCAACCGGCCGCAACAACAGGGAGGATGCAATGAAATTATCCAAGGCGACCATATTGGCGACTAGCGCGCTCTCGGCCTTCGCTTCCAGGGCACAAGCCCAGACCATCGCCTCAGTGCCGGCACCGCCGCAGGCCGGTACGACGGCTCCCGCGGCGCCTTCGTCCGACATTGTCGTCGTGGGCACGCAGATTCGAGGCAGCAAAGTCACCGAGGCGTTGCCCGTCAGCGTGATCGACACCAACCAGATCGCAGCTACGGGGGCGGTCTCCGGCGACGAGTTGCTGCGGTCGGTTCCGCAGATGGGCGACGTCGATTTCAACCCATCGAACAATCCCCAGACCAGCAATGCCGCGCGCGGTGACGTCAGCTCGATCGACCTGCGCAATCTGGGTGCCGGTAACACCCTTGTCCTCATCAACGGCCGCCGCATGGTGCAGCATCCGGTCAGCCAGGCGGGCATCGCCAACGTGCCGGTGCTGACCTACAATGCCAATGCGCTGCCGGTCGCCGGGATCGAACGGCTCGAGGTATTGCGAGACGGTGCCGCGGCGATTTACGGCGCCGATGCGGTGGCGGGGGTCGTCAATGTCGTGCTCAAGGATGACTTCGACGGCCTAAAGCTCAATGCGCAATATGGCGGCGCCGAGGGCACGCACCTGCGCGAATACACGACCAGCTTCCTCGCAGGAAAGAATTTCGCCGAAGGCCGCGGCAATATCACGCTCATGGGCGAGTTCACCCACCGGACCCCAGAACTCGCCTCGGACGAACCCTACACTGCGACCGGCAATCTCACCTCATTGTTTGCCGACGATCCTGGGTTTGCCGACAGCACCGATCCAGAGAACCGCTCAAGCTATACGCCTTTTGCCAATTTCAGCATCCTCACCGGCAAAGCGGTAAAGCGCGATGGCAAAACGATCACCTCGTCGGCGGGCGCCTTCCACATCCAGCCCGACACGATCGATGGTTGCACGGCCGAGCTCAGCCAGGGGATGTGCATAGCCAAGGGAACGATTTCCTACACCAAAAATCCCGATTTGCGGTTTGACGATGCAGTAGGAACGACCGTCCGCTCGGGTCTCAATCGTATGAACCTGTATGCGACAGCCCATTACGATCTCAACGATCGCGTCACCGCCTTCACTGAACTCGGCTATTATCATGCCTCCTCGCACCGGGTGCAGCCTGCCGTCATCCTCCTCAACACGCTCACGGTGCCGGCATCAAATTATTGGAACCCGTTCGGCGCGACGACCCTGCCCGACGGCTCGCCCAATCCCAATCGCCTGTCGGGCCTTTCCGGCGTCCCCGCCGAGGGTCTGCCAATCACCCTGACTCGCTACCGCTTTGTCGATACCGGGCCCCAATATGTCGACGTGACAGGCCACCAGTCGCGCTTCGTCGGCGGGTTACGGGGCGATCTCGCGGGGTTCGACTGGGAGACCGCACTGACCTATTCGGAGGCAAAATCGGTCGACTTGTCCGACGCGGTCAATTCAACATTGCTCCAGCAGCAGCTCGCGCTGGCGACGCCCGACGCTTACAATCCTTTCAATGGCGGGGGCTGCGGTACGAACTACAGCGTCGGCGATTGTACCCCAAGCTCGCCGGCTTCGGTCAAGCCCATGATGTTCAAACTCAGGCGGGCTGATCGCACCACGCCGACGCTCGCCGACCTCAAGGCGTCGCGCGCCGACCTGCTCTCCCTGCCCGGCGGCAACCTCGGCCTCGCGGTCGGTCTCGAGTTCCGCCACGAGACACAGGAAGATCAGCGCGATCCCAACCTCGATGGCACCAACATCTTCACGGACTCGGTGACCGGCGAGACGAACCTAAGCAACGTCGCCGCCGTCAGTCCAACTCCAGACACGTTCGGATCTCGTAATGTCATGTCGGCCTATGGCGAGCTCGCCGTGCCGGTGATCTCGCCCGACATGCACGTCCCTCTCGTCCGCAATGTCGAGCTGCAGATTGCCGGGCGCTACGAGCATTACAGCGATTTCGGCTCAATTTTCCGACCTAAAATCGCTGGTGCATGGGACGTGGTCGAGGGCCTGCGGTTCCGTGCGTCCTGGTCGAAGGGCTTTCGCGCGCCAAATCTTGAGCAACTCCATGCCGGCGAATACGGAAGGCTCGCTACCAACAACGACTATCTGCGCTGCGAAGCCGACCTGCGCGCAGGCCGCATCACCAAGTTCGACCAGTGCTCGGAGCCAGTCGGCTATTCGATCCGCGTCGCCGGAAACCCGGATCTTCAGCCCGAGCGTTCAACCGACAAGTCGGTCGGGATCGTCCTCCAGCCGCGCTTCATCCCGCGCCGCCTCGGCCGCGTTACGATCACCGCTGACTACTGGATCATAAAGCAGAAGGGCATCGTCGGCCAGTTCGGAGGCAGCAACGCGCTGGCGCTCGACTATCTCGATCGCTTGCAGGGCACGAGCAATCCCAACGTAGTACGCGCCGCGCCCAATGCCGATGATGTCGCTTTCTTCGCTGGCACCGGGATCGATCCTGTCGGCCAAGTGCTGACAATCGACGACCAGTTCGTCAACCTGCTGCCGCAAACGGTGCGCGGGCTCGACCTCGCCTTCATTTATTCGCTGCATCATACGGCAATCGGCAGTTTCGATTTCCACGCCAATACAGCGCGCCTGTTCGAATTTTCTCGCAGCAATGGAGCCGCGGTCGAGCAGCTCTATGCCGCGCGCCGGGCGGGCGACATCAACGCGGCGACGCCCCTGACCAATTCCGAAAACCTGCTCGCCAACGGCGGCCGTCCCAAATGGAAATTTTCAACCTCGCTGACCTGGAGTCTCGATGGCCTTCAGATCGGCGCGCTCGGAAAATATACCGGCGTGGTCTATGATCACGGTTTCCTTTCCGACGACGGCGAGCCCTTCCGCATCGATGGCCAGTTCACCGCCAACCTCTATGTCCAGTATCGGTTCGTTCGCGGGGCGCTGCGCGGAACACACGTCCGCGTCGGCGCGCGCAACATCACCAACGAGCAGCCACGGATCACGGCAGACGGCTATGTCGGCGCGCTCTATCAACCTTACGGACGCTATCTCTACGCCGCGTTCGGCTTTTCGCTGTGAGCTTTCGGGAGATATAGGTGACCAAGCGAATTATTGCCCTGTTTTCAGCCGGTGTGGCGATCCTCGCTGCTGCGCCGGCGGCGGCCCATGGCAGCGGCGATGCCCAGTCGATCCTGTTCATCGGCAACAGCTTCACTTACGGCGCGCATTCGCCAGTATGGAAATATCGCGCCGATACCGTGACAGATCTCAACCACGACGGTGTGGGGGGCGTCCCTGCGTTGTTCAAGCTGTTCACCGAGGAAGCCGGGTTGAATTTCTCCGTCAGCCTGGAAACTTCTGGCGGCAAGACGCTCAAGTGGCATTGGGATAACAAGAAAGCCCTAGTCGATCGCAGCTGGGACGATGTCGTGCTCCAGGACCTGAGCGTTTTGAACCGCGCCCGCCCAGGTGATGCAACCAATCTCATCGACTATGCCGGCCGGTTCGCACGGTTGTTCGCGGCCCGCAATCCCAAGGTGAAGATCGGCCTGACCGCGACCTGGTCGCGTCCCGATCAAACCTATCCGCCGACCGGCCATTGGCACGGCCAGCCGATTACAGCTATGGCGCTCGAGCTCCGGCGTGACTATGACAAGGCCGCCGCAGCCTCGCCGTTGATCGACAAGGTCAATCCGGTCGGCCAAGCTTTCAACTGCGCCATCGCCGCGGGTGTCGCAGATCCTGATCCCTACGACGGAATCGATTTCGGCAAGCTCGATCTGTGGGCCTACGACCATTACCACGCCAGCACCCCTGGCTATTATCTCGAAGCACTGACCGTGTTCATTGACGTCACTGGCAAAGATCCACGCGCCTTTGGCCCCCACGAACAAGCCGCCGACGAGCTTGGCATCTCTCCAGAGGATGCCGTCCGGCTACAGCGCGTCGCCTGGGCCAATACCCATGGTTTGCCGTGCGACGCGACGGCGATCGGGGCACCGGCCAACCCTTAGGCAAACAGCTTTAGGCAGGAATTACGCAAATCGGTTCGGGCGAAGCAAAATCAACGCGTTCGTCGCTCGAGTTCGCTCGAAGCGATGAGCCGAAAGTTGGAACACGATCTTAGTTCCTCTCGCCGCTGGCGGGAGTCGGAAACACGCCTCCCGTCCCTGCTCGGTCCAGATCGATGGCGTAGTGGGTCATCATCGCGCTGACGACACCGTTGGTCCAGCCGAAGCCATCTTGCACCGCATATTCGCCCCCGCCGCCAACACCGGGCTGCTCGATGTCATATTTCTCGACCACTTTGCCGGTGCGGCGATAGACCGCATCGACCGTCGTCACCCAGCGTTGCGCGATCGATTTAGCCAGGTCGTGCGCGCCGTAGCGGTCGAGGCCGGCCACCGCGACCCATTGCAACGGCGCCCAGCCGTTAGGGGAATCCCATTGCTGCCCGGTCCGGTTGAGCGTCGTGCGCACGCCCCCCGGCGCGAGTAGCTTAGCGCGAGTCGTCTGCGCCACTGCTGCAGCCTGCTCGGGCGTCGCGAGACCGACGAACAGCGGATAAAGCGTCGCGGTCGACAGGGTGGGCGTCGCTGCGCGCGTCGTGCGGTCCCAATCGGCGAAGCGGCCTTCCTGCGGCACCCAGAGGTATTTGGAGATCGCCGCCGCGCGGCGCTCGGCGCGAGCGGCGAACTCTTGCGCGCACACCGTGTCGCCAAGTGCGCCGCAGCGCCGCGCGATCGCTCGCTCCATCGCCCACATCAAGCTGTTGAGATCAGCCGGGACGATATCGGTCGTATCAATCGTCGCCAGTGTTTTGCCGTCGCGCAGAAAGCGCGAGCCGTAGTCCCAACCGCTTTCCGCCCCGGCGCGAAGATCTCGGTTGACCTCGGCTGCTGAACGCGGCGCGGCGGCCTTGTCGGTCGCAACATCGGCAGCGTAGGATTCATCGCGTGGCGTGTTCCGCGCGTCCCAATAGCGGTTGAGCAGGCTGCCGTCGGGCATCCGCACGACGTGTTGGCAGGCGCCGCTGGCGTCGAGGCACGCGCTGCCGGCCATCCAATAGCCATATTCGGCTCTGAGCGCAGCGAGCCGGCGTTTCGCCAGAGCCGCGTCGCGGCTAGTCGAGAGGTCGAGCATCAGCGCGTAGAACGGCGGCTGCGAGCGCGACAGGTAATAGGATCGCGTGCCATTCGGGATGTGGCCGTAACGCTCGATCAGCGAGGTAAAGTCGTCAAGCATCGATTCGATCAGCGGCTGCTGGCCATCGGCTTTCAGCCCCAGCATCGTGAAGTAGGTGTCCCAGTAATAGATTTCCTGAAACCGCCCGCCGGGAACGACATAGGCCGCCGGCAACTGGATCGCCGACGAACCCG